>MKWU01001622.1_pt1 | contig 37797 bp, 31 predicted proteins | sample 809101 | NCBI WGS metagenome assembly MKWU01 (sample SAMN05860141, study PRJNA318959) | sponge metagenome | host: Aplysina aerophoba | place: Slovenia: Piran, Adriatic Sea, Gulf of Piran | collected 2013-05-07
GCCACCACGAACTTTTCGTGAGCCCAAAGTTCCTGTTCAAACTTGAGCCCCGGAGCGTTGTGTTTGATTGACTGACGAAGTCGAAAACCAACAGAAGACACCACCGGCACTCTACCGAATGCCGCGCTGGTTACGGATCCAAGACCCTAGTTTGACAGAACTTACCTAACCTTATGTTTCCTATGCGCTTCAAGGATAAGATCAATCAACGTCAAGCAGACTCTTCGGTTGAGATCATCCCATGGTTCAAACCCTACCGCAACGTTTTGCTGACGGACTACAGAATCTTGGCGAGCCATCGCCCGAAGTCCACCGTTTTAGCGAAGTTGTGGCAAGGGGACGATGAACAGTTATCATCAAGCCGAAACGCTCAAGGGCAACAGGGGCTCAATGATCCGCACAGTGCAACGAACCGCGTACGTTGAGACACTGTTGTATGCAATTTAGGATGGGATGCTATATGAATAAACCTGCAGTCGTTCTGCTCAGTGGCGGTCTTGACTCTGCAACTACCGTTGCGATTGCCATTCGTGACGGATTTGATGTGCATGCACTGAGTTTCTCTTATGGCCAACGCCATTCCACCGAATTGGAGGCTGCCAAACTGGTGGCTGAACGATGGGATGTGGCAGAGCACAAGATTATCGATGTGGATCTCCGTGCGTTCGGCGGATCAGCATTGACGGACGACATCCCAGTCCCCAAGGATCGGCCTAAGGATGCGATATCTTCGGGTATCCCGACGACTTATGTCCCTGCTCGGAATACGATTTTCCTCTCGTTCGGACTGGCGTACGCAGAGGTCTTGGGTTCAGTTGACATCTTCATTGGTGTCAACGCACTCGACTACTCTGGATACCCAGATTGTCGTCCAGAATATATCACTGCTTACGAAGAAATGGCGCGACTCGCCACCAAGTCGGCCGTCGAGGGAAGCGACGTTGTCTCGGTTCGCGCTCCGCTAATCGACATGACCAAAGCAGAGATCGTCTCACTGGGGATCGGTCTCGGGGTGGACTACTCACTGACAGTCAGTTGTTATGACGCGAATAGCAAGGGGGAGGCATGCGGTCGTTGTGACTCCTGCATCCTCAGGAAAAGGGGTTTCGAAGAAGCCGGACATTCAGACCCCACGCGGTACTTCAAACCGGTGACAGTAGCGTGACCTACTCGGTCAAGGAGCTCTTCTTCACGCTCCAGGGTGAGGGCTTCCATACCGGGACTCCTGCGGTGTTTTGCCGGTTTGCCGGATGCAACCTATGGACTGGCAGGGAGGCTCAGCGAGCGTCGGCAATCTGCCAGTTCTGCGACACTGATTTTGTAGGCGTTGATGGTCCAGGGGGAGGCAGGTTTTCCTCCGCTGACGCCCTTGCTGCGGCGATAACCAGAACGTGGGAGCCCAACACCTCAGATGAGCGGTTCGTGGTCTGCACCGGCGGGGAACCGTTGCTGCAACTTGATTGCGACCTCACTGAGGCTTTGCATTCTCACGGTTTCAAAATCGCTATCGAAACGAATGGCACGCGTCAACCCCCCGACGGAGTCGACTGGGTGTGTGTGAGCCCGAAGGCGGGTGCTGACTTAGAACTCAGATCCGGAGACGAGTTGAAACTTGTGTTTCCCCAGCCAGGCGCTGAGCCAGAACTCTTTGAGGAACTTGACTTCAAGCACTTTTTTCTGCAGCCGATGGACGGACTGTGCAGGGATGCGAACACGAGACTCGCTGTCGACTACTGCATGAGTCAACCAAAGTGGCGATTGAGCCTTCAGACGCACAAGTTTCTCGGGATTCCGTAGCTATGGAGATTTTCACAGAATTCACCTTTGAGGCAGCACACCGCCTCCCGAACACACCTGAGGGACACAAGTGCTCTCGACTCCATGGCCACTCATACCGAGTTTCCATCCACGTCGAAGGCCCTGTCGACCAGGATGCTGGCTGGATCATTGACTTTGCGGATATCACATGCGCGTTCAAACCACTCCTCCACCGCCTCGACCACTACTACCTCAATGACATTGAAGGACTTGAGAACCCCACCAGCGAGAACTTGGCCTGCTGGATTTGGGAACGGCTTGAAGATCACTTGCGTGGACTGAGCCAAGTCGTGGTTCGAGAAACATGTACATCGGGCTGCGTATACCGAGGAACCAAGGAGTAATATCTAAATGCACCTAATCCTGGCAATATTGGAGGTCGGATGCGGTAACGCGAGCGCGACGAAGTGGTCACGCGACCAATTTCCCAGTTACCATTTGCTCGCCTGCCAATTTCTTCAAGAAACCCAACGCCAGTGATCTACGTATACACCTTACAATTCGGCCATGACTCGGGCATGGCCTACCTGCACTTGGACGGGGGCCAGAGGAGGTGAGCGTTGTAGGCCTCCGCGGTTCATTCGTGGTCGACACCGCACTACCCCTTGGGTTTGCGCGCTGTGAAGCGTCTGATGCCGATAGTGCCGAGATCGCCTACACGGATTTGCCGGAAGTCGCGGTCAAACGGTGTCGCGTTCCGATCGATCGACTTGCTCCGCAGCATCTGCCGGAAGAAATGCGCGTCTGGCTTCGGAACAAGTTCTTCGGTTGGTCGCCTGGTCGCGTGAAGAGTGTTCTGGCCTCGGGCGAATACCTGTTGCAGTTCCCAGGCATCGCTCAACCTGTGTCTGTCCCGAGGGACGCGATCACGGTCCGGTGGGATCAGCCGGTCACAGACCCAGATATCGCAGTCGCCATAGGTATGACCGACGCTCCCACGTACATGAGGGCTCGGCTCCCGCTAATGCAGAACCTAGTCGCGCAGCGCGCTGCCTGTCGGGGTTACACGTCAATCTTGTCTGCGGCCGTTCGCCCATATTTGCATCAGGTTGACACCATGACTCGAGTCCTGGAGGACCCATTGATGCGGTACGTGCTCGCTGATGAGGTTGGTCTGGGAAAGACCATTGAGGCCGGTCTCATCATCAGGCAACTGTTCCTGGATGATCCCAGTACGCGCGTGTTGGTCTGCGTTCCCGGATCTCTTCGGGTCCAGTGGATCAAGGAGTTGACTCAGAAGTTGCTCCTCGGCGGGATGATTGAGTCAGGCAATCTCCAGGTCGTCGAATACGACGACCTGCCTCTCCTGGCTACGTTGCGTCCGAAGATGCTGGTAATCGACGAAGCTCATCGCATGGTAGAGCGAGGGCTACAGGATGCCGTTGAAATGGCCATCCTGAGGGATGCCGCGCATGAAACGGAGTCGCTACTGCTGCTCACTGCAACACCACTCCGTGGACACGCGAGGACATTCCTCGGATTGCTTCATCTCATCGACGGCGACGCGTACCCTCTAGAAGACGTATCCGGGTTTGAGCGGCGTCTTGAGATGCGTGAGGAGCAAGCTTCAGCAATAGAACTGCTAGATCCACAGGTGCCCACAACTGTTCTGCAAGAAGTTGTCAGAGCCATTAGAGAACAGCACGTCGATGATCCACGAGTCGTAAATCTGGTTGCCAAGTTAGAATCAGAAATCGCCAAATCTGAGGGGCCGACTGAGTCGACATTGGATGCGCTCTCCTCTCATCTCCGGGAAACCTATCGAATCAGCCGCCGAGTGATTCGTAACCGCAGAAGCGCCGTAACGGAGACTGGATTTCGAGTAGCTGGCCGTCAATTTGTGGACATTGTGATCGATGATCCAGCGCGGCCAATCACAGATGTGTTCCTTGATGAATGGCGGAATGTGCTCCTGAAAGAAGAAGGCCGTTCGAATGCGCAATTCAACGAGGTGCTGGAACGATGCCTCGCGGGTCCTATGGCGCTGTTCTTGTACCTTGAACGTCGTCGGGCAGCGATCGAGGATGCGACCGCGAACGCTGTTGGGCCCGTGGAGGTCGCTCTTCTCGATCAGACGATGTCACACCTGAGAACGACGGGCGTGAATGCCCGATTCGAGGCCATTCTAGATTTAGTCCGGCCCTCGCAAGCGAAGCGTCAGCAGAAGGTGGTTGTGTTTTCGTGTTTTTCAGATGTCGCTGAGGCGTTAACCACTCTGCTACGCGACAAATTCGGTGCAAGGGCCGTTGCATCTCATCTGGGATCCTCCTCGACAGAGGAACAACAGATTTCAGCACAGAGATTTCTTGAAGATCGCGCATGCCGAATTCTGGTGTGTGATTCTTCCTCGGAGGAAGGGCGAAACCTTCAGACAGCAACGATGCTAGTCCATCATGACATCCCCCTCTCCGCAAATCGCCTTGAACAGCGAATCGGACGTGTTGACCGGTTCCATGAGGCGTTGTCGGAACGAGTTCCTTCACTAGTGCTATGTGAGCCAGGTTCAGTATGGGTAAGCAGCCACTTAGAATTCCTGCGTGACGGTGTCGGGATCTTTGACACTTCGGCTGCGAGTCTTCAACGCCCACTCCTCGCGGTTCACGGCCGGCTTCTGGAGGACGCGCTTGCGATCGGCGCGGAGGGGTTGATCCGTGATGCTGACACCTTGCGTGAGGAACTGCAGGAAGAGAGAGAACAAATCGAACTACTTGAGGAAATCGAGGCGACCTCAGGCACAAGTGTGTTCGACTCGGTTGCCGTGGAGGATCTTGAGGACTTTGAAGAGACATGGGGTGACACCGCTGCAGCGTTCGGTCGACTCTTCTCCGAAGATGGAGGCATCAGGCTTCCAGTTGCCGACGTACCAGACTGTCCTGGGCTCTTCTCCATACAGTTCGACCAACAGTTGCGGACGGTACCGCTCATACCTTTGCACTATTTGAAGGAACTTGGCCCGCTACTTCACGGCAAGTTGACCTACAACCGAGTCGTGGCGCGACGATCTCCTGGGTCAAGGCTGATGAGGCTCGGCGATCCTTTAGTGGACTGGATCGATCGGTACACCCGTCTCGATGAGAGAGGCCGGGCGTCTGCCATATGGCGTTATATACCTGGTATCCAACAACCTACGCTCTTCTTCGGCTTCCACTTCCTAATCGAGTTTGATGACCGAGTCCTGTCTGCGTATCCGTCTTCAATCCGGGAACGACTTCGTCGGCGTGGCGACACCCTATTGCCACCTGGATGGGAGACCGTGTGGACAAACGCACAGCAGGAGGCTCCCAGAAATATTGTCGAAGATCTGCTGGACCCATGCATCGCGCATCGTGGTAAGAATGATCGACCTCTTAGAGGTCCACGGTGGAATCAAGCCCTCGAGCACTTTCCGGACTGGGAACTGCGTGCCCGATCGGCAGGTACCCATGTGCACGAGTGCTTGGAGGCGCGCGACTCCGTGAAAGAACGGGTTTCGGAAGCCTTGGATAGTGCCGACAGATTTGCGCAAGACCGCCGCAAGACTCTGCAATGGCGTGCTGAGCGTATTGAAGGAACGCTCGAGCGCTCTCTGGCCGAAGCAGAACTGCAGATGGAAGATGAACTCGTTTCGCTGATCCGAACAGGCCTTAAGACACCTCAAGTGTCGATGGTTGCAGCAGTTGCCACAGTTGTCGCAGGATTTCAAATTGACTGAATCTCAAGCACCACTGCCTGGCGATATCGAAGCGAGTCGATTTCGCGATTTTATCAAGAGTCCTCAGTCTCCTCCCCCGAAACCATTTCAGGACTCTCTCTTTGCTCGCGTATACGACGCACTGAATTCGCAAGATGGAACAACAATCGACGTCATGGTGCTGATACGTCAAGTGCTGAGACGAGCATCTGAGCGTGACGAGAAACAATTTCGGCTTACCGTTGATTTGCCCTACTCCACTGAAGAATGGTCATCCGTTGGGGTAACAGCTGTTCAAGCATCGGATCGAAGACTCATGTTGGAGGCGGAGCCATGGAGGCCTACATGGCTCGGCTGCGACGGCTATGCAGTTGACAGATCGTCTCTTGCTGGATCAATTCACGGGCGAAGGGCTCGATTCGACGACCTCCCAGCCGACGATTTCTTCGAGGTAGCGACTGGTCATAAGTCCTTTCGAACAGCCGGTCAAAGAGCTGCCGTGCGGGCAGCGGTTTCGATGCCAGGGAGTTCGACCCTAGTTGCAATGCTTCCAACCGGGTCAGGGAAGACCGAGATTGCACTCACGATTGCCTGTCATTCGAGGCGCCAGACGACGATCATTGTTGTACCTACGGTCGCTCTCGCGTACGATCTTGAGCGGCGCTTTCGAGATGAGTTCGGTCGGGTCAATAAGCGGGTCACTAAGGGTGACCTTGTTTTCGCCTGGACATATGAGACCAGTTCCGAGCAACGCGAACAGATGAAACAACTGTTGGCAACCGGTGGCATACCAATTCTTGTCACATCTCCAGAATCTCTCACCGGAGCGCTCCTAGACTCGGTTCGCGTAGGCGCAGAAGCTGGTCGTATTCGAGCGCTCGTAATCGACGAAGCTCATCTGGTTACCCAGTGGGGCCGTGATTTTCGGCCGGAGTTCCGGAATTTAGCAAATCTGCGAAGCGACTTACTATCAAGGTGCGACCGCGGTGGCCATCCGGGCTTTTTGACGATACTCCTTTCTGCGACTCTGGGCCCTGTCGAATTGGCTGACTTGCATGACCTCTTTTCGAAACCGGGCCCGCTTTCGCTGGTCGCTGCAAATTCGCTCAGATCGGAACCGGAGTACTGGATTGCTAGTGCTGCCAAAGAGAATCTACGACGCGCGAGGGTGCTAGAGGCACTGAAACGATTGCCTCGCCCCCTAATCCTTTATGTAACCCGTCCTGCGAGGGCTGACGAGTGGGAGCGCTTCCTCAAGAACGAAGGCTTTGGTCGAGTGGCGGTCGTGACCGGTCACACTGCAGGCGATTTTCGACGAGATGTCCTTGGTGGTCTTCGTGCGGGATTAGGGTCGAGTTCTCGCTATGACGTAGTCATCGCCACATCCGCATTTGGCCTGGGAATCGACAACGAGCAGATCCGATCCGTCGTGCATGCATGCCTACCTGAGACACTTGATCGGTGGTACCAGGAAGTCGGACGCTCTGGTCGGGATGGGAACACATCAGCGGCCGTGCTCCTACCCGGTCCCGAAGACCACGGCGAGGCGGCAAGCCTAGGGACCACCGTTCTCAAACCGGATACGGCCGAGACACGGTGGAAGACACTGTGGAGTTCGCGTCGTCGAATCGGGGACGAAGAGTATGTCGATTTGCACTTATCGCCACAAGGATCGGAGAAGGGGTCGTACAATCGCCGGTGGAATGCGCAGGTTCTCAAGGGCTTGGAGGAACTTGATCAGATTGAGCGCGTGCCTCTGGCTCCCTACGAAGCTGCAGACTGCGAGTTGCCCGTGGGCAATATGAAGGAGTCGCATGAGTGGGAAAAGGTCACGCTACGAGACATGCGGGTGCATGACGATGGGTTCTTCGATCAAGTCTGGGAACCGTGGCGCCAGGAGTTGATCGAGCACAGTTCACACGCGTTGGCGAGCATGAGGGAGGTCTTTGCTCAGGATGCTGCCGTGTGTGAACTGCTTGCGACGGCCTATCGACCCAAAGACTCCACGCTGAAAACCTTTGGGGACAGCGCATTCGGGATGGAGTTGGACCCAGGCTGTGGACGGTGTCCCGCGTGCAGAAGTCAAGGCGTCCATGATGTTGTAGATCCGCCGCCGCGGGGTAGATATTCGTGGGCCACTGCCTACTCGTGGGACGAGAGGCTGCGACCATTGCTTAATGCCTGTCCTTCATCGGAGTTTCTCGCGCTACTGCACTCGGAGGACCCACTGGTTGACGGCCGCGATCTAGCCGATCTCCTCCTTCGGGTCGGAGTGAAGACAGTTGCAGGCGTAGAGCCATCCGGTAACCCGTCGGAGTGGTGGTTTAGAGACTCACAACAAGTGCATCCAACAGATCTCCCACCTCTCCCGGCATTTGTGGTGCCACCTGTAGGCGAGCGACTGGATCAGGCGTGGCTAACACCGCTTGTTCGTCCCAGAGACGTAAAGGGACATGTCGTTCCCGCAGTCCTCCTCGTACAGACGGGTTCGCTTGTGGGTGTCCAGGGTCTACCTGTAGAACGGCACCCATCGCTCAGCGCACATACAGCCCGCATGTACATTGCGGAGAACGCTGGATGAACTACCTGTCTGGAGCAGCCACTCAAGCAAACGTGGCGATTCTTTGGGTGGTCACGAGATGGCTGGCACGGGTCAAGGTGTCCACCATTTCTGAACTTTCACAGGCTGTGCGACCGCCCACGATTGCAACGGGCGCCGACAACGCACTGCGAGCGACACTCCTTGTCGGTCGAGATATTGGAGTATTGGATTCTCCTAGTGATGATGGGCCATGGTCCCTTGGGCCATCGTGCGATGTCTGCTGCCTGACCCGTCATGACAATTTTCGCACGGTTGTGCGCAATGCTCTGCTTACTCGTGCGGTTTCAGAACTAGCGGCGGGCAACAATCCGTCCGACGTTGCAGTCGGTCTCGCCTGGCTTCTCAGCCTTGATCCTACAAGGCCTCCGGATTGGTCGTACGACCAACCAGAACAGTTGCTGCGGGCGTCTGGGCAGATGAAAGAAGTAATCTCGAACCCGGAGCAGTGGAGGGTGCTCCGCCGATGGGCTCTGCAACTAGGTTTCGCGGTTCAGAGCCGAGCCGACAATCACAGGCAGCAAAGACTGCTCCCAGATCCCGTTCGCGCGATCATCGAATCACTAGACGGGTTGTCGCAGAATTTGACCGCAAGCGATTTTCTGGAACAACTCGCAGGACAGCTTCCAGTGATCGATACCGGAGCGCTTCATTTGTATCTTGAAGATCTTGGTGTCAAATTCACTGCAAGAGCAGAAGCAACGATCGGGCCTGCTACTGGATTCGCCTTAGAGCGGTTACACCGTCGAGGTGTGCTCACACTCCAGACGACTGATGACGCTCTAAATCGTGTGAGTTATCGATGGGCAGGACAGACCTCAGTCTTTGACAGGGTCGAGATTGAAAGCCTGACCGATGAGTGATTCGTTTACGGCATTCCGTTGTTGGTCTCCCGACATTGTTCAAGGTTCTGTCTATGGAGACATCGCGATGCTCGGTCTCGACGATGACCCTATCTTCATGGCCGCTCATACATCTTTGCACATCAGGCGTATCCGTGGAGCAACTGTTGAAGCCGAGACGCCAGAGGTTGAAGTACTACGGTCTCTGATGAATTCGATTGGTGATACGAATCGGAACACGACTATCGCCATCACCGGTCCATCCGGGTCCGGAAAGTCACATCTCGTTCGATGGCTCAGAACGCACCTAACGGAGGACGATTCTCGATACCACCTGATCTATGTGCCTCGCGAGTTGGCGACACTTCGCGTTCTGATTGAACGGGTGCTTGATGGACTCCCGCATAGCCGCGAATCCGATGATGTTCGAAAGGAACTGGAAAAGGCAGTCGGCAAGAAGCCAGCGGATCAGATTTCTGAGGAACTCCTCGATCGAATTCGGTCGGTCTTGAATTTCGAAACGCCTGATTTGCTTGATGGCCAAGACTCAGAGATAAGACGGATGTTGCTAGGAACACGGTCTGAGAGTGATGGTTCACGGCGAGTTGGCGGCCTTGGAGATCTACTGCTCGCCCCGGGGATTCGCAGTCACCTTCTCCGTTCTGACGGGGCCATCGCCCATATTGTCGAATCTCTCCGCGGAAACAGATCAGGACGCGACGAGACTATTCCTGAGTTCTCACCGAGCGATCTGATCACAAAGCGATCAGGTATTCGCAGTTCGCTGGATGAGACACTAAAACGGCTCTGGGGAACTATTCAAAGAGATCCAGATTCAGCCGTAAGACTATTGAATGAAGTACTTCCTCGTGCTGTCGCCGAGTCACTCGGCATGAGACAGGGTGTGAACCTAGGAGAAGTTTTCCGCGCAAGTCGGATGCACCTACGCGACCAAGGCAAGGATCTCGTGCTCCTTTTCGAAGATCTGGCTCAGTTCGGCCTATTCGACGGAGAACTCTTCGATCAGTTCGTACACCAACCGGGCGGTGACCTCGCTCCGATCCGATCTGTCTTTGCAATTACAGATGGCAAATTCAATGAATCCGTGCCAGATACCGTGGCGACGCGTCTGGCGCACCAGTTCGAGATCGGCCCCCTCAACCTCGCGACCGACGGCGAGTCCCTTGTTGAACTCGCCGCCCGATACTTGAATGTCGCACGAGTTGGCAAGGATCGTCTTGTAACTGCCTGGAACGCAGCCCCTGATATCGATCGAGAGAGCGGAGCCTGGATTCCAAATCACTGTATCGACCAAGCCAACGGTAGTGAGTGCCCGCATCGCTCGGACTGCTGGACAGCGTTTGGCAGCAACCTCGATATTGGCCTGTACCCGTACAACCGTGCGGCATTGGATCGAGCTGCACGTCGAGAGGGACGTGGCATGGATAATGGAGTAACTGCACGCGTGGTCGTTGATCGGTTCATTCGTGAGTTCCTCCTGGAGGCTTATGGTGAGATTGGGCGCGGGTACTTCCCAGGTAAGCAAGCACGCGAGAGGTTCGACGTCTCCGTGGCGCGATCCAAAGACGAGGTTGTGCCAGACACCAGATTGTCCGAATCAGAGCGGGATCGACTCAACCGGGCAAGGGTCATTTGGGCGAATGGTGAACGCGAAGAAGTTGGGATTACCGAAGCCTTCTCGCTACCCACGGCAGATGCTGTGGAACACCACGAGGCTCCAGTTGTGCCGGATAACCGTCATGCCCCTTCGGACTCAATAGACCCGAAGCCGCTAGGGAGACGCCCTCTTCAGACGCTCTTCGACTGGGAATCCGGTACACCTCTTCCCAATAAGGAAGCGGTCTTCTACCGCGAGAACCTGTACCGACTCGTAGCGGCACGGATTGACTACGATTCACTCCTCATCGACCCGAGATCTTCGCCAGCTGCGTTGCTCTGCGATCGACTGTTGGCGAGAAACTCCTTTGAATTTACTCGTGAAGATCCTGGACGGAAAGCCGGACGTGATCAACTTCACTTTGAGATTCTTCCAAATAGCCGTGGTATAAAACTCTTGAGTGCTGTCCGATGGTTCTCAGACCATGGACATTGGGAGATGGACGATCCGGACAGGCTATGGGATTTTGGAGGTGATTCACGTGAAGCCCAAATCGTCTTCGAAGAATTCCTTTCGGACTGTGCGCAAACAGTCGAGGCCGTGCTTATTGCAAGGATACAACGAGGTTTTCTCGATCCATCGGCCGCATGCGTCGTGCTCAGGTACACCGCCCTAGCCGTGCTAGGGGCGAGTCCGCCTTCAGACGATGCAGGAGCCGTTCTCGATTATGCTCTATGCGAGTCGACTCGTTCTAATACTCAAGTTTCTTCAGCGTGGTTGCCAGCAGCCAATGTTGCAAAACGCATTCTCAGCACCCTAGATCAGTCTTGGGTTGTGGCATTTGCCACGGCCAGACAGGGAGACACTGGCGACCCACAGGTGGTAGATGCGAGCCGTCTCATCCCGTGGCTCGAACACATTAAATCGGTTCCAGTTGCCTTTCTGGACCAGGATCCTTTATTTGACGACAACTCATTCCAAATACTCAATGAACATTGGGTTGAACTCCGCGCCTCGGTAAACTCGTGTTGGGAACAAGAGAGAGATAATCTCCTTGGTCAACTCAATGAGATCTCATCAGTTCTCGGGGATACCGATGTCCAAGAGGTTGTTGCAACCGTCGCGAGCACAGGCAATGTGGCAGCCGGGGAGAATATTTTTCGACCTCAGCACAAATACAACGACTTCACATTGGCGTGCGATAGGCTAACGCGATTTTCGGATGAGGAAATTGCCGCATGGCTTTCTGCGATCGAGCGACTAGAAAACGAGCAGAATTCGGTTGCCACAGTGATAGTAGCGCAGCAATGGGCGGGTCACGCGAGACAGGTAGCTACTGATATCCGGCTTGTGCTCGAATGTCTAGAGGAAACTCGTGACGAAGTCATCGCCCAACTTGCTGATGAAGTCGGCGAGAGGCCTGATACAATATCGGAACGGATCGCGGATCAACTTGATGATATAGCGGAGACCCTCCACGGAATTGCCGGTTAGTCGCGAATGTCCAATTCACCGTTGAAAGAGATTGCACAACAGATCCGGAGTGATATCAGATCTCTTAACCAAAGGGAGAGTGTCACTCACCAAGTGAATATGTTATCTCGAAGAGAGAACACTCTTAAGCGACTCGCAGCGGAACTGAATGATCAACTCAAGATCGTGATGGCGGCTCGGTCCACAGATGTTGTTCTGCAGACTGAAGGATTCGAGAGCACAGCACGGCTGTCTGTCTCACTTGCGTCCGCAACACGGAAAGCAGAATTGGACTTGGATGAGATCGATAGGTTTCAGAGTGATGCAAGAACTCAGATGACTCATTTGAGGGACGAGATCTCCATGGAGTGGCAGGCACTTGTGGAACGGCGTGTTCCCGCTCAGGAGGGGCTCAAGGATTTGGTCGAAACCTTTCACAGCATTGGGGGGGCAAACGATCTAGTCAGCGAACTCGCTCGTATCGAAAACAACATTAGGAAACTCAACCGCTCAGGTCCGTCTATTGAAGCCCTCGAACAACTCGATCAGTACGCATCTCGTCTACCCGAAGTGCTTGAGCAACTTGTCGGAGAGGATCAAGCTGTCCGGTCATTTGCCAGTCTCGTCGCGCGCGGTGGAGCTCCAATCGATGGGCTTACGCCCACGGTCCGGGAGTGGTTGCAGGCGAAGGGGTTCGAGACTTCCTTCAAGATTGTTGCCGGACATCCAGTGGGGGACTAGATGGCCGTCGATAGAGAACTTCTCATCGAGGCCCAAACTCGGCTCGAACTTCGAGAAAACGAACTTCTGTCCTGGGGGATTGTTGACGCCGCCTTTACTGAAGGAGAGTTAGAGGCAATTCTCACCGAGGTCGCATCGGACGTAGCTTCGGTCCAGGGATTGAAAGAGGAATTGCTCGATCGCGTTCTTATTGCTCGGGTTCCGTCGGGTGGATACCGGACTCGCATGGCGGAAACGCTCCGCACTCTGTCACGTCTTCGCCAGTCATTTCCCACTCAGCAATGGTGGGAAGGGACTCCTCTGGTGCTCGACTACCGGTTTGTCCATCGGCCACGTAGACGTCCGCGCCGCGATCGGCCAAGAAATGAACTCATCACGCATCTTGCTCAGCGCGTCAGCGCCAATGGCAGACTGGCAGCCGAGCGCTGTGTGCCGACTCACATCTCCGGGTTCCAGTTTCGCTCGGCCGAGGCGGTGCTGGATGCCTATTCGCGAACTCACGATACAGCGGTCATGGTCACGGCGGGAACGGGAGCAGGAAAGACTATGGCCTTTTATCTACCTGCGATGTCGTTAGTCGCCGAAAGTGTTGGTGAAAACTCAGCGGCATGTGTTCGCCTTCTGGCGCTTTACCCTCGAGGTGAGTTGTTGAAAGACCAGTTGCGTGCCGCAATCCAACTATCTATGAGGATTGGCCAGGTGCAGGATCGGCCGATCCGCGTGGGGACGTGGTTTGGCGCGACTCCTCGGGCTGCATTCTGGCTCCGCGAGGGTTGGGTGAAGGATTGGAAACTGCGACGCGATCGCGGAGTCGACCTTGGTTGGGACTGTCCTTTCCTAACGTGCCCGATGTGCAACTCGACCCTGATATGGAACTACTCAGATGTTGAGGCCAGTCGTGAGCAACTCCATTGCATTAGTGAGAACTGTGGACAGGTAATCGGCTCTGAATTCATTACTCTGACGCGCGAGCGAGCCGCGAGCGATCCACCGGACCTGATGTTCACGACCACGGAGTCACTCAACAGGCAACTGGCGGCTCCCGATCAACACCGCGCGTTTGGGCTACGCGGCAAGCGAGCGCGGATGGTACTGCTTGATGAAGTCCACACCTACGAGGGAACGTCGGGGGCACAAAACGCCTTGTTGCTGCGACGGTTGCGCAAGACAATCGCTGCTCCCGTCGTTTGGGCTGGTCTTTCGGCAACCTTGGAGGATGCACCGCGATTTCTTGCAGGTCTGACCGGGGTCTTCGATGACCGGGTATTGCATGTTGAACCTCTGCCAGATGAGTTGGAAGAGACAGGAGCGGAGTACATGGTGGCTCTTCGCCACGACCCTTCTTCGCTGACCAGTCCCCTGTCTACGACGATCCAAACAGCAATGGCGATCACAAGGGCTTTGGATGCTCGCGGAACGCCCTACAATCCAGCACCTTCCTCCGAAGGGATTTTTGGTCGAAAGACCTTCGTATTCACCGACAAACTTGATGTCACGAACCGGCTCTATTGGGACCTTCTTGATGCTGAAGGTTGGTGGCAGCCAGGTCGCCCCAAGAACAGGCGGGTTCTGACTCTGGCCCACCTTCGAGCGGAGGAGCAACTCCGTAGGAAGCCCGACGAACAAGAAGCAGCAACGGACCGAGACTCCCCCGGTCAGTGGTGGTGGCTTGCTGAGGCACTTGGTCGAGACCTTGGAGGCGATGAGCAACTTGTCGTCGACCGTACTTACTCGTCGGATTCCGGTGTGAACCAGGACGCAGAGGTCATAGTGACAACTGCGAGCTTGGAAGTAGGGTACGACGACCCCGACGTCGGTGCTGTAATTCAGCATAAGTCACCTCATGATCTAGCTCGCTTTGTCCAGAGGAAGGGTAGGGCGGGCCGAGATCCCTCGATGCGACCTTGGACGGCTGTGGTACTTGCCGATTGGGGAAGAGACCGGGTGACGTGGCAGTTGTATGACCAACTTTTCGATCCTGTACTCAGTCCGCGGTATCTGCCGATCAAGAACCGCCACGTATTGCGCATGCAAACTGTCTACGCAACACTCGATTGGGCAGGCGGTCGCCTTGATGCTGAAGGCCGGGACCGATCTCTATGGTCGGACCTGGCTGGCCCAGCGTCAGTGCTTGAAACAAGTGACCAGAGAATACGCGCACGTCGCGATCGCCAAGAGAAGTTGGGGTACCTACTACAGGAAGTGCTTGATGGTGGACCTGCCCGGGACCACCTCCGCGCTCATCTCCGGCGCGCTCTCGGACTTGGCGACGGCGATCGCGGACGGGCTGAACTCGATGAACTTCTCTGGGGATCTCCGCGGCCACTCATGCTAGCCGTCCTTCCAACAGCTTTGCGGAGACTCCGAAGCAACTGGTCCGGAGAGGTCCCAACAAGACAAGACCATTCAGTTCGGACCCGCACACCGATGAGGGAATTCGTTGCAGGCAATCTGTTCGATGATCTCATGGTCCCAGAGGTGGAGATCCGTGTCCCGTCTGACATTAACTCAGACGCAGACGACTATGGGACCGAAACGCTACCTGTGCTTCGGACCATCCGAGAGTTGATGCCTGGGAATGTGACACGCCACTTCGGTGTGTCATCCTGGAGTAGGCGGCACTGGGTCCCGCTCTCAACCCAGGAATCAGGCGAGATAACGCTCAATGTCGTAGATGCGTATCGTGCGCACTATGTCACTTCTCTGCCTGCCTCTCCAAAATCTCCTTCGCCGATTGACCTATACCGGCCAATGGAAGTTACGCTCTCGGTGCCCCCAGAACACGTGCGAGACTCCAGTTCGGTGCTGCCGGTGTGGCGTTGCATCATTGACTCACTCGGGTCCGGTCGCGAGATCGCGATCAACTCTAAGCAGTGGCAGCCAGTTCTTTCCTCGGTTTGCTTCCACACACATGCCCTAGGTGACGGGGCCAGAGTCCATCGTATGGCCCTTGGTGCACACGGATCCACTGTCGTAGCCGGTGGCGCGGAGCCAGAACCGGTCGTGATTACCTTCGAATCATCCAGTCGGAACGAGAATCGTGTAGGTCTTGGGGTCGAGATAGAAGTTGACGCCGTCCAACTCCAAGTCCAGGTGACATCTTCCGGTGCCTTACCTCTACCCGTCGAACGAAGCGACCGACTTCGAAGCTTGATCATGGGCGATGAGGCACTGCCCGTGAATCTCAACTGGTTTCAGAGGCTCGCTTTGGCTTCAGCCCTGGTGGTCGTCCTGGTCGAGGAGTGCAATCGTGAGCCCGCCGCGAAGATTCTTGATGAACTTGCGGACTCATCGCTGTCTGACGCCTTGATAGACGCTCTCGAGCGCATTGGGTTACTCGCTGCAGGCGACCCGCATGCGCTTGACGCTGGTCAAACCGGTGACGCTGGTGGTGAATCGCACAACGAAGGGAGTCGCCGCCATCGGATGATCGCCTGGTGCCGCCACGAAACTGTTCTGCAATCGATCCGTGAAGCTGCAGACAATGCTCTGGGCCCCCGCGACCAAGAATGGGAGCAGTGGCGCAGACGAAGGATCGCTGCGACCGTGGCAGCAACAGTCGTGGAGGCAGGGAGTCGAGTATGTCCTGATATCAGTGCGGAGGAACTGGTAATCGATCTTGGTGAGACAGACGAACTCACTGGCTTGGTTGAGGTCTGGATCACCGAACTGGCACCCGGTGGCAATGGGCAGGTGGAGGAATTGCTTCGGGCGATGGCGCACGACCCTCAGCAGTTCGGGCGGGTTCTGGAACGCTGCCTAGAGCCGAGTGAGATTGAGTCGCTTGATGGGGAACTAAGGGAATTTCTAGCGCTCGTCGTCCAGAACAATGAGTTGATGAATGCTTGTCGGAGGCTACAGGAGTCTTGGGTGGCCGGACACACTGAAGTGTCCCGGGCTTTTGTTGCGTTGCGGTCGGCTGCTGAGGAACGGGGCTTCAAGCCACACCGGGCCGCCTGGACGACGGTGGTTAACCGCCTCCTCCGACCTGGTTCGCGGCCCGAACTGCTATCTACCGCCCAGGACTTACTCCAACGGTGGGACGATCTAAAGTCGAGACTCGGGCTTGAAATTGATGTCAGAGCTTTTGGAGCTCTATGTGCAGACGAGGACACCCTGGACCTTGCATTTCACCTACCTCCTGGTGCTGATGGGATCCTTCGGAGTAGGACGGTCAGCAACTTCTTCTGGCCACGAAGTGGCAGTGCTACGAGTCTAGGGTCGGACAAGTCAGATCCATTCGGCGTTCTTCCAGAACTGGACCGAAGTGGTCTACGAGAACTCCTTGGGAATGACCCGAAGACGCTTTTCCTCGACACCTGGAACGACACCGAGCGCCATCGTGTTCACGATAGCCTTCGAGAGTCAGGCGATGTACGCCTTAGTTTCTTGCCTAAGGACAACAGATTAGCGCGCGACGTTATACTAGACCTGCAGGACGTTCCGACAGATATCGGAGTATTGTTTTCCTACCCGAGCATTGTCGGAATCGAACGAACTCACAATATGAGTACTGTCGTCACGATATCAATGGCGGAAGTGCCGTGAGCCGGGTAATTCGAAAGTCACGTCAGCGCGCCAGCGTTGAGGCCGCCTCGCTATTATCTTCAGTGTTTTCGGCGGAGTTGTTAGCGCCTAGTAAATGTCTTTGGATTGTCTCTCCATGGATATCCGATATTCCACTTATCGATAATACTGCTGGTTTGTTTCAACCTCTTGAAGCATTTGGTCGGCGACAAATTCGCCTGTCTGAAGTGCTGGCTGTACTCGCCGGAGAGGGGACTACAGTCGTCGTAGGGACGACTGGAGCCGAATCGAACGAGTTATTCAAGGCTCGAGTTAAGGCTGTATTTTCAGACCGCGGTCTCAGGGAGTATCTGAACATCAATGTGGATGCTTCAAACGAACTCCATGAGAAAGCAATCACAGCTGACGACTATGTGATCACCGGTTCGATGAATATCACGAATAATGGAGTTTTTGTTCGTGAAGAATTTATTGAATTCCGTAGGGATAGCGAATTTGTGGCCCGGGCCCGTATGGATTCATTTGAGAGGTTCGGTGGCAAACTATGAGCGACCTAATCGTCTCGACCTCCAACTTCAACGAAGTTATCCGTGTGCTTGGACCCTACGGTGAACGTACCCAGGCGGTGGTTGATCGTCAGTCTCAACTATGGGATACAGCGACTTTCCGTTGGGCGGTGATTCCGTTTGTCGACGGTGCAGGTGTGCGATGGGACTTCGTAGCAGTGGACAATGAATCTGAGCGTCGTGGACGGGAGATTGTATTGGCCTTCTTTGGTCCATTCGCATCGGTCCCCAACGACGGCGGACAAGATTCCCCCACAGGAGGTGCATATTATCACCAAGTGCCCCTGGCAGTATCTGGAGGTCTCGGCAGGTTTGTCGAGACCTTGGAGTTAATGGTCAGTGTGAGGTCTGATGAACCTGACCTTCGTAGAGAGATCTCGGATCCGATCAGTCTACTACTTCGGGATTTCTATCTCGCTCTCGACCGAACCGACTCAGTCACCTCAAACGAGATCTTGAGCCGGATCGAGGCGACGGGCCAATTTAGCAGCGAGAACCTTCGATTCCTTCAGGTAGAACGTCTTGGGCGACTTGGCTATTGGCAAGAGTTGTCAGGTCTGCCGTGGTTCGCAGACCTTGCTCGCACTCGTCGGCCTCGACGTATCTCCGAACACATGTTGGAGAGTGTATGGCGGGCAAATTTTGATGAGGCTGCCGTTGGTGCGGATCCAAACGTCGCATTTGAGGGATTTGTCGAACTAGGTCTCGAGGAGACTTACGGGCGGTTACTCCAGAGTGTTGACATTCCTCAGACCGTCTCGGGGCGGCGGTTGGTGTGTGTCTCGGCCCACATTGCTGGCAATAGTGCTCGAGTCAAGAGATTGTTGGCCTCTGCTTCTGACGGCGAACTTCCGGTATTGCGCCTCCTGGGCACCGTTTCTATGGACGGCGCTGCACAGGTGGATGATGGTCTGTCCGTTGAGGAACGAGCACGCGAACATCTGGGCCGAGGGGAGTTCGTTGAAGTGGTCGCTCTTGCGGAGATTCAATCTGACCCCAACCTCGCTTCACTCGCAGTCCATGCGGCATACGAACTCAACGATCCGAACTCTTGCTCGCTGGCTATGGAAGCGGTAGGCAGAGTCAGTTCGTCTTCCCTGCCCAAGACTCGTCAGTTCCAGACCATCCTGGGCGAGGTCGAGCGGTTAGCGACCAATAGGTGTAATGGTTGGTCAGACTGGTTGTCCAGGATTGCAGCCGATGAGCTTTGGGTTGGGGCGTCGGATGTGGCTCGCGAGTGTTCGCCTCAGTGGGACATCAATGAGTTGCTGGTTGAGGTAGCAGCAGATACAGCTGCAAACGCACTGCACACGGCGGGTGAGGGGATCAATCGGCGGGAACTGCGCGCCGTATTGGACCTGTTGTGCGGTCTCGTAGGAAAAATAGTGGACCGGCCAGTCGCCGATCCCATTGTCGACGCAATTCTTCTCGTTCTCGCGCTCGACGAAAACCCGTCAGCACCAGTGAGAGATGCGTTCTTTCGCCTAGCAACCGATGTCCTCCACTCTGGGCCAACTGTTTCGAGATACAAAGACCTCGTCGCAATTGCTCAAGACCTATGGCAACGAGTAGGCGCCCGCGAAACCGTTGTTTGGGCGCTTGACCTCGCTGATGCACTCGCCGTTGCCCCGAGTCCCGATCCTGGAGTTCTCCGCGAGTTTATGGTTGCGGTTGGAAACAAGATCATGCCCTTCGCAAGCCGACTGGCACTTGACGAGAGACGCTCGATTGAAACGTTGGCAACGGAGTGCGGTACGAACGTTGTTCTGCCTCCCCTAGACACCGTGCCCGAGGCCAGTCAGAACGATATCTGGAATCAACTAACCGGTTCATCAGTAGGGCTATACTCGTTATTGGAAGGCGCGGGAGGTCGGTTCGAAAAGCGGTTGCGCGATCTGTGCCGTGATGTTGAGGTCATGCACAATGCCGACAAGGTCGCGACCCATGCTCTGCAGACGATGGCGAAACGTGTGAACTTCCTAATTGTGGACACTCGGCATGCAAGTCATGCAGCAACGGCAACGGTTGATGCGGTTCGCCCAAGATCACTTCAGTTGTTTCCAAACGGAGGAGGAATCTCAAGCTTCATCGCAATACTTCGGGAAGCGCTTATTGATACCGGCGCATAGGAGTTAGGATCGTCGTGGAGACAATAGATCGATTAAGATCCGTAACTTGCTGAACGTTGATGACTAACGGCAGAAGGCCATTTGTGCTCCCGACATCCTAGAAGAATCAAGGGTTAGGTTGCGTTATAGATTGTGGTCTATCCCCAACGGATCGTTGGTATGCCGCTAGCAGGAAGTTCGTGAGCATTCGGATATCCTTTGAAGTATTTTGTAACTCGTTCCATCGTCGGGTGGAGTCAACTCCGAATCGCCAGTGGCCTGTGGTCCAACTGCAGTAGCCCAGAAGTGGTTTGATCTCCGTCATGTAGTCGAATTGGTCAGGCCATTGGTGTTTCGCTACGTGTCTGTCCGTAATGGCATCCATCACGAACCCCATACTCACGATGCCGACACCATGCATCAGCCTCGATCGTCGGGGGGGTTGGCCCCAGGGTTCGGGGAACACTGTCTTGACAGCGTTCCAGTAGTCCTTCAACAAATCAAGCATGCCTTCGATATCACCGCCGCCGGTTTCGGGATCTCGCAGGTAGTAAAGACACCCGTCGGTCAGGCTGTTCTCAATCGTCCGAAGGATCGAATTGTCTTTGACGACCCCACCCGGTGTGGTAGGAGTTTGGATGAGTTGCAAGAACGGGGAGTCTTCGTCGTAGTTAAGGCGTTCTAGCAATAGCGAGGGGAATTGCTTCCGCATCAGCGCCGGAGGCAATGGGCCACTCGTGGAAGGTAACAATTCGTAGATGAGACCTTTGGGTAATGGCTTAGTCGAGTTGACCAAAATGAACTGGGCGCGCTGTTCGCTTTCGGACGCTGCGATGAACGCCGTCACACACATTGGGAACGCTCGTACGTCTGCCTCGCGAACTGCGGCGCAGCGTTGTTGGCCATCGACGATCCATCCAGGCTTCTCCTCGTCAGGAAGAGACTCGTCTACGGGGACGATGAGGTGGCCTGGCCGGGTTACCCACCCACGCTCCCGCGATTCCGTATCAGGTTCGAACCGTACACGCTCATCGAAGGCGACAACGATAGCGTTTGGGAGAAGTGGACTCTCCGATTCGATATAACTCTTGATCGCGGAAACGTGTGCCAGCACTTCAGGGCGTTGATATCCATCTAATTCCCGCCCGATTCGTTTGACTCGTGACACAGTGGTGAACGAAGGCAACAATTTGCCATCAATCGCGAACATATACAAACGTTGACTTTGTCCCTGCCGGACTTCGATAGTTGGAAGCCTCAATTCGTAAACCTTTGATGATTTCCCCATTGCTATATGTTTTTCCCGTTCGACAAGCGCGAAATGACGAGGTCGCGTTCCAGTCGTTGAGCGAAAACGGTCAGGTTGTGGAAACCTCTTCGACGATTGCGTTCCGAACCTCGAAACAAGATTATATCAATGCCTATGTTTTTGCACAATACACAAGCGCATTCCTCCCATGGTCTTGCATCCAATGTCTCGGAATACTGAATAGTGCGATCTTTTTTGTCGCCAAGCAACTTGGAGTACTGCAGAATCGCGTCCAATGTTTCTGTGGTCTCAGTGTTGCCATCGGCAAGGCCGCGGATCTTCTGCAAGCAAGCCTTCTCGAGTCTGCGCGCTCGTTGTTGATCAACCTTTCCAGCGGATATTAGTCTCCTCAGGCGGGTATTCCCGTCAACTTGAGGGACACGGACTGCAACATAAGACCGATCTAGCGTATAGTAGTTGTCGCGATCGTCTTTGAATGCCTGCATAAAAGGGGAGGTACTGTCGAAACTAGTTACACCGTATTGTGCAAACTCATGTGCGTACGCGGTACGAGTTACGCCCAGCAAGTGCAGTTGCGTGTCTTTCTTCAAGAACTCTTTGGTGGTGCGCAGGGTGGCCTGAATCTCGGGAGTCTTGAGGGGCACCATTCCACCCATGGCGATGCGTTTGAAACCGATTTCTTGCAAATGTTGGACAGCGGTTGCGTATGACCTCGGACTCCAAGCCTGCGCTACGCCTAGAGGTTCGAAACTACATTGCCGCTTGTCGCGTCGATCAAGGAACGACTCGGCTAACGTTAATGTCAAGCGTTGCCGTTCTTGCCATTCAATGGGGACTTGCGATGTTGAGTTATCCAATTCAGCGTCGAACCCGAAAATCACATGATCTACAGAAACGCCACTGTCAAACCCGCACCCCTCGTAAAAATCGATGACTTCATCCACTGAGTACGCTGGTTCCGTCTCACGCACGTATGCGAATGCACCACAATCGCCCATGATGTCAAGATTGGCATCAGTTTGGTCTAGCCTAAAAAACCGCCTGACACCTTCTCGGTAGAGTCGATTACGTTGAGCGATAGTGTACTTCCCAGAGACCCCTGGTAGACCGTCCACGATGGGTTTGGACACCAATAGCCCCGAATAAGGAGGAGGTCGAAAGATCTCGTGAGCGTATTTGTCGTCGCGCTGCTTTACGCGGTGCATAGATCGTTTCTCTGAAAGAAAGTCGAAACTTGGATCAATCTGATCATGGCTATCGGGAAAATAGAACCTCACAACGCATCCTCACCAACTTGAGCGAATGCGGAAAAGGTAGTCATTGTTTACGGCCAACCGAAAACTCGCGCAAGCGGATTGGGTGGATGTACGTGCCTACCTTTTTGATAGAAGGTCTCGCCTGCGAGACCATCACCTAGTTGCCCCCATCGTCTCCGTGAACAGTGCCCCGAACCTGCCTTGTTCACAGGCGCGGCCAGAATCACGCAACTTTCGCAGCGCAAATGTTTGCGTTAAGCTTGGGCGCTCATCGCTTTCCGCAAGAATCCACGCAGCAATTTCTTGATCAGACATCCTGCGAGCACGGTATTGGGGGAATTCGTCAAGTGATGCCGTGAGTCTGCTTAGCACTGTTTGAGCAGAGCCTGAATTGAAAAGGTTCGGTTCAGTTGCTTCAAGTACACGTTGTGCAACTCGAACGGACAAGGACCGCATCGTACCTCCGACTGCCTGCCTCGCCTTCGCTGAAACTTGTACCCACGAGTCTCCGATGCGCGGGTCCGGACAGTTGCCGGCACCAAACACAACCAAACGCCGTGGGTCTGACAATTGCGACTTTGCTTTAATCACGTCGTCCACGATCGCAATTAAGTAGTCTCGTCCACCGCAAACTACCAAAGCGCTCTCAGGGTAAGCATTAGCCACAGAATTGATTGATTTATGTTTGTCACCGTTCGATGGTATTTGCCGTTCGCAAAGTTTTCCCCACCACATCTTGGTCGCCTCTGTGGGAGTAACTTGGTCTCCAGACCGAGAAATTGAATCTGCGTGCCCTGCTGAAAGCGTAGCACTGTAAGAAGTAAGCAGGTCACCGGAATGAACTAGGCCGAAACCGGCTGAAATCGCCCACAACGAGCAAAGTTCTTCCATCTTGCTGCAAATCTGCTTAGCTACGAACCAAGATTCGCCAGTGTAAAGATCAAGCGCTTGGACATCGCCCGCTTCGTCCGCTACTCGGTTGATCCAAGCGTCTGCTCGCGCGGAAAAACGTCCTTGATACTCGCTCAAACGAAGGCCGTCGCGAGGTTGTTGACTTTTCCTCTTGGTGCATGCAACAAAAACATGAACCAACGAACTTGATGTGCGCTTCGTCACTGAAGTCCTGTGCGTCTAGCCGAGTATTGTGCGACTAACGATAGCACCAGTGGCGACCAGACGGACGAACTGAATGAGGTTTTCCGAAGGATCGAATCGATGTCCGCTCCGCGTGAATATTCATTTGTCAATCTGGGATTCAGGCTTTTCTCACCCATCAAGATTGACGAAGTATGTTGATGGACGGCGTTCCTTGACATCCAACTTGCGGATGGTCGCACACTCACGACCGTCACCGCACGGAACAACGGCAAGTTTGGGCCGCCCGAGTGGCAACGCGCTCGACAAACGCGGTTCGAAGCGCGAGGCTACGAGTTGTTTGGTCTACACTTATGGATGGTGGTGGCAACCGAACACGGTGATGCTCACTCGTTAGCGACTTTGAAAGATAGATTGTGCAGTATCAGTGCTATTCCCCAACTTGCATTCTAGGCTATTGAGTATGACCCATCCTTTTCGCTTCGGTTTGCAACTCCATTCACCCATCGCTGATTTGACTTGGCTCGATTCGGCACGTTACGCTGAAACCCAAGGCTTTTCGTCACTGCTAATCCCAGATCATTTCCATCATCAATACGGGCCTTTGAGCGCACTTGGCGCGGCAGCCGCGGTGACTACCAGATTGAAGATTGGGGCGTTGGTTTTCGGTAACGATTACCGCCATCCGGTGACGTTAGCCAAAGAGATGGCGACACTTGATCAAATATCGCAGGGGCGTTGCGAGTTCGGGATTGGCGCTGGTTGGCTGCGCGACGACTACGAACAGTCTGGGATGACTTATGACCCGCCCGGCACTCGTATTGACAGGTTGTTAGAGAGTTTGGAGATTATCAAGGGTTGTTGGGGGTCGGAAGCGTTTGACTTTGTCGGCGAGCACTACAACGTCAGCGGTTACGAAGGTCAGCCGAAACCCTGGACGCAAAAGGGGCCTCCTATCATTATTGGTGGTGGGGGGCCGCGTATGCTGGGTTTGGCAGCCCAACACGCAGACATTGTGGGTGTCACCGCCAACTTGCGTTCTGGTGAGGTCGGCGATGATGCGATTGCCGACTCGATGGCGGCCGCTTACGACCAGAAAATCTCTCGTATACGTGAATGCGCTGGTAGTCGCATCAACGATCTGGAGCTCAGTTCGCTCACCCTCGTGACAGCATTTACCAACGCCCGCCAAGCAACTCTTAACGCCGTTGCGGATATGTTCGGTGTGCCGGCCGCTGAGATTGCCGAATCGCCAGCAGCGCTAGTGGGGTCAGTGGCTCAGATCGTGGAAACCCTCCAACAACGTCGCGAGCGTTGGGGGTTCAATTATGTGGTCGTGCAACAAGATGGAGGGCAGGGCATGAAGCGGTTCCCTGAAGTCATCGCCAGGTTGGCGGGCACCTAACCCGAAGTTCGGATTGGCACGAACCATACTCGCTATTCGCCGATTCATTGGAGCAGCGCTTCGCCTTGATCTTTTTGTGTGCTCCAACTGGGGTCAATGGCTGAAGCGATTATTGTTACCGCACCCGGTCCACTGCGTTCCCAGAGCAAGGCGGGGCGCGTGCCATGCCAACGCACACTAAAGGAAATACTCCCCCAAAGTGTGACGTAGCCGCGCACATCAATGGATCGACCAATCCATTCGCTGGGCATCTGGGGCAACAAATCAATGCGGTTCTCGGAGTCATCAGCGACGAAACACCCTAGAAGTTGCGCGGCCTCTTGCGCTAGAGGAGCGATGTATTGATAGACCGCACCCCTAGTGTCACCCCGTGTTAGTTGACGGGCTCTTGCTGCGGATTTGGGGGAACGTTTGGCTAACGCCCACACCAACTCGTTGATGGTGTCGTTGCCTAAAGAACCGGCTGCGTCTGCCACTAACTGATCGGCGAACTCAACTAGCCCCGAATCTTGGCTGGAACGCAGTTCACGCGAAGCCAAAGCCCTTAAGGCCGCCACTGCCGTGTTCTCGCCGAGTCTTGATGTCTCGCTGAAAGCGACCACGGTTGCGCGGGCTCGGTCGGCTTCCGAACTCAAGCCAGCGATATCAAGTAGCGGTGCGATTTCGGCTGCTTGGTGGGGGTCTACGGTGCCGACAAGCACAATCAGGTCAGTCAGCATCTGCTGCCATCTTGTTGCCACGGCGGTTTCTGCTACCTCAACACAAAGCGCAGCAGCGGTGATTGCTTGCCATCCCGAAGCAATCTCCGCTGGAGTAGTTGAGCGCGTCGGCAGCCCACCCTCAACCACCACCCGAAACTTTATCGTTTGGCGATGCGGCAAGGTCACCACCAAACCCGCCGCTACTTGCCCACCGCGCTCGCCAACACCGCGCTCGCCAACACCCACCTCACTAGCACCCACCTCGCTGGACCCGACGACGATTACGTTCCAAATATCTTCAGATGCGGTGGCGGTTGCTAACGCAGCGGCTGGGCGTTCTGGTTGAACCCACATTCTGCCACTGCGTTCGATGCCATGGCGGGTGGCTACAAGCTCAACAGCAGACGCACACCCCACAAGCGCAACCGCCACGGCTTGCGGCGATGCATTCTCAAACTCAACAATTAGCGTGCGGTTGTTACCATCGTTGAATACCCCTACACGCTTGATGATGTCACCTCCCGACACCCGCATGCGGGTCTCATAGACTGGAGCGGTGCCGACCCGCTGCTGACGAATACCCGATGATTGGTGAGCTAAACGCCACTCGTCACCCACAGCAATCCCCCACCGCAACCAGAAGCTACCGTCAAGCATCTGCACTGCACCGTTTGCGTCTACGGTTGCAAGCGGACCCACAAGATCGCCGATCATCGCGCCCGCCAACTGCTTTCGCGGTGCCGCAACTTCTTGATTTCGCCAACCCTCACCCCAACCCCAACCCCAACCCCATCCCCAACCCCGAAATAGCCGAAAGAATCTCATGGCCACTCGCAGGCAAGTTCACCTGCGATGAGAGCGTGGTAGGCATCTTCAGCGCTTTGTTTTCCCTGTATGCACTTATGCACAGCAGCACAGATCGGCATGTAAACCCCGTGTTGGTCAGCAAGTTCGACTACGACTTGCACTGTTTCAATCCCCTCGGCTATCTGATCCATATCAGCGCTAATCTGTGCAATCGAACGACCGTAGGCGAATTCTCGACCAACGTAACGGTTACGGCTTTGCGTGCTCATGCATGTTGCGATCAAGTCCCCCATGCCAGCGAGACCAGCGAAAGTTGCTGGATTGGCACCCAAAGCCACACCTAGCCGGGTCATCTCTGCTAAACCTCGGGTCATCAACGCAGCTCGGGTGTTGTCTTTGCAGCCGAGGCCGTCAGCGATCCCCGCCGCTAGCGCGATGATGTTCTTTACCGCCCCCCCGATTTCCACACCGACCACATCAGGGTTGGTATACACACGAAACCAGTTCGTAGAGAACACTTTTTGCAAGTTTCGGGCGATGGTTTCGTCTTCGAAGGCAATGACCGCTGCCGCGGCACCACCGTCGAGGATTTCTTTGGCTAGGTTCGGGCCGCTGAGCACGCCGGCGCGATGATTGGGCAATTCGTCTCTGACCAGTTCCGTCATACGCTTTCTGCTCGGCACATCTAGACCTTTGGCCAACGACACAACCGCAACATCAGGCTTGACATGGGGGCGCGCCGCTCTCAGTGTTGCACGAAAACCTGCTACAGGTACGCCCATCACCAAAACATCTGCAGTGCTCGCCACATGCGTGAGGTCAGTCGTTGCCCGCAGTTCCCGATGGAGTTGGTACCGGGGCAGGTAGCGAGGGTTCTCGTGGCGTGCATTGATCGCTTGAGCGACATCTCCGCGGCGACAATAAAGGATGGTGGCTAGGTTATGGGCGCAAAGATGCGCCACTGTTGTTCCCCAAGACCCAGCACCGAGCACCCCAACTCGCATCTTCATCACCGTTACTCTAGGCGCTATTACTGCATCCCCACTCGCACCCACGCTGCTACTTTTGATGCGTCCAAACTTGTACCCTGCGCTGCCACAGCCTCAAGGCAAGTTCCAACGCTTAGCTTCTCAGGGCTTAGAGTCTTCGTTGTGGGTCTGAGCGAAACCAACTCGGCAATAGCAAATAGTGTGGTGTTGGTGCCGCTGCGCTCTTTCGACGATGCGAAAAGTCGGCTCAGCGATTCTTTTGACGCTCAGCAGCGGCGCGTTTTGATGCGACAAATGGCTGAAACTGTGGTCGCTGCGGCACATGACCTTCCAGTGTGGATAGTGACCGATGATCGCGATGTGGCAAAATGGGCCGCTGCGCTCGGTGTTGCATGCGTTGCCGTTGGCGTTCATGGCCTGAACCCGGGGATCACGATTGCCGCAGCTAGGGCAACAGCTGCAGGGTTTTCGCGGATCATTATTGCTCACGCCGATTTGCCGTTCGCCACAGATTTACGAGTTGTGCAAGGCAGCGGAGTGGTTATCGCCCCCGACCGACACCGAGACGGCAGCAACGTCATGAGTCTGCCAAGTGGTAGCGGTTTCGTGTTCGCATATGGGCCCAACTCGTTTACGAAACATCGAACTGAGGCCTCCCGACTCGGCCTCAGCTTCACTGAGATCAACGAGGCCACCCTTGCCTGGGATATAGATAGCCCTAACGACCTACGCACAGTGTTGCCGCAACGTATTGTCTCATCGTGAGCGTAACGTTTAGAACAATGTCAACACAAACTAACCTTCCGACACCGAAATCCGCGCTAGCGATTGGTGCTCACCCCGATGACATAGAGTTCGGCTGCGGTGCCACCCTCGCCAAATGGGCTGCGTTTGACGCACGCATCCACCTATTGATCTGCACCGATGGCAGCAAAGGCACCTGGGATCCAACTGCCGACACCAACGAACTAATCTCCCGTCGACAAACCGAACAACGCCAAGCAGCAATTCAACTCGGCGCGACTGGCGAGGTGATCTTCCTCGGAGCCCAAGACGGCGAGCTAAATCACAATCGCGCCAAGCGCAGCCAGGTCAGCCGCATTATCCGTGAACTGCGACCCGAGGTGGTTTTAGGGCATGACCCGTGGCAACGCTGGCGCCTACACCCCGACCACCGCGCCGCGGGTTGGCTCACCATAGACTCAGTCGTCGCGGCGCGAGACCCCCACTACCACCGAGAACACGGCCTCAACCATCATCGACCTACCGCTTTGCTGCTATTTGAGTGCGAGGAACCGAACCACTTGGAAACTCTCAACAAGACCCACCTTGATGCCAAAGTCTCAGCCCTGTTGACCCACCAATCACAGTTTGAAACCACGATGGCAATAGACGAAAACGACGACGGCAGCCAAACCGTGAGGTTCCGTCAACGAATACTGCAAGAATCATACAAAGTTGGCCAACGGGTCGGCACGGCACACGCCGAAGCTTTCCGTTTCATAGACCCGGCAAGCTGACCAAAACTCGCAAACGATCTCCCAGCGCAGTTATTTGGTTTTGTGGCGGGAACGGCGGCTGCGTGTCGTTGAACCGTCAACCGCAGGTTCCCAACGGAACTTGCGCCATGCAACCACAGCACCAAACAACATCCAAAGCACCAGCACAGCGACCCGTCCGAGTGCAAATGCCGGTGCCACGCGATAGGGATTCATTGCCTCCCCAAACGCAATCACAAAATGGCGCAACGGGAAAATATCGCCCACAATTAACACCCACTGGGGAGTAGCAAAATCTGGCGACACAAACACGTTCGACACGAAAGCCATCGGCAAGATCACCGCATTAGCTACCGCCGGTGCCGCTGAAGCGCTTTTGGCGAGACCAGAAATGGCCACCCCCCAAGTAGCGAAGGTGGCTGCACCGACCACAAAAGCAGCGATCATTGCTGTCAGTTTGGCCAGTTCAATGGTGACACCGAAAGCGACCACGCCAAGGGTCACAACCGCCACCATGCCCAACAACGCCATGCAAACCGACGAACCGATCACCCCGAATAGGTAAATCCACGAAGGCAACGGCGTACCCCGAACACGGCGCAGTATTCCCTCATCGCGGCGGATCGAGCGCCAAATCAACCCGGCGCTGCTGCCCAGCGGAGAGAGTTACGATTCGTTTATCGACCGAATCGGTTAGCCCAACAAGTTCTATTGCCTCCTCGACTGAGCGTGGCGCGCGATACGCAGCGCCATAGAACTCAAGCGCTTCACGTGCCGAAAGTTCACGGTCGATGCCCGCGGATTGCAACACATTCCCGATGCGATCACGAAAATCCGGCCCACCTTTATCGGGATCTGTTCCTAACACCTGCACCTCGCCGCTGTCGCGACTGCGGTAACCTTCGAGGATCTCTACGTTGGTGGTTTTGCCGACACCGTTAGGCCCCAGGATTGCCAACACATCGCCCTCGCCTACATCAGAGCTCACTCCGTCAACGCCCCGCCCCGGCCCATAGAGCGTAGTGAGGTTGCGTACTCTGATCGCCGCGATCATCTGTTCACACGATAATCCTTCGCTAAAGGATTGCGGTATCGGTGTCGTTTATTGTGCCACCTCTGCCACACTTGGAAGTATGGAACCATTACCGGGTTTGAGTGTCGTTGGCGAGTTCACCACACATTTTGATGCTGAGTTGGCTGTGGCGATGCTGCGAGACGGGGGGCTTGAAGGAATGGTATTGAGCGACCCCGCCTATTCTTTTGCTGCACATCTTGTGACCGAGCGTATGTTTCGGGTTGTCGTGCGTGCTGAAGTGGCTGAGGATGCGCGAGAGTTGTTGGGTTATGGGGTTCAACCTAATGAAGAGTGCGAGGCGCTAGAAGCTGCTTACCATCATCGCCGTTTTGCCGACCGGCCCAAGTGGGTTCGTTGGTTGACGTGGACTGCTTTGTGGACGGTGCCGCTGCCAGCTTTGTTGGCAGTTGCGTTTATCATCTACTACTTGTTGCAAATGTTGTTCCCCTAATTCGCGGGAATTTGTAGCAGTTTGTAGCAGTTTGCGGTGCGGTTAGGCAATATGCGGTTAGGCAATGCCTTGTCCGCCTGAAGTTTCAGCTACTGACTGTTTGCCTGCTGATATCCAGGGCATCATGGCACGGAGTTTTTTGCCGACGATTTCTATCGGATGGTCGTGTCCCTTCTGCTCCAACGCATGGAACTTGGTTCGACCAGCGCGGCTTTCAGCAACCCAGTTGGCCGCAAAGGAACCATCTTGAATGTCATTTAGAAGTTGTTTCATGGTGTCTTTGACTCTGTCGTCAATTACTTTGGGACCGCAGCTTAGGTCGCCCCATTCTGCTGTGTCTGAGACTGAGTAACGCATTCCGGCGATGCCCTCTTCATACATCAAATCGACTATCAGTTTCAGCTCATGAAGGCACTCAAAGTAGGCCACTTCTGGTTGATAGCCAGCTTCGATTAGAGTTTCGAAACCGGCTTGCACGAGCCGTGTCGTACCCCCGCACAGCACTGCTTGTTCGCCAAAAAGGTCGGTTTCGGTTTCTTCGGTGAAGGTGGTTTCGATTACCCCGGCGCGTGCTCCACCGATGGCATCTGCATACGCTAAGGCGAGTTCAAGCGCTGTGCCACTGGCGTTCTGTTCAACTGCGGCTAGGCATGGCACCCCCCCACCTTCGCTGTAGGTGCGGCGCACCAAATGCCCGGGGCCTTTTGGGGCGACCATGCAGACGTCTAGTTCCGCGGCTGGTTCAATCAATCCGAAACGAATGTTGAACCCGTGGGCGAAGAAAAGCGCGTCGCCGGAACTGAGGTTGGGGGCGACCGTGCTTTCGTATATGGCGGCCATTTCGGTGTCGGGCATGAGCATCATTACGAGGTCTGCTTCAGCACAAGCTTCAGCTATGGTGGTGACTTTCAGCCCTGCGGCTTGTGCCTTCGACACCGATGCTGAGCCGTCACGCAAACCGACTCGCACGTCGATTCCTGATTCTTTTAGGTTGAGTGCGTGGGCGTGCCCTTGTGAGCCATAACCCAAGATTGCTACTTTGCGGTTGAGCAATTGGGAACGGTCGACGTCTTTTTCGTAGTAGATATTAGCCATTGATATTTGTCTTTCTTGCTTGTTTGTTGGTGTCAACTGAGTAGTGGTAATGCTACTCGTCCGGTTCTTTGCATTTCTACAATTCCGAAGGGTTTGAGGCATTCTTCGAATTCGTCTAGGCGTGCTGTTCTTGCAGAAAATGACAGCATAATCTTTTTTGTGTTTTCAGCTAACACGTAGGCTCGCCAGTCGTCAATCAGTTCCATCAGTTCCCTACGGTCGCGGGAATCCGCTTTTACGGTAACCAACATAAGTTCTCGAGATACGCATTCTGATGGTGGCAGTTCGCGTATTTCTACTACGTTTATTAGTTTGTTGAGTTGTTTTACCACTTGTTCAAGTGGCGCCGATTCCACGTCAACAGTGAAGGTGATGCGGCTGAATCGTTCTTCATTGGTGGGTGCCACAGCTAATGATTCTATATTGTAACCTCTGCGCGCGAACAAGCCGGCGACACGCGCCAACACCCCAGGTTTGTTCTCAACGATGGTGACGATGGTATGGAAGCGGTCTGGATTGCTCATCGTCTGAGGTGTTCTTGGCTTGGGTCAACTAATAACTCCGAGTTCGTTTTCCCAGCAGGTACCATCGGGAACACATTTTCGCGTGGGTCGGTTCGGAACTCTATGACCACCGGACGGTCGTTGATTGCGTTAGCTTTAGTGATCGCCGGTGCCACTTCTTCTGGGGATTCAACGCGAATGCCAACACAACCCATAGCTTCAGACCATTTCACGTAATCAGGAATATTTTCTGAGAGGTAAACTTCGCTGAAGCGTTCGTCGTAGAACATTTCTTGCCATTGCCGCACCATGCCAAGATAAGAGTTGTTGAGTAGGGCAACTTTGATGGGAACATTTTCAACGGATGCGGTTACGAGTTCTTGAGCGGTCATTTGGAAACAACCGTCTCCGTCAACGGCCCACACACGACGGTCGGGTTTGCCGACTTTTGCTCCTATCGCCGCGGGAATAGAAAAACCCATTGTGCCGAGTCCGCCTGAGTTGATCCAGGTGTATGGGTGGTTGAAACGCCAGTATTGGCTTGCATACATTTGGTGTTGGCCTACGCCTGAGGCAAGAATTGTGTCGTCTGGGTTGTTGTCTCGTAGTTCTTCTAGCACGTATTGGGGTTTGAGTTTGTGGCCCGGTTCGGATTGTTCGTAAACAAGCGGAAACTTTTCTTGCCAGCCAGAGAGGGTTGATCGCCACGCTCGTCGTGCTTCTGGTGTTACCGCACCACCCAACTCGCGCAGCGCCGCGCACAGGTCTTCTATAACTAAACGGCAGTCTCCTTGAATGCCAACATCAACTTTACGAACCTTGCCGAGTTCGGCTGGATCGATATCAACATGAATAATTTTGGCTTCTGGTGCGAAACCGTCAAGTTTGCCGGTCACTCGGTCATCAAATCGAGCCCCGAGGGAGATCAGCAGATCAGATTCTTGCATGGCCATCACTGCGGTGTAATTGCCGTGCATGCCGGGCATCCCTAAGCACAGTTGGTGGCTATCCGGAAAGGCACCACGAGCCATCAAAGTAGTGACCACAGGTATCTGAAGCATTTCGGCGAGTTCCAGCAACGCTTCAGCGGCACGGGATTTGAGAATTCCGCCACCCACATACAACACCGGCCGTTGAGCGGTTTGGATCAACTGGGCCGCAGCACGTATCAGTTCTGGGTCGCCTTGAGTGAGCGGATGGTAACCGGGAAGGTCCATATCGGCATCTGTTGCTTCATACCAAGTCATCACCGAGCGCGGGTTCACCGGGTCGACGATGTCTTTTGGGATGTCTACCAAAACCGGGCCGGGGCGACCAGTGGTGGCTATGTGGAACGCGGCGCGTATGGTTCGAGGGATATCTTGGGCTTCCGTTACCAAAAAGTTGTGTTTGGTGACTGCCATGGTGATGCCCGTGGTGTCGCATTCTTGGAACGCATCCGTACCGATAGCTGCCAAGGGGACCTGGCCGGTGATACAGACCATCGGCACCGAATCGAGGAAGGCATCACAGAGTGGCGTGACAATGTTGGTGGCTGCTGGACCGCTCGTCACCATCGCCACTCCGGGCCTTCCGGTTGCGTGCGCGTAGCCCTCAGCCATGTGACCAGCGCCTTGCTCATGGCGCACTAGGATATGGCGTATTGAACTGTCGATAATTGGGTCGTACACGGGCAGGATTGCGCCACCGGGCAAGCCGAACATCACCTCTACGTGAGCGCGTTCCAGTGCCTTGATTAAGGCTTCACCGCCAGACATTCGCAGTTTGTCGCTCATTGGTTGTCCTAGTTGTTTGGTTGACTGTGTTCGTAAAAAAGGTTACCCGACCAACGCCGCGTTGTTGAGTAGTTCAGCTACCATCTTGCCATCAGCTTTGCCACGCGTGGCTTTCATAATCTGGCCTGTGAAGAAACCTTGCATCTTTTTGCGTTCAACTTGGTCGCCGGCACAAAAACGTTTCCATTCACTGGGGTTGTCGCCTACTAACTGCTCAAGCAAAGATTTGAGTTCGCTTGTGTCGACAACTTCAAAGCCTCGCCGCTTTACGTAAGTTTGGGGCGTGCCACCGCTTTCAACGAGATCGGCCAACACCTGCTTGGCTTGACTTGCCGATAGTGCGCCGGCTGATTCCATTTTGATTAGCTCCGCCAGGGCAGTCGCGTCAAGATTGCTCCAGTCATCAACAGCTAGGTCGTTGACGAGGCGTTTTAGCACCTTGTTGGGCTCCGCACCCGCCGCAACCGCTTCCAGTGCTAACGCATCTTGGGCACGCTCAACCAAGATCCTTGCGGCCACAGAATCAGCTCCCGTAGCTGCTACAAGCGCGGCGCGGCGAGCGACTGGCAATTGCGGCATCGTCTCATCAATGGCCGCGATGGTGGCGGGTGACGGCACCAAGGGAACTAGGTCTGGCTCTTGAAAATAACGGTAATCGTCAGCATCTTCTTTGGAGCGACCTGGGGTAGTGCGAGAAGTGTTCTCGTCCCAATGCCGGGTTTGCTGCTGGGGCGCAGAACCGTCTTCATAGAGATCGATTTGCCGGTTCGCTTCATAAGCAATGGCACGACCCAGCGAACGCAACGAGTTGATGTTTTTGATTTCGCAACGGGTACGGAGTTCAGCTAAACCTTCAGGTCGCACTGAAACGTTGGCATCAATTCGTAACGAACCTTCTTCCATGCGAGCATCAGAAACACCAGTAACAACCAAAATAGCACGTAGTTCATCAACGAAATTTCGGGCTTGGTCAATCGTTCTAATATCCGGCTTGCTAACTATTTCGACTAGGGGCACACCAGCTCGGTTGTAATCAATAAGAGAATAAACGGCTTGGTTGATCCTTCCACTGCGACCCACATGAACCGATTTGCCGGTGTCTTCTTCAATGTGCGCCCGTTCAATACCAACAACAAAACCGTCAGGTAATACTAGTTGGCCATCAGAGTTAGTTGGTTGATCGTATTGTGTGGTTTGGAAGTCTTTGGGCATATCAGGATAGAAATAATTCTTGCGAGCCATGACCGAACGGTTGACTTGACAACCCAACGCCCGACCCAAAATCATCGCAAGTTCTACAGCACGTTCATTGATCACCGGCAACGAACCAGGCAAACCCAGACATGTTGGACACACGTTGGTGTTGGGTTCAGCCCCGAATCGGTTAATGCAACCACAAAATAGTTTCGTTGCGGTGTCGAGTTCAACATGAACCTCAAGACCAACCACCAAATCCCACCCCGCAGGCAACTTTGGTTCTGTTGGCGGGCTCACAACCGAGCCTCTTGCGCCGCCGCCTCAAGGACCGCGGCCACTCTAAAGGTTTGTGTATCGTGTGTAGCCGGAGCAAGCACTTGAACACCGACGGGCAAATTATCGTCACCCAAACCAAACGGCACCGAAATAGCCGGATGACCAGTGAGGTTGGAAGGAATCGTACAAACATCGTTCACATACATGGTTAGCGGATCAGTCATCCGCGTCCCCAACTCGAACGCGGTGGTCGGGGCTGTTGGCGTAAGCAACACATCAAAGTCTTTGTACACCCGTGCGAAATCATTGAGCATCATGGTGCGAACCTTTAGTGCTTTACCGTAGAACGCTTCATAATATCCTGCCGACAATGCGTAAGTCCCGAGCATTATGCGCCGTTTCACTTCCGCACCAAATCCTGCGGTTCGCGTAGCTGTTGTCATTTCCGATGCGGTCGGAGCATCCACCCGCGCACCGTAGCGAACGCCGTCGTAGCGTGCCAGATTGCTTGACGCTTCAGCCGGTGCCACAATGTAATAGGCGCTCAAACCCAACGTGCAAGACGGAACCGACACCTCTTCTACCCGCGCTCCCGCCGCGGCTAGCACCTCCGCGGCTTCACGCGTGCGTGCCAACACATCTACAGCGAGCCCAGGTACAGAACCACCACCACCAGACAACTCTTGAAGCACTCCAACACGTAAACCATCAACACCCAAATTGAGCGCGGCTTGTGCAGCGGGGATAAAACCCTGAATAGAGGTTGTGTCTCGCCGATCATGGCCGGCTATCACGTCAAACACCGCAGCAGCATCGGCAACATTACTAGCCAGCGGCCCGACTTGATCCAACGAAGACGCAAAAGCAATCAAACCATATCGGCTCACCGCACCATAGGTAGGCTTCATCCCCACAACACCGCAAAACGCCGCTGGTTGACGGATTGAACCACCAGTGTCGGAACCAACCGCAATGGGCGTGAAACCTGCCGCAACCGAAGCAGCAGACCCACCACTCGATCCACCTGGAACCCGTGAAAGGTCGTGTGGATTACGGGTTGGACCAAACGCCGAGTGTTCCGTTGAGGAACCCATGGCGAACTCATCTAGGTTAGTTTTCCCAAGACTCACCGCGCCGGCAGCGCGCAACAGAGATACAACAGTCGCATCGTAGGGCGGGTGGTAGTTCTCAAGCATTTTCGATGAACAGGTAGTGGGTAGGTCTTTGGTACACAAGTTGTCTTTGGTGGCTAGCGGCACTCCGGCTAGCGGGCCGACAGGTTCGCCGGCGGCCACCCTGGCATCGATCTGCGCCGCTTCTGCCCTAGCGTTTTCGGCGTTGACTAGGTTGAAGGCATGCACCTTGAGATCTTGCGCTTCAATCATCCCAAGATGCTCATTGACCACCTCAAGAGCGCTCCTTTCACCAGATCTCACCGCTGCGGCGATGTCGGCTGCGGTCACGGTTGATCGCCCAACACCGGTGGAACTAGAAACTGCCCATCACGCACCTCGGGAGCTTGCGCCAACACCGCATCTGGGTTTAGAGATCGTTCAACCACATCGGCACGCATCACGTTGCATAGCGGCAACGGATGAGCCGTTGGCTCAACGCCAATAACGTCTAAAGATTCAATGTCGGCTGCGTGCAGAAGGATCGCCCCAAGTTGTTGAGTAAAGCGATCTACTTCTTCTTCGGTCAAGGTTAGACACGCCAACCGAGCGACATGAACGACCTCGTCACGAGTAATGCGTTGCGCCATCACAGCTAAGGATAAAGGCGCAACAAGGCAATAGGCTTGTTGGGTGACCACTTATGAATTTTTGAGTCCTGAATGGCTCGCTGCACTCAAAGAGATTCGCAGCGAACTCAACTTGAGCGAATACCGAACCGAAGTAGACGTGCGAGCCAACGTCAGCATCGTTGGCGTTCCGTTCACCGACACCACCGTGTGCGGCCACCTAGACACTAGTAGTGGTGCGCTGTTGCTAGACGAAGGACACCTCGATGACGCTGATTTCGCTATCGAAATGCCCTATGCGTTGGCTTATCAGATTTTTGTGGAGCGTGACCCCGCAGCCTTCGTAGCAATTCTGTTCAGTGGCGATGTCAAACTCAGTGGCGAATCATCGAAGGTCTTAGGGTTGGTTGATCTCTTGGAACCCGACCCTAACGTGATTGCACGAGTAGACGCAATCACCCTGCGCCCCTAGGTGGCTGGTGCTAATTTGGTGTTGGTGTGTCGGTGGTTTGGGTGTTGGTTGGCGGGGTTTGGGTGTTGGGGTGGTTGGTGTGGGTTTTTGGGGTGGTTTGTTGGGTGTGGGGTCCGTTGTGGGAGGGTTTGGGGGGTGTTTGGGGGTTAGGCGAGCGCCCAGTGGGTGGGTTTGTGGTGCAGTCCGAGCGCGGCGAGGCGGGCGATGTTGTGGGCTGCGGCTAACAAG
>MKWU01001623.1_pt1 | contig 37770 bp, 28 predicted proteins | sample 809101 | NCBI WGS metagenome assembly MKWU01 (sample SAMN05860141, study PRJNA318959) | sponge metagenome | host: Aplysina aerophoba | place: Slovenia: Piran, Adriatic Sea, Gulf of Piran | collected 2013-05-07
CCAGGTTGAGTTCTTGCTCGTTGCGAGTGTCGAGGCTCGACACCGCTTCGTCGAGTACGAGTACCGGCGAGTCCTTCAGCAGAGCGCGGGCGATCGCGATGCGCTGGCGCTGGCCACCGGACATCTGGACACCGCGCTCGCCTGCGACCGTGTCGTAGCCGCGGGGCATTTCAGTAATGAACTCGTGGGCCAGTGCCGTCCGTGCCGCGTTCTCGATTTCGGCGTCCGTGGCGTCGGGGCGCGCCATGCGAATGTTCTCCCGCAGGCTCGTATTGAAGAGATAGATGTCCTGGGGCACCCACGCAATGATCTCTCGGAGGAAGCGCTGGGGCAGGTAGCGCACGTCGTGTCCCCCGATGGCAATGGTCCCGGCGTCAGCGTCCCAGAATCGCATTAGAAGGCTCGCGCATGTGGTCTTCCCCGCCCCGGAATGGCCCACGAGTGCCACGGTTTCCCCGGGCGCGATCTCGAGTGAGACATCCTGTAGCGCGGGAGCCCCGCCGCCGGGGTATCCGAACGTCACTCCCGTGAAAGCGACGCGGGGCTCCACCTCGGAATCCGGCGGAGTGGCCCCCGGAGCGTCCGTAACGGGCGCCGGTTCGCGCAGCAGGTGGAAGGCGCGTTCGGCTGAAGCGAAAACGATCCCGAGACTCTGGACCACCTTCGCGACGGCGAGGATCGGGACAAAGACAAAGATGGCAAGCGTGATCGCCACGGGGTAGTAGGCAGGATCGAGGTCACCACGCGAAACGTGGTTTGCTGCAACCGCAACGACGCTCAGCATGCCGCCGCTCATGAACGCCACGACGGCGCCCTGCTCGATTCCGGCGCGCATTCCATAGACCAGCTGCGAGCGTACGAGCCGGTTGCTGTGGGACTCGAGGTTGGCGAGGAACCTCCGCTGGGAGCCGAAGGCCACCAGCTCGCGCAGGCCCTGCACGCCGTCCACAACCTCCGCGTTCAGATTGCCGAGGTTGGCCCTCAACGCGTCGCCCTGCCTCGCAGCGCGACGCCGCAGTACGAGCGGCGCGCCAGCGACCAGAACAGCGAAAGGCAAGAGCACGAGCGCAAGGGTCCAGTGCATCGCTCCGAGCGTCGCGAATGCCAGGAGCGGAACCACGACGGCCACTACGAACGTTCCGACGGCGTGGGCATAGAACCACTCAACGGTTTCGATATCGGCCATGGCCGTAGACGCCACATCGCCGGACCGCCGCTGGATCAGGTACCCGGGGGCGAGCCGTTCGAGAGCGGAGTAGAGGTGGCCGCGAAGTTCGGCGAGGATCCGGTAGGCCAGATCGTGCGCTACCCACATCTCGGCCCAGGCCATCACGGCCCTAAGGACGACGGCGGCGCCCAGCGCAACCGCCGGGGTGCGAAGGTCGGCGGCGGTCGCGCCGACAGCGACCTGGCCGACCATGTAGGCGCCGAGCGCCGCGGAGGCAATCGTGGCGCCCTGGTTCAATATGCCCGTCACGATTACTAGTGGACCAGATGGAATCTCACGGATGGTGGCCCTATACCGTTTAGTAAGTATGAACCTGCCACCCTTCCAGAGGCTCGTCGACCAGCATGCCCGCCCGCTGCATCGTTTCCTGTGCGGGATGGTGGGTCCGGTGGCGGCCGACGACTGCCTGCAGGAGACCCTACTGGCGGCGCTGCGCTCCTACGAGGGGCTGCGACATGACGGAAACCTCAGAGGATGGCTGTTCACGATCGCCCGTCGCAAGGGCATCGACCACGTTCGGAAGCACGCCCGGGAGATCCCATCGCCCTCTCCCCCGGACCGGCCCACGCAGCCCGAGGCCATACGCGATACCGACCTCTGGGACCGGGTGGCCGGTCTGCCGACCAAGCAACGCACCGCGGTCACATTGCGGTACCTGGGCGATCTGCCCTACGCAGAAATAGCCACGGTCATGTCCATCAGCGAGCCGGCCGCCCGCCAGAACGTCCGCGCCGGACTGGCCTCCCTCCGAAAGGACTTCACATGAGCAAAGTTGCCGACCGGATCAGGAACCTACCGTCGGATGGTCACACAGGTGCAGTGGACCGTTTCGCGCGCCGGGCGACCGAGGAGGGATCGGCCCGGGTCGCCTACAGCGCGGTGGAGTCCCCTATCGGTGACCTGACCGCCCTGGTGACTCCCCGAGGCCTTCTTGCCCTCGCGTTCGTAACGGATGACCTGGATCGGATCATGGAGTCGGTGGCGGCCAAGGTGTCCCCTCGCATCGTCCGGGCGCCGTCGGCCATCGAACGGGTGCGCTCCTGGCTCAACTCCTACTTCGGCGGCAGGTCCGTTCCCGAACTTCGCCTCGATCGTTCTCTCATCACGCCCTTCCAGGACCGGGTGCTGGTGGCTACCGCCGGAATACCGCCGGGCGAGGTCCGCACCTACGGACAGGTGGCGGCGCTGGCCGGAAACCCGAAGGCGGCTCGCGCCACGGGGCGAGCATTGGGCGCCAATCCGATCCCGGTCGTGCTCCCCTGCCATCGCGTGGTCGCCGCCGACGGCAGCCTCCACGGCTACGCCGGCGGCCTCGACCGCAAACGACTGCTGCTCGACCACGAGCGGGGAACGACCACCCGCCGCTGATCCTCCGCCGACGGTTACCCGGTGCCTCGGCTGCACCTGATCGCCGGGCGAGGGTTGCTCCCGTTATTCGAGTAGAACCGTCTCTACCGTCTCGACGCGTCCGTCCGAAGTGAAGCGCCACACTTCGATGTGGCCTCTTCGCAGGTCACCGCGTTCGTCCCAGTCCAGCGAGGAGGCGACCCCTTCGTAGTCGACCTCCCGACCATCGGCCAGCAGCCGGAGCGCCTCCGCAACCCCCTCCGCAGTACCGAGAACGACCTGACCCGGTGGACCGCCTATGTTTCGCAGTTGGTCGCGTACGGCAGCACCGTAGAGACGCCCGGCGGCTTGAGCGGCGAGTGCCAGGGCCACGGTGGCGTCGTAGGTCTCCTTGACGTAGGTCATGACGGGTAATCCGCCGAATTCGGCCAGGAACGCGAGTCCTCCCAAGCGGTGGCAGCGATGCTGTCGGGGCTCGGCGCTCCGGCCGTACCGTACATGCCCCCCAATACGTCCCCGCCGATTTCCTCGATCAGCCGGGGTCTCTTGGCCGCGTCGCCGAACAGGAACTGCGTGTAGAAACCTTCGTCGAGGGCCTCGCGGACGATGGCGAGAGCCTGCTCGCCGAAGGTTACGACCACCAGCGCCTGTGCCCCGGCGCCCGCGCTCCGCCGCAGTTCGGGCAGGTAAGACGGCTGGCCGTCGACGACCGCCACGGCTTCCAGGCCTCCGTCCCACGCCCCGGCGAAGCTTCCCGCCAGCCCACGGCCATAGGGGTCGTCGTGATAGATGAGGCCCACGTTGTCGAAACCACGATCCCTGGTGACCCGCGCCAATACCGGTCCCTGTGCAGTGTCGGAGAGGGTGGTGCGGAAGAAGAAGTCACTGTCCGCAGCTTCCGTCAGCTGCGGAGAGGTCGCAGACGGGCTGATGGTGGGGATGCCGGCTGGGCCCGTTACCTTCTCGACTACTGCCAGGGACGCAGCGCTCGAGTTGGGGCCGACGACGGCGTGGACGCCCTCATCGAGCAGGCGCTGCGCCGCCTCGACCGCGGGACCCGGGGTCCGGGTAGCGTCTCGGGGCACCCCCTCCACCGGGTGACCGAGCACGCCGCCGCCGTCGTTGATGTGCCGGATGGCCAAGTTGAATGCTCGCTCTCGGTCGGCCGAGACATCGGGAGCGCCGGAATAGTCGAGCATCAGCCCGATCTTCATCGGTTCGGACCTATCCGCCCGGTCGCAACCGGGAACGAGGAGGGCAGCGAGCATGACAACGGCGGTCACGCAGCGGGTCAGGTATGACTTACGTACAGCCATACGCGCTTCCCGGTGCGCCGGTCCTGCTATTGAAGATCACGCAGATTTCCCGTGGTAGGTCCGGCGACTCTAGTTTCCCCACACCTCGTAGCCGGCACCCCGTGGAGGTTCAGGCCCCGGCGGGCCACGACGGGTCGAGCCTCACGCCTTCTGGCGGTAGCCTGGCGGCATGCGGCCTACCGTCATCATGAAGGCGGCCATGACGCTCGACGGGCAACTGGCTGCGGCGGACGGAACGTCCCAGTGGATCAGTTCGCCGGAGGCGCGCCGGGATGCCCACCGGCTGAGGGCAGACGTCGATGCCGTGATGGTCGGCGCCGGGACGGTCCGGGCCGACGACCCGCAGCTCACCGTCCGGATGGATGGACAGGACCCCGAGCAGAGAGGCCAGCCGACTCCGGTGATCGTGGCCGGACGAGGTCCCCTCCCGGCCGGAGCGAAGCTGTTCGAACGGGATCCCGTCGTCCTGGCGCCCGCTGAGACCGACTTACCGGGAAAGGTGATCGTCGCGCCCGATTCCTCGGGCGACCGGGTGGACCTGACAACCGGACTGAGCCGTCTCGGCAGTCTCGGCTTGGAGCGGATAATGCTGGAGGGAGGAGCAGCCCTATTCCGATCCTTCCTGGACGCCGGCCTTGTGGACCGGATCGTGCTGTATTACGGAGCCCTGGTGGCCGGGGGGACGGGCGCCCCTCTGTTTCGAGGTCCGTGGAACACGCTGGCCGATGCAAGAGAGGTGCGCATCGGGGAAGTCCGCCGTCTGGGCGACTCGATCCGGCTCGACATCGATCTGGTCTGCTGATCGGCTCCGGCGCTGAGACCGGCCACTGACATCGCCTGAGAAATCTTGGTTTTATAGGTATCTAGGGCGGTTGTGATCCTTTTATGTCACAAGTGTGGGTTACAATATGAACATATGTACGAACACATGTTGGACTATCCCAAGACTGACACGATCAAAGCCGCTTCTGCGGTTCGGGGCCAAGCCCCGACGCCGCGGGAAGTGTTCATGACCGCGTATCAGCGGGATCGGCAGCGGGCCTATGACCGCGCCTCTCATATGACCCGAAGTGGCGCCTACCGGCATCCCGAGGTTGAGGACGCCAAGACCGAAGCCGCCCTGGTCCGGGCTGAGGCGCAGGTCAGCCGGGCCCGTGGCGACCAACTCAGATGGATCAAGGCTCTGCTGTTGAACAACAGTGCTCTGTCCTTGGGATACCGCCACGCGGTCGACTACGTCGTCTCCCGGACTGACGTGCATCGTTCCACCGCCCGCGACTTGGTGTACTTGTCCGAACGCGTCAACGACGGGACGATCGAGCAAATCCGTGAGGGGGCGGTTTCGTATGTGCGGGTGTTGGAGGAGACCCGCCTCGTGGAAGCCGGCGCCAGCCCGGAAGTGATAGAACACAGCCGGAACATGGACCTCGATCAGGTGAAACAGGTCGCCCAGGCGCATCGGAAGATCACCCGCGACAGCGATCGGCACACCTTCGAGAGCCAGTACGTGGCCTTCCAGCCCTCCCTCGACGGGACGCACGTGCGAGTTGCGGGGCGCCTCGGGGCCGCCGAGGCGGAGATATGCCGCCAGAGCCTCGACCGCAGGGGCGAGCAACTCGTACCGGCCGGAGAATCCCGCCCCGATCCCGGACTCCGCAGGGCGCTGGCGCTCACCACCTTGTGCCAGGACCATCTCGACAACGGGGCCGCCCCCGGCGCACGGTCGCCGGACACCACCTCGCCGGGACGGAGCCGGCGGGAGCCCTTGCTGATGGTCCTGGCTCGCAACCCTGTAGCCGAAGGATCCGGCTTCGAGCAGGGAGTCGCCGTGCTGGCCGGGCAGCGGGTCGGACCCGACACCGTGGATCTCATCCGGTGCGCCGGCCGCACCGAGATCATCACCACGGCAGGCCAGGACATCATCCACCATGGCTCGTCCGCATCGATACGGCCGGCTACTAGGAGAGCCGTGCTGGCGCGGGACGACGGATGCACCGTCGACGGATGCAACTCCACCTACCGGCTCGAAGTCCACCACATCATCCCCCTATCCGGTGGCGGAACCCACGCCCCCGAAAACCTGACCACCCTCTGCTGGTGGCACCACCACGTAGCCGTACACCGCCGAGGCATGCGCATCGACCCCCAATCGCCACCGCAGCGGCGCCGGCTCCTACCCACCATCCGGAGCTGCGGCTACCAGCCTCCTGCCCCCGACCCCCACACGCTCGCCATACTCGACGCCCTCCCTGCGAACATCGGCCGAGCCCCGCCCTGACCGCAAGCCTCTTGGCAACATCCGCCCCCCGCCGCCTCCCGACCACCAAACCCGCCCGAAACTCGCCCGCGGAGCGTGAACAGTCCCCGGGACGGGTAACGTGTGGACGCTCTTGGAGGACCCTCTTGGAGGAAGCGATGAAGTACGAGTGGTGGCAGGAGGCCGTCTTCTACCAGATCTATCCCCGTAGCTTCATGGACTCGAACGGGGACGGGATCGGCGACCTGTCCGGCATAACATCCAAGCTGGACTACTTGTCCGGCACGCTCGGCGTGGACGCCTTGTGGATCTCGCCCTTCTATCCCTCCCCTATGGCCGACTTCGGATACGACGTGGCCGACTACACCGATGTGGACCCAATGTTCGGCACGCTCGCCGACTTCGATGCTCTAGTGGAAGGCGCCCACGAACGGGGCCTGAAGGTGATCATCGACTGGGTACCCAACCATTCCTCGTCGCGGCACCCCTGGTTCGTGGAGTCCCGCTCCTCCCGTGACAATCCCAAGCGCGACTGGTACGTGTGGAAGGATCCGGCCCCCGACGGCTCACCGCCCAACAACTGGATCTCGGTCTTCAGCGGCCCGGCCTGGACCCTCGACGAGCACACCGGCCAGTACTACCTCCATAGCTTCCTTCCGGAGCAGCCCGACATCAACTGGCGCAACGACGAGACCCGGGCGGCGATGCTCGACACGCTCCGCTTCTGGCTACGCAGAGGGGTGGACGGGTTCCGCCTCGATGCCTGCCACTTCTCGATGAAGGACCCTTTGTACCGATCCAACCCGGTGCTGGAGAGTCCCAGGCACGGCTACAAGAACCTGGGCGAGTACGACTCCCTCGACCACGTCCACGACCGGGGTCATCCCGACATCCACGGCCTGTTCCGGGAGGTCCGGGCGGTGCTTGACGGATTCTCGGCGGAACAACCCCGGTTCTCGGTCGGGGAGATCCACCTCGAGGGCGAGGAGTGGGCCTCCTACTACGGCAACGGGGACGAGCTCCACATGCCCTACTACTTCGGGATGCTCCACGGGGACTGGACCGCATCCTGGGCTCGCCAGGTGGTCGAGACCCAGGAAGAGGTCCTAAGGCCGGGAGCGTGGCCCAACCACGTGATCGGCAACCACGACGAGATCCGGATCGCAACCCGATACGGGGAGCGCCGCGCCCGCCTCGCCACCATGATGCTCCTCACCCTGCGGGGAACCCCGACCCTCTACTACGGGGACGAGCTGGGCATGGTCCAAGCTGACATCCCGCCGGATCAACAGCAGGATCCGTGGGGCCGTCGCCAACCCGGCCTGGGACGGGACGGGTGCCGCACCCCCATGCAATGGTCCGCCGGGCGCCACGCCGGCTTCACCACCGGCCGGCCGTGGCTGGCCACCGTCGACCCCGACGGCACCCGGAACGTACAGGCTCAGCTGGGCGATCCGGACTCCATGCTGAGCCTCACCCGCCGCCTCATCGAGGTGCGGAAGGGCTCCCCCGCGCTCCGATCAGGCTCCTACGAGGCCATCGAAGGCCTACCGGAGACGGTGTTCGCCTACCTTCGCCGCGCCGGTGGCGAGACCGTGCGTGTCTACCTCAACTTCGGTGACGAACCGGTCCGGATTCCGGCCGAAGGAACCCTGCTGGCGGCCACCCGCCCCGGAAAGAGGGGTCCGGCCGACGGCGTCCTGGCCCTGGATGGTCGCTACGGAGCGGTACTGGGTTCGTGACCCGGCGTTTCCCCGACGGTTTCCTGTGGGGCGCAGCCACGGCCTCCTACCAGATAGAGGGAGCGGTAGCCGAGGACGGGAGGTCGGAGAGCGTGTGGGACCGGTTCTGCCGGATTCCCGGACGAGTGCTCAACGGCGACACGGGCGAGGTGGCATGCGATCACTACCACCGATGGCGCGACGACATCCGGATCATGGAAGACCTGGGACTGTCGGCCTACCGCTTCTCGGTGGCCTGGCCCCGGGTGGTGCCGCAGGGTAGGGGTCCTGTCAACCAGGCCGGCCTGGACTTCTACGACCGGCTGGTGGACGGGCTGCTGGAAGCGGGCATAGAGCCGTTCCTCACCCTGTTCCATTGGGACCTCCCGCAGTGCCTCGAGGATCAGGGCGGGTGGAGAGTACGGGAAACGGCGCATGCGTTCGCCGACTACGCGGCAGCCGTGGAGTCCCGGCTCGGGGACCGTGTCCGGCACTGGCTGACCCTCAACGAGCCGTGGGTGGTGGCGCACCTCGGCCACCGCACCGGCCAGCACGCCCCCGGCCTGGTCGGCTCGGGCGCCGAGCTCGACGTGACACATCACCAGCTGCTCGGCCACGGGTTGGCGTCCCAGGCGCTCCGGGCCGGGCACGCCGGCCACGAGGTGGGTATCGCTCTCAACCTCGAACCTCGTATCCCGCGCTCGGATCATCCCCTGGACCGGGACGCGGCCGCTCTGGAGGATGGCCTGATGAACCGGTGGTTCCTGGACCCGCTCTTTGTAGGTCGGTACCCGGACGACCTCGTGGCCGCGGCAGGCTGGCCGGCGTCGGTGGTCGCCGCCCGCGATCTCGAGATCATCGGCCGGCCGCCTGATTCGATCGGCCTCAACTACTACCGCACCGAGGTGGTCGGACACCCCGGTCTCAGGGACTGCGACCGGCCGCCACCGCTTCGCAACCCTCCCGCCGAGGCGACCGAGATGGGCTGGCCGGTGACACCCGAAGGCCTGGGCGCGATGTTCCGGATGCTGCACGGATACAATGCCCGTGCCATCTACGTGACAGAGAACGGGGCCGCCTATCCGGACACGGCCTGGGATGGAGACCGCGTCGAGGACGAGGACCGCCGCTCCTACCTCGAGCGGCACCTGGTCGAAGCCGCCAGGGCGATAGACGATGGGGTACCGCTCCGGGGTTATTTCGCCTGGACCCTGCTGGACAACTTCGAGTGGGGCTTCGGCTACTCGCGCCGCTTCGGCCTCGTCCACGTGGATCACGCCAACCAGCGGCGAACCCCCAAGGCCTCGGCCTACTGGTACCGGGACGTGATCGCCCGCAACGCCATCTGACTCGGCACCACCTCCGCATCCACCCGACCTCCGTGCACTACTACTCCGGAGCGCCCGTCCCGGTTGCCACCCGGTAGGCCCTAGCCAGGAACGACGCCATCTGCTGCCGGGTCGTGCAGGCATCGGGGGAGAAGGTCGTCGGCGAGGTGCCCTCCGTCATGCCGAGCCCGTAGATTCGGCTGATGTCGCGGCTGGGCGCGCTCGCTCCATCGTCCAGGTCCGTGAACGGTGTGGCAACCATGGGAGCGAGACTGCCCGTAACCACGGCGTGGAACCTGGCCAGGAGGGTCGCCACACGGCCGCGGGCAACGCAGGCATCAGGGGAGATGGCCGTGAACGGCTCGCCTGCCATGATGCCGAGGCCGTAGATACGGCGGATGTTGTCACGATGGGCGACCGAGGCGTTCCCGAGGTCGGTGAAAGGCGTCTCTACCAGGGGAGCGTCCCCAACCACCACAGACGCGTAGAGCCGGGCGAGGAAGGAAGCCGCCTGTTGCAGTGACGCGGGCATGCGCGGGGAGAAGGTGGTGTCGGAGGTGCCTACCGTGATACCGAGGCCGTAGATACGGCGGATGTTGTCACGATGGGCGACCGAGGCGTTCCCGAGGTCGGTGAAAGGCGTCTCTACCGCCGGAGCCTCGCCGGCCGGAGCCGGTCCGCCGGCCGCGGGACCCTTTCCGAGTTGCATACCGATGATCACCGGATCGTGGTCCGACGATCGGAAGGCGTTGGCCTCGTAGACGGGGAGCGCGGTCGACTTCCGCTCGAACTCCCACTCGCCCGGGTCGCGGACACCGTCGTTGTAATCGAACAGCGGCGGCTCGTCGGCGTTGATGTACCACCCCGTCACCCCCGTGACCTGGCGCAGCAGCGACGGGCTGGCCAGGGCATGGTCCAGGTACCCGAGCCGGCCGTCGAACACGTAGCCGTAGGCGTCGGCGCCCACGAACCGCCTGATCAGGTCGGTATAACCGGCTGCTTCCAGGGCCCTGACCGGATCTTCCCTGGCGTAGGAGTTCAGATCGCCGATGATCAGGATGTCGGGGTCCCCGCCGACCGTCGGGTCGGTGGCGAGGTACCGGGCGAGGGCTTCGGCGGCCGCCGTCCGGATGCCGTTGCAGTTGCCCTGGCCGTCGCGGAGGTCCGGATCGCCCAGCTCATCGCAACTAGATCCCTTCGACTTGAGATGGTTGACGGCGACCGTGAAGCGCTCACCGGTCGCCACCTCCTCGAACGTCTGGATCAGGCCGGGCCGGTTCTTCGTGTCTATGAACGCCGCATCGACCGACGAGTCGATGATGGCGTGCGGCCCCGCCGGCACCACCCAGACGGGCTGGTAGATCAGCCCGACCTTGATGACATCGCTCCCGATGGTCCCCGTGTCCAAGTAGGCATAGGTGTCGGGTCCCGCGGCGGCGTTGAGGCCGGCGACCAGATCGGCGAGCGAGGCCGACTCGTTGTTCTCGATCTCCACCACCCCGAAGACATGAGCATCGATGGCGACCATCGCGGCGACGATCTTGTCCCGCTGCCGGACCAGCTCCGGCGCCGAGTCCGCGCCCCGGCACCCGAGGCCGCCGCCCGGTCCGCATGAAGGCGTCCCGCCATCGATCGTGCTGAAGTAGTTCAGAACGTTGAAAACGGCCACCTTGAGGCTTCCGCCCACCTCGGCGGGAGCCGTGGGCCGCGGATTGTCGGCAGTGAAGGTGTAGTCGAACCGCTCGGGGACGGGCTGGATCCGCCATCCGTCGAATGCCCAGTCCATCACGCCGGTAAGGCCCCTGATCGAGTCGCCGCCCCGGAAGCGATTGGCATTGCTCAGCCCGCCACCAGGAAACGGGTAGGGCTCGTCCTCCCCTTGCAGCGGGAAGATGGCGTCGTTCTGGTCGCCGTTGCCGTCGTCGAGGATGATCCGCCTGGCGGCCAGATCGGCCAGGAACTCGGCGTATCCAGTCGCGCTCGGCGCGTGTCGATGGGTGAACTGGTACGGCCGGGACCCGTCGGTGAGTACCATCTGGCCGTACCGGGCGAGCCGGTAGTACTCGCTGACCACCAGTTTGCCGGGGAACGTGACGAGCATGCCTTCGACGTTCTCGAAGGTTCCCTCCGCCCGGGTGCTGCCGGGGGCGGGAAGGGACAGCGTCGTGGCGGCCGGAAGATCGTTTCCCGACGAGCGGATCACCACGCTGCCGGCGGATGCGTTGATCTGGCTGGCGCCGCCGAACTCCCCCACCACCCCGACCACCGTCACCCTGTCGCCGACCGCCAGATCGTCCGGGCACGCGGTCGAGCAGTAGACGAAGATGCCTTCGGACGTCGCCGGGTCACGGTCGCTGTCGGGGTCCTCCTCTTGGAGGAAGAAGCCGCTCGACTGGTCATCGTCTTCGAACAGGGAGGTGACGATCGCCTCGACCGTGACAGGTCCTACGATCGCGACGGTGGCCCCGCTGCCCTGTACTTCGGAGATGCGCAGCAGTTCGGCGGTCGCGTTGGCAGCAGCGCTCGTTGCATGCTCACGGAATGCGTGAAGAGAGTCGCCGGAGAGGCCGCTGACGGCATGGGAACCGGGATCGGCCCCGCGCGAAGGTCCGGATGCGTGGACCGGCCCGGTTCCGACCGCTACCACCCAGGCGGCGATCAGGACCAGGCCGGTCCGAAGGCTGGAGGAACAGAGGATCAATCGGGTCTCCCTTGTGGCTCGACCATCACGCAGAGATCCTCGGTACGGGAACCCGGTAGCGACCCGCAGGCTGCTACATGGCGGGTACCACCAAGACCCAGCCGATGTGGATCAGGTCAGGGTTGGTGAGCGACCGGCCGTCTGCCTGGACCACGCCCTTGTTGAGTTCGAAGATCTCCATCCACCGGTTCTCGTCCCCGAGATGGGTCATGGCGATCTTCCTCAGCGTATCGCCCGCCCGGACTGTCACTTCGATGGTCTCCGGATCGGGCTCGAGGGCTACGATCCTGCCTCCGCCACCGACCGGGTAATCCGCGGCCGTGATCTTCCCACCGAGGTCAATCGATATGTAGTTGGCCAAGGCCTGCTGGTAGCTGACCCCCAGCTTGGTGAACGCTATGTCCGCCAAGGGGTAGCAGTCGCCACCGCCGGCAAGGAAGTCGATCGTGGCAAGAGCGACCGGATCTCCGGCCACCACCTGCCCGTCGCTGACAATGACCGTACCGTCGTCGAGCACCACTTCCCTTACCCGCGCGCCCGGGTCACCAACCAGCGAGCAGTCGCCGTCACGGGCGATCTCCCTGGCAGCGGCTGATGGATCGTAGGTGAGCGTGAACCCCGATACCTGCGCGAACTGGCCTCCGGCGCCCGGTATGCGGTCCACGGCCTGCTCCAGCAGGACATGGAAGGTGTCACGGGATACCTCGGCGACCACGACGAAATTCCTGAATGGTGCTATATCCCAGGTGGTCCCGACAGTGATCTCCCCTGGAGGGATCAGCGAACTGTTGCGGATACCTCCCCCGTTCTGGATCGCCACATCCGGTACGGGAATACCGAACTCCGCGGCCAGGTTGGTGGCGGCGGCGCGCAGGGCGTCGGCCATCAGGTTGCCCTCGTTGGTGGCCATTATCCGGATCTGCGGTCTGCGGCCGTCGAGCGCCACGTCGCTGGTTCCTATCACGTCGGCGTCGATCAGCGCCACCGCCGCCGACAGGGGCTCGATGACGGTGGCCTGGACGGTAGGATCGGGCTCCACATCGAAGCCCACTCCGATCGAGCGGCCCTTCGCCGCGGTCACGTTGCCGGCTGCGTCGAAGGTGACGTTCAACTCGCCGATGCAGCGGTACCCGCCCGGGGCGGTGATGACCGGCACCATCGTCCCGGATGCGTCCTCCACCATGATCGGGTAGGGCGCTACCGCTTCCTCCTCCGCCAGGCATGTGTCGCCCTCGTTGCGGAGCAGGTCGTCGCCTCCTCCGGCGATCACCACGTCGACTCCAGAGAGGCTCCCGACCAGTTCGATCTCCTCGGCCACGTCCTGGAGATGGCTGACCAGGATGATCTTGTTGACTCCGTCGGCTGCCATGTCCTCCGCCGCCGCCATGACTGCCGGTAGCACCGGTGACACCACCGCGTTGCGAGGAGTAGAGATGTTGGGCAGCAACGGGGTTACCGCGCCGATCACACCGATCCGCTCGCCGCCGGTCTCGATCACGGTGCCGCCAGCGATCAGGCCCTGATCCACCAGAGCCTGCAGCTCCGGCTCGCCGCTGAAGTCCACGTTGACGGACAGGAATGTCACCGGAGGCGAGAAACCGGTCACGAACCGGGCGGTCACCTCGGGGCCCAGGTCGAAGTCGTGGTTGCCGAGGGCCATGGCGTCGTAGAGGCCGCTCAAGGCGATCGAGTCATAGAGAGCACCCTCCCGGGCCAGGGACACCCCCAACTCCTGTGAGGCCAGGAAGTTGTCCCCCGAGGTCAGCGTCACCACGCCGGTTCCCAAAGCTCCGGCCTGTAGCTGCTTCATCAGGGCGACGAACCGGGCCACACCGGGATCGGCGTTCTCGTCAGGAAGGAGCTTCGACTCGCCGTCGTTGTTGTGCAGGATGGTCAGGGTGAACCCATCGTCGCCTGTATCCTGCGCCACCCCGGCCAACGGTGTTGCCACCAGGATCCCGGCCAGTAGAGCAAGCCCGGCAAGGATCGCCAAGATTCGCCCATGTCTTGCAACCGTCATATTTCGCTCCGTGTCCTTATCCTCTACGTCTTGCAACCCTACGTGTTACTGCGAGAGGGCGAGAGTGGATACAGGGGGTTTTCCCAGGTGATCGTGGACCCGATCAGACATCCGGTGACAAACCGGAGGCCCATCCGCTGCGAGGACGGAGTAGGCCCATGAGCCTGCCCGTCCGGTACGGCGTCATCGGTACCGGGATGATGGGTATCGAGCACATCGAGAACATCCGGGCCATGCCCGGCGCCGAGGTGACGGCGGTGGCGGATCCGTACCTTCCTTCCCGGCAGGCGGCCCGGGAGGCATTGCCCGGCCGGGACCTGACGGTCTTCGACAACCACCTAGCCCTCATCGATTCCGGGCTGTGCGATGCAGTGGTGCTAGCTACCCCCAACATGACGCACTTCGATCTGCTGCTAGACCTTCTGGATACCGAGCTGCACATCCTGGTCGAGAAGCCTCTATGCACCCGGATCGAGGACTGCCGCCGGGTGGTGGAGGCCCAGCGGGGGCGGGAACAGGTTCTCTGGGTTGGGATGGAGTACCGCTACATGCCGCCGATCGCCCGGCTCATCGCCGAGGTCAGGCGGGGCGCTGTCGGTGATCTGAAGATGTTGGCCATCCGGGAGCACCGCTTCCCGTTCCTGCGCAAAGTGAACGACTGGAACCGGTTCAACGCCAACTCCGGAGGAACGCTGGTGGAGAAGTGCTGCCACCACTTCGACCTGATGAACCACATCATCGGGAACCCCCCGGTGCGGGTCTACGCCTCGGGAAGCCAGGCGGTCAACCATCTGGACGAGCGCTACGGCGGAAACCGGCCCGACATCCTCGACAACGCCTACGTGATCGTCGACTACCGGGACGGGCAGCGCGCCATGCTCGACCTATGCATGTTCGCGGAAGGCGGCGAGAACCAGGAGGAACTGTTGGCGGTCGGGGACCGTGGCAAGGTGGAAGCCCGCCTACCCTCCGGCCTGGTCCTCACCGGTCTCCGGAACGGGGAATGGTTCTCCCCTACGATCGAGACCGCCACCGACAACCGGATCGCCCACACCGGCGGCCACCACGGCGCCTCGTACCTGGAGCACCTGGAGTTCCGGAACGCCATCCGCAACGGCGCCCCGCCCCAGGTCAGCGCCTACGACGGATACCTGGCCGTAGCCATGGGCGTAGCCGCCCAGCGCTCGATAGACGAGCACCGCCCCGTAGAGATGACCGAGGTGATGGAATCATGAGACGAAGAGTGAACGATCCGTTAGTTCGTAGTCTTCGGCGTGGCTAACGTGTGCAGGCCACAAATGGGGAGCGGAAGGTAGCCGGTGCCGTTAGACGGATGGATCGGTCCGGATGGGGATCTGGGTCGGTACATCTCGGAGGAGTCTCGGCGGTCGCTCAACGGGTATCGCGAGCAGCCTACGTGGGTTGAAGAACATGCCAGCCTAGAGGGGGACACAGCACGGGGCGGCTACCAGCACCGGCAACTCTTCGAGCTGGTCCAGAACGGTGCCGACGCGCTCTGGACGGAGAACGAGGCGGATAGCGGCGAGCGCAAGGCCGGGGTGGCCGGTGGCCGCATTGAGGTGCGCTTGACGGCGGAGTACCTGTACTGCGCGGACGACGGCGATCCGATCGACCAAAAGGGTGTGAGGGCGATCATGTCTTCACACCTTTCACCCAAGAGGGGCACGAACCAGATCGGCACGTTCGGGCTTGGTTTCAAGGCCGTTCTAGGCGTCAGCGCTGCGCCGGAGTTCTTCAGCCGGTCCGGCTCGTTCCGGTTCGATCAGAAACGATCACGAGAACAGATCAGAACTTTGGTACCTGCTGCCGAGCAGTGTCCCGCGCTGCGACTGGCTGAGCCAATCGATCCGACGGGCTGCTGGAAACGGGACGCTGTGCTGCGCGATCTGATGGCATGGGCAGTGAATGTGGTGCGTTTGCCGCTAAGACAAGGCACGCGAGACGGTCTCCGACAACAGATGGAGCAGTTTCCCGCACAGTTCCTGCTGTTCGTGGCACATGTGGGATCGCTTACGCTGATCGACGATTCGAGTGCGGCGAATCGCGTGCTGGAGTTGCAGAGAGTTGACGATTCCTATCTGCTCGCAGAAGGTAATTCGACCATCGAGTGGAGACCGTTCAAGCGTACCCACCTGCTGTCGGACGACGCGCGCGCTGACCGGCGTACCGGCGACGACCGCAACGAGGTTCCGGTCTGGTGGGCGGTGCCGGTCGATCGGCTTGACCAGCCTGGAAAGTTCTGGGCGTTTTTCCCGACCGACACGGCGAGCCTGGTTCCCGGCATACTTAACGCGCCCTGGAACACGAATGGAGATCGTCAGAACCTACTCCGAGGCCATTACAACGACGAATTGATCGACGCTGCCGCACAACTCATTGCTGACAAGCTTCCCGGGATTCGAACCGCGGAAGATCCCGCTCGCCACTTGGATGTGCTCCCGCGCAGACACGAGTCCGGAGATTCACCTCAGGCCGACCGGCTTCGGACGCATCTGCTCGCTGCTCTTGGAGGGCGGCGAGTCATTCCTGATCAGACTGGGCGGCTCCGGGACGTCGTGGAGATTTCCTATCCGCCTGGGGAACTGACTCCAGGTGGCACGATGGTCAGGGCACCGTTCGAGCGGTGGGCCGCCTACCCGGGACGGCCTGGCGGCTGGTTGCATCACAAGGCGCTCACCCGCACCAGGCTCGCGACGATTCAACGCCTGTTCGAGGCTCGAAGCCGACCGCCTAGGTGGATGCGAAGAGCTTCGGTCGCCGGTTGGCTCGAAGCCCTTGTCCAGAACGCTGCGACAAACGACGCAGTTGCCTCGTCGATGGCGGCAATCCAGACCGCCGCCCGGATTCCGCGTAACACCCGAATAGACGCCGATCTCGGGAGGATCGTGTTAACGGAGTCCGGTGGTTGGCGCAAACCTGACCCCCAAGCCCTCTACCTCCCCTTCGACTCGCCCATTGCCGGCAGCTCGGCTGATCCGGACTGTACGGTTCATCCAGAGTTGGCCGCCAACGAGGAGACTCTGGCGGCGCTGAAAAAACTTGGGCTCAAGCCCCCTTCCCCTGAAGCACTATTCAGGGCAATCGCGAATCGCGTGCTGGCTCGCTGTGGGCCTGCTGATGCTGAACTCCTCCAACAGTTCTGGAAGGCATCGCGGGCGCTCAAGCCGGACGAAGCTCAAGCGATTATCCAGGAACATGGCAACTGGAGGGATGTCCCCCTTGTCCAGACCCGTGCCGATTGCTGGAGGCCGCTTGGCGCCGTCCTGATGCCCGGCGCCATCGTCCCTGGAGACGGCGGCCGCGACGACGGCGTGACCGTTGACCGCGCCTTCCACGACCCCGATCACGACCTGCTCGCCACCCTTGGAGTGGTGGATCAGCCACACGAGGGGTATGACCCCCGTTGGGGCTCCATATTCGACACTTACGAGGGCGAGCAGAAAGAGGAGTACCAGAATCACTGTGGTCGCTCCTATACCTCCAAGCCGCAAATCCCGAAACTGGACTTTATGGACTATGGGGAGGTTGGGCCGCTCAGCGTGCTCTGCTACCTCTCTGAGGAGGGATCTGCCGTCTATACCTACGCTCTGCTGAGTTTGGACGCCTGTTACTTGCCGTGGGTGATGTCCCACAGGACCCGGGACATATATCCAGCTGTTGAGTTCGAGTCATTTCCGATCTGGTTCCTCAGAAAGTATGGACGGGTGAAGACGCGCTCCGGGATCGTTCTGCTCGCTGACGCACTAGGGTCGCAACCGGCCAGTCCGGCGGCCCTGGACGTGTTGTTGCGGCATCCGAATGCCGACAAGATCAAGGAAGCCTTCAAGCTGTCCGATCCGGCGCCCGAGGTGTTCGGCGAGGAAGATCCCATTCCTCTGACCGATGAGTGGCCGGGGCTGCAGGGGTATCTTCCCGCCCACCAGAGGAATGCCTGGCTGGTTTGGTGTGAGCGAATCCGGGTAGCGGGTCGAGAGCGGCCCTGCGCCTCCCAGCTTCCCTACGTCTACTTGGCCCGTAGCGTCGAAGATGAACGCGAAAACGTCCTTCGCGTCGCCGAGGAGTTGGATCTCAGGCTGCGATCAGATCAGATCGAGAGGATCGTGGAACGCCGGACTCGGGCGGAGATCGAGGAACGGTGGGCGGCGGTGCGGCAGTTCCAAACGGACGCCGAGCGACTTCTCGAGGCGGTGGGCGAACAGGAGCTGCGCCAAGGCCTTCCTGCGACGCTCCTGGATTTCCTAGAAGTAGACCGGGATGATCTGATGGCAATCCAGGTTGCGGAAGCCGCCATCTCGACTCACCACACCGGCGCTCTGAGGGAGTTCAGGAGTGCTCTGGATCGCCTTGACCCGCCGAAGAAGTGGGCCGGATCGCGGCGTGCGGTGAACTTCGTTCGGTCGCTCGGGTTCTCGGACGAATGGGCCGGGGAGCGCATACAGCCACGGCCTCCGTTCGAAAAGATCGAGGGTCCCCGCTCCCTTGGTGAGTTGCACGACTACCAGAAGGTGGTTGCTCGGAACGTGCGCGCGATGCTCGCCGCGCAGGGTGTCGAGGGCGAGGTGCGGCGCGGGATGATCAGCCTGCCCACCGGGTCGGGAAAGACCAGGGTCGCGGTTCAATCGATTGTCGAAGCCATGCGGGATGACGGGTTCCGCGGGGGTGTCTTGTGGATCGCCGACCGTGACGAACTGTGCGAGCAGGCGGTCGTGGCGTGGGACGAAGTATGGCGGAGCGAAGGGCCGGAGGCCACACAGCTTCGGATATCGAGAGCGTGGGACAGACAGCCCCCGCCGTTCCCGACCGGGGACAATCATGTTGTGGTCGCCTCGATCCAGACACTCAAGGCACGGCTCAGTCACCGGCGGAAGGAGTACGGCTTTCTGAAGGACTTCAAGCTCGTGGTTTTCGACGAGGCACACCGGTCGATCACATCTTCAGCTACGTCGGTCCTGAGCACGATCGGATTGAGCCACCGCCCGCTAGAGGACGAGCCTTTCCTAATCGGCCTGACGGCGACGCCTTACCGCAAGCGCGACGTGCCCGAGACCCGCAGGCTTGCCGGGCGGTACTGCCGCAATCGGCTCGACGCGGGCGCGTTCGCCGACGATGATCCGCAGGAGGTCATCCGGGAACTACAAACCAAGAGAGTGCTCGCCCGAGTCGATCATGAGGTCATCGAAGGCGGCGCCTTCGACCTGACGGAACACGAGTTGGAACAGGTTCTGCGATTTCTGCCGGACGCGCAGATGCGGAAACTCCTTAGCGCCTTTCTGCCTTCGGGCGTGGAGGACCGAATCGCTCGAAGCGCTGAACGAACTCGCCGCATCCTTGAGGCTTACGAGGACCACATCGGCAGGGACTGGCCGACACTGATCTTCGCCACCTCCGTGGAGCACGCCCAGACTCTGGCGGCACTCCTCAACCGCCAGGGAATCGTTGCGCGAGCAGTGAGCGGAGAAACCGATGCTGTGACCCGACGCCGGGTGGTCGAAGGATTCCGCAGAGGCGAGATCAAGGCCCTCGTCAACTACGCGGTGTTCGTAGAGGGATTCGACGCGCCCAAGACGCGCGCCATCATCGTCGCGCGCCCCGTGTGGAGCCCAAACCTCTACTTCCAGATGATCGGACGTGGCCTCCGCGGACCGCGCAACGGAGGTGACGAGCGATGCCTGATCCTCAACGTCCGAGACAAAATCGAAGGCTTCGGCCAAGCCCTCGCCTTCTCAGACCTCGACTGGCTATGGGACCGCTGAACCATCCCGTTATCCATCCGGATTTCGACCAACACACGACCGCCCTGAACTATGGGCCTGGGCCTCCCGGAGCCATATCCATTGTCTTGGAGCGGATATGCCTGGCGACTTGGCAAAGAGTCGCGTCATTCATGCTGATATCATGCTAGGATCATGACATGGCGAATCTACAGGTCAAGAACATCCCCGATACCCTTCACGAGCGCCTGCGCTCCTACGCAAGAAAGCACCGTTGCACCATCAGCACGGCGGTGCTCAGCGCCGTGGAGCGCGAGTTGGCGATGTGGGAGTGGCGAGAACACATGGCTCGACGCCCAGAGACCGACATCGGCGTGGACGCAGCCACGCTGATCGCGGAGGAACGCTTAAGCCGCGACCGGGAAATCGGATCCTGGTACCTGTACGATCATCTGGCCCAAGGCGAACTACCGGACTCGGGTACGGACGGTATCGACACCGGATGACAGGCTATGTCATCGATGCCTCGGCCGCCTTCGAGTACCTACTGAAATCACCGCTCGGCATAACGGTCGCGAACACGATCGGGAGGGCCTCCCTGGTCGCGCCCGAGTTGATCGATGCCGAGGTGCTATCGGTGTTACGCAAGACAGTTCTGGCTGGACGTCTCGAAGAGGAGCGGGCACGCATGGCCGTTGACGACCTCGTTCGCTGGCCGGTGGTACGCGTTCGCCATCGGGAACTGGCGCTACGGGCCTGGACACACCATCGCAACGTCACCGCCTACGACGCTCTCTACGTCGCCTGCGCCCGTCTCTACGGCCTTCCCTTGCTGACCGCGGACAGCCGGATGGCCCGGGCGTCCGGCCTGGGCGTCGTGATGCACGACGTCCGCATGACCTGAATCCGGTCTGCCGCCGCGTGACCGGGCACATCCCCGGCACGGCTGCGGCTAGCCCTTCACAGACCCGGCGAGGATTCCCTTTACGAAGAAGCGCTGGAGGGCGAAGAAGACGATGATCGGTAGCAGCGTCGAGAGGAAGGCGCCGGCGGTCAGTAGGTGCTCGGCCTGGCCGAATTCGCCGGCGAGGGCCGCGATCCGCGCCGTAGCTGGGAAGTTCTGGCCCGCGCCTCCCAGCATGGTGACCGCGATCAGGTAGTCGTTGTAGGTCCACAGGAACTGGAAGATGGCGAAGGCCGCCAGCACCGGGACCGACAACGGGATGACCAGCCGCCAGAAGATCTTGAAGTGGTCGGCCCCATCGATGACCGCCGACTCGAAAATATCCTTGGGCAACCCGCTGATGTAGTTGTGCAGCAGGAAGATGGCGAACGGCAGCGCGAAGCCCGTGTGGGTGAGCCAGACCGATACGTGCCTTCCCGCCAGGTCGAGATCGGGGAAGAGGGTAAGGGTCTTCTCCAGGATCGGGATGGTCAGATGTCCACCACCGCTGTAGAGCTGGAGCAGCGGGATGAGCGACATCTGGGCCGGTATGGCCAGCAGCGACACTGTGGCGATGAACAGCCACTCCCGTCCCTTGAAGTCGATCCAGGCGAATGCGTAGGCGGCGAAGGCAGCGAAGGCTATCGGTATCACCGTGGCCGGCAGGGCTATGGCCAGGGAATTGAGCAGTGCCCGCCATAGGCCGCCCTGGGCGCCCGCGGAGAGTATGTCGGCATAGTTCTCGAGGGTCAGGGTCTCCGACCAGTTCTCGACGACAACGGCCCACCACCCGCTGGCCCGCTGGGCGTTGCGGGTCCGGAACGAGTTGACCAGCAGTCCCAGCGAGGGAATGGTCCACAGCAGCACCAGGATCCACAGCACCCAGGTGGGAATCGACCTGAGAAAGGCGTAGGTGCGCTTGCCGAGGCCGGGGCCGCCCGTACTGCTCAGGGTGGTCATCAGCTCGCCGCCTTCTGCATTCGACGTATGTTCAGGAAGAGAATCGGCAGAACGGCGATGAACAGCACCACGGCCAGCGCCGACCCGAGCCCGAAGTTGAGTTCCGTGAAGGCACGTTGCCACATCTCGTTGGCGATCACCTGGGTCCCGAAGTTCCCGTTGGTCATCACCTTCACGATGTCGAACACCTTCATGACCAGCACTATCAGGGTTGTGATCACGACCCCGATGGTCGGAGCGATCTGGGGAATGATCACCCGCCAGAAGGCCTGAGACTCGGATGCGCCATCCACCCGTGCCGCCTCGATCAGTTCGGACGGGACGGCCTTGATGGCCGCTGAGAAGATCACCATCGTGAAGCCGGTCTGGATCCAGATCAGCACCAGCATCAGCCACACGTTGTTGAAGGGCGCCTGCTGGGCGAACTGGATGGTGGAGGCCACCACATCGCCGTTGTCCCTGACCTCGAATCCGCCCACTCCGCGCCACAGCGCGTAGGCGAACCAGACCAGAGGCAGGGCGCACACGGCGGCGCCGGCCCCGATTCCTCGCTCCCCCACCCGCCAGGCCCGGAGGGCAAGGCGCACCATGAGGGCCGCCAGACCCAGGCTCAGAACCACTGCGATCCAGAAGCCGGGACCGCGGGACAGGCTGAGATTGCCCAGGCCCACCCAGAACGTGTTGATCACTCCCGTTTGCGGCTTCGACACGTCCCGCGCCAGGTACATGAAGCGCCATATCACCCCGGCGCCCACGAACGAGATCGCCATCGGCATGAAGATCAACGACTTGGCGATCGACTCCCCCTTGGACCGATCGGCAAGGACGGCTATGGCAAGACCTGCCGTCGTCGAGATCACGGTGACCGTGACCACCCACCACAGGTTGTTGAATAACGTTCCCCGCATTGCGGCGAAGATCGCGAACAGGGCCAACATCGCGCCTAGCGCCGCAATGCCTCCCGATCCGGGCGAGAAGCTGATCCTGTAACCGCTCTGGCGGCCCAGCACGACCGAAACGCCCATCCCGATCAGGATCAGTACCGCACCCACCCAGAACAGCTTGCTGCCGAAGATGCCGGCCCAGCCCTCCAAGTTGAAGATGTTGGGGCTCCCGAACACATCCCGGTAGTTGACGAACCCGACGTATTCCTGGCCCCTGGCGTCATGGAACGAGAGGAACAGGGTGCGAAGAGTGGGGATGATCAGGGTCGACGCTATGAAGCCCAGCGCCGGTATCAGGAAGATGTAGGCCCGGGCAGACCCCTCGATCTGGCCGCGAGCGTTGTGATCAGGAATGGGTTTCAGGCCGACGAGCGCCCCGATCCCCAAGCCGACGCCGATGGCGGCCACGTATGCATCCGTCCTAGTCCCCAGACCAAGGTCGGGCACCAACCAGGCTCCCACCGCGTAGCCGAGGATCGCTCCCGGCATCAGCGACCGGAGCAGTGGCGTTTCCCGGCGCCGGAGTAGCCGCACCACGAGACCGGCCCCCGCGCCGGCCAGGGTGAGGATCGCCAGCGGAACGTATCGGAGGTCGGGCAGGACGGGCCACAACTCGAAAGTGCCCTGTTCCAGCTCGAAGACGAGGATGACAGCCCGCATACCCGAGGCGGCCAGAGCGCCGAGCGCGGCCCCGGCGCCGGCGCCGATCGCGAGGCGGGGCCCCGGTCGCTCGACAGTGCCCAGCAGGTAGCCGGCCGCCGCTCCGAGCGCAGTGGCCACCACGGTGCGGAGCACCGGACCGTCGATGACCCGGTTACCCCACAGCATGGCGAACCCGGTGAAGCTACAAGCCGCTCCCACGAGGGTGGTGAAGACGGCCCAGCGGTCGGGGGCCAGGTCGAAGAGTTTGTTGGCGGCGACGAAGATCAACCCGCTGGCGAGAATCGAGACCACCACCCCCGTGGCCGTGGTTTCCAGCTTGTCGACCGAGGTGATCCCCCACCAGGTGAGGGCGCCGAGGCCGGCGCCGACCACCACGGCGATGATCCGCCTGGTCCGGGAGCGCCGGCCCGTGCGGTCGATCCACAACCCAGCCCCGCCGGCCATACCGAGGGCCATCAGGAGGTTGACCGCCACGCTCAGGACGCCTACCACTCCCCGGCCTCCTCCGTGCGGGACGCCGGCCCGCTAACCGGGCTTGGTGCTTGTCTCCTCGTTATGACCGGGCCGTCCTCTCCTCTGTGTCAGGTGCCTTGGGGGTGGGGCGCCCGACACTTGCCGGGCGCCCCACCAAACAGCTAGGTCAGGAGCTGGGCCACGAGGACTCGATGGCCGCGGTGGCCTCCTCCACCGTCTTGTCCCCATTCACCGCGCTGGTCGCCTCGGACCAGAAGGTCCCGGCGCCCACTGCGGCAGGCATCAGGTCGGAGCCGTCGAAACGGACCACCTCGGCCGTGAACAGGATGTCCAGGAAGGACTGCTCTAGAGGCTGGTAAAGGCTCAGGTCGGCGTTCAGGTTGGGCGACAGGAAGCCGCTCAGCACTGCTCCGCCACCCTTGGACAGATTCTGGAACCGTTGCCGGTTGTCCGCGTACTCGGGGCTGGCGTAGTACTCCATCACCGCCCATACCTCTGGGGCATCCCTAAAGGCTGACACCAGCGTCCCCGCGCCGAGCACGGGGCGGTCGCCGCTCACCGACGGGAAGTAGAAGACATCCACGCCGTCGGGCCCGAACGCGGTGCCGTCCGGGAAGAACGCCGAGAAGAAGGAGGCCTGGCGGTGCATCATGCAGTCGCCCTCGACCAGCGGCCGTCCGTTGTCTCCGAAGAAGGTCGATGAGATCGTCCCGCCCTCCGCGTACACGGCGCCAGGCGTGTTCCACAGGGCGAGAATCTCGGTCCAGATGGCGTTCATCTCGGGGGAGTCGAACGGGATCGTGTGCGCCACCCACTCGTCGTAGAAGTCTGCGCCCTCGTAGCGGAGCGTCAGGTCCTCCACCCAGTCCGTGAAGGCCCAGCCGGTGGCGCCACCGGACTCGATGCCCACGCACCACGGCACGTTGCCGTCGTCGATCATCTGCTGGGAGAGAGCCTTCAGGTCGGCCCAGGTGCCGGGGACTTCGTACCCGTTGGCCGCGAAGTCGGCGGGCCGGTACCACACCAGTGACTTGAGGTCCGCCTTGGTCGGGATGGCGTACTGGACACCGTCCACGTTGCCGAACGCGTTCCACGCCGCGCCGATGTTGGCGTCCATGGTCGCGAGAACGTCGTCGGGGATCGGCAGGATCCAACCCTCACGGGCGAAGTCAGCGATCTTGCCAGGCTGCGGGAACACCGCGATGTCGGGCGGGTTACCGCCGGCCGCCTGAGCGTTGATCAGATCCGAGAAGCTGCGCTCCCCGGTGTACTGGATGGTCATGCCGTTCTGGGCGGCGAAGATGTCTAGTGCCGCCTGGTGCGAACCGGCCTCCGCATCGGAGCTCTCCGGTCCGAACACCGTGACCGTGGTCCCGGCCAGCGGATTGACCATCTCGACCTCTACCGTCTCGGTGACGACCTCCGTGACCGTCTCCGTAACGGTCTCGGTCACCACCGAAGTCACCGTCTCGGTCTCGGTGACGATGGACGTCACGACCACCGTCTCGGGTGTTGCAGGAGTATCCGACTCGTCCCCGCCGCACCCCCCCCCGTCCGGGTGGTGGCAGGATCACCCCCCCCCCCCCCGCCGCAGGCGCCTGCCACCAGTGCCAGAGCGGCCATCAGGGCCAAGAGCCGAACCAACTTCACTTTCATGTGTTTCCTCCTCGAAATCTTGCGTCGGCTTGCCAGGAAGGGCTGAACCAGGCAACCCTTCCACCGTGTAGCGGACATACCCTACTCAGACATGCAACCCCGCCCGAACTCAGCGTTCGCGAGCAAAAACCACGAATCGGCTAGCGCGACAGGGCCGCAATGCTAGGCGAGCGCTGAGCCATAAGGGCCGGTGAGCCCACAATTTGTTCCCGAGAGTGACAGGGCGGAGCAGACAATCGGTTGGAACAGGCGGTCGATATAATCGGGCGGACCGGATCCGATCGCACCACCGCCGATTCCTGCGCGGCACTTTGACGCCGGCGAGATCCCCCAAAGCCAGCATCACGGTGGTGGACGCGCCTCGACCCCGACCGATCAGGAGAACGCAGAGATGATGGAGAACCTCAAGGGAGCGCCGCTCGAATACAAGGTCCACGACCTCGGCCTGGCCGGGCGGGGTCGGCGGGAGATGGAGCTCGCCGAACACGAGATGCCCGGGCTGATGGCGCTCCGGGAGCGGTACGGGGCCGCCAAACCCCTGGCCGGCGCCCGCATCTCCGGCTCCCTCCACATGACGATCCAGACCGCGGTGCTGATCGAGACCCTGGCTGAGTTGGGCGCCGAGGTTCGCTGGGCATCCTGCAACATCTTCTCCACCCAGGACCAGGCTGCCGCCGCGGTGGTGGTCGGCCGGCCAGAGACGGGCGGGACCCCCGAGGACCCGCGCGGCATCCCGGTATTCGCCTGGAAGGGTGAGACCCTCGAGGAGTATTGGTGGTGCACGGATCGAATGCTGGCCTGGGACGGTTCCGACGGCCCCTCCCTGATCGTGGACGACGGCGGGGACGCCACCCTGCTGGTCCACAAGGGCGCCGAATACGGCCGCCTGGGCGCCGTGCCCTCCTACGATCCCGACAGCGAGTCCGAGGAGTGGGGAGTGATCCTCGACCTGCTCCGCGCCCGGATCGCGGACGATCCGGATTACTTCATCCGCATGGCGGAGTCGGTCCGCGGCGTCAGCGAGGAGACCACCACCGGTGTGCACCGTCTTCACGAGATGCAGACCATGGGACAGCTGCTCTTCCCGGCCATGAACATCAACGACTCGGTCACCAAGTCCAAGTTCGACAACGTCTACGGATCCCGGCACAGCCTGATCGACGGCCTGAACCGCGCCACCGATGTCATGCTCGGAGGCAAGCTGGCACTCGTGGCCGGCTACGGCGAGGTGGGCAAGGGAAGCGCCGAGGCCCTCCGGGGCCAGGGTTGCCGGGTGGTCATCGCCGAGATCGACCCGATCTGTGCCTTGCAGGCGGCCATGGACGGATTCGAGGTCAACACCATCGAGAACGTCGTCGAGACCGCCGACATATTCATCACCGCCACCGGCAACCGCGACGTGATCACCCTGGAACACATGTCCCGGATGAAGGACAAGGCCATCGTGGGCAACATCGGCCACTTCGACAATGAGATCGATATAGCCGCTCTGAACTCCGCCGAAGGGGTAGCGCGCCGAAACATCAAACCCCAGTACGACGAATACGTGTTCCCGGATGGCCACGGCGTGCTGATACTGGCCGAGGGCCGGCTCCTCAACCTGGGCTGCGCCACCGGACATCCGAGCTTCGTCATGTCCACCTCCTTCACCAACCAGGTCCTGGCACAACTCGACCTGCACGAGAACGCCCACGAGTACGAGGTCGAAGTGCTTCGCCTGCCGAAGTACCTGGACGAGGAAGTGGCCCGGCTCCACCTCGACCATCTGGGGGCGGAGCTGACCGAGCTGACCAAGGACCAGTCCGACTACATAGGCGTTCCGGTGGACGGGCCCTACAAGCGGGACGACTACAAGTACTAGTGGTCAGTGGTCAGTGGTCAGTGTCATCAAAGACAAACCAGCAACTGCCCTGCCCCCGCCGGATGGACCACTGGGAAGTAGTTTGCATAATCATGCACGAACGTGCATACTCGTGCGAGTATGAGCACGGAGGCGCGCCGGAGAGCAGTACGGAACATCCTGTCCGAACAGGCTGTCGCGAGCCAAGCCGACCTGGCCCGACTTCTAGCGGAACAAGGGTTCCAGGTGACCCAGGCCACGGTCTCGCGAGACCTCTGGGCAGTCGGCGCGGTCAAGGCGAGGACGGCGGATGGTTCGTTCCGGTATTCCTGGGAACCCGGTTCCGAACCCGGTAGTACCCGGGATGCCCTGGTAATGGCCCTGTCCACCTACGTGACCTCGGTCCGGTCGAGTGGGAACCTGGTGGTGATCAAGACCCCTCCGGGAGCTGCCCACGTGGTGGCGGCCGCCATCGACGACGCCGGCATCGCAGGGATCCTGGGTACCGTGGCCGGAGACGACACGATGCTGGTTATCGCCGGGGAAGAGTCCGGCGGACCGGCGGTAGCACGATTAATCGAAGAGCTGGGAGTGAGCGGATGAACCGGGTGGTGCTGGCGTACTCGGGAGGGCTGGACACATCGGTCATCCTGAAGTGGCTGATCGAGGAGCGGGGCTACGAGGTCGTCTGCTACACGGCGGATGTCGGTCAGGGCGAAGAGGTCGAGGAAGCGATCGCCAAGGCGCATGCGACCGGCGCGGTCGAAGCCGTGGCCGAGGATCTCCGCGAGGAGTTCGTGGAGGATTACGTATGGCCGGCGATCCGGGCCAACGCCGTCTACGAGAACTACTACCTGCTGGGCACCTCTCTGGCCCGCCCGGTGATCGCCAAGGGGCTGGTTCGGGCGGCCGAGGAATACGGGGCGCAGGCCATCTCCCATGGCGCTACCGGGAAGGGCAATGACCAGGTGCGCTTCGAGCTGTCCGCCTACGCGCTGAACCCCGACATCCGGGTGGTGGCCCCCTGGCGGGAGTGGTCGATGAGGGGTCGCGCCGACTTGGTGGCCTATGCGGACAAGCACGACATCCCGATCCCGGTCACGCCCGAGAAGCCCTATTCGACCGATGCCAACCTGCTCCATATCTCGTATGAGGGCGGTGTGCTCGAGGATCCTTGGGTAGCGCCCCCGGCCGGCATCTTCCAGATGACCTGCGACCCCGAGGCGGCGCCCGACCAGGCCCAGGAAGTAGTGATCGCCTTCGAGCAGGGCACGCCCGTGGCGGTGGACGGAGTCCGGATGACGCCGGCCGAGTTGCTGGGCCACTGCAACCGCATCGCCGGCTCTCATGGAATCGGCCGGGTCGATCTGGTCGAGAACCGCTACGTGGGCATGAAGAACCGGGGCGTGTACGAGACCCCGGGCGGCACCCTGCTCCATCACGCTCACCGAGCCGTGGAATCGATCACCCTCGACAGGGAGCTGGCTCACCTCCGGGACCAGGTGATGCCGCGCTACGCGGAGATGGTCTACAACGGCTTCTGGTTCTCGCCCGAGCGGGAGGCCCTCCAGAGGTTCATGGACGGCATCCAGACGAACGTCACCGGCGAGGCTCGTCTCCAGCTGTACAAGGGCAATGCCACCGTGGTGGGCCGGCGCTCGGACTCCCACACCCTGTACGACCAGGAGACGGTCACGTTCGAGGAGGGTGGGACGTACGATCAATCCGACGCCACCGGCTTCATCCGGCTCAACGCCCTGCGCCTTCGCCTGCAAGCCGGCCGGGGCTCCGGGACAGCCCCATGACCGGCACTCCGGCCACCGGCGGCCGGGACGCCCGGATGTGGGGGGGACGCTTCTCCGAAGGCCCCGACCGGATCCTGTGGAGCTTCACGGTGGACCACTCCGACCGGCGCCTGCTGCGGGACGACCTCACCGGTTCCCTCGCCCACGTCGCCATGCTCGGTGAGGCCGGGCTGCTGAGCGGCGAGGAAGTCGACACCCTCACCGAGGGCTTGGCGGCGATCGTGACCGAAGCGGACCGGAACACCTTCCGCTTCCTGCAGGGTGACGAGGACGTCCATTCGGCGGTGGAGCGGCGGCTGGGCGAGCTGGTGGGCGAGGTCGCCGGAAAGCTCCACACCGGGCGGTCCCGGAACGACCAGGTGGCGCTGGACCTCCGCCTCTACCTGCTCCGCTCCACCGGCGCCAGGATCGATGGCCTCCGCAGGTTCTGCCGGTCGATGATGGCGGCCGCGGAGGAGGTCGGGGATACGGTGGTGGCGGGCTACACCCACCTCCAGCAGGCCCAGGCCGTACCGCTCGCTCACCACCTGCTGGCCTACGTGTCGGCCGCGCTGCGGGATATCGAGCGCTTCGAGGATGTGGGCCGCCGATTGGACGTCTCGCCTCTGGGCGCCGGCGCGCTCGGGGGGAGCAGCCTTCCACTCGATCCGGACCGTTCGGCCGACCTGCTGGGGATGGCCGGCCGGTTCGTGAACTCGATGGACGCGGTCGCGGCCCGGGATCACGTATCCGAATACGCCTTCGCATGTACCCAGGCGCTGGTACATCTGTCGCGGCTGGCCACCGAATGCGTGCTCTGGACGACCACCGAATTCGGTTGGGTGACCTTCAGCGACGCGCTGACGACCGGCTCGTCGGCCATGCCCCACAAGAAGAACCCCGACATCGCCGAGCTGACCCGCGGCCGGACGGCCACTGCCATCGGTTACCTGACGGGCCTGATGGCCCTCCAGAAGGGTCTCCCCATGACCTACAACCGTGATCTGCAGGAGGACAAGGCGGCCCTGTTCGCCATCGACGACGCTTTGGCCGGCGCGCTGGAGGCGATGACGGCCCTGATCGCCAGCGCCGAGTTCCACCCACCCCCGCCGGACCCGTCGGTGACCGCTCTCGACCTGGCCGAGATCCTGGTCGAACGGGGAGTCCCCTTCCGCGAAGCCCACCATGCGGTGGGCGCCCTGCTGGCGACGTTGGCGGCCCGGGGCAAGACCCTCCCGGAGGCGACCGCCGCCGATCTGGTGGAGGTCGACCCCCGGTTCGAGCCCGGCGACCTCTCCCTCACCGACCCGGCCGGGTCGGTCGGCAGGCGCCTATCGACCGGTGGCGCCGGCTTCGCCTCGGTACAGGAGCAACTCCGGATACTTGAAAGGCGACTGAGCTGACCGGTGCTCGTTCCGCGGCTACGCGCTGCGGGTTACGATAGTTGCTCTTGTCCGCCGCACACCTGGAGGAGACAGTGGCCGAGCAGCCCGTAACCGTGACCGTCCGACCCGACGGCCCATACATAGTCTCGGGATCGGCGCCGCTGCGGGTCAGGCGGGCGATCATGTCGGAACACGGCGAACCCCTCACCTGGCAGAGCGAAGAGGCGAGCGAAGAGAACCCGGTCTACGCGCTGTGCCGGTGCGGTGAATCGTCCCGGAAACCGTACTGTGACGGGACGCACGGCAAGGTGGGCTTCGACGGCACCGAAGCGGCGCCGACCGATTCCTTCCGGGAACGCTGTGCCGAACTGGGCGGGACCGGGATCGAGGTGACCGACGACCGCGGCATCTGCGTGCATGCCGGGTTCTGCGGCAACCGCATATCCAACGTCTGGAGGATGACTCCGGAGACCGATGACAGCGTCGTCAGGGCCCAGGTGATGGCCATGATCGAACGTTGCCCCTCGGGCGCTCTCTCCTACACAGTCGACGGCGCCGAGATCGAGCCGGCTCTGCCCGTGGAGATCTCGGTCATTGCGGATGGTCCGCTGTGGCTGACCGGCGGGATCCGGGTGGAGCGATCGGACGGCGAGCCCTTCGAGGTGAGGAACCGCGTCACCTTGTGCCGGTGTGGGCATTCCGCTCAAAAACCGCTCTGCGACGGATCCCACAAGGAAGCCGGGTTCACCGGCTGACCCGAGGCGCCCCGGCCGGAGGACCCATGAAGCTCGAGAAGCGGACCCGCCGGGTGTTCGACCTCGACATGGCATACGTGGACGTGGGGTCGGGTGACCCGATCCTGTTCCTGCACGGGAACCCGACCTCCTCCTTTCTGTGGCGCGGCGTCCTCCCCCATGTGGCGCGCCTGGGTCGCTGCATCGCACCCGACCTGATCGGGATGGGCGACTCGGCCAAACTGCCCGGCTCCGGTCCGGGCGCCTACCGCTACGTCCAGCACCGCCGCTACCTCGACGAGCTGCTACGCCTGCTCGGGGTGAACGAGAGGGTGACGCTGGTGGTACATGACTGGGGCGCGGCGCTGGGCTTCGACTGGGCCGTCCGCCATCCGGACTCCGTAGCGGGCCTGGCCTACATGGAAGCCATCGTCACCCCGTTGACCTGGGAGGACTGGCCGGAAGTCGCCCGGGGAGCCTTCCGGAGGATGCGGTCGGAAGCCGGTGAGGAGATGGTGCTGCGGCGCAACATCTTCGTCGAGCGGATCCTGCCGGCCTCCATAATGCGCGACCTGACCGGGGACGAGATGGACGAGTACCGGCGGCCGTTCCTCCGGGCGGGAGAGGACCGTCGGCCCACCCTTACCTGGCCCCGGGAGATCCCCATCGAGGGCCGGCCGGCCGATGTGCATGCCGTCGTCGCGGACTACTCGGCACGGCTGGCCGAATGGGACGTGCCGAAGCTGTTCGTGAACGCCGACCCCGGCTCCATCCTGGTGGGCCGGCCCCGGGAGGTGTGCCGGTCCTGGCCCAACCAGACCGAGATCACCGTGGCCGGAATCCACTTCCTCCAGGAGGACTCTCCGGACCCGATCGGTGAGGCCCTGGCCGGGTGGCTCGCCGCCCGGGGAACCGGCGAGCGGGCGCACCATCGGTAGGCTCCACCCGCATGGACAACCCCTCCCTCCACGCCGAGCGCCGGGAACGCCTCGCCACCCTTGTCGGTGACAGCATCGCCGTCCTGCCCGCCGGCGCCGAGACCCCCCGCAACAACGATGTCGAGTACCCGTTCCGCCAGGACTCCGCCTTCCACTACCTGACCGGATTCGACGAGCCGGACGCCATCATGCTGTTCGACCCTCAGGCGCAGGACGAGCAGTACGTCCTGTTCGTGCGCCCCCGCGACCGGGAGAAGGAGATCTGGACCGGCCGGCGGGCCGGAACGGATGGCGCCAAGGAACGCTACGGCGCCGACGCTTCATACCCGATCAAGCAGTTGGACGCCATCCTCCGGCAGAGGCTGGTAGGGCGCCGTACGGTGTTCCTGCCGTTCGGGAACCCCGGCTTCCACCGCCGGATCCTGCGCCTCGCACGAGTTCTAGCGGGGCTGGGCGAACGCTACGGCAGGCTGGTTCCGAGCGAGTTCCGGGACATAAACCCCCTGGTCGGAGAGATGCGCCTCGTCAAGACCTCCCAGGAGATCGACCTGCTCCGCGCCGCCTGCGAGATCACCGCCGAGGCGCATGCCGAGGCAATGCGCTTCGCCCGCCCGGGCCGGTACGAGTACCAGGTCCAGGCCGCGCTGGAGTACGTGTTCAGGATGCGCGGGGCGCGCCGCGACGGCTACCCGTCCATCGTCGCATCGGGGGCCAACGCGTGCATCCTCCATTACACGGAGAACGACCGGCGCATCGCGGACGGCGACCTGGTACTGATCGACGCCGGCGCCGAGTTCGGCTACTACTCGGCCGACATCACGCGCACCTTCCCGGCAGGCGGGCGGTTCACGGCGCCCCAGCGGGCACTGTACGACCTGGTGCTGGACGCCCAGCAGGCGGCGCTGGCGCTGGCCCGACCCGGCGGCAGCCTGAAGGAGCAGCAGGATGCCGCGAGCGGCATCCTGACCGATGGCCTGGTCGAACTCGGCCTGCTGCCGGGTCCGGCCGGGGATGCGATGCGCATGCACCACTACCGGGAGTTCTTCATGCACGGCACCGGGCACTGGCTGGGCATCGACGTTCATGATGCCGGCACCTACCGGCTCGGAGGCACTCCCCGGCCTCTGGAACCCGGCATGGTGTTCACGGTCGAGCCGGGTATCTACGTCGATCCCGAACGGGAAAGGATCGAGCTGGCGATGCTGGAGTTCGACATCGACGAACGCATGGAACGGCGCATGGTGCTCGGGCCGGCCAGGGCCAGGGATCTCGAGAAGAAGGAGCACGAGGCGGCCCCGAAGGTGGCGCACCCCATCCCCGAGGAGTTCCGGGGCATCGGCATCCGGATCGAGGACGATGTCCTGGTTACCGGAGCCGGCCGCGAGGTCCTGACCCGCGGCGTGCCTACCGACCCGGACCGTATCGAGGAACTGTGCACCGAGGCACCGCTCATGCCGTTCCTGGAGCCCTACCGGCCCGCGGTCACGGGCTGACGGCCATGCTCGACTGGCTGCTGACCTCGGGCACCGTGATCGACGGCACGGGCAACCCTGGCGCCCGGGCCGATGTGGGCCTCGCGCGCGGGCGTATCGCGGCCGTGGGATCGCTGGCGGGCCGCGAGGCTCGGCGAACCGTCGACGTGGCGGGCTCGGTCGTCTGCCCGGGATTCATCGACGTCCACTCCCACTCCGAGTTCTCCCTACTCAGGGGCGACGACGTAGAGGCCCGGTTGCGGCAGGGGATCACCACCGACCTGCTGTCACCAGACGGGTTCGCCTACGCGCCGGCGTCACCATCCCGCTTGGCGGACCTGCTCACCTACCTGGAGGTATTCAACGGACCGCCCGACGAGGCCTGGGACTGGTCGGATCCCGAGCAGTACCTGGACCTCTTCGACGGCCGAACCGCCATCAACGTGGTGCCCCAGGTGGGCTTCCTGGCCATCCGGGCCGAGGCGGTGGGATGGGACCCGCGTCCTGCCGACCCGTCGGAGATCGGGCGTATGCAGGAACTCGCCCGCCAGGGAATGGAAACGGGCGCCTCCGGGATCCAGGTGGGCCTCGATTACTTCCCGGCAGGGCATGCCAGCACCGACGAGCTGATCGCGGTGGGCCGGGTGGTGGCGGAGTATGGCGGGGTCTATTCCTCACATGTGCGGGGAATACGGGGCGACGTGGCTGCCGGGGTCAAGGAGGCCCTCGAAGTTGGCCGGAAGGCCGGAGTGGCGGTCCACATCTCCCACCTGTTCGGCTCGGAGGAGCTGTACCAGTTGCTTACCGACGCCAGGGAGGGCGGAGTCGATGTCACCTTCGATGCCTACCCATACATGGCGGCCAGTTCCCACCTTGCCTTCTGCCTACCCAAGTGGTTCGACGACGGGCCTCCCGAACACCTCATCTCGAAGCTGGGGGACCCGGCGGTTCGGGCCGCAGCGGCGCCGCATATCGAAGAGTTCTTCAGTCGCTTCGTGCCGGATCCAGGGGATGCCTACTTCTCCGCCCTGCCGGCCGGTCCGTACGAGCATCTCCAGGGACGGTCCCTTACCGACGCGATCGGGCAGGTCGGTCCCACCCTCGCGGAGGTGGTCTGCACCCTGCTGGCCGAGTGCCGGCTGAGGGTCCTGATGATCTACCGGTGGAACGACGAGGCCAAGCTCCGGCGGGCCATGACCCATCCGCTGGGGATGGTGGGTTCGGACGGCCTCTTCCGGGGAACCCACCCCCACCCCAGAGGCTTCGGCGCCCATGCCAGGGTGCTGGCGGACCTGGTGCGGGATCGCGGATGGCTGGAGCTACCCGATGCCATCCGGAGGATGACCTCCATGCCCGCCGACCGGTACGGGCTGGCCGATCGAGGGGTGATCCGTCCCGGCGCGGCGGCCGATGTGACCGTGTTCGACCCCGACCGCATCCGGGATCGGGCCAGCTTCGACAACGGCCGGGCAACCGCCGAGGGCGTCAGCCACGTCTTCGTCAACGGCAAGGCCGCCATCGAGTCCGGCCGGCTGGCCCACACCTCCGCCGGCCGCGTCCTCCGGGCCTCCAACCGCTGATCGCGGGCGCTCCGGGCGAACTCCGGACCATCCGCAAGACCCGAGAGGTCGTTCATTAAGCGCGTGAACCCCGGTAGCATGAGTTGATGTCACGAATCACAAATTCCTTCGCCCTCGCCCGGTCCTCCTGGCACGTACTCAAGGCCGACAAGGAGCTGATCCTGCTGCCCATCATCTCCGGGATCGCCTCCGTGATCGTCGCCGTCACCTTCATCGTTCCGATCTTCTTCGTGGGACAGGGGGACGGGACGATTACCGGAACCAGCCTGCCTCTTATGGTCCTGATGTACTTCGTGCTGGCCTACATCACCATCTTCTTCAATGCCGCCCTGGTCAGCGCCGCCAACGAGCGGCTCGAGGGTGGGGATCCGACCATCGGGAGCGCCATCCGGGGCGCCGCCCGCAGGGCCGGCAAGATCGTTCCGTGGGCGCTGCTGTCGGCCACCGTGTCGATCATCCTGCGGGCCATCGAGGAGCGGGTCGGGCTGATCGGCCGGATCATCGTCGCCGCCGTGGGCGTGGGCTGGTCGGTGCTCACCTTCCTGGTACTGCCGATCATCGTCATCGAGGGATCGGGCGCCCGCGCCGCCCTCAAGAAGTCCGGATCGCTCCTTCGCAGCACCTGGGGCGAGAACCTGGCAGCGCAGGTCGGTATGGGTTTGTTGGGGTTCCTTCTGATCCTGCCGGGCGGGGTGGTGATCTTCCTGGGTATCTCAGCCGGCGGCACCATAGCGGCGGCGGCCATTCTGATCGGGGTGATCTGGATAATCGTTGCGGCGGCATCGGTGGCGGCCTTGAGCGCCATCTACCAGACCGCTCTCTACCACTTCGCGGTGGCCGGAAGCGTTCCCTCCGGATACTTCGACGGCAACGCCATGCAGATGGCCTTCCAAAGGAGGCGGCGGCGCTAGCCCCCCGTAGGAACCCCCGGATCCAGAGAACGCGAAAAACGCGGGGACGCATCCCACCCCGGCGGGCCCATCCCCCAGCCACCACCTCCTTCGGTCCGAACGCGGTCCGCCATCCCCCAACGGGTCCGCTCCCAAACTGATCCCAAATACAGCCCCATCGACGTCGAAAGCAAGAGACCGGCGGTGCTTGTGACTGTCCCCAGTATGCGACGAGACCGTGACGGGTTCAACCCCCCTGTCGGCACGGCTCGGATCACGGAACGCCGCAAGCGAGTGACCTCGACCCAGGCGGGTGACGATTGACGCACCGCCAGCTTGCCCGGTGACGAAGAAGTCTCCGTGAGTCAGCGCCGACGGGCGGCCGCCCGGACTCGGGCCTTGGCGGCTTCCACCTCCCGGTTCTTGGGCGGGGCTCTTGTCACCAGCGCGTCGACCAGCGTCCGGGTTTCCCGGGCGATAGCTTCTACGGCTCGATCGAACGCATCCTGGTTGGCGCGGGACGGTCGGGCCGAGCCGGAAACCTTGCGCACGTACTGCAGGGCGGCGGCGCCGACCTCCTCATCCGTGGCGGGCGGATCGAAATTGTGAAGGGTTCTGATGCTGCGACACACAGCCCACCAGGGTACCCGTCCCCGGGGGCACATCACCCGTCGTAGGGGATGATCCCGACACCGTCCTGCCCGGAGACGATCAGCAGATGGGTTTCCGGACGGTCATCCAGAATCTCCATCACCTCGTCCAGCGCCAGCCCGCGCCCGTGACCATCCGTGCGTTCCAGGTACCGCACCCGCACGGCGGTTTGCTCGCCGAGCGCCTCGGCCACATGGCGGCTATCCCGCGCCACCAGAGTCACCGACCTGACCGGCTCGGGAGAAGCTTGGCGGTCGATCTCGGGATCCGGCATCTCCAGGAGGTCGGTTCGGCGCACCGTGCGGTGGTAGGCGGCGGTAAGCCCCACAGTGATTACCAGCGCCAGCGGCCACCGGATGGCGAGCACCGTCCCGGTGCCGGCACCGGGCCCCAGTATCTGCTCCAAGGCGCGGTAGACGAGCACCAGCAGGCTCACCAGCGCCACCACTCCCCCCAACCCGAACAGGGCGATCAGGTAGATCCTCCGGGTCGGGGAGGCAACCTCGGAGGACGGGTGAGCACTGCGGATCCGCTGGATCCCGGTCCAGTGGCGCCACCAGAGCGGCGCCCCCACCAGAAGGACGGTGACGGCGGCCACGAGCTCGGAACGATCGGATGGGTGGAGAACGGTGGCGGGCGTAAGGGCTTGGACCGTGGCGGCGATCACGGCCGCCGTCCCCCCTACCGTGGCGATCAGACCGACCCCGGCCACCGTGTAGTCATGGGCCCGATCAACCTCGGTACGCGTCTCGGTGCCATCCGAACGCATGATGTCGTGGTGATACCTCCACACCATCCAACCCACGATCGTCAGCGCGAGCGCCACAGGCAGCCCACGGAAATGAGGTCCGGCGGGCCCGGTAGGGCTCCCTAACCACCAGTCGAGGGTCAGGTAGGCGAGGTACCAGACCCCGGAGAGGGCGGTGAAGAGCCCGCCGACCACTCCGGCCAGCAATACGTAGGCCCGCCACAAGGTGGTGCGTTCACCGCGCTGCCCCAGCATCCCCCAGTAGCGCAGCCAGATGGCGCCCCCCACCACCAGCCCGATCAGGGCTTCCGGCAACGTCCGGATGTCGCGGATCAGAACCACCGCGCCCGCTATGGCGTCGTAGCCCCACTCGAGAAGCCTCGCCAGGAAAAGGACCCCGAATACGGCGGTGCTGACCAACCCGATGAGCGATCCGGCCAGAACACCGTGCGCGAGAC
>MKWU01001624.1_pt1 | contig 37769 bp, 29 predicted proteins | sample 809101 | NCBI WGS metagenome assembly MKWU01 (sample SAMN05860141, study PRJNA318959) | sponge metagenome | host: Aplysina aerophoba | place: Slovenia: Piran, Adriatic Sea, Gulf of Piran | collected 2013-05-07
CTGGAGCTCCTGCGCCAGCCCCTCGCCTGAACCGGGGGGCGCCCGACCCTTCCAATGGAGGGCGCGGACGCACCGGCTCCGCCCCCCGCCCGGGGGCACCCGGGGGGCCCCCGCCCCCCCCCCCCCCCCGCCCGGGGGGGGGCCCCCGCCCCGGCCTCTGGCGTGGGCGGGGGGGCCCCCCGCCGCTCCCGGGCCCTTCGCGTTCGAGCACCGCGCGCAAGCGACACTGGTGAAACAGGGAATCGAACCCGCTTGCGGTCAGCAGCGCTGGAAACGATTCGAAGACACCCCCGGCCCCTTCGAAACCCGCGCCGTGGACGAGGGCGCGGGCGGGGCCGGTGACCATCACGCTCCGCCCCGTGCGGTCTCGCTACGGCGAGGGCCGGCCTCGGGTCCGGAGCTCGACCGGGGCGGGAAGGTCCGCGAACACGTCGTCGCTCCCCTCCCTGCGCCGCCACATGAGAACGGCGAAGTGGGCCGGGCGGTCGAGCACGACCATGCCGTGGTGCCATACGCCGGCGTGGTAGGTGACGCCCTGGGTGCCGGGCGACCAGAATCCCCTCAAGCTCTTCGGATCGGGGCCGCCGTCCGGGGCGCGGCCGGCGACCACCACGAGGTAGCGCGATGCGTCGAGGGGCAGGAACGTCTGCGACGTCGCGGGGTGGTGCTCCATCCGGGTCGCGACGAAGGGCAGCTCGGAAGGGAGGACGTGGTTGACGTGGAGACTCAAGCGGGTGTCGGGCTGATCCGGGGTGAGTCCGTCGGCGTAGAACGCCCGCTCCCCCGGGACCGGCGGGGCGGACAGCACATCGCCGTACGGCGCGAACGCGGCGGCGGTCAACGGCTCGAGGACGAGGGTCAGCATCCGGAGGCGGGCGGGTGGTGGCGGACCCAGTGGCGGGGGGGGGCGGCGGCGGGGGGGGGCCCGCGCGCCCCGCGCGCGCGCGCGCGGCGCCGCGCGCGCGCACGTGGTCGAGCAGGCGGGCGAGCCCGGCGGCCCGCGCCGGATGGCCGGCAAGGCGCATGTGCAGCCCGACGGACATCATTCGCGGTGTGGCGGTTCCTTCCTCGCGCAGGAAGTCGACGGCGTCGCGGAGATACTCGAAGAACTGCCCCCCGGTCGCGACCGCGCCCGCGAACTTCCCGTCGTTGTGGGCGAGGGAGTACGGCACCACGAGGTGCGGCCGGCCGCCGACCTCGACCCAGTAGGGAAGCTCGTCGTTGTAGGCGTCGGCGTCGTAGAGGAAGCCGCCCTCCTCCACCAGCAGGCGGCGGGTGTTGACGCTCGGGCCGTAACGGCAGTACCAGCCTTCGGGGCGGCGCCCGACGGTCCGCTCGAGCGACTCGACGGCCCGCCGGATGTGCTCGCGCTCCTCGTCCTCGGTCAGCCGGAACGCCTCGACCCAGCGCCAGCCGTGGCAGCAGATGTCGATGCCGTCCTCGCGCACCGCCTGCGCCGCGGCGGGGTTGCGCTCGAGGGCGAGGGCGCACGCGAACAGGGTGAACGGCAGCTCCCGCTCGTCGAAAAGCCGTTTCAGGCGCCAGAACCCGACCCGCGAGCCGTACTCGAACATCGATTCGGCGGCAAGGTCCCGTTCACCTCTCGGCACCGGCGACTGCGCCGCCTCGGTGAGGCGGGCCTCGCTCACGCCGTCGCCATCCCCGATCGAGGGCTCCGACCCTTCCTCGTAGTTGATGACGAAGTTGAGGGCGAGTCGGGCGCCGCCGGGCCAGCCCGGATCGGGCGGGCGGGGGCCGTAGCCGACGAAGTCGCGTTCGCGTCCGGTCATGGCGTTATGCGCCAATCAAGATTGAATTGAACATCCTGTTACCCATTGATTCCATGCCGTGGTTGTGCCCCGCCGGACCGGTGCCGGCAAGAAATGGGGTCGGATTGGGATTCTTCGCACTTCATCCGGATCGCAAGACAAGAACTTCCTCCGACCCCATTTCCCGAAGTGCGAGAAATCCCACTCTGACCCCGTTTCTTCCAATCCGCGGAGGAAGGGAGCGGCCACGGCACCGGCGACCGCGTCGTGCCCCGGGCTCGTGCGATCAACGCTGCCACGTCCTTCGGGCGTCAACAAAGCGCGCCCATCGTGACAGCCCCTAGTCGTCCCAGGTGCCGTCGAGCTTGGCGTAGAAGCAGCACCAGTCCCCGGTCATCACGCTCGGCAGGCACCGAAGCCCGAAGAACATGCCGTCCGCCGGGGCGGAGATTCGGCCCACCTCGTCTCCGTAGACGTCGAAGATGCGCGCGATCGTGTCGCCCTTCGCCAACGGCTGCTGGAAGTCGACGCCGGGCTCAGGGAGGTAGAGCCCGCTCGCCGGGGCGAGGAGCGCCTCCTGCACCCCCTTGTGGCGGACCGCGGCGTAGCGCGCCTCGCCCGGGATCATCCGGTAGTGGCGCATCACGTTGAGGGCCGCGTCCGCCAGGGTCCGGCCGACCCGGCGGAACCCTTCTGGCGACGTCGCCGAACGCCCGCCGAGCTCCACCGTGATGCCGGACTTGCCGGCCGCGAGCATCACCCCCATGGGGTTTCCGCTCGGCCGCGGGGTCTTGAGGACGAGGGAGAACGCCTCGCCCATGGCCCGGGCGAGCTCCTGCGAGCCCGGGTGGTCGGTCACGAAGATCATCTCCGAGAGGTACGAATGCTCCCCTCCGGAGTGGACCGCGATGTTCATGTCCGCGACCTCGACCAGCCATTCCTTGTGGGCGTGGGCGACCCGCTCGGTCAAGTACCCGTTGGGCCGGCCGGGGTAGATCCGGTTCATGTCGTAGCTGAAGGTGTCGAGGGGGTTGCCGCGCCGGGAGGCTTCGAAAGCGCCCGTGTTCATCACCGGGACCAGCACCAGCGAGCCCGCGAGGGTCGCGGGATCGACCTCCCGGCGAAGGAGATGGCACATGAGCGTGCCTTCGGGCTCGTCCCCATGGATTACCCCGTCTACCCAGAGGCAGGGGCCGTCGTTCGCCCCGTTGATGACGATGACGGGCATCCCGAGCGACGCCCCGCCCGCCATGGCCGTCACCTCGATGCGCCCGTTCGCGATTTCGCCCGGAGCCGCCGTCGCCGTGCCGACTGTGATTGCACTCATGTCAGATCCCCTGCACTTCCTGGTATTGCTTCAGCTCTTCGGGCGTGTAGACCTGCATGAGCTCGATCTCGATGCCCCCGGCGTCGTTGTCGAGGAACGCCACAAAGCCCTCCGGATGCGGGTGGCTGCCCGCCACCTGGCAGGACTTGCAGATGCGAAGGCTCGCCCCGTTCGACTGGGCGTGCTCGAGGGCCGCGTCGATGTCATCCACCTCGTAGCAGATGTGGTGCAGGCCCTCGTGCCCGCGCTCGCGGATCCACTCCGCGAAGCGCCCGTCCGGGTCCATCGATTCGCAAAGCTGATACTCGATGCCCCCGAGATCGAACAGCGCGACCCGGTTGCGCGACTTCGCGTACTCGTGGATCACTGTGTCCGGGGGAACCCCGAGAAACTGGGCGTAGGTCGCAAGGGCGGCCTTCGCGTCGCGCACGGCGAAGGCCATATGTTTGATGGAACTTACGTTTTCGGAAAGCATGAACTCCTCCTCTTTCAATTGCCGGCGAGGGCCGCCACCGTCCCGGCCATCCGTTCGACGGCCTCCTCGATCCGCGCCACCGGCTGGAGGAGCGATATCCGGAGGAAGTCGTCATTGTGGTCGCCGAAGAGCGACCCCGGAAAGATCATGACCCGCGCGTCCTCGAGGAGCCGGACACAGAACTCCGAGGCGGCGAGACCGGTGCTCGAGACGTTGGCGTAGACGTAGAACGCGCCCTGGGGCCGACCGTAGCTCAGTCCCATGCGATCGAGCGCCCGGCACATGACGAGGCGGCGCTCGTCGTAGGTCCGGCGCATCTCCTCGACGCACTCCTGCGGGCCCTCGAGGGCCGCGAGCGCGGCGTGCTGGCTCACCGCCGGGGCGCAGATGGTAAGGCCGTGGTGGACCTCGGTCAGCGCCTTCGCGAGAGTCGGCGCCGCCGCGAAGTAGCCGACCCGCCAACCGGTCATCGCGTACGCCTTCGAAAAGCCGTTGATCGTGATCGTCCGCTCCTTCATGCCGGGGAGGCGCGCGACCGGCAGAACCTTCGCGCCCTCGTAGACGAGCCGGGCGTAGATCTCGTCGGAGATGACGATGAGGTCGCGCTTCGCGGCGAGCGCCGCGAGCGCTTCCACCTCGCCGGGGGGCGTCACCGCGCCGGTCGGATTCGAGGGATTGAGCAGGCACAGCATGCGGGTGCGGGGGCTCAACCGGGCCTCGACCGCCGCGGCGGTGAGAGCGAAGTCGTCGCGCTCGTACGTCGGCACCGCGACCGGCACGCCCCCCGCGAGCTCGATCGCCTGGTCGTAGGAGGTATAGCCGGGAGCCGGCACGATGACCTCGTCGCCCGGGTTGATGCAGGCGAGCATGGCCGCGAACACCGCCTCCTGGGCGCCGGTGGTGACGACGATCTCGTCGACCGCGTAGTCGAGCCCGTCGACCTCGGCAAGGTGCCGGCCGATCGCCTCGCGGAGCGTCGGCAGACCCATGGGGTGGGTGTAGTGGGTCGCACCCTCGGCGAGCGCGCGCTGTCCCGCCGCGACGATGTGGGCGGGAGTGGGCAGGTCGGGGTCGCCGCGTCCGAGGGCGATGACGTCGTCCAGCCCGGCCGCGATGTCGAGCATGCGGGTGCGCACGGACTGCGGGCGCTGTCTGATCCGATCGGCGAGCCGGGCTGGCATCGGGGTCTTCTCTCTCAGTCGGCGGCGCGGGGGTCGAGGATCTGGCGGAGCCGGTCGCCGAGCAGGTTCACCGACATGACGGCGAGGAAGAGGGCGAGACCGGGGAAGACCATGACCGCGGGGTTGTAGCGCATGAACTCGCGGCCCGAGCTCAGCATGGTGCCCCACTCCGGGGTCGGCGGCTGGGCGCCGAGCCCGAGGAAGCTGAGCGAGGCCGTCGACAGGATGGCGCCCCCGAGGTTGAGGGTCGCGAGGACGATCATCGTCGGAAAGATGTTCGGCAGGATGTGGCGGAGCATGATGCGCAGATCCCCCGCCCCGAGCGCCCGCGACGCCTCGACGAAGAGCTGCTCCTTCGCGCCGAGGACCGCCCCCCTGACGACCCGGGCGAAGTACGGGATCTCGGCGATTCCGACCGCGATGACGACGTTGACGAGACCCACTCCGAGCACCGCGACGATGAGGATCGAGAGCACGATGGACGGGAAGCCGAACATCACGTCGATGATACGCGAGCCGAGGGCGTCCACTCGCCCGCCGGTGAAGCCGATGAAGATGCCGAAGAGGCTCCCGAGGATCGCGGCGAAGAGCACGGTCGCGATGCCGACGGAGAGCGAGAATCGGCCGCCGTAGAGGACCCGGGTGAAGATGTCGCGGCCGTGCAGGTCCGTCCCTAGCAGGTTCGCGGTGGTGGGGGGGCTCAGGCGCGGCCCGGTATCCGTCGCGTAGTAGTCGAAGGGGGTGAGCACCGGGGCGAAGATCGCGCCGACGACGAGGGCGGTGAGGATGATGGCCCCGATGAGCGCGCCCGGGTTGACGACGAGCGAACGCACCACCCGCCCGACCGTCAGCCGGCCGCGCCCGGGATGCGCCATCACCGCCGCGTTCACGACGCCTGCTCGAGCTTGATGCGCGGATCGATGATCCCGTAAAGCAGATCCACGAGCAGGTTGAGGATGATGTAGGCGCCGGTCGCGTAGACGACGAGGGCCTGCACGAGCGGGATGTCCTTGTTGAGCACCGACTGGAGCAGGAGCTGGCCGAGCCCCGGCCGCGCGAAGACGGTCTCGGTGATGACCGCGCCGGTGATGAGGAGCCCGAACTGCACCCCGAGGAGGGTCACCGGCGGGATGAGCGCGTTTCGCATCGCGTGCTTCATCACGACCACCCACTGGGAGAGGCCCTTGGCGCGGGCGGTGCGGATGTAGTCCTGTCCCATCACCTCGAGGATGCTCGAACGGATGAGCCGCGCGAGCCCCCCGGACAGAAACAGGCCGACCGTGATCGACGGCAGGATGAGAGCAGGTATGCCCTCGCCGACGATGGGGACCCACCGAAGCGTCGATCCGAAAACGAAAATGAGAAGCATTCCCGTCCAGAAGCTCGGGAGCGAGACTCCGAGCAGCGCGACGAACATCGACGAGGTGTCGAGCCACGAGTTCGGCCGGATGCCCGCGAGCACCCCGAGGATGACCCCGAGGGTCACCCCGACGATGACCCCGCCGAGGGAGAGCTCCAGGGTCGGGCGGAGCTGGTCGAGGATCATTTTCGTGACCGGCTCGCGGGTCTGGAACGACTCTCCGAGGTCGCCCTTCAAGGCCCGCCCGAGGAAGCTCACGTAGCGGACGTGGACCGGCTTGTCGAGGCCCAGGCGCTTGCGCTCGCGCTCGCGCACCTCCTCCGAGGCGGGACGCCCGGCCAGCATGAGGTTGACGGGATCCCCGGGGATGATCTCGAGCACCACGAAGACCAGGGTCCAGGTCACGAGGAGGACCGGGACCATCCCGAGGATGCGGCGCAGGAAATAGGTCACGCGCTGCCGGTCCCCGGACCGGGGAACGCGCCACGTCCCGGTTGAATGAATGCCGCTCCGCACATGTCGGTGGGCCGAGATCCTGCCATGCCGAGCGGCCTTCGAACGCGACTCGAAGCGCCCCGCCGCTGCGTCGCCCCGTTATGCGAGGGCGGGCTTCGAGAGTGGCGGAACGATCCGGCGCCCCGTGCCCCGGAGCACCGGACCGTTCCGGTTCGAGCGGGCGCCGGAGTGGTCTACTCGGCCTTCTTCACCTCGTAGAAGCGCACCTGCCACTGGCCGGCGGCGAGCCGGAAGCCGGTGAGCTCGGAGGTGTGCGCGATCGTCTGCACCTGGTTGTGGATGGGCAGGAAGATCCCCTCGTCCATGATCTGCTTCTGGATCGCCGCGTAGAGCTCGTCACGCGCCTCCGCGGTCGCCGCGCTCTCCGCATCCTCGAGCATCTGGTCCATGCCCGCATCGGCGTAGCGCGCCCAGTTGAACTTGAACTTCCCGGGCTCGACGATGTTGCGGCTGTGGAACGGGATCGAGAGCACCCCGGGATCGTTCGAGACCCACCGGATCACCAGCATGTCGTAGCCGTTGGCGAAGATGAGCTCGTCCTGGCGTGCCTTCATGACGTTCTCGACGTTCACGTCGAAGCCGACCCGCCGGACATCGGCCTGCACCGCCACCGCGGTGTCGGGCTCGAGCAGGGCCGGAAAGTAGACCGAGAGGGGCTGGCCGTCCTTGTGCCGGATGCCGTCGTCGCCCATCTTCCAGCCGGCCTCGTCGAGGAGCGCGTTGGCCTTGTCGAGGTCGAAGGGGTAGTAGGCGTCGTTGCCGGACCAGTAGCTCGGCGTCGATGCGCTGATCGGGCCATAGGCGGGGTCCGCGAAGCCGAAGAAGAGGTTCGCGGCGAGGGTCGGCCGATCGACGGCGTGCATGAACGCCTGGCGCACCGCCTTGTCGACGAACACGCCCCGGCTCGTGTTGAACAGCGCCGCGAACGGCAGCCCCGCCGCGTTGCCGACCATCGTCGTGAACTCGTCGCCGGCGGCGAACCTGCGCATGTCGAGGGCGGGCACGAGCTCCGACGCCTCCACCTCGCCGGCCTCGAGGGCCGCGACCCGGGTGCTCGCGTCGGGGATGAAGCGCACGGTGGCTCGGCTCACCTGGCTCGGACCCTGGTGGCTCATCCAGGCGGGCGCCCAGTTGTAGTCGTCGTTGCGCTCGAGGTCGATCTGCTTGCCCTTCTCCCACGAGACGAACTTGAACGGGCCGGTCCCGACCGGGCTCTGCGCGAAGCCGTTGTTGCCCTTTTCCTTGACCGCGGTCGGGCTCACGATGGAGAGCTCGGTCTCCGCGAACGCGCCGAGGGCCGCGCCGTAGGGCCGGCTGTAGTTGACCCGTACCTCGTGCTCGCCGAGCACCTCGGTGGAGGCGTAGGGGCCGATGATGTCCACCGCGCCCTGGGAGCCGAGCTCCGGGTCGACGATGGTGTCGAAGGTGAACTTGACCGCCTCTGCGTTGAACGGGGTGCCGTCGTGGAAGGTCACGTCGTCGCGGAGCTGGAAGGTGTACGAGAGCTTGTCGTCCGAGACCTGCCACGACTTGGCCAGCCCGGGATGGCGGTTGCCGTTCTCGTCGGCGGAGAGGAGCTGGTCGAAGATCTGGACGATCACCTGCTCTTCATGGCGTGACTGGGTCACCCGGGGGTCGAAGGTCCGGTGGTCGACGCGGTCCTCGGCAAGGACGATCTCGAGGTCGCTCGCCTGCACCGCCGGGCCGCCCGCGAGCAGGCCCGCGACGGCGGTCGCCAACACTAGCTTTCTCATCGTTTTCTCCTGTCGTTGATGTTTCTCGTGATACGAGGTATCCCTTCCATCATTCGCGACGATGCGCCGTGCGCGATGTCCTGCGGTCGTCGGACGCCCGGAGGACGGACACGCTCACGCCGCCTCACCGTCTCGTTGCGCCACCTCCACGCCTTCCTTGAAGACGCGCAAGCGATGCAATTCCTGCAGCACGCGGATGTCGGCCACCGGATCGCCGGCGACGAGCACCAGGTCCGCGAGCCGGCCGGGGGCGATGACCCCCGCCTCGATTCCGAGCCGCTCCGCACCGATGCCGGTGGCCGAATGGATCGCCTCGACCGGACTCAGTCCACCCTGGACGAGCAGCTCGACCTCGCGGGCATTCATCTCGCCGTGCGGGATCATGTAGCCCGCATCGGTGCCGCAGCCGATCCTGACTCCGGCCCGGCGGGCGATCTCGAGGCTCTCCCACTTGGCGTCGCGCGACTGTTCGCGCCAGCGCCACGAGGCATCCGAGCCGCCGAGCTCCTCGCGCGAGAACTCGAAGTTCCGCTCGTTGACGAGGAGGGTCGGCACCAGGATGGTTCCCGATTCGGCCATGAGGTCCGCCGTCTCGCGATCGATCCAGTGGCCGTGCTCGACCGTGTCGACCCCGGCGCGAACGGCGGCGGTGAGACCGGGGCCGCCCGAGGTATGGGCCGCGACGTGGCGCTCGAGCAGGTGCGCCTCGTCGCAGGCCGCCTCGAGCTCGTCGTCCGTCATCTCCTGGCGGTACGGAACTTCGGGATGGAGGAGCGAGCTCACGCAGGCGTTGATCTTGATGAGGTCGGCGCCGCGCTTGACCTGCCGGCGCACCCCGCGCCGGAACTCGAGCGGCCCGTCGCAGGGCGAGGTGACGCCCTCGAGCCGGACATGGTCGGCCCACCCCGGCTGGTCCATGTGCCCGCCGGTCACCGAGAGACCGGTTCCGCAGGCATGGATGGTCGGCCCCGGCACGTGGCGCGCCCGGATCGCGCGCGCGAGGTCGATGATGACCCCGCCCGGCGCGTGCACGTCGCGAAGCGTCGTGAACCCGGCCCGCAGGGTGCGAAGCGCGTAGCCCGCGGCGCGGAGCGCCATCTGGGCGTAGTTGAGGCCGGCCACCTCGGTGCGAAACGTGTCGCGCTCGAGGTCGCCGCTGAACGCGAGATGGACGTGGAGGTCGATGAGGCCCGGGATGAGGGTCGCGTCCGGGGCGTCCACGATCTCGGCCGCGTTCGGCACCTCCACGTCCTCCCGGGCGCCGCACGCGGTGATCCGGCTCCCGTCCACGAGGACGGTGCAACCCTCGCGCGGGGGCGCGCCGGTGCCGTCGATGACCGTCCCTGGCCGGAATGCGATCGTCATTTCAAGCCCCTTCGTCCGGCGGAAGGCCGCCGGGCGGTTGGTCGACCAAGCCGTGAGTGCTATCCCTTCGTCGCCCGCTCGAGCGCCTCGAGCACCTCGTCGCCGACGTGGACCTCGTGGCCCGGCTCGGGATAGCCGCCGGTCTCGACGTCTCGCGCGTAGGCCTTGAACGCGTCGACCCGCATCCGCTGGAGCCGGGCCTCCTCGGCCACCAAATCGGCATACCTCTTGGAGTGGCGCGGATAGTGGCCGGTATGCGTGCCGAGCACGTCGCAGGAGAAGAGATAGATGGTGTCGCAGACCGCCCCGCATCCCATGCCCTCGGTGACGAGGCTGGTCGAGCGGGTGATGAACGCGGCGACCTCCACCGGCACGATCTCCATCTCGACGGCCCACGCCCCGGCGCTCTCGAGGTCCTTGACCTGCCGGTAGATCGCGACCGCCTCGTCCGGCGTCTTGCCCACCGCCCGCACGTTGGTCCAGGTTGTCCAGCGCGGCACGTACCCGACGTGGCCGGTCACCGGTATGCCCTCGCGGGCCATCGCCTCGATGATATCGAGCCCGCCCGAGAAGTAGATCCCGTCCGCGCCGATCTCCATCGCCCGGAATCCTTCGCGAATCGCGGTCTCGGGGCCCGAGAGCACCCCCTGGTCGGGGCCGGCCTGGATGAAGACGCCGGGCGCGGCGGCCCGATAGCCGGCAAGCGTCTCGTTCACCTCGCAGGTGAACATCTCGATCCCGGCTTCCGCCGCGGCGGCCGCCTCGGCGTCGGAATCGACGTGCATGGTCAGGATCTTGCGCCCGCCCTTGCGGGCGCGGAGATCGGCGATGGTGGGAGGGTTCATCTCAAGCGTTCCTCGGGCCGACCGACCACGCATGCTCGATTTCGGGAGGTGACTTCGTGGCCCGGCCCCCGGACCCGGAGAGCGGTTCCGAGCCACCCACTGAAAGAGATGCCGCCGACTGCATGGTTCAAGTTGTGCCAGGCTCGATCAAGATAAAGCGCATGGGCGCGGGTGTCGAGCGCTGCGCACCCGGTACGGCAGGACCTGGCGCGACACTCGCGAGGGACGACCCCGACGGCCCCGCCCCCCGGAGACTCCCGGCCACCCGTGGGAACCCATCCGGCTCGTCCGACCGAACCCGAGATTCCGCTTTGACACCGGTTCGGGAAATCTCACTCCGCCCCCGTCCTCCCGAGGAGGTGGCGGACCGGGCGGCCCTCGCGCAGGGCGGCCAGGTTCGCCATCAGGTCCTGCGCATGCTTCGCGCGCGCCCCGCCCGAGCCGCCACCGAGGTGAGGTGCGAGCAGCACGTTCTCGAGGCGGAGCAGGGGGTGGTCGTGAGGGACCGGCTCGTAGAGGAAGACGTCGAGCCCCGCGCCCGCGATCCGGCCCGACGAGAGCGCCTCCACGAGCGCGTCCTCGTCGACCACCCCGCCCCGGCAGGTGTTGACGAGGAACGCCTCGGGTCTCATCCGGGCCAGCGCGCCCGCGTCGACGAGGCGCTCCGTCTCCGCCGTGAGGGGCACGTGGAGGCTCACGAAGTCGCTCTCCGCGAGCAGGTCGGGCAGCGCCCGATGGCGGACGCCCTCCTCCTCCTCGATCTCCACCTCGAGCCGTCGCCGGCTCCAGTACACGACCTCCATTCCGAACGCGCGGGCCCGGCGAGCCACCTCGGTCGCGATCTCGCCGAAGCCGACGAGGCCGAGGGTCCGGCCATGGAGCTCGAAGATCCCGGGGAACTGCATCCACTGGAAACGGTGGCGCCGCTCCTCGGTGCGGATCGGCTCGACGCCGAGGCCGCGGTACGCCCCGCCCACGGTCGCCTCGTGCCCACGCACGACCTTCTTCGAGAGCCCGAGCATGAGGAGCAGGGTCTGCTCCGCGACCGCGATGCAGCCCGCCTGGGGCATGAGGGCGACCGGAATCGCGCGGGCGCGCGCCGCCGCGAGGTCGACGCGATCGCGCCGGCCGGACCAGAGCTGGACCAGCCGGAGAGAGCCGCCGGCCGCGTCCATGAGCTCGCCGGTCACCGGGACCCGCCGGCTCACGATGGCGGCGGCGCCGGGGAGCAACACGTCGGCGGAGCCGCCGGAGGCATCCGGTGCGACGAGGTCGATCCCGGGGCCGAACTTCCGGATGAACTCGAGGTCGTCGCGGCCGGTCGGGTCGAGAAGGACGGCCTTCACGACCCGCCCCCCCCCTCGAGCTCCTGCGTCAGATCCCAGGCGTTGACGTAGCGGTCGTTGAGCCCGTCCGGACCCTGGAGCGCGAGGTGGACGAAGGCGGGTGCGATGACCGCGGGGTCCCGCCAGATCCGGCGCTGCTCGGGGGAGTACGTGGTCTCGCTCATCGCGGTGTGGACGGGCGTCCCCGGGGTGATCGTGTTGACCGCGATGCCGTGGGGAGCGAGCTCCTGGGCGAGCGCGCGGCTCAGGCCCTCGACCCCGAACTTCGAGGCGCAGTAGGCGGTCATGCCGGCGAAGCCCATCGCCCCCGCGCGGCTCGAGACGTTGATGATGGACCCCGACCCCTGGCCCTTCATGGCCGGCACCACCGCCCGGGCGCAAAGGAACGTGCCCCGGAGGTTGATGCCGAGGATGCGGTCCCACTCGGCGAGGCTCACCTCTTCGACGGGCTCCGAAGAGATGACCCCCGCGATGTTGGCGAGGCAGTCGATGCGCCCGCTCGCGTCGAGGACACGGGCGACGGTGCGCTCCACGTCCTCGGGATTGGAGATGTCGGCGACCGTGGTCGATGCCGCGAGTCCCTCGGCGCGGAGCCCCTCGAGGACCTCGGCGAGGCGGTCGGCCGTGACGTCCACCGCGTGGACCGCCGCCCCTTCGGCCGCGAAGGCCCTCGTGACGGCGCGCCCGATCCCGCTCGCGGCACCGGTGACGAGGGCCACCCGGCAGGCGAGACGGCCCATCAGGTGGCCACCCGGCCGCCGTCGATCAGAAGGCCGATCCCGGTCGTGAACGACGACTGGTCGGAGGCGAGGTAGAGCACCGTGCGGGCGATCTCCTCCGGGGTGCCCATCCGTCCGAGCGGGGTGACGCTCTTCCAGCGCTCGCGCATGGTGTCCGGATCGTCGGCGAGCTCGAGGTTGCGCCGGTTCATCCCGGTGTCGATGACCCCGGGGCAGATCGCGTTGACCCGGATGTTCCGGTCCGCGTACTCGAGGGCGAGCACCCGGGTGAGAGACATGACCGCGCCCTTGGAGGAGGCATAGGAGACGTTGCGGCCGACGTTGGCGAAGGCGCTGACGGAGCTGTTGTTGACGATGGTGCCCCCGCCCGCCCGCAGGAGAGCCGGGAGCGCGTGCTTGCAGCCGAAGAAGGTGCCCTTGAGGTTGACTCCGATGACTCGGTCGAAGAGCTCCTCGGTCACCTCCGTCGAAGGGGTGACCGGCTGCTCGATGCCGGCGTTGTTGAAGATCGTGTGGAGCCCGCCGTGGATGCGCTCGGCGGTCGCGACGAGCGCCGCGACCTCGGATTCGATCGCGACATCGGTGCGGACGAACGTCGCCTCGCCCCCCGCCCCGCGGATCTCCTCGCAAGCATCCGCGCCGGCCGCCTCGTCGACATCGCCGACGACCACCGAGGCCCCTTCGCGAGCGAACAGGAGCGCCGTCGCACGACCCATTCCGGATGCCGCACCGGTCACCACCGCAACCTTGCCCTGAAGGGCGCTCATCGGATCCTCCTCCCCGGTCCGCCCGGAGCGCCGCGAATCCTAAGGGTTTGCCAACCGGATCGCCATTGTGATGACATGCACGGCGAATTCCATCCGGAGAATGCCGCATTGCTCCGCACGCCGAGCATCCCGGGAAACCGCGCGTGAACGAGCTCGCCTCGGACCTCGTCCTCTCCGTCGAGGATCTTCGCACCCACTTCGAGACCGAGGGCGGGACCGTCCGGTCGGTGGACGGCGTCTCGTTCACCGTCCGCCGCGGCGAGACCCTGGCGGTGGTCGGCGAATCCGGCTCCGGGAAGTCGGTGACCAGCCTCTCCGTCATGGGCCTCATCCCCACCCCGCCGGGGCGGATCGTCGGCGGACGGGTCCTGTTCCGGGGCAAGCAGGGCGACGTCGTCGAGCTCACCGCGATGGATGACCGCGCGATGCGGAGCATCCGGGGCAACGACATTTCGATGGTCTTCCAGGAGCCGATGACGAGCCTCAACCCGGTGTTCACGGTCGGGGACCAGATCGCGGAGGCGATCCGGCTGCACCGGGGCAAGACCCGCGCGGAGTCGAAGGCGCTCGCCGCCGACATGCTGGACCGGGTCGGCATCGCGGACCCCGGCAAGCGGGTGGAGGAGTTTCCCCACCAGCTCTCGGGGGGCATGCGCCAGCGGGCGATGATCGCGATGGCCCTCTCCTGCAGTCCGACGGTGCTCATCGCCGACGAGCCGACCACCGCCCTCGACGTGACGATTCAGGCCCAGATTCTCGACCTCATGCGCACCCTCCAGCGCGAGTCGGCGGAGCGGATGAGCATCGTCTTCATCACCCACGACCTCGGCGTGGTGGCCGACATGGCGGACCGGGTGGTGGTCATGTACGGCGGGCGCATCGTCGAGGAGGGGACGGCCGTCGACATCTTCAAGTCGCCGCGGCATCCGTACACGATCGGGCTTCTCAACAGCATTCCGCGAAGCGTCCGACAGGACCGGGATGCGGATGCGGACCCGGGAGTCATCGTCGACTATCGCCTCGAGGCGATCCCCGGAAACGTCCCCAATCCGATGAATCTTCCCCCCGGATGCGCCTTCGAGCCGCGCTGCGGTCATGCGGTTGCGCAGTGCGGGCAAGCCGTCCCGGCTCTCACCGAGATCGCGGGCGGGCACCATTCGCGCTGCATCCGCTGGGCCGCGCTATGAATGCGGACGCGGGAGCGCAAGCCCCGTCCGCCGCGCCGCTCGTCGAGGTGCGAAGGCTCGCCAAGTACTTCCCGGTGCGTGGAGGGCTGCTCCGGCGCACCGTGGGCCACGTGAAGGCGGTGGACGACATCTCGTTCGCGCTCGCCCCCGGTGAGGTCGTGGGCCTCGTCGGCGAGTCGGGGTCCGGCAAGACGACGGTCGGGCGCACGATGCTCCGCCTTACCGAGCCGACCCGGGGCGAGGTGCGCTTCGGCGGGGCCGACATCACCAACCTCGCGCGCCCGGAGCTTCGCGACTATCGAAGGCGCATGCAGATCATCTTCCAGGACCCCTACGCAAGCCTCGATCCGCGCATGCGGGTCCAGGACACGATCGGCGAGGCGCTCGAGATCCATGGGCTCGCCGAGGGCGGCGCCATGCACGACCGCATCGCCGAGCTCCTCCGGCGGGTCGGACTCGAACCCGAGCACATGCGCCGCTATCCGCACGAGTTCTCGGGCGGGCAGCGCCAGCGGATCGGCATCGCGCGGGCGCTCGCCGTCGACCCCGAGTTCGTCGTCGCGGACGAGCCGGTCTCCGCCCTCGACGTGTCCATCCAGGCCCAGGTGATGAACCTGCTCCGCGACCTTCAGGACGACCTGGACCTCACGATGCTCTTCATCGCCCACGACTTGAGCGTGGTCGAATACGTCTCGAACCGGGTCATCGTGATGTATCTCGGGCGCATCATGGAGACCGCGCCCGCAGCCGAGCTTTACCGCAACCCCCGGCATCCCTATACGGAGGCGCTGCTCTCGGCGGCGCCGGTGCCCGATCCGACCGTCCGGCGCGAGCGGATAATCCTCGAAGGCGACATCCCGAGCCCGATCAACCCGCCATCGGGCTGCGTGTTCCGGACCCGCTGCCGCTATGCCACCGCGGACTGCGCCTCCGTGGTCCCCGAACTGCGCCCCGTCGGCCCCGACCACGCCAAGGCCTGCATCCGCGACGACATCCTCTGACCTGCCCGACCCCGGCCCGGCCCGAGCCACTTGAATCGCTCGGCCGCGAGCGCACGAAACACCGTTGCCGTCTTGCGGGACGGCACCTTCGACAACCTTGCCCGGACGAGGACGCCGGGCCGGTTCGCCCCGGGCCGGGCGCTACGGGTCCGCCGCCGGATCGCGACCGTAGACGGCCGCCGACCCCGGCGTGATGTACCCCTCGCGCAGGTCACGCTCCACGAGCTCGCGCCCGCGCGCGCCCGGGGCGCCGTAGCCGCCGCCTCCGCCCTGCCTGGTCACGAAGACGTCTCCCTTGCGAAGCGGCACGTTCGAGAACTTGGAGTTCGACGGCAGGCTGAACAGCTCGGAGATCGTGTGCTCCTTGCCGCCGCGCATGACCGCGAAGCCGTTCGGCTCGCCGGGCCGTCCCGCGGCCATTCCGCGCGCGCCGATCCCGTGGTGATCCGAGATGCCGGTCAGACGGGTGTCGGCGAGCACGCGAAGGGACTTCTCAGTGCCGAGCCCCCCCCGGCTCGCCCCGGCCCCTCCCGAGTCCGGGAGCAGTCGATAGGACTCGAACGCGACCGGGTAGCGGACCTCCCAGGTCTCCATGGACTCGCTCTTGCAGTTGGACATGATGTGCCATTCCGAGCTGCTGCCGTCGCAGCCCCGGTGTGCGCCGCACCCCCCCGCCATGAAGATGTACCAGAGGAACTCGTTGCCCTCGTCGTCGAAGCCGCCCCCCGTCACGTTGTTGCCGGTGGAATAGGAGCCGGCCGGGACCCGGTCGGGCACCAGCTTGCGCAGCGCTTCCAGCATGGCCTCGCAGGACCTCGCGGCCGGGTCTGCGGTCGAGGCGAAGGTGGGCGCGGGATGGACCGGGTGCACGAGCGTGCCGGGCCGGGTGACGAGCTCGATGCAGTCCATCAGGCCGCTGTTCAGGGGAATCTCGGGGTCGATGGTCGATATGAGCGATCCGACGATGGCGGCCTTGGTGCAGGCGAGCGAGCAGTTGATGGGGGCCATCACCTGCTCGTGGGTCTCGCTGAAGTCCGCCGTCACCTTCTCCTTCGTCTTGGTGACGGTCACCCGGATCGGGAACGGGCCGCCCCCCCTGCCGTCGTCCTCCATGACGTCCTCCCCGCTCACGCTGCCATCGGGCAGCTTCTCGAGCCCGGCCCGGAAGCGCCGCCGCGAATAGTCGAGGGCGTAGCGCACGCTGGCCCGGAAGCTCTCGAGCCCGTAGCGGTCGATGAGGTGGCGAATGCGGCGTTCGGCCACGATGTTCGAGGCGATCTGCGACTGGATGTCGCCCCAGAGCTGATCGGCCATCCGCACGTTGCGAAGGAGGAAGCGCCGGATGTCTTCGTTGACCTCGCCGGCGTGGATGAGCCGGATGGAGGAGAGGATGAGCCCTTCCTGGGTGACGTCCTCCGCCGTCCCGGACCAGCCCCCCGGAGCCATGCCGCCGATGTCGGTCCAGTGGCCGCGGTTCGCGGCGAAGCCCACCCGCTCGCCGCGGTGGAAGATGGGCCGGCACACCATGCAGTCGGCCTGGTGGGTGCCCCAGTTGTAGGGATCGTTGTGGAGGTAGACGTCGCCCTCGGAGATGGTCGGCTGGGTGTCGATCACGTAGCGGACCGCCTCCCACATCGCCCCCGCGTGCACGGTGACGCCCTGGTCCTGGGCGATCATCGCGCCGTCGCCGTCGAAGAGGGCGCAGGTGAAGTCCTCCCCGTGACAGAAGCAGGTCGAGAACGCGGTCCGCGTCGTCGTCACCACCATCTCACGGACGGTGCTGATGAGATACGAGCGCATGATCTCGGCCGTGAACGGATCGAGATGCGTGTCCGCGGGCGTGCTCATGGCGAACCCTCCCCTCCCACCGACATGGACAGGTATCCCTCGGGCGTGACCTCGACGCTCGACCCGGCCGGGACCCAGGTGACCGACTGCGGCTCCTCCACCAGGCACGGGCCCGTCAAACGCGTTCCCGGCGCGAGGCCCGACCGGGCGTGCACGCCGACCGGAGTCCGTACCCCACCGAGCAGCATCGGCCGGGAGACCGGCGCGGCGACCTCTCCCGCCTGGCCCCAGTCGGTCCTCGCGAGATAGGCGGCGAGGTCCCGCTCGCGAGGCTGCGTCACGGTGACCCCGATGTCCACGATCTCGACCGGCGTGCCGATCCGCGTGCCGTAGAGAACCTCGTGCTGCGCCTCGAAGCGTTCGTAGAGCCGCTCCGGGGTCTCCGATGCCGAGAGGGTGAGCGGGACATAGTGCCATTGGCCGACGTAGCGAAGTCCGGCGAAGCGCTCCGACACGACGTCCGGCCCGGCATGGACCCCCAGCCGCTCCGTCGCCTGCTCCCGGAGCCCTTCGTAGGCTTCCTGGACGCCCCGCTCCCCGAGGGCCTCGATCGGGAAGAGACCGGTCTGGGCCGCGAACACGTTGAGGTCGGCGGTCAGGAGCCCGATCGCGGACAGGACGCTGCAGTGGTTCGGGACGACCACCCGCCGGATGCCGAGCTCGGCGGCCACCCCCGCCGCGTGCTGCGGTCCGGCCCCGCCGAACGCGACGAGGACGAAGTCGCGCACGTCGGTCCCCTGCTGCACGGTGATCTCGCGGATGGCCTGCGCGATGTTCGCGTTGACGATCGACCATACGCCCTCGGCGAGGGTCTCGGCGCTGGTCCCGAGCGGGCCGGCGACCTCGCCGAGGGCGCGGGCGGAGGCTTCCCGGTCGAGGGGCACGCCGCCGCCGAGGAGACCTGCGTCCGGCAGGATCCCGATCACCAGGTTGGCGTCGGTGACCGCCGCGGGCCCGCCGCGCCCGTAGCAGGCGGGACCGGGCACCGCGCCGGCGCTGCGCGGCCCGACGCTCACCGCCGCGCCGGCATCGAGCGACACGATGCTTCCGCCCCCCGCCCCGATCGCGTGAATGTCGAGACTGCGAATGCGGGCCGGGATCCCGTGCTCGAGCTCGACGACCTCGCGCTGCTGGATCTCGCCGCCGAGCATGATGCAGATGTCCGTGCTGGTGCCGCCGACATCCATGGTGACCGCGTGTTCGTAGCCGACGTGGCGGGCGACCGCGGACGCGGCGAGGGCTCCCCCGGCGGGTCCGGACTTCGCGAGCTGGATCGGGCGCAGCCGCGCCTCCTCGAGGGTCAGGAGCCCGCCGCCCGAATGCATGTACCGGATGCCGTCGCGGTGGCGGAAGCGGGGGCTCAGATCGTCGGAGTAGCGATGGAACGTCGGCGTCGCCATGGCGTTGAGGGTGCACGTGCTTACCCTCTCGTACTCGCCGATGCGCGGGTCGACGTCCACGGACAACGAAACGAAGAGCTGCGGCGCATGCTCGCGAACGATCTCCGCCACCCGGCGTTCGTGCTCGGGATTCGTGTAGGAGTTGTAGAGCGATACCGCGACCGCCTCGACCTCGTGACCGAGAAGCGCGTCGACCGCCGCCACCACGTCGGGCTCGTGAAGCGGCTCCTCGACCTCTCCCCGGACGTTGATCCGGCCGCCGACCTCGGTCCGCAGATGCCGCGGCACGAGGGGCGGGATCTGCTCGTGGAGGAAGTGGAAGGTGCCCTTGCGGAACGAGTATCCGATCTCGAGCACGTCCCGGAACCCGGTCGTGGTGATGAGCCCCACCTTCCCGCCGGTGCGCTCGATCAGGAGGTTCGTGACGAGGGTGGTCCCGTGCACGAAATAGCGGATGTGCTCCGGAGGCACGCCCACCTCGTCGCACGCGGCGAGGACTCCCGCGGTGAGCCCGAACGCGCTGTTCAGCACCTTGCCGGTGACGAGCCCTCCGGTCTCGGGATGCAGGGCCACGAGATCGGTGAACGTGCCGCCGATGTCGACGCCGACTTCAGTCCGATCGTCCGGCTCAGGCGGCATGCACGGCTCCCCCGGGGAAGGCGCGCGGGCACGTCACGTCCCTCGCCACGCCATGGTCGCGGACCCGCACGTCCGCGGCTCGGGTCACGCGACGCTCAGCGCGTCACGGTGCTCCTCGAGAAAGCCTCGCGCGAGCTCCACGGTCCGATCGATGTCGGCATCGCGGTGCGCGGCGCCCACGAACCCCCGCAGCGTCTCGCGGCGATGGACATAGACCCCCCGCTCGCGCATCCAGGCCCGGAACGCGTCGTTCAGCGCCTCGGACCGCGGCCCGCTCGCACGCCCGAGATCCGCGGAGTTGCGGACCTGCCGGGTATGGAAGTACAGCGTCCACACGGACCCGAAGTACTGGCACACCGCATTGAGCCCGAGTTCCTCGATCGCCTCGTTGATGCCGTCGCCGAGGCGCTTCGTCATCTGCGCGAGGCGATCCGTCACCCGGTCGCGCTCGAGGATCGAGAGGGTGGTCATCGCGGCCGCGGAGCTCACCGGATGGCCGTTGAACGTTCCGGAGTAAAAGACCGGCCCGGACGGCGTCAGCAGCGAGACGAGGTCCCGCCGGCCGACGACGGCCGCGATCACGTAGCCGTTCGCGATCGCCTTGCCGAACGCGGCGAGATCCGCCTTCACGCCGTACATCGCCCCCACCCCGCGGATGTCGTGCCGGAACCCGCACATGATCTCGTCGAAGACGAGGACCGCGCCGTGCCGATCGCAGAGCGCGCGGGCGCCGTCGAGGTAGGACTGGTCCAGGATCACGCATCCGGCGCTGTGCAGGGCGGGCTCCACCACCAGGGCGGCAATCTCCCCTTCATGCTGCTCGAACGCTTCGGTGACGGCATCGAGATCGTTGATGCTCACGACCACTACCGCATCCGTGGTGCTCTTCAGGCTGCCGGCCGAGATCGGCCGCGGCCGGGGCAGGCGCTCGAAGTTGCTGGTCGCGGGCGGCGCCGACGTGCTCACCGCGAGGTCGTCGTGCCAGCCGTGATACCCGGACTCGACCTTGATGACCTTCTCGCGCCCGGTGGCGGCCCGGGCGATGCGCACGCTGTGGTAGAGGGAATCGGACCCCCCGCCACCGCAGAGCGCCACCATCTCCGCGCAGGGGACGATCTCTGTCAGCCGCTCCGCGAGCGCAAGCTCGTGCTCGTGCGGCACCCCCACGAAGGTCCCCCATTCCTCGGTCGCCCTCGCGACCGCCTCCGTCACCTCGGGGTGCGAGTACCCGAGGACGGCGGACCCGAACCCGCCGTGGTACTCGAGGTACTCGTTGCCGTCGACGTCGGTGAGGGTCGCCCCGCGCCCCGATCGAAAGTAGATCGAGTGCGGCTTCGTGTCGCGGCCGGCCCCCGTCACCCCTCCCGGCAGGACGTTCTTCGCACGCTCGTGCATGCGGACCGACTCCGCACTGGGGATCTTCAGCTCTGCCATGTCCGCTCCCTTCGCCGTGGATTCAGGGTGTCAACAACCGGGGTCCGCCGCGCGGCCCGGTGCGCGTTGAGGTCCCTCTCCGCAATCAGCCCTTCTGCAGGTCGACCAGGTGGACGAGGTTGTGCGGGCGCCACGCGAGTCCGGTCACGTTGGTCCGCATCGCCATGTGGAACCCGATGCCGAGGTACATCGGCCACGGCACGTCCTCCACGATGTGGCGCGCGGCCGCGGTGGCGAGATCGTTTCGCTCGTCCAGGTCGGCAGTCCCGAGGGCCTGCATGATGGTGTCCTGCGCCTCGGGGTTGACGTAGTCGATCCAGTTGCCGACGGCTCCCTTGCCGGGCCCGAAGAAGAGGAACTCCGCATATGCGCCGTCCACCACGAAGGGCGCGTCCTGCACGATGACGGACTGGGCCTTGTGCGAGTAGTACTGCTCCTGGTACTTCGCGGGGGTCAGCTTCTGGAGGCGCACCTCGGCCCCGATTTCCCCCAGCGAGGTGCGGATGAGCTGCGCGATCTGCTCGTGCTCGGGGTAGATCGTCGAGTACGACAGGTCGAACGAGATGCTGCTCTGGCCCGCGTCGCTCAGCAGCTCCATCGCCTTTTCCGCGTTGCGGGGCTGATAGGGCCAGGAAGCGGGATAGCCGGGGTACTGGTCCGGCACCGGTCCCTGGAACAGGCGAACGCTCGGATCGCCGAAGTACACCGTGTTGATGATGTCGTCGATGGGCAGGCCGTAGGCCACCGCCTGGCGCACCCGCTTGTCCGTGAACGGCTCGACCGAGTTGTTCACCCCGTAGATCACGCCGAGGTTCCCCTTGACGCTCGTGATGCTGACCCCTTCGGTGCCGGCGAGGCTTCGGCGCTCGCGGGTCACCAGGTCCTCGGCAATGTCGATCGCCCCCGCCTTGAGCAGGGTGAGGCGCGTCGCGGAGCTCGGGATCTCGCGGTAGAGAACGCGCGCCATCCCCTGCTTCCCGCGGAAGTAGTTCGGGTTCGCGACGTACTCGACCTGCTGCCCCGGGGTGAACGACATCGCGTGGTAGGGGCCGAACGATGCCGTGTTGGTGGCGAGCCACTTCCGGGCCCAGGGGTCGCCCTCGCTGACGTGCCGCTTGACCTCGGTCGAATCCAGGAACACCGCCCCGGGCACCGGCGTCGCCTGCACGGTCATCAGCAGGGGATTGGGTACGTCGAGGGTGATCTCGACCACGTACCGACTCACCGCACGGTAGGCCTCCTTGCTCCGGATGGAGGCAACGCCGAGGGGAAACAGCCCTTGCGAATCCAGGCCGAAGACCCGGTCCCAGGACCACACGATGTCCTCGGCCGTCAACTCGTTGCCGAAATAGCTCTTCACCCCTTCCCTGAGCTTGATCGTGTACTTGCGGCCGCCGTCCGAAATCTCCCACGACTCCGCGAGCAGAGGTTCGGGCGGGGACGACAGGTCGGCCACCCGGTTTCCGTTGTCGTCCGTCACGATCTTGAACTGGGTGAATCGATCGTAGGTCGAGCAATCGACCTCGCGATCCTGGGGCGAAGAGGAGTATTCCGGGTCGAGCGTAGTCGGGGTCGCCGGCGCCCCGATGACGAGCGTGTCGCTCGGCGTCTGGGCATGGGCGACGTTTTCGAGCAATCCCGCCATGGGGACCGCGACGCCGAGGGCGGAAAGTCTCCCGAGGAAAGTCCGGCGGTCGATCCGCCCCTGTACGAAGTTCCTGACGAGCGCTTCGTGAGCTTGTTTGCGCGTCTTCATATTCGCCTTCCTCGGGAATTGAGATTCCGGACAGAATAAACCCGAACGCCCCCGATCCACAAAAAAAGTTTCAACCCGGAGAAGAAAGCGTTTATTGAACGAGTTTTCTTGTCCCGGTTTCTCCATGCTTTCATCACGGGTTCATCACCAATCGACTCGGCCTTGCCCGCAGGCTCGCGAGACAGCCCGAATTTTCGGGTTCGAAAATTCGATAATCGACAGGAAATTCCGTATGTTCCGGTGGTCGAAGGCGGGCGTTTCCCGAATGTGCCGCTACGTACCCGGAGCAATTGGAGGAAGCCATCCCGTCTCGCGCAGGCAACGGGAATGGTGGGAGGGGTCGAGCGGCTCGAGGTCCGGATGCCGGTCGTTGCATTCGTCGAGCACGAAGGGACACCGCGAAGCGAGATAGCAGCCCGGCGGAAGGTCGATCGGACTCGGAATCTCCCCGGTGAGCTGCACCTCGGGCTCTTGCCCGGCCATTCTTCGCTCTATGCTGGGGGCAAGCTCCAGCAGGGCGCGCGTGTAGGGGAACGACGGCGTTTCGTAGACCGTGTCGATCGCGCCCTGCTCCACGATCTCACCGAGGTACATCACCGCGATTCGATGGGCGATGTGGCGAACGCTGACCAGGTCGTGCGAGATGAGCAGGTAGCTGATCCCGGTCTCGCGCTGGACGTCGGTCAGCAGCTCGAGGATCTCCGACCTGGTGAGCGGGTCGAGCGACGAGGTCGGCTCGTCGAGCACCATGAGCTTCGGCCGGCATACGATGGACCGGGCGATGGCCACGCGCTGCTGCTGACTCGGGGTGAGGCGCGCGGGGAACGCGTGGAGCAGGTCCGGCGCCATCCCCACCCGTTCGAGCGCCTGGGCGACCTGCTCCGAGCGCTCGTTCGAGGTAAGCCGGAAGTGTTCGAGAAGGGGCTCCTCGACGATTGCGCCGACCCGCATCCTCGGATTGAGCGAGTCGAGGGGGTCCTGGAAGACGGCCTGGATGCCGACCCGCAGCGGCCGGAGCTCACGCGCGGACAGACGGGTGAGGTTCCGCCCGTCGAACCAGATGTCGCCCGCGGTGATCGGGATCGTCCGCAGCACGCAGCGCCCGATCGTGGTCTTTCCCGAGCCGCTCTCCCCGACCAGGGCGAGGGTCTCCCCCGGCCACAGGGCGAAGGAGACATCGTTGACCGCGGTCAGCACCTTCTTCCCGCGGCGCAAGGCGTAGTGCTTGACCAACCGCTCCACCCTCAGGAGCGGCTCCCCCTCGCGGCCGGCCACCCCGGATCCGCCCGGATCGGCCGGGGTCATCCGGCCTTCTCCTCGCCGAGGGAGGCCGCGGCGAGCAACGCTCTCGTCTGCGGCTGAACGGCCCGGGTGAAGATTTCCGGCACCGCCGCCACCTCGATCAGCCGTCCCGCGTCCATCACCCCGACCCGATCGCAGAAGTTCGCGACGATTCCCATGTCGCGGGTGACGAGGAGCGCGGAGGCCCCCGATTCCGACACGAGGCCCCGGAACAGCCGCAGCACCTGGTCCTGGATGGTGACGTCGAGCCCGCTCGTCGGCTCGTCCGCGAGCACGACGCTCGGCTCGCAGATGAGGGCCATCGCGATGACCACCCGCTGGACCATCCCGCCCGACAGCTCGTGCGGGTAGGAGCGCATCCGCTCCTTCGGGTCGGGAATGCCGACCGCCCTCAGCATGTCCGTCGCGCGCTTCCAGGCTTCGTTGCGCGACGCCCGGTGGTGTGCGAGGTAGACGTTGGCGATCTGCCGGCCCACCGACAGCACCGGATTCAAGTGTATGCGGGCATTCTGAACGATGACCCCGACCTGCCGGCCGCGGAGCGTGCGGAGCTGTTCGCGTTCGAGATCGAGGACGTTCCGGCCGTCGATCGAGACCGTGCCGCCGACGATCCGCCCCGGACTCGGCACCGCGTTCACGAGCGCCCGCACGAGCAGCGACTTGCCGACCCCGCTCTTCCCGACCACCCCGAGGGTCTCCCCCCGCCCGATGTCCAGGGTCACGTCGTCGAGGGCGCGAACCGTTCCCGCCCGCGACGAGAACTCGACGGTGAGGCCCCGCACCGCGACCTCGGAGTGGGGGGCGCCGTTCACGCTCCGCGCTCCCGGCTGCCGAGCATCCGGGCCACTCCGTCGCCGAACAGTGCGAATCCGAACACGGAGAGCGACAGCGCGATGCCGGGAAAGACGGACGGCCACCATTGTCCGGTCACGATGCTGGAAGCGCCGGTCGCGATCATGAGGCCCCATTCGGGGGTCGGCACGCGGACCCCGGCCCCGACGAAGCTCAGCCCAGCGGTAAGCAGCATCGCGACCCCCATCGTGATGGAGGCCTGGTTGATGATGATTCCGAGCACGTTCGGGATGAGGTGGCGACGAATGATCCGAAGCGGCGGCACGCCGAGGACGATGGCCGCTTCCACGAAGGTCCGTTCCCGCAGGGACAGGAGCTCGGCCCGGATCAGCCGGACGTAGAGGGGCACGTTCACGAAGGCGATGACGACGACGACGATCCAGATCTCCTGACCCGTGATCGTCACCAGCACCATGGCGAGGATGAAGACCGGAAATGACTGGATGAGGTCGGAGATGCGCATGATCGCCTCCGACCACCAGGTCCGGAAATAGCCCGCGATACCGCCGATGGCGGTACCGATGACGAGGGCGAGGACGGTCGCGGAGAGCGCGATTCCGAGGTCGATGCGCGGCGCCGCGATGACCCGGCTGAAGACATCCATGCCGACGTCGTCGGTGCCGAACCAGTGCGTCCCGCTCGGGGCCAGGAGCTGCTGGCCCGGGTTGGCATCCATCGGCGGGTAGGGCGCGATCAGCGGGCCGAACACGGCGAGCAGGATGCTCCCGAACGCGAGGAACCCCCCGATGACGACCGCCGCGTTGACGCCGCCGGCGTCCGGCGCGCGGGAAGCCGGCTCGGCCGCATCGGGCCGCTCGACAGGATCGATCGCCGCCACCCGGTCAATACCTCACGCGCGGGTCGATCACGGTATACACGAGATCCAGGATGAGATAGACGCAGAGCGCGAAGAGCATCGCCGCGAGCACGGTGCCCGAGACGGCCATGTAGTCCGAGCTGATCGCGGCCTGGACCGCGTACTGGCCGAACCCGCCCCACGCGAAGACGCTCTCGACGAGCGCCGCCGCCCCGACCAGGTAGACGTAGGTCATCCCGGCCATCGTCATCGGGGGGATGATCGCGTTGCGGAACGCGTAGCGGAAGATGAGGCTGCGCGGTAGCCCGCACAGGTGCGCGTACTGGATGTACGGCGCGTGCAGTCCGTCGGACATCGTTGCGCGCAGATGTTTGAGAACCGGAGCGCCGAAGATGAAGGCAAGGGTGAACCCGGGCAGGAGGAGACGGCTGAAGGCGGAGCGGAACGCGGTGAGGTCGTTCGCGAGCAGCGCGTCGATGGTGAGAAACCCGGTCCGGTACGCCGGCTCCAGACCGAAGTCGATGCGCCCCAGGGGCACCGGCGCCCATCCGAGCCACGTGTAGAAGAGGAAGATGAGCATCAGCCCCCACCAGAAGTCCGGCAGGGAACCGGCGAGAAAGCCGTAACCGCTCGACAGCCGCCCGGCGAGGTTCCCTCCGATCGCGGCCAGGACCCCCAACGGAATCAGGATGACGACGATGAGCAGCATCGCGAAGGTGATGAGCTCGAGGGTGGCGGGAAAGCGGACCACGAGATCCTGGAGCACCGGCTGCGACGTGACGAGCGAGACCCCGAGGTCGCCCCCGGCGAGGTTCTGCATGTAGCGCGCGTACTGCACCCAGATCGCCTGATCGAGCCCGAGATCGCGTTCGATCGCCTTGATCGTCTCTTCCGACGCGGTCGGCCCCGCGAAGAGATACGCCGGGTTGCCGGGGGCCATTCGAATCAGGACGAAGACGGCGAAGCTCACCCCCACGAGGAGGGGGACGAAGAGGACCAGGCGGCGGATCACATAGAGCCGCCAGAGAAAGAAAACGAACCTCGTAAAACCGGAACGATTCATGGGGAAGGGGACCTCCGGGGCCGCCGCCTCAGGCGGCAAGGTTCACCGGAAATTCACCGTCTCGCTCCAACGTCCGAATCTTTATAAATTTTTTCAATATGTTGCGTCCCTTATGGACACGAGCCGGTTGATCTGACGTTTAGCATGAAGCGGTGACGTTATCAAACTCGCGAGACTTGCCGCATCGAGCTCCGGACGAGTTGACCTGTTCCCGGAGGGCGGGACCGTCGAGAACGAGAGCATGCTCGGACCCGTTGTTTCGGCCGACCGAAGGCGTGGCGATGAAGCGTTCAGGACCCGGGACGGCGCGTCAGATCTCGTCGGAGAAGGCGTAGTCGCGGTCCAGCCGCGCGGCCATGGCGCGCGCATGGGGTGCCGCCTCGGCGATGAGGGCCAGCAAGAACTCGTCGTCCTCGGGGAGGCCGGCAAGAGCGGCCAGCGTCCGTGCCTCGTCCTGGATCGCGCGGTCGCGGGGCAGCTCGGGCGCGGGCAGTGGATACGCCTCGAGCGCCGCGCCGTCGCCCGCTTCGAGCACCGGACGGCGGCGGCCCCATTCGGTCTCGGCCTGGAATGCCTGCCCCGCCGCCAGCACGAGCCGGTCGTGGAAGGGCGCGGCGGCGAGCTGCACACCCAACGGCAGGCCGTTCGCGGAGAAGCCCGCAGTCAGGGTGAGGGCCGGTCCGCCGGTCACGTCGAACGGCGTCGTGATGCTGGGCGAACGCCAGAAGCTCACCGTTCGGTGGGCGTCGAGGCGCGGCGCCGGCCCGGTCGCCGAGGGCGCGATGAGCAGGTCGAATCGCTCGTGGACCGGCTTCATCGACCGCAGCAGCTGGCGCCATCGCCGGTGCGCGGCCACGTAGTCCTGCGCCGTGAAGCAGACCGCGCCGAGCGCACGCGACAGGAAATCGTGGCCGAAATCGCGCGGGCGGCTCTGGAGATTGCGCCGATGGACGTTGAAGAGCTCGCTCTCGGCGATGGTGATCTTGACGTCGTACCAGTCCTGCACCGGCGCAATGCGGGCGGTCTCGACCTCGGCGCCGAGGCCGCGGAGCACGTCGGCCACGTGCTCGCAAGCCGCGACCAACTCGGGCGAAACGCTCAGGTCCTCCTCCCAGAAGTGGCGCAGCAGGCCGATGCGCAACCCGGCCATGGACGCGGGCGCGGCGCGCGGCGGTTCGGGGCTCGAGCGCGGGTCCTCCGGATCGAACCCGGCGAGGGCATCCAGCAGCAGCCCGCAGTCCTCGGCCGTCCAGGCCAACGGACCGCAGTGGTCGAAGGTGAAGGAGTTCGGAATGACGCCGCGCCGGCTCACCAGGCCGTAGCTCGGCATCAGTCCGGTCACGCCGGAAAGCGCGGCCGGCCCCCGGATCGAGCCGCCGGTATCGGTGCCGAGCGCCCCGAGGCAGAGCCCCGCCGCCACCGCCACGCCCGATCCGGATGACGATCCGCCGGAGAAGTGTTCGACGTTCCAGGGGTTGCGGGCGGGCGGCCACGGCAGGTCGAAGCTCGGACCGCCGTGCGCATACTCGTGGGTCGTGAGCTTGCCGGTGATGACGGCTCCCGCCGCCCGGAGGCGGCGCACCGTCTCGGCATCCCGATCGGGAATGCGGCCGAGACCGGTCCTCGAGCCCCCGGCGGTCAGCACCCCCTCGGTGTCGTAGATGTCCTTGAGGGCGACCGTCACGCCGTGCAGGGGCCCCCGGCGGCGCCCGGCCGCGATCTCGGCGTCCGCCGCGCGCGCCGCCGCGAGGGCGCTCTCGGTCATCAACGTCACATGGGAGCCGAGTCGTTCGTCGAACGCCGCGATGCGGGCGAACGTCGCCTCGGCCAGCTCGAGCGCAGACAGCTCCCGGGCCGCAATCCGGCGGGCCGCGCCCGCCAGGCTCAGGTGCGCGAGATCGGCCATGTCTCCCTCCTCCCCCGGGCTCGACGGCGGTTGCGATCAGTCGAGGTACTGGCGGGGCAGGGTGCGGGCGAGGCGGGGCAGCAGCTCGAGCACCGGCAGGTTCAGCCAGCCGGCAAGCTCCGCGGCCGTGATCTCGTCGCCGCCCTGCCGTCCGAGCAGCACCGCGTCGCTCCCGACCCGAACGCCGGGAATGCCCGTCGCGTCAATCACGGCGTGCTCGATGCCGCGACGGGCGATGATCGGCGCGCGACGGCCTTCCACGAGGAGCTCCCCGAGCGGCGGCAGATGGTTGAGACCGTCGCCGAACCCGAGCGGCAGCACCGCGAGCCGGGTCGCGCGTTCGAGCGGCTTCGAGCCGAGAAAGCCGACGGTCGCGCCGGCCGCGAATTCCTTCACCTGGATGACCCGGCTCCTGACCGCCGCGATCACCGGCCGGGCGGCATCGATCTCCGCCCACTTCCCTTCGACGAGACCGAACAGGAACCGCCCCGGGTTCACCGCGTCGTAGCGAAGACCGGGATAGCCGAGGGTCACGAGGCTGCTCGCCACCATGCGGGTGAGACCGGGAAGGCCCATGTCCTCGGCCTGCCGGCAAGCGTCGTCGTAGCGCGCGATCTGCTGCGCGATCTCGTCCGCATCGTCGGGCGCGTTCAGGTGGGTGTAGATCCCGGTCAGGCGCAACGTGTCGGAGCGCGAAGCGGTCTCGAACACCTCGCCCCAGTCCTTGCGCGGCACCCCCAGCCGGCCAAGCCCCGCCTCGACCTTGACGAACGCCTCGACCGGGCGATCGACGGCCGCGAACGCGTGCAGGCTCTCGAGATCGTGGATCGTGACGATCGCGCCGAGGGCCACGACCTCTCCCGCCACGTCGGGCGTCGTGGACGCGTAGAGCAGGACCGGCACGTCGATTCCGGCGCGGCGGATTTCGCGCACGTCGTCCGGATCGCCGACCGCGAGCGCATCGGCGCCGCCGTCGATCGCCGCCCGGCCGGCCGGCCCGGCGCCGCAGCCGAATCCGTGGCTCTTGACGACGGCGAAGATCCGGACCTTCGGGCCCACCCTCCGCCGAACGAGGCCGACGTTGTGCTTCAGCGCCCCGAAATCGATCTCGACCCAGGCCGGTCTCAGCCGGCTCACCCGCCTGCCCTCTTCGGCCGGGACGGTGTCACCGCCCGGCGCTCGTCGATTCCCGCCGGGCGCGGGTCGCCTCCCGGTCGATCGCGAGCGGCGTGCCTCCGAGGACGACGCCGTAGGCCTCGGCCGCGTGGGACACGCTCACCTTCTCCTCGCGTGCGTCGGCGAGCACCCGTTCGGGGTCCCGGTCGAACGCCCGGCCGTAACCGCCCCCGCTCGCAAGGCGAATCTCGATCACGTCGTCCCGAACGAGCGGGGTCAGGAACTTCGACGGCATCTGCTCGACCTCGCCGCCGGCCCTGCGGATCCTGACGTCCGAGGGCGCCCCGGTGGCACCGTCGTTCAGGCCGTAAGGGGGCACGTGGCGCCGGTCCGACCGCACCTGGACGATACCCTCGTCGTACAGGAACCGGAGGCGCCGATCGAGGGCCAACCCCCCCCGGTACTCGCCCGGACCGCCGCTGTCATCGACGAAGGAGTACCGCTCGACGAGAAGCGGCTGCTCGGTCTCGAGCAGCTCGACCGGGGTGTTGGAGTAGTTGACGATGATGCCGGTGCAGGCATCCATGCCATCGCGGTGCGGGCCGCCGCCCCAGGAACCCACCAGGAATTCGAGGTACACGAACGGAGTCCCGTCCGGCTGGTAGCCGCCGAGGCTGATGCCGGCTTCCGGCGCGTTGCCGCCGCTCGCGGGCACGAGGTCCGGGACGATCTGCGCGAGGCAGCCCATGACGGCGTCCGCGATGCGAAAACCGGCGAGCCCCCGCGCCGCGACCGGGGACGGAGGAAAGGCGTTCACGATCGAGCGCTCCGGCGCCTTCACTTCGATCGGGCGGAAGTAGCCGGCGTTGTTGGGTATGTCACCGTCCAGCACCGCGCGCACGCAGGCCCAGGCGGCCGACGCGGTGAACGGGAATACGGAGTTGATGGCGCCCCGCACCTGGGGCGCGGTGCCCTCGAAGTCGACCGTGAGGTCATCGCCGTGCACGGTGATGCAGCACGCGAAGACGATCGGGTCGGGGTCGATGCCGTCGTCGTCGATCCAGTCGGTGAACCGGTAGCTGCCGTCCGGGAGCTTCGCGATCTCCGAGCGCGTGAACCGCTCGGTGTAGTCCAGCAGCTCCTGGCACCAGGCTTCGAACGGACCCTTCCCGTATTTCCCGATGAGGTCGATGAGCTGCCGCTCGCCGATGGCGCAGGCCGCGACTTCGGAACGGATGTCGCCGAGGACCGTGTCGGGCACCCGGACGTTGCGGGCGATGATGCGGAAGATCGCGTCGACCGGCTCGCCGCCATCGTAGAGGCGCACGGGCGGCAGGCGCAGTCCCTCCTGGTAGATCTCGGTGGAATCGCTTGCGTTGCCCCCCGCGACCCGCCCGCCGATGTCGGTCTGGTGGGCGAGCGCCGCCGCGTAGCCGACGAGCTCGCCGGCCATGAACACGGGCTTCACGCACACGACGTCCGGCAGGTGGGTGCTGCCGTCCCAAGGATCGTTCGTCACGTAGACGTCGCCCGGGCGCATGTCGCCGCCGAAGGCCCGCTGGATCGCCTCCACCGCGAAGGGCATGGCGCCCATGTGCAGCGGCAGGCAGGTGCCCTGCGCGATCAGCTCGCCGTCGGCGTTGAAGAGGGCGGTGGAGAAATCGAGGGCCTCCTTGACCACGAACGAACGGGCGGTCCGCGCTACCGTGATGGCCATCTCGTCGGCGATCGCGGCGAGCGCGTTCTTGATGATGTCGAGGGTGAACGGATCGCGGGCTTCCTCCGGCATCGAGACGTCGAGCGCTTCCATCGTCCAGCTCCTCTCCACCTTGGCCTGTTTCTATTCGGGTCCGACTTCGATCGCGAGCGTGTCCCAGCCGATCCTCCGGATGCGGCAGCCGGGCGGAACGACCGTCGTGCTGTCGTACTCCTCGACGATGATCGGACCGTCGACCCAGGCCGCGCCGACCGCGGACCGGGCGATTACCGGGGTTTCCAGACGGCCCGTCTCCGCGCCGTAGTAGACGGTGCGACCGCGATCGCCGCCTTGCACGGGGACCGCGCTCCGCTCGGCCACCGAGAGCGAATCGGGCACCCTCGCTTCCGCGGCCAGACCGCGCGCGATGAGTCGGAGGTTCACGAGCTCCACCGTCTCTTCGTCCGAGCGATAGCCGTAGGTCCGTTCGTGCTCCCGCGCGAACCCTTCCGCGAGAACCCGGGGATCGTCGACCGCCCCCGCTGCGCTCACCGTCAGGTTGGTGTTCTCGCCGCGATAGCGAAGGTCCGCCTGATGTTCGTGCTCGGTCATGTCCGCCCCATAGCCCTCGGCCGAGAGAGCGCCGGCTCCTTCCGCCTCGAGGGCCGCGAAGGCGGCGGCGATGTCGTCGCGCGCGACGTCCGCAAGCTCGCGCTTGAAGGTTCTCACGAAGTGATGCTCGGTAGCGGGGAACAGGAGACCGAGGGCGCTGAAGACGCCGGCCACCGGGGGGATCAGGATCGTCGAGATATCGAGCGACCGGGCGAGGGTCGCCGCGTGGACCGGTCCGTTGCCGCCGAACACCATCAGCGCAAACTGGCGCGGATCGCGGCCGCGCTCGCTCGAGACCGCCCGCAATGCACGCGCCATCGTCGCATTGGCCACGCGGTGGATGCCGAAGGCGGCATCGTCGACCGAGACGCCCATGGGGTCGGCAATCTGCTCGCGGATGGCCGCCGCCGAGAGATCCGAGCGGATCGCGAGCTCGCCGCCGACCAGTTGCGTCGGGCTGATGAAGCCGAGCACGACGTTGGCGTCGGTCACCGTCGCGACGCTCCCCCCCTGGTCGTAGCACACCGGGCCGGGCATCGCGCCGGCGCTCTCCGGCCCGGCCGCGAGCGCGCCCCCCGCGTCGACGCGCACGAGGCTGCCCCCGCCGGCGCCGACCTCGGCGATGTCGATGGCCGGCACGCTCACGTGATAGCCGCCGCCCTTCAGGAACCGCGCCCCGAAGTTGATGCCCGCCCCGACGTCCAGCTCCCCGACCCGGTCGTACCGGCCACCCTCGATCATGGCCGCCTTGGCGGTGGTCCCGCCCATGTCGAAGGTGAGGACGTCCTCGTAGCCGAGCTTGGCCGCGATCTCGGCCGCGCCGACCACGCCCGCGGACGGCCCGGACTCGATGATGTTGACCGGCTTCGCCGCCGCCGCATCGACTCCCATGGCCCCGCCGTTCGACTGCATGATCCGCAGCGGACCGGAGATCTCGAGCCGGCGCAGAACCCGCTCGAGAGATCGGAGATAGGTACCGACGACCGGCAGGATGTATGCGTTCACCACCGTCGTGCTGGTGCGCTCGTACTCCTTGATTTCCGGGTGCACCTCGCACGAGAGGCAGATCGGCACGTCGACGGCTCGCTCGCGGATGATCTCCGCGACGCGCCGTTCGTGCCGGTCGTTGACGTAGCTGTTGAGGAGCGCCACCGCGATGGCCTCGACGCCGTTGTCGAACAGCTTGTCGAGCGCCGCATGAACGCTCCCTTCGTCGAGCGGTTGCAGGACGCGGCCGGTATGTTCGATGCGCTCCTCGACCTCGACCCGGTCGACGCGGGCTGCGAGCGGCTCGGGCTTCTGCCATCTCAGGTCATACAGGCGCGGCATGCGAAGGCGCCGGATCTCGAGGACGTCGCGGAAGCCGGCGGTGGTGACGAGCCCCGTACGGACGCCCCGCTTCTCGAGAATCGCGTTCGTCGCGACGGTCGTCCCGTGGATGACCTCGTCGATCTCCCGGCCGCCGATGCCGATGCGCGGCAGGGCCTCCTCGAGGCTCTCGGCGATGCTGCGGCTGTAGTCGTCCGGCGTGGACGGCACCTTGACGGTGATCGTCCGCCCTGCCCTTCCGAGCAGGACGAGGTCGGTGAACGTCCCGCCGATGTCGATGCCTACGCGAAAGCTCAATGTCGACCCCTCGATGCCTCCTCGCCGCGGAGAACGGACCTCCGGCCCCCGCGGCAACCCGGCCGGAATGCTGGAGCAATTTCCGCCCGCCCGCAAATCGCCCGTCCCGGCTCGCCGAAATGTCCGATCGCGCCGCGTGCGCCCGCCGGTCGGCGCGGGGCTACGAAGCGGCGGCGGCCAGAGCGTGCGCCACCTGCCGGCAGTCGTCGTCGCCCAGATGCGCGCCGATGGGCAAGGAGAGCAGGGTGGTCCCAAGCCGGTCGGCGACCGGAAACGGCCGCTTCGCCGCCGCCGTCTCCCGGTACACGGGCTGGCGGTGGAGCGGTGGCGCGTAGTGCAGTCCGGTCGCGATGCCATCGTGCGCGAGCCGCCGGCGCACCGCGTCGCGTTCCTCGAGGTGAACCACGTAGTTGCGGAAGGTGTGGACGTTGTCGGGGCGCACGGCCGGAGGTCGAACCGGGGTACCGGCGAGTGCTTCGGAGTAGGCCGCGGCCCGTTCGACGTAGCCGTCGACGATTCCTCGAAGGTGGGGAAGCTTCACTCGCAGCATGGCGGCCTGGAGTTCGTCCAGCCGCTCGTTGAGGCCTTCGCACCGGTGCTCGAGCGGCGGCGCCGCGAGGCCCTCCCGATAGTGCCGCGCGCGGTCCTGGCCCTAGCCGGCAAACCGCTCCATGCGGCGTGCGAGAGCCGCATCGGGGGTGCCCGCGCCCCCGCCGCTGCCGTAGCCGCCGAGGTGCTTGCTCGGGGCGAAACTGAAGCAGGTGACGTCGGCCCACTGGCCGACCCGACGGTCGCCGATTGCCGCCCCGAGAGCGAGGCAGGCGTCCTCGACGATTGCGAGACCGTGGCGCCCCGCGACCGCGCGCAGGGCCGGCAGGTCGGCCGGGTGGCCGTAGAGGTCGACGGGAAGGATCGCGGCCGTGCGCGGGGTCACCGCCGCGTCGGCCTGGATCGGATCGATGTTGCCGGTATCGGGCTCCACGTCGACCCAGACCGCGGTGGCCCCCGCGTGGTGGATCGCGGCCGTCGAGCCGATGTCGCTGTTCGGAACGGTGATCACCTCGTCGCCCCGTCCGATGCCGAGGGCGAGCAGGGCCACCTTGAGCGCCGCCGTCCCCGAGTTCGTGCCGACGGCATGCGCGACCCCCAGCCAGCGGGCGAACTCGGCCTCGAAGGCCGGCAGCTCCGGCCCCCAGTCCAGCCGCCCGCCCTCGAGCGCCCGCGCGACCGCCGCGTCCAGCTCGGGCTTCAGCTCGCGATAGAGAACGGTGTGGTCGTAGAAGGGTATCGTCATGTGCGCTCCCGCCAGGCCGCGATGCAACCGTTGAGATTTTGGACCGTCCACCCGTGATTGTAGGGAGGCGCGGATTCCGTGCCCGAGCGGCCACGAGCGAGCGAACGCCATGCGTTCTCGACACCGACGGAAGACACCGTGACAGTCTCGAACGAGCGCTCAGGAATCGGGGGGAGTGCGCCCCTGCGGGTGGACCGGAGCAGGCTGCGGATTCGACCGGGGGCGGGGAGCTTCGAATCTCGCTCCGAACGGGGCTCGGATATCATGGCGCCAGGTGCAATCTGCGGGGGTTGCGGACCTCCCCGACGAGACTCGGCAGGTCGGCGCCGGCGTCCTCGAGCGTCTCATCGCCGGCCACATGGATCGCCTCGATTCCGAGGGTCTTGATGAAGCTCTTCGCTGTGGCGTTGTCGAACGGGCTGCCGCGTCGGCTCGCCGAGATCCCCGGGCTGCACGACGCCCGAACCGTGCTTCGCGAACCGCGCGAACCGAGACCCCGGTCGAGAATCGCGGACCTTCGTCCGCCGTCCGACGCCGCGGCTTCCACGCCTCCCGCCGTCCCGGCCCGTTGCCGCTTCGCGGACCGGCTCCGCCGGACCGGTGCGGGGTCCTCGGCCTGAGCGCGCGACAGGGCCGCGGTCCGTGCAAGGCATGAAGACGCTGCGCGAGCTCGAGTCACGCCTCGGCAGCCGGGTCATCGCAATGCGGTGGCCAATCATCGCCGCCAGCGTGCTCCTGGTCGCAGCGGCGGGGAGCGGCGTGTTGTTTCTCGAGTTCTCCCCCGACCACCGCATCTACTTCGCCAAGGACAATCCGCAGCTCCTCGCACTCGAGGCGATGGAGAGGACTTACGGGGAGAGCGGCAACGTCTTCTTCGCCGTCGCGCCGGAGAACCGCGACGCCACCTCGGCCCTCGCGCTCGAGGCGACCGCCTGGCTCACGGAGCAGTCCTGGCAGACTCCGTACTCGACCCGCGTCGACTCCGTCACCAACTTCCAGCACACCACCGCGGACGGGGACGACCTCCTGGTTCGCGATCTCGTGGACGAAGGTGCCTGGGGCGACGCCGACGAACGGTCGCGGATTCGCGCCGTCGCCCTCGCCGAGCCCCGTCTCGCAGCGCGTCTCCTGGCCCGCGACGGAGGGGTCGGCGGGGTCAATGTCACCGTGCAGTTGCCGGGCGAGGACGAATTGCTCGAGGGGTCCCGGGTCGCCGAGTTCGCGCGCGGACTCGCGGACGAGGTTCGGGAACGCTTCCCCGGGATCGACGTGCGAATGACCGGCCTGGTCATCTTCAACCTGACCTTCATGGAGGTATCGCTGGGCGATCTCAAGACGCTGGTCCCGGCGAGCTTCGCCGCGATGACCCTGATGCTCGTACTGCTGATCCGGAGTCTCAGCGGGACGTTCGCGATCATGCTCGTCGTCGCGTTGTCGGTCATGACCTCGGTAGGACTCGGCGGCTGGGTGGGACTCCCGATGACGGCGCCTTCCGCCATCGCGCCGATCGTCGTGCTGACGGTCGCGATCGCCAACTGCGTCCACATTTTCACGACCTTTGTCCACTCCACGCAGGCCGACGCGTCCCGCGCGAGCGCGGATCGAGGCAGCGGCGCTGTTCTCCGACGCCCTCGTACCGGCAATCCCAAGCGCGATGCGATTGCCGAATCGCTACGGGTGAATCTTCAGCCGGTGTTCCTCGCGAGCCTGACCACCGCGCTCGGCTTCCTGAGCATGAACTTCTCCGACGTTCCGCCGTTCCGCCAGCTCGGCACCTTCGTCGCGTTCGGGGTCGGCGCGGCGTTCGTGCTCTCCGTGACCTTTCTCCCTGCGCTGCTCTCGCTCTTGCCGATTCGGCTGCGCGCGGCCGGACACCGACACGATGCGCTGATGGTCGCGCTCGGGGAATTCGTGGTACGCCGGCGCCGGGGATTGTTGTGGGGGTGCGGTCTGCTCGTGGTGGCGCTCGTCGCGTCGATACCCCGCAACGAGCTGAACGACGTCTTCCTTCACTACTTCGATGAGAGCATCGAGTTTCGGCGCGACGCGGATTTCACCGTCGAGCACCTCACGGGCATTTACACCATGGAGTACTCGCTCGCATCGGGCGAGCCGGGAGGGGTCGGCGATCCCGACTATCTGGCCGACGTCGCAGCATTCGCCGAATGGTATCGGGAGCAACCCCAGGGCTGATCTCGGGTTCATATCATGTTGTTGATACATAAGGTGAGACTTCCCCTCTGGACAGCCCGTGTTGGGGTCGGCATACTGGGGCGCAGGCCCGTTGACGGCGGCGAAGACGATGCTCGACACGATTGCGCAACGACTGCGCGAGGTCACGGTGCGCCCCATCGCGGGCGCGGGCGAACGCCAGCGCTGGGATGCGCTGATGGGCACGCACCACTATCTGCCGTTCCGGGGACTGGTGGGACGTAGCCTTCGCCACGTCGCGGTTCTTGGCGAGCACTGGCTCGCGCTGGTGGGCTGGCACGCCGGCGCGTTCAAGCTCAAGGCCCGGGACCGGTGGATCGGGTGGTTGCCTGAGCAGCAGTTTCGCCGCCTGCACCTCATTGCCAACAACGCAAGGTTCGTGATCCTGCCCGGGTGCTCGGTGCCGAACCTGGCCTCGCGGGTATTGGCGTTGAGCGTTCGCCGGCTGAGCGAAGACATGCGCGCGGCGCATGGACACTTGGTCGTGCTCGCCGAGACGTTCGTCGACCGAAGCCGGTTCACCGGGGCGTGCTACCGGGCAGCGAACTGGCAGGTGCTCGGTCA
>MKWU01001625.1_pt1 | contig 37759 bp, 28 predicted proteins | sample 809101 | NCBI WGS metagenome assembly MKWU01 (sample SAMN05860141, study PRJNA318959) | sponge metagenome | host: Aplysina aerophoba | place: Slovenia: Piran, Adriatic Sea, Gulf of Piran | collected 2013-05-07
TTATCTGTGCCGGATTATCCCCAATGACCGACGGATTTGTTCCGTGCCATGCGCTCGCAGTCCACACTCGGAACCGGCCCCGCACGGCCCCGATTCACCCCTGTCCCGCGACTTTGCGTTTACCCTGCCCTATACCCCCGAACTGAGCCCAGCCGAGCACTTCTTCCAAGCGTTGCGCCGGGCGCTTGAGGGACAAGTGTATCCGCCCCTACAAGCCAAGCAAGGTGCGCCGAATCCGCTCCTGAAGGCGTGGCATGCGGCTCCAGCGCGGGTGTGTCGCCTGTAGAGATGGGACTGGATCCAGCAGGCCCTGACGGCCCTGCCCGCGACACCACAGCGCCTTGAACCTGGGACACAGTTAGGTATCCACAAAGTTCGAACTTGCGCTCAGGCTCAACAAGTGACACCCAAACCGATGCAATGCCTGGCACAGGCAAAAGACCAATGACCTATATTTACCGTTCAGAGCTACCAACCGAAGTCCAGGAAGCTCTTGAGAAAATCGAAACCAACTTGGGAGGCAGAATTTACGGTGACGTTCCCGGGAGGATCGCGTTTTGCGAACATGAATGGATCCTGGAAATGCTTGCGTTGAAGTACGAATGTATTTTCAGCCGCGACGATTTGGTCAAGATGATGAAAGACTTGGATCCTGACGATATTGGACCTCAGGAACGGGTGAACTTCTACAGGACAGACCTCGTAATAAAGACAAAAGACATGCAAAGTTCTGGAGAAGTTCGACTTGTAGCGGTAATAGCTTCGTACATCGCGAATCTTCGCTGCACAAATCGCGCGCTCCGCGCAGCGAAGATTCTCGAACGGTGCACAAGACACGAAGCGATCGCCGTAGTCGCCGGCATTACCCACGACCCAGAGATCCTGCCACTCGTTGATGCCGGGACGGTTGCCTGGTATCAGTTTAGATCTGAAGACCCGCAAGCGCAGGAACCTCAACTCCAACAGCCTACACAGGTATCTTGAGGCATCCTTCGGTACATTTGGCTAAGTTGGACGGCACCCGACAGTTGTGCTGTTCCGGAATGTACGATTCGGCTGTCCGCACTGCGACTGGGTAGCGCAGTCCACTGGAATCGTTGTCCCGGTCCACAAGCAGTGCCATCGCTTCGGCGGTATTCCCAAACCAATCCCATACGACCGTCCGATACGTGAAGGGCACCGGCGGACATCGGATGGGCGCGAACGTGGGGATGTCCGGGGCGTTGACAAAGTCGCGTCAGAGAGGGTTTGTCACTTCCGCAACAGTCGCTTGGCCATGGTCCCACAGTTCGACACCCCTTCCGAAGCGACTGTCTGCCGCCTGCTGGCCATCCTCCAACTCCTAGCCAACCCGGAGCTGGAGGGCCGCGTCGTTTCCATCGACGCCCTGGCCCGCCGGACGGACATCGCACAGACAATCTCCCGGGGGGCGGCTGGTACCTGCTGGCCGTCAAGGACCACCAGTCCAACCTGCATGCCCACCAGCACGCCTTCTCCGACCTGGACCGCACCGGCACCACGACCCACGACCGGAGCTAGACCATGGAACGGGGGCACGGACGGCTCGAGCGACGCGCCTGCACGATCATGCGCGGCACCAACGGCATCCGGGACCAGTTCGCTCCCGACCGCTGCTGGGCCGCGCTGGGCTGTGCCGTGCGCGGCCACACCACGCGGTCCGTGTGCTACTACATTTCGAGCCGGCCCGTGGACACCGAGGCTCGGCTGGAGCTGGTCCGCGGCCACTGGGGCGTGGAGAACAGCCTGCACCGCACCCTGGACGTGCAGTTCCGGGGGACAACTGCCGCCTGCGCACGGTTCAACAGAATTCCGGCGCGGATGTGTTCATCAGCCTGCTGCGCGACCGGATTGGACGCCACCCCTGGATCCTGGCCGCCACCCTGCCCTGAGCGCGGCTTTGCGTTTGCCCTGGGTCCGGAACAGCGTCAACGGATGCTCTGCAAGCCGGTGATTTGCTATTGGCCTGTACTTTGAACCAGTACCAACCTCGCTCCAAGAGACACTACACTTACACGGCCGGTACAGACCCAACCAACTCCCAGGCTTCCATCCAACCCTCGCTCCAACCGGAAAGGTGTGCTCAATGGAACCGTTCGTAGTTTCCAACGACTTGTTGCACGAACCGTCTGCACTGCGCGACCGGGCTGATCGCGACGGGTATTTGTTTCTAAAGGGGTTTGTCAACCGGGACGACATCCTGGAAACTCGCAGGGACATGGCTCAGGTCCTCCTTGAGTTCGGCTGGATCGACCCGGGCACCGACCTGCTCGAAGCCATCACCCATCGGCCGGCCGCCATCCATGGCGATGAGGAGCACCAGCCGGTATACGACCGCATTCAGCTGCTCGAGTCGTTTCATTCGCTGGCTCACGACCAGGCGGTTATGGACCTGATGACCCGTCTGCTTGGCGGCGATGTCATGCTTCACCCAGCCAACATAGCCAGAATCATTTTCCCGTCCGCAACGGAACACACCACACCCGCACATCAGGATTTTTTCCACATCCAAGGCAATCCGGATGTCTGGACCGCCTGGATCCCGCTGGGAGCCTGCCCTCAAAGCCATGGCGGACTGAGCGTTCTGGCAGGGTCTCACAAGTTCGGCATCCTGCCGGTGACGCCTTCGCTGGGTGCAGGGGGCGTAAAGACCCTTACGCAGGATGTTGGAGGCGAATGGGTGTCCAGCCCCTTCGAAATGGGCGATGCCCTTTTCTTCCACAGCCACATCGTGCATCGGGGTCTCCCCAACCGCTCAGGCGACAGGCTGCGCTTGTCTGTCGATTATCGATATCAGCGGACGGCCGATCCGATCGCGGACTATGTGCTGGTACCGCATGGGTCACAGCTGACTTGGGAGGACATCTACAGGGACTGGAAATCCGACAAGTATCAGTATTTCTGGCACGCGTACGACCTTACGCCGGTGCCAAGAAAACCCCTCGCCGTGGTGGATGAAGAGACCAGGGAGCCTCTGAGGCAGCAGTGACCATGTTCAGCCTCTGCATGCCACGGAGGCTGTTGCCAGCGGTTCCCAGACACCGTGACCGGCGGGCCACACAGATACCGGGTCCGGCCCCAGGCAGCAATGGCTATTCTGGGAAGTGGACCGGTTTCCCGGTTTGTGCGCTCTCCAGGAGGCCCTCCATCATCCGCTGGACCACCAGGCCATGCCTCAAGGGGGCTTGGCATTCCGCACCGTCCAGAATGCAGTCGATGAAGTGTTGGGCCACGTTCAGCCAAGCCTGGCGTTTGTCTTCCGGCTGCTCCACCGCGATGTTCTGCTGCTCGCCATCGCACGTTCGAAACAGCGTCAATGGGTGGAGCGTCGCGCCGCCCTCGGTGCCGAACAGCTCAATCTGCTGTTCCGGCTGCTGGTGACTGGCCCAGAAACTCTCGATGATCAAGCCGGCACCGTTCCGGAAACGCACGATTCCGCCTCCGTAGTCGTCCGCCTTGAACTGCCGCCAGTACTCCTCCGGCGGCCGGACCCGGCCCTCCGGCGAGAAGTAGCCTTGACCGCGGGGGCCGAACTTGGCTCCGGCCACCCCCATCACGGACTCCGGTTCCGGCAGGCCCATCACCCACCAGGCCGAGTCCAGATAGTGGACTCCCATGTCCCGGAAGGCACCGCCGCCCTCCCGCACAAAACCAGGGCTCCAGGCCGGGATTCCGTCCCGGCGCACGCTGCGCGCCCGCGCGTAGTAAATCTCGCCCATGGCCCCTTGCTGCACTTGGTGTCCCAGGAACTGGACAGCCGGGCTGTAACGGGTGGACAGGGACATCATGTTGACCAGGCCCGTGGATTCGGCAAGCGCAACGAGGTCCTCGGCGGGCTGGAGGGCATCGGCCAAGGGCTTGGTCACCATTACGTGCTTGCCTGCCTTGAGCACGTCCATGGCCACCGGCACATGAAACTGATTGGGCGTGCCCACGAAGATCGCGTCCACCTCGTCACTGGCGCAGAGCTCGCGGTGATCCGTGAAGAAGAGGTCCGGTTGGCTGGGAATCTGAGCCGCGATTTCGGGCATGCGCTCAGGTAGAATGTCGCAGAGAGCCGTCACCCGACAACGAGGGGACGAATCGAGGGCGATTGCATTCGCGCGCCCGATGCCCATTCCAATGATTCCCACTCTCAGTTCCTGCATCGTCGCTCCCTCCTGGACGTAATTCCGTATCGGCCCGTCCCCCGATTCTGCACCACTTGGGCGGCCGTCAGCCATAACCGATACGGCCGCACACAACGAGTTGCCATCCCGACATGTTCTCCGAGCCGCTGCGCATCCACATGTGGTCGGGACCGCGCAACATCTCCACGGCCACCATGTATGCGTTCCGACAGCGGTCCGACACGCTGGTGGTGGACGAACCGCTCTACGCCTCCTACCTGGCAGCCTCGGGCGCGGACCATCCCGTGGCGGCCGAAGTGATCGCCAGCCAGGAACGGGATCCGCAGAAGGTCATCGCGCGCCAGTTCCGCGGTCCCGCCGCGAAGCCGGTCGTATTTTTCAAGCAGATGACCCACCACCTGCTGGACCTCGACCGATCATTCCTGAGCGAGGGCCGGCATTTCCTGCTCATCCGCGATCCCCGCTTCATGCTTCCGTCGCTGGGAAGGGTTTTGGCCTCCCCGCGACTGGAGGACACGGGTCTGGCCCTGCATCTGGATCTGTACCGGACGCTTGAGGATATGGGGCAGGAACCCGCCGTCGTGGACTCGCGCCTGCTCCAGAACCAGCCGGAGGCCGTGCTGCGCCTGCTGTGCAGGCATCTGGACATTCCCTTCGAACCCGCCATGCTGTCGTGGCCGGCCGGGCCCAAACCCGAAGACGGGGTTTGGGCTCCCCACTGGTATGCGGCGGCCCACAAAACCACGGGGTTCAACCCTTGGGCGGCCCCTGCGGAACCGTTTCCGGACCACCTGAACGATCTGCTGCAGGAGTGTATGCCGTACTACACGGCCTTGCGCAAGGTCGCATTGGAACCGCAGGAGAACCACGCGTGATGCCAACGCCCCAGCTTCCCGACAGCCGCAACGCGGACATCCTGATTCACGTCGGCGGGGAACTCCTGCCCCGCGCGGAGGCCAAGGTCTCCGTGTTCGACAGTACCGTGCAGGGCGGCGACGCCGTGTGGGAAGGCCTGCGCGTCTACGACGGACGCGTCTTCCAGTTGGATGCCCATTTGGATCGGCTGCTGCGGTCCGCACGGGCCATGCACTTCGCCGACATTCCGAGCCGGGACAGCATCAAGCAGGCACTGTTCCAAACCCTGCAGGCCAACAACATGCGGGACGGGGTCCATGTCCGCCTGACACTGTCGCGGGGCATGAAGGTCACCTCCGGCATGGACATCAGACTCAACCAGTACGGCAGCTGCCTCATCGTCCTGGCCGAATGGAAGCAGCCGGTTTACAAGCGGTCCGGCATCCGCCTCGTCACCTCAACCTGGCGCCGCAATTCGCCCCAGAGCCTGGATTCCAAAATCCACCACAACAACCTGATCAACAACATCCTGGCCAAAATCGACGCCAACCTGGCCGGAGCGGACGATGCCATCATGCTCGATCTGTCCGGCTACGTGGCGGAGACCAACGCCACCAACCTGTTTCTGGTGCAGGACGGCGAGCTGCGCACCCCGTGGGCCGACAGCTGCCTGCCCGGCATCACCCGGGGCGTTGTGCTGGAGATGGCCCGGAACCTCGGACAGCCCTGCCGCGAGATGCGGGTTACGATGGCCGACGTCTACGGCGCGGACGAATGCTTCACCACCGGCACCATGGGCGAACTGGCCCCGGTGCTGGAGGTGGACGGTCGCATCATTGGCACCGGAGCCATAGGCCCGGTAACAGCGAAGCTGCAAGCCAAATACGCCGACCTGACGACAGCGTCCGGCACCGCCTTGCCCTTCTGAGGGGTGGCAACTGCTGCATCGCCGCAACTTTCTCCGCGACCGACATGTCGCCGAAGCGGATGATGCATGTTTGAGGCAATCGCCGCACGAAGACCAGTTCGCCGAAGTCCTTGTCCTCGGTGATCAGGACCTGTTCTTCAACCGGCGCCAGGGTGAGTAGATCCTCGTCTATGGCCCGCGGCGCGTACTCCGTCTCCGACAGCACGTCGTGCCCGAGCGCGGTCAATGTCGTCTGCATGCTGCGCGACGCGGCGCAGGCATCGAGCAAGAATTTCACGACCCGCTGACTGGCACGCGATCGTGCACATCCTCACCGGTGATCGAGCGGTGAGCGTAGAGTAGGCAGGCTTGAATGTCCTCAGGCTCCAGGAAGGGATATTCATGCAAGATCGTCTCAACCGTGTCACCGGCCGCGAGCATGCCGAGGACGTGTTCCACGGCGATTCTTAGATTGCGAATGATCGGCTTGCCACCGAAGACATCCTGGCGCACGGTGATGCGTTCCATCAGTTCGAGCCGCGCGGTCATGCTGTCGCCTCCGAAGGCTGTTGCTTCCAAGTTGGGGAACCGCGAGCAGCATTGCGTCCAGCAGCCGCTTTTGGTCGCTGCCCTGTGGATAGAGCGCCGTGAGCGCGTTGACCAGGCACAGGAAGTCGGGGCCGCGTTCCTGTTCGGCGCGTAGGAGAGCGCGCAAGGCCGTACTGCGGCCCGATGCCTGCAACCGCATCGCGACGTGAATCCAACCGGGCGTCGTAGCAATCCAACCGGGCGTCGTAGCGTTGAGGAGGGGTGTCAAGCTTTGCGACCACGCGTCCCCGCCGTCGCCAGGCAGAACAGCCACCCCTGACCTCTCGTTGCAGTACTAGACAAGCCGTCCCGCAATGAAATCTTGCGATTGCCCTGACAGGCACTGTTTCACTCTCGTTGATATTGGTTCCGGTCGCAAAGACAACGAGGGGTCCCTGCCATGGTGTTGCCCAGACGACCAAAGAGGACCCCTCGTCGTGGACTGCATCAATGTCACCCCAGGCCCGGGAAGGTTCCTCCACCCTCCGGCAGGGTCTTGTCGCGTACTCCCAGCAGTTCGACCAAGTCGTCCGTTGCGCACTCCAGGACGATGTCGTCCTGGTTGCGACGGAGGTTCAGGGACACGGCCACCACTTCCAACCCGCGGCCCAGGTGTTCGCGTCCGTACTGCCGGTTCCGAATCTGCCTGCGGGCCGCGCCGAGGGACTGGTTGTACTTCACCTCGAAGACATACATCCGGTTGCCGAACCGGATTTCATGGTCGGCGCGCCCACCGAGCGTGGACTTCTCCGACTGCGTGGGCCGTCCCATTTGCAGCAGCAGGGACTGCAACAGGGTGCGGAAGGTGTCCTCGCTCCGCAGATTGTGAAACGAAAAGTGGAACAGGTAGTCCTCCAGGCGTTGGCGGAAGGCGCCCTTCACGTCCCCGGCTGCCAGGGCCGCCTTCAGGTCGGGGACCAGCTGCGCATGCCGGTCGGACGGGTACCGCCCCCGGTCCAGGATGTCGCGGGTCCATGACTCGGCCACTTCCAGGTTGGGGAAGTTCAGGTAGGCGGGGGTGTCGTCCCCGCCCCCGTGCCAGGTGTAGTAGCCGGTGTCGACCATGAGGTCGGCGTAGTTCGGATGGGTCAGATCGCCCATCCCGGCGGCCTGTGCATCCCGGGCCTCCGCGGGTCCGCCGGCCGGCAACACCCGGCGGGTGTCGGCGGCCAGACGCGCGATGAGGCCCGGATGCCCGGACTCACTCCAGGCGGAGGGCCAGATGCCGGCCGCAGCCTCGCGGCGGCGCTCCGCATCCGGCAGCACGCGGTTCAGGCCGCTGGTCAACGTGAAGGGGTTGTAGACACGGGGTGCGCCGGGACGGGGCGAGAAGCGGTAGCCGTTGTAGCGCGCCCGCCAGTCGGCCTGGATGTTGCGGTCGCGCAGGCGCGGTTCCAGGGTCCTCAGGACTTCCCGGTAGGGCGCCAGGTCTCGCGCCACCTCCTCGTCGGTAAAGCCGCAGAGGGCTCCGTAGGCACCCTCCTCCGAGATGTCGGTGAAGTTGTTGGCGGCGGAGAACAGGTGGTGGCGCGCAAAGCGCGTGATGCCCGTCACGAACACCCCGTAGAGCAGGCCCTCGTCGTCCTTCAGTGCGCGGAAGAAGTCCTGCAGCGCTTCCACCGCAGGCTGTGGATTGCGGTCCGTGCCGATGTGCTTCACAACAGGGGCGTCGTACTCGTCCACCAAAACCACTGGGGAACATCCGTGGGTTGTTTGCAGGGACCGAACAAGAGCGACCAAGAGATCCGAGGGCGACTCGGGAGGCAGGGTTCCGGGCATATTGGACAGCCATTGCATTCCGCGGCGGTGCCAAACCCCGATTGCCTCCCCCAGATAGACCTGCAGGGCCCTGTATGTGCCTGCGGGGTCGGGGTTGTTGACACGGGAGAGGTCCAGGCGGATTGCGGGATGCCAACCGTGAACGCCGTGCAGGTCTTTCCCCTCCAGACCCTCCCACAGCCATGCGGGGGATGTCCAGCCCGTTGGCATGCCGTCCAGGTTGCCGGCCACGCCTTCGGGATTTTCCGGGTGGTTCGGTGGCAACCCTTGGAACCAGGCCTCCAGCGTGTTAATCAACAGTGTCTTGCCGAACCGCCGCGGACGCGCCAGGAACTGGTGGCGGCAGGTCAGCGGCGGACCGGAGATGGTGCTTGGATACGTCTCAAGCAGGTCCCGGAACAAACCGGTCTTGTCCACATAGAAGCCACCCCGGCGGCGAATGGCGGCAAAGCCGGCATCGCTGGGGTGCAGGGGTGGAAGTTGTGTTGCAGGCATGGATCTTTTCCCTCAACGCGGGCACCCCTTGCGGGCGGATTGACCTGCCAATCTGCCAAGGTCGGCGCAAAACCTTTTTCACCGGATATCGGGCCAGCCTTGAAGCCATTCTACAACCTTGTGCGGCGTGTCCGGGAGCCTGCTGAACGGTCGGGATTTGTGGTGGCCGAGCACAGACCGGGGCTGGCTGGATCTGGCTCTTGGCGGCGACGCACAGCACCACCGCCAAGGACGGCATTGCCGCCGAGCGCAAGCAGGCCGGCTGGAACAACGAGTACCTGCTCAAGGTCCTGCCCAATTGGATTGCTTGCCCTGAGTTGGAGCGGTGTGTCGCGGAGGCGGTCCCCGTTGTGCCCAGCCATAGTGGCAGAGGAACGCCCAGCACCGGACCGGGTCCCGCGGCGGGGATTTTTGCATGTCAGGGCGCGGCAGGAACCGTGCCAAAGGGGAGATCCCGGTCCAGAAGGTGAGACGCACAAGAGCCAGGGTGCCGGCGAATGTGGGTAGGGTCTTGGAATACCAGGCAGTCCGGTGATGAGGTTGGCGACCGACCGATACCGGGTGCCTTCGTCCAGTCAGTGGGCCAGAAACCAGCGCCGCTTGTCCGTGACGTTGTGCAGGGGACGACCCGCGGCGAAGCGTGCCAGGTTGTCCGCCACCACTCGGATGTGACGCTCCCGGATGTGCGGGCCGCGGGCGGCGGTATGGGGTGTGATGATGACGTTTTCCATGGCCCAGAGCGGATGGCTCTCCGGCAGCGGCTCAATGGCAAAGACATCAAGTCCCGCGCCCGCAATCCGGCCCGCCTGCAACGCCTCCGTCAGGTCGTCGAGGTTTACGACCACACCGCGGCAGATGTTGATCAGGTAGGCGCTCGGCTTCATCAGGTTCAGTTCCCGGGCGGTGATTAGGTTCACGGTCTCCGGGGTGTGCGGGACGCACAAAATCACGAAGTCGGCCCGTTGCAGCACCTCGTCGAGATCTTCGATACCCGCGAGCTCGTCGACTTCTTCCGGCTTGTCGATGGGACGCACTTCCACGCCCAACACGCGGGTTTCGAGGGCCTTGGCCCGCTTGGCGGTCGCCATGCCAATTCCACCGAGCCCCACCACGGCCACCGTGCAGTCCGCCAAATGACGCACCGGGGCGTTCTTGTCCCAAACCCGTTGCGCCTGGGCCGTCCGGTAGACGTGAAAACCGCGGGCGAACATCAACAGATAGGTCAGGGCATGGTCGGCGATGACATCGCTGTAGATGCCGGCCATGTTGGTAAAGACCACATCGCTCTCGGCCAAGGCGGGAAACACAAAGTGCTCCACCCCCGCCACGGGAGCCTGTACCCAACGGAGTTTGCCCGCTTGTGCAAACAGCTCGGAGGTCAAGGCACCGTAGAACCCGTCCGCATCCGCGATGTGGGTTTCCGCTTCGGACAGGGATGCGGCGTTCACCACCTCGCATTGACCGGCCCCGGCGTTGATGAGGTCCAATTCATCGGATGGGACAGCCGGAAATATCAGGAACTTCATGGCACCACCACAGAAATAGAGAAGGGCTACCCGGACGACCGGGGCGACCTGCGCCTGATCCGGTCAGGCCCAAGCACCCTTGGCCATCATGCCGCCGTCCACGTTGACCCAGGACCCGGTCATGAACGAGGCGTCGTCGGAGGCCAGGAACAGCACCACGCGCGCGATGTCCTCGGGTTGCCCAATACGGCCAATCGGGTGGTCTTCCGCCCAACTGTCCCGGAGATCCTGAAGCGATGTTACGCCCGGTCGCACACTGGCCGCGGCAGCTTCGGCCACCAAGGGCGTGTCGATGGTACCCGGGTTTACGGACAACACCCGGATATTGTCCACGGCATAATCGAGCGACAACTGCTGCGTAAGGGAAAGGATGCCCCCCTTACTGGCGGCATAGGCCGACACCATCGGCGCGGACTGCAGACCCTGCACACTGGCCGTGTTGATGATGACGCCCCCACCCTGGGCCTGCATGTGCGGGATCGCGTACTTCGCCATCAGGAAGGCGCTCTTCAGGTTCACGGCGAGAATCCGGTCCCAATCCTCCTCGGGAAGTTCATGGGCCCGGACATACGAGGACATGGGCTGAATGCCGACATTGTTGCAGACGACGTCAACCCGGCCTCCGATGTCCATGGCGGTCTCAACCAGGGACCGACAGCCGTCGGCCGTTGACACGTCGATCGCCGTGAAGTGCACGGAACCGTCAAGATCCGCCGCGGCGGCAGTCAGGTCCCCGCCCGCCGCCTCATCCACATCGGCACTGACGACGGTGGCCCCGGCCGCGCCAAAGGCCAGGCTAATCCCACGGCCAATTCCCTTGGCCCCGCCGGTGACAATCACCACTTTGTTGGAATAGTCGTAATTCATTGAATCTCAAATCCTCGCTGGTTCCGGGAAAACAGAGGCACCCGGATGCACAACGCCTTCGGCAACAACGGCCGTACGAACGCCCCGACATTCGAAATCGGCTTGTGCCCGGAGCGCGTCTTACCGGGCCTAAGCGATTCTACAGCCTGATGACTTTGACCGCAGCCCGGCCGGCACTGAACTCCCAAGGCAAGGCACTGTTGCAATCTCGTTGAAATTGGTGGCGGCGCGCAGGCGGCGGGGCTCCCTACAATGGTGTTGGACACAACCCATCAGGAGAACCCCCGCCGTGGACTTCAGTCCCAGCCCCTGCTGACCCCGAACGCCAACGGGCACTGCCCGCGGCGCCGTCTGCCTGCCCCCAATGCGGGGCCTGCGCCTGGCGCCGCAACGGCACCTATCCCCGTGACCTGGTCGTCCTGGGACGGCTGCAGGTGCAACGCTGGCAGTGCAAGGTGTGCCTGGGCGGCGCCTCGCCCCTGCGCCCGGCGTCAGCTTCCGGGGGCTGGTCCGCCTCCTGGACCTGTTGGGCTGCGGGGTGGGTGCGGCCACCCTGTGGCGGGACGTGCAGGCGATGGCCCCCGACCTGGCCCCCGACCCGCAGGCGGCGGTGGACGCGTGGCTGGAAGTGGACGAAACGTGGTTGTCCATCGACGGATGCAAGCAGCCGGTGGCCGTGGTCCTGGGCCCCCAGGGGGAGCGCCGGGACTGGTGCCTGAGTGGCTCCGGCCACGACTGGAGCCGCTGGTTTCAGGACCTGGCTGCGCGGGGTGCACAGGGGCTGACCACCGACGACGCGCCCGTCTACGGCCCCGCCCTGGACGCGTCGGGGCTGGACCGCCAGCAGTGCGCGGTGCACATGCAACGCACCGTGGGGCGGCACATCCGGGACCTCGACCCGGACACCCTCACCCATCTGGACCGGGCCTTGCTGCCCGTCCTGCGGCGGCTGGTCCGGGAACGACCGCCGGCCGCGGGCCCTATCCTGCTGGAGCTGTGGCAGGTGGTCGTGCAGGGCCGCGTGCGCCTGGACCCGGAGGTGCGCAAGCTCCTGCAGCACATCGTGGAACGCCGGCACGAACTGGTGCCCAGCCAACGCAACCCCAAGGTTCCCGCTTCCACCCACCGCCTCGAAGGCTGGTTTGGACGCTTCAAACCCCGGGCCAGTCTGGCGCGCGGGCTGAAGACCGAGACCGGCGTCCGCAACTTCGTCGCCCTGATGGCCCGCGGCATGGCTTGAACCCAGGCCGCAACCCGCTGGGACGGAGCCGCCTGCCGATGACGCACCGCCACCAATATCAACGAGAATGAAACAGTGCCCCAAGGCAATCGGCACTTGACTTCGTGGCAAATTCGACCTTAAGCTAGAGAATTCCACACCTTTCCAGCGTGTGCCAGGCTCCTGATACGGTGGAAACTGATTCGTCGTGGGCCAAGAACGCGACTCCACTGGGGCAAGCGGCCACAAACCAAAAGCGACTGGCAGACTCAGCATGAATGCAAAGGAGATCAAGTTCCTCGATCTTTTCGACGGGAAGGTCCAGTACCTCGTGCCGAGGTGGCAGCGGCGTTATCGGTGGGGAGAGCCAGAGATTCGCCGTCTTCTGGACGATATGCTGGCGATCGCGGATGCCGAGGACCAAGCACGGCCCCATTACGGTGGCATCGTGATCACAGTGCGAGAGGGCACTGGCGCTATGAAAGTGCATCGCGTCGTCGACGGCCAACAGCGACTCACCACTGTGAGCATGCTGCTCGCACGTATCGAGGAGATCTTGGACAGCGACGGAAAGTGCGGGGAGTTGACCGCCGAAGTCATCAGGCTTGACCTGCTCACTAATCCGAATAGGCAGGAAAAGGAACTGCGTAAGCTCCGGCTTCAGGACGGTGACGAGGAGGAGTATCGCCGGATAATCGAGCGCGACGATCCCGGATCCGGTAACGGAGCCGTGGCTAAGGCGTGGCGGTACTTGAGGCGAAATGTGAGTTCTGCCAACGTCGAGTCCCTGATTAACGGGCTACATCGTCTGCACGTGATCACCGTTGGCCTGGAAGACCGCGACGACGCGCAGCAGATCTTCGAGAGCCTGAACGCCACCGGCAGGCCACTAACCGAAGGCGAGAAGGTCAAGAACTGGCTTCTAATGGGCCTTCCGGAGGAAACACAGAACGCGCTGAACGATGAGCACTGGCTGAACATCGAGAAGGCGCTTGATGCCCGTCGGCATGCGAACCGAATCGACATGTTTCCTGCGCGACATGATTCGGTGGCGCACCGGCAAACTGGTAGCTACTGTGGATACCTACGACGAGTTCCGCAGGTGGGCAATTCGGGAGGGACGCGACAACGCCAAAGGGCGTCCCGAACTATGCAGCGAGCTCGGGCACCTCGCCCGTCTCTACGGGAAGCTTACCGGAACCACGGGCCAACACTCGGACAAGAGGATCGAGGGCTCGCTCCAGCACCTGAGGGCGATGGGCATCGACGCTCACCGACCCTTCACTCTTCGCCTGCTTTGGGATCTGAGTCCCGACGGTGGCGCGAATTCAACCGTTGACCGAACCGCCAAGACGTTAGCAGCTGTCAGCAGTTGGATCACCCGAATATGGCTCGCTGACCGCTCGGTCAACAATTTTCCCAGGACGTTTGCCGAACTCGCTCACGCACGTGTCCCTGACGGAGAGCAGGATCGCGCCCGGTTCTGGACAAGGCGAATAGCCGATATCCGCAACGAACAAACATCCGTGCCAAGCGATGAGGAAGTTTGCAAGGGGGTCCGGCTAACGTCCAAGTACGGGGGCATGGATACGAGGGCCACCAAGGCCGTGCTGTGTGCGATCAATGAAGACGATTCTCGGGGGGAGGCACCGCCGTTTGACGAATTGACCGTTGAACACATTATGCCGCAGACCCTGAGCAAAGGCTGGCACAAGCATCTGGGTGCAGAGGCAGACAAGCTTCATGAGCAGTATCTCCACAGGCTCGGCAATCTCACCCTCTGCGGCCCCAGGTGGGGTTCTGCGATGAGCAACCATCCGTTCGAGAAGAAGAAGAAGATCTACCGGCAGAGCTCGATTATGATGACGCGACAACTCGCCGAACTCGCTACATGGGACGAAGACGCCATCAAGGGGCGGGCAGACGAGTTGGCGGAAAAGGCGCTAAGGCTGTGGCCGCGGCCCAGCGGTCTGTGACGGTGGACCATGTACGATGGGTCTGGATTTGACCATCAAGGCGATACTACTCGGCTGCCCGGGGCACTGTTTCAATCTCGTTGATATTAGGTTGCTGGCACGCACACGACGAGGGCTCCCTGCAATTGGTGTTGTCATGACAACCAACGAGGCTCCCTCACCATGGACTTCATCCTAGCCCCCTGCCCATCCCGAAAACCAACCGGCCCTGTCCGAATTCCCCTGTCGCTTGTTCCCGTTGCTTGGTTGTCCTCGGCCGGCTGGACGGCTGGTCGGTCGGATGCCCTCCGGGCGCGCTTCAAGCCCGAGGCCCGCCTGACACGGAGGCTGAAAGCGGACGCGGGGGATCTCAACTTCGTGCGCTTGATGGCCAACAGCATGGCCTGAACCTATGCTGGAAACCCGCTTGCACGAAGACCGTCAATGACAGACCGGAACCAATGTCAACGAGATTGAAACAGTGCCCCCACCAAGCGCGGTGGCCAAGTACGAAAAGGAGCAACAACTCAAGTGCAAGCTGAAGAAATAGGATTCCTTGACCTGTTCAACGGGAAGGTTCAGTACAGCATTCCGAAGTGGCAGCGCCGCTACTCCTGGGACGAGGCCGATGTGACGCGGCTGATCGAGGACTTGGTTTCGATCTCACATGCTGCCAACCAGGACCGAGTTCACTACGGCGGATCCCTGATTACCTTCTCTCCTCCAGGACAGCCTTCTGGAGTGGTCGGAACGGAACGCGTAGTAGACGGCCAGCAGCGTTTGACTACGGTGAGCCTCTTGCTTAGCTGCATCGCCGGCTCGATGAGCGATGGCGACCAGAGCGGTGAGTGGACCCGGCAGGACATCCTTGATCTGCTGAGAAACCGGGGAGAGGAGTCGTCTGGAAAGCAACGGAAACTCCGCCTTCAAGACGGCGACGAGGAGGAGTACGTTGGGATTTTGAACGGCAAGCCGACGGGCGATGGCGCGGTCACGGATGCTTGGCGAGTGGTTCGCCAGTTGGTCGACCGCTACGGTTCCGAAAGGCTGATGGCCGGGCTCGAGCGCTTTCGGGTGGTCAGCCTGGGGGTGGAGAAGCTCGACGATCCCCAGCAGATCTTCGAGAGCCTGAATGCCACTGGACGGCCTCTGGAAGTGAGTGAGAAGATCAAGAACTGGCTGCTCATGGGCCACCCTGACCATGTGCAGCAGGAACTGTACGAGCGGTACTGGCTGAACATCGAGAATGCACTGGCCGCCAAGCAGTCCACGCTCCCGATCGATCTCTTCCTGCGCGACTTCATGCGCTGGCGCACAGGCAAGGTTTGCGCGATCCAACAGACCTATGAGGAATTCCGCCGGTGGGTGACCAGGGAAGGATGGGAAGCACCAGCGCGCCGGAAGCAACTATTCGCCGATCTCGCGCACCTCGCCGGCCTCTTCGGCAAGCTAACCCGCAGCAACGGGTCACATCCGGAGGCAGCTATCGAGTCCTCGCTCCAGCACTTGCGGGCGATGGATATCGACACTCACCGTCCGTTCACTCTACGCCTGCTCCACGAGTTGAGCCCCAGTAGCGGCGAAGCGATCTCGACCCTTGAGGAGACTGCGAAGGTGTTCAGGGCAGTCAGCATCTGGATTACGCGCCTGTGGCTTGTCGATAAGATTCGTGGGCTTAATGTGACCTTCGCCCGCATGGCCGCGTCGGATCCCGTCAATCCTCAAGCCTACGCCGACGATTGGATCAACCGCATCCGTGCGCTACACCGACAAGATGTGGGCGTACCCAATGATGCGAGTGTCGCTCACGGGATCCGTAGTCGTCGTAGCGTTTACTTTGGCAAGAAGCAGCGCTTGGCCGTGTTCTGCGCGCTGATGGAGGCTGACGAAGGTAATGACGCACCGAGCCGGAAGGATCTTTGGACCGAGCGCGTGATGCCGATGACACTTACTGACGCTTGGCGCGAAACGCTCGGGCCGGAGGCGGAGGAAGTGCATGTGGCATGGCGCTATCGGCTCGCCAACCTAGCCTTGGTCGGCGGTGCCAACGGTGCGCCGGGGAAGTACCAGTCGTTTGATAAGAAGAAGGAATGGTACCGGAGGAGTCCGATCGGATTGACCAAGCGTCTGGGTGAACAGACTTGCTGGAACGAGTCTGTGCTGGTGCGCATATCTGACGACTTAGCGGAACGGGCGATCGCGGTTTGGCCATGGGAACACGGCCCCATGGAGCCGAAGGGGTAGGTTAACACCGCTGATCCGGTTGTGGCAGTGGGGGTTGGTGCGCCTCGCAAGCCGATCCTGCGGAGCGTAGTCCTCAACCTACTGCGCCGGGAGACCACTGCCAAGGGCAGCTTTGCCTCCATGCACAAGCAGATCGGCTGGAACGACAGGTACCTTAGGGTCCTGTCAAATTGGAATGCGGCTGCCCTGCGCGGTGCACAGCCACCGTCATGACAATTCGCGGGCCAGTTGCTCCAGCAATGCTGCGTCCATCAGGACCAGCATGTCTATCACCGCGGCGATGGGCCTGCCGGGACCTGTGACGTTCCTCAGGGCCTTGGCTTCGGGGCTCCCGGCCCTGGGTAATCCCGTTGTCAATACCAGCAACGGGCACCGTTCATCCTCCGGCATGGCGGAAAGCACCGCGGCCTTGCCCAACACCTTCCACAACACATCGGTCCGCTTAAAACCGGGCCTGTTGCCGGAATTGGGACCACCCAGCAACACGTTTACGCGCTGGCCGCCCGGTGTCCTGGCCACGAAGTCCACGTCAATGCCCTGTGCGGACAGTTTGCGGTTCTTCCACTCCACTTCAAATCCGCACAACCGGAGCAGAGCCTCTCCGATTTCCGCGCTGCGCAAACCGCGGTCGGCGGCGGCATCCATCAGTTCCTCTACCGTTGCGAACGCCTTCGGTTGTCTGCCTCCGGGAACCAAGGCCGCCCCGGTACCTGCCCAATCCGTCGATTCGGGACCCTGCAGTCTTTCATGGGCCAGGGCGACATAGGCGGGATCCAGATCGAACCCGGCAAACTGCCGGCCCGTCTGGACGGCGGCCAAGGCCGTTGTGCCCGAGCCGAGGAACGGGTCCAGGACCACATCATCCTTGTAGGTGTACAGCTCTATCAGTCTTCTGGGAAGCTCCACCGGAAATGGCGCGGGATGCCCCACGCGCGATGCGCTCTCGGCCGGGATTTCCCAGACATCGGTCGTGTACTCCATAAAGTCTTCCTTGGTCATCGTGCCGATGTGCGGCAAGTTGCGCTTGGCACGCCGCGCCCTGGGGACCGCCCGGTCAAACCGGCCCTTGCTGGCAATCACGATGCGCTCCGTGGTATCACGAATCACGGGATTGGCCGGGCTTTGGAAGCTGCCCCAGGTACAGGAACCGCCCAGGGCGCGGGCTTTGACCCAGACAATTTCGCCGCGCAGGAGAAACCCAAGGTCCTCCAGAATCCGTATTACCTCGGATGCCAGCGACCGGTAGGGCTTGCGCCCTAAATTGGCAACGTTGACCGCAATCCGACCGCCGGGCTCCAGTTTGCGCAGACACTCGGCAAACACATCCCTGAGCAGGATCAGGTAGGACCGGTAGTCCGGTGGCACCTCACCCTTGCCCAGCTCGATTTCATAATCCTTGCCGGCAAAGTAGGGCGGCGAAGTGACCACCAGGGCGACGGAGTTGTCGGCCAACACCGGAGACCCGGGCTCGGCCGCCATGCAGGTATCCATGTCGCGGGCGTCACCCACCCAAAGGTGGTTGATCGTCGTCTCGCCCCCCTGCACCTCCTCACGGTCCTCGATAACCGGGGATTCGAACCGTTCATAGAAACGGCTTGCATCATGTCCCTCCCGCCGCGAGAAGCCAAACGACGAGGTCTGCGTGCCCTTGCGGGAACCGTCGGGCGGCTGATCTGCCTTGGTTGCGTGTTGTTCGTCAGGCATCGAAACGGATCGATCCTGTCGGATGCCTCATGCGAATTCCCCGGAATGCGGCGCGATACATGAAGGCTGATGGGACTCTTGGAAGGGAGCTGCCAGCATGCGGGTCAACCGAGAACCGTTATGCAATCGGCCTTGTCCCGATCCAACTCCATACCCAGGCCCGGCGAGTCGGGCACGCTCACCATGCCGCCCTCCGGATGAACCGGGTGCTTCAGGAAGAACTGATGGACCGCATTCCACTTGATCAAGTACTCGAGCATCGGGCAGGTCGCCACGGGCCAGGCCGCAATCAGGTGGATGGAGGCCGGCGTGGAATGGCCGTGCGGAATGACCGGCAGGTCGTAGGCCGAAGCCAGGGCGCAGATTTTCATCATCTCGGAGATGCCACCAGCCCAGTAGATGTCGGGTTGCAGGACATCGCAGGCCCGTTTTTGCATCAACTGGTGCAGGCCCCAGCGCGTGTACTCATGCTCGCCGCCGGAGATCGGGATCCTGGACTCCGCCCGGATTTGGGCATACTGGTCCACCTTGTCGGGCAGCACCGGCTCCTCCAACCACCGCGGTTCGAATTCCTCAAGCCGCCGTGACATGTCGATGGCATAGGGCACGTCCCAGCTCATCCAGCAGTCCAGCATGATGTCGATGTTGGGACCGGCCGCCTCCCGCAGTGTCCGGACCAGTTCCAGGTTCAGGCGCCGGCCCTCGCGCCCGTCGTGCGGTCCGTGCCGGAAGAACCACTTGGTCGCCCGGTATCCCAGATCCGCAATCATGCCCACGCGCTCCGCGACCAGGTCGGGTTCCAGGGAGTAGCCCAGTGCACTTGCATAGGCGGGCACTTCGGTTCGCACCGGACCACCCAGCAGCGAGCAGACCGGTGCGTTGAAGTGAATGCCCTTCAGATCCCACAAGGCGCAGTCCACCACGCTCAGGGCCATCATCTCAATGCCCTTGCGGCCGTGGACCGCCGACCGGTAAAGCCTGTCCCAAATCCGTTCGATGGCCAAGGGATCCTGGCCCATCAGCAGGGGCCGGAAGGACGACAACATGATGCGGCCTTCGGTTTCCCCGAACGGACCGCCAATGCCGACCTCCCCCGTGTCCGCCTCAATCTCAAGGAAACACGGCTGCAGACGCAGGCGGCCCGGCGTTTGCTCCAGCATGTTCTCGCGGGTTTCATGCTTGTGCTCGGGGTAGATGTCGACTGGGCGGATCAGACGCTCTTCCCAGAACGGCCCATCGTGTTCCAGCACGCCTTCCAGTTGAAGGACGCGCACGTCGGCAATCTGCATGTTGGTACAACCTGGAGTGAGAAGGTGGTTAGGGTCCGGCCCGGGCTTCAGGGTTGAGACCATCCCGATTATACGGAGACCCAGAGGTGTCGGGCATCCGGCCATCGCGGGCTCCCGAGACAATCCCATTCATATTACTTAGCTGGACTTTGTACAACTTGACGTCGGTATCCGGCAGACAAAACAGGCTGGCACAATGAATCAAAGCATCACCAAAGGTTCATCATGCCCAGCCTGCCACCCGCGATTGTACCGCTGCTGTCCCCCTTCGCGTCGCTCTTCGACGCCCGCACCTGGCGCAAGGCGCAGATCCTGCTGACGGGGGTCATTCTGGCCCCCGGTCGGCGCACGGTGTCCACGGCCCTGTATGCGCTGGGCCTGCAGGCGCGAGGCGACTTTGCCCTGTTTCACCATGTCCTGAGCCGGGCCTCCTGGTCCTCCCTGGCCGTCAGCCGGGTGCTGTGGGAACAACTGATCCGGCACCTTGTCCCCACGAGGCCCATCCGGCTGGCCATCGACGAGACCCTGGAACGGCGCCGGGGAGAGAAGATCGAGGCCCTGGGGGTGTATCGCGATCCGGTGCGCTCGTCCCACGGCCACTTCGTCAAGGCCAAGGGGATGTGCTGGGTCAGCCTGATGCTCCTGGCCGAGATCCCCTGGGACCATCGCGTATGGGCCCTGCCCTTCCTGACCGTGCTGCCCCTGTCCCGGCACTACCACAAGGACCGCGGCCGCCGCCACAAGACGATTACGGACTGGGCCCGCCAGATGCTGCGCCGCCTGCGCCGCTTGGCCCGGGCGCGACCGCCGGATGCCGGACCCGTCCTACTGAAGTTCTAGGAGGCAGTGATGCAGGACCACGTGCGCCTACACCAGGAAGTGCGGAAGCAGTGGTGGCACCTCGTGGGTCACTGGAACAAGCTGGTGTGCAGCCAAGGCAATCCCAAGATGTCCGCTTCCAACCGGTTGCAGGGTTGATTTGGCCGCTCCAAGCCCCGGGGACCGCACGACGCGGGAATTAAAGACTGAAACCGATGCTCATAACTTCGTGCACTTGAAAGCCCGCGGCATGGCCTGAAGTGAGGTTGAAAACCGATCGGGACGAAGAATGCCCGCGGCAGACAGCCCACAACGCACATCAAGGAGACTGAAACCGTGCCGCGCCTCTCAGTCAAATTCGCCTCACTTGGACCGCACCGTGTACAATTGGTCCAAAGTAGTCGTCGAGACCGAACGCCTATTGGGGCGAGAAAGCAAACCCGTGACAGCCTCCGAAATGGTTAGCACACAAACGCCAACGCAATGGCAATTGACCGAAGACATTGCTTTACCCAAATTGCGCGCTTTTTTCGACGATAAGCCGTTTGTGTTCTTCGGAACCGGGATGTCCTGTGCACTTGATACACGATTTGGAATGGCAGCACTGAAGGACGAGCTACTTCAGAAAATTCAACCAGATTGCAATGATTCTGTTCAAATATACCAATGGGAGAGGGTAGCAAATTCCTTGGAGTATGGAAACAGCCTTGAAAGCGCGCTTGACGAAGTTTCTGATTCCCGGCTCCTTCAACACATAATATCTACAACCGGCCGTTTTTTATCATGCATTGACCGCGCAATGGCAATTCAAATTTCCACAAGCAACGTGAAATGGCCCGCAACATCGCTCCTTAAGGGACTTGTAGAGACACTCCCTGACGGAGATCCGATACTCCATGTGTTAACTCCGAACTACGACACACTGTTTGAGCACGCCTGCGATTCAGTTGGGGTTCCCTATGCAAACGGATTTGCAGGCGGGATAGAACGGCAGATGGACTGGCCTACTGCCAAATATACCTTGCTGCAACGTCAACAAGTCCGCCACGGGAGGCACCTCAAGACGATACACAAATACCGCAAACATGCGCGAATCTACAAAGTTCATGGTTCGCTGAATTTTTTCTTCCACCGACATAAGGTTATTGAGAACAATACTTGGATGTGGGATGCGCCAGACTTTGCTGAACGGGTCATGATCACGCCTGGTCTCTCAAAACACGAAATGCTGCAAAAACATAGACAAGAATTACTGACACCTGCTGATGAAGCGATCGACCGGGCAAACCGTTTTCTCTTTCTTGGATATGGTTTCAATGACACCCATCTAGAAACATACATAACCCAGAAACTCATAACCCAAGCATGCAAAGGTCTCATTTTGACTAGGGATTCTAATCCACGCATTGAGTTACTGCTGAGGCAAGCTCAAAATCTCTGGTTGGTTTGCAAAGCTCAGCAAGATGGCGTTGATGGAACACGGATATCTAATACGCGGTACAAAGATTGTCTTTTCCTCCCAACAGAAAGGCTTTGGGACATCAGGGCTTTCACAACAAAAATTCTAGGGTATGAAGATGCAGATATTTGAGTTCGACGAGTCGCATTTGCTCGGAAGGGTCCGGGCCGTAGACACTCATCGGATTGACGTTCAAGTCAACAGCGATGAGGACTTGAGAAAAGCAAGAGTCTGGCAGCTTGTGGCTATTTCGTTACCAGGGGTGATTGAAAAATGGTTGATTGGCATCATTGACAGAGTAGTCAAGACTCCAGTTGTCGAAGATTCGTCTCTAGGCGGGTTCGAAGTTGATGAAGTAGGGGAAGACATCTTTCAAGGCGAAGTTGTCCTTAACACAGTCAGAATTTCTTTGGTTGGAACGACATGGTTGGCGCTAGGGAAAAAGCCACAGTTTTCTCGTTCCCTAGCACAGGTGCCTGAAATAGATGCAGCCTGCCACATCCTCCAAGATGCACAGCTTCAAAATTTCATGACTTTGCTTTCAGTTGAGGGGACAACTGATCATTCTTTGGAGATAGGTAGTTATACTATCGACGACACAGCCATTGCATGTCTTGATGGTAACAAATTCTTCCAGCGCCATGCAGCACTCCTTGGCAGCACTGGTTCTGGTAAGTCGTGGTCGGTAGCAACCATCTTGGAGCAAGCGGCCAAACTGCCGTCTGCCAACGTGATCGTACTGGATCTTCACGGCGAATATGGTGAGCTTTCATATGCCCAGCATCTTCGTATTCCAGGTCCAGAGCAGATCGAAAAACCTGATGAAGAGCTTTTGTTTCTTCCCTACTGGCTGCTGAATGCCGAAGAGTTGCAGGCAATGTTTGTCGACAGGAGTGAGTTCAACGCACACAACCAAGTTACGGTATTCCATGATATAGTGATTTCGGAAAAGAAAAAGATGCTCAATGAGTTGGAGAAGACGGATGTCTTGGATGCATTCACAATGGATAGCCCGGTGCCGTTCTGTATCAGCAAAGTTATATCAGAACTCAAGCACAAGAATGAAGAGATGGTGGATGGGCAAAGAAGCAAAAAACAGGGTCCGTTTCACGGCCAATTCAGTCGCATGCTTGTCCGTCTCAACAGCAAATTTGATGACAAGCGAAACGCATTCTTATTTCAAGCGCCCTCAGCAATGCATGAATACGATGCAATGTCAACCATAGTTACACGGCTAATGGATTATTCCACATTTGGCACCCAGATTAAGATAGTTGATTTTTCGGAAGTGCCTGCGGACATCTTACCGATTGTTGTCGGGCTTGTCGCCCGCATCATTTTCCAAGTTCAGTTTTGGACCGATAGAGACAAACGGCATCCGATCGCTCTGGTGTGTGATGAAGCCCATATGTATCTTCCCAACAAGGACGGGCAAAATCCTGTTGAACAAAGGGCAATTGCAAACTTCGAAAAAATTGCTAAAGAGGGCCGTAAGTATGGCGTAGCGCTTCTGGTTGTCAGTCAGAGGCCTTCGGATGTCAGCCCTACGATTCTCAGTCAGTGTCACAATATTGTGTCTCTACGGTTAACTAACGGCATTGATCAAGGAACGGTCAAGAGGCTTATGCCTGAAAGCCTTGGTGGCTTGATGGATGCTCTGCCAAATCTGGACATCGGTGAAGCGCTTGTTGTCGGCGACGCGGTCCTGCTTCCGAGCAGGATTCGCATGCGTCCTCCCCAAGAAGAACCATTGAGTGCGACAATTGAGTTTTGGGACAAGTGGGCTGAGAAATCTGACGTACCGGATTTTGCAAAAACTGTTGAAAACATGCGAATGCAAAATAGGGAATGAGTCCTCCGGGACCTTCAGTTGGAGAGTTGGTTCCCATGGTGCTCAGATTAGGTTCTAAGTTCCAAACTCGGGATAGATGTCCTAATCCTGTTGCACTTTGACAGGCTGCTGAAGAATTGGTTTGGGATTGCAGTGGTCCCCACGAGTGTGCGCGGAGTCGGATATATGGGTATGGGCCTTTGTCCCCCCTGCATGGCTCCGGTGGCAGGTGGGCCATGTGCACTAACAGGCTGCTGAAGAATAGGTTTGGGATGCCATCGGTACCCCCAAAGGTGCGCGGAAGCGGTGTATAGGCGGTCCGAGGGCCCCTGAAACCGCCGGCGCGGCCCCCACGCGCGGGATCCGTGGGCCCCGCAGGTCCCGTGGCACTCCTGGAGGGCGCGCAGAGCCCCCGGCGGGTCACCCGGGCGGCACGGCCGTGGGCTCCGGCTCCGGTGGCAGGTTGGCCATGCGCACCAGCAACTGTGTTGTTTGTCAAGTATGGATTGCCGTTGACAAGGGTTCTGTTTGCCAAGGGACCTGGTCCCGGCTCACCGCGTTCAAAACGGTGAGCAGCTTGCGCATGGCCGCCACGAGCGCCACCTTCCTGGGTTTGCCCTGGTCGCACAAGCGGGTGTAGAAGTCACGGATGGCGGGGTTGTAACGGATGGCGGTCACGGTGGCCATGTACAGGATCCTGCGGACGGAGGCGCGGCCGCCCCAGATGCGGCGCTGGCCGCGTAGTTGTCCACTGTCTCGGTTGAGGGGCGCGACCCCGACCAGGGCCGCCAATTGGCGGCGGCTGAGGTGTCCCAGCTCCGGCAGTTCGGCGACGAGCACGGCGGCCACGACGGGACCGACGCCCGGTACGCTGCGCAGCAACTCGGTCTGCCTTGACCAGCAGGGATGGCTCTGCAGACGGTCCTGGAGTTCCCGATCCAAGCGTTCCACTTCGGTCTGCAGCCAGTCCAGGTGGGCCTGGATATGGGGCCGCATGGCGGCCGGTGTGGTGTCCAGGCGGGTTTTCTCCTGGGCCCGGATGGCCGTCACCTGCCGCCGTCGCACCACGAGGGCTCGCAAGTCCCGCAGGTCGGTGTCGGGCAGGGGCCGCACAGGGGGGCGCAGCTTGGCCGCCATGCGAGCCAGCAACCGGGCATCGATGCGGTCGGTCTTGGCCAGTTGGCCCGAGGCGCGCCCGAAAGCGCGCGCCTGGCGCGGATTGACCACGGCCACGGGCAGGCCGACCGCCTGCAGGGAGGTGGCCAAGGGGACTTCCAGACCGCCGGTCGCTTCCATGACGATGCGGTCCGGGGCCAGCGCGGTCAAGCGGTCACGGAGAGCCTCGATGTTCTCCTGGTCGTAGGGTATGAGGTCGACGTCTGCGGCACCCCAGACCGCCAAGTCGAGTTGGTGCTTGGACACGTCAATTCCAACATAGGTGTTGGCCATGATGGGGATTTCCTGTAGGCTAAGGAGACTCAAGCCTTCGTAGTCCCAGCCTAGTCAATTCGGACTTCAGGTCCAGGTAACTGTTCGGGTTCCTGCGAAGGCAGGGCGTGACGACCCAGCTGGTGCACGGTCTTGACTGGCCGGACCCAAGTTGTAAAACGGTCTGTCACGCCCTGTCAGTGGCCACCGGCGGCCGCCGGTGGCCACTGAATTTGGCTAACATACTAGGTTGTAGGCCGTCGCCACCAGGTAGCCGGCCAGGCCCGTGCGCGCCACGCCCCGGTAGCGCGTGCGTCGCAAGCCGCCCACCGTCTTCATCCAGCCGAAGACCTCCTCCACCCGCTTGCGGATACGCAGACTCACGGCATAGCCGGCATGCCGCGTCGTGCGACCGTCGATGGCCGAGTACTGCTTCTTTTGGGCGACATGCGGGGTCACCTGCCGCGCCCGCATGTCCCGCACACAGTCCCTGGTGTCGTAGCCGCGGTCGGCCCCCAGCGTGCGCGGGCGGTAGCCCCGTTCCCGGACTCCGTCCAGGAGCTCCGGCACCGCATCCCGCTCGGCCGTGCCGGTGGCCGGGCTGACGGTGAAGTCCATCAGCAGGCCGTTACGGTTCTCCATCAGGGCATGGCCCAGGAACGCCAGCCGGGCTTCCTTGCCCTTCCCCTTGCGCAGCAGGCGCGCCTCGGGATCCGTGGTGCTGGCGTGCGTCTCGTTGCTCCGACGCTCCCCGCGGAAGTCCACCGACGGGTTGCCCGGATCGTCGTCCTCAGGCGGGGGCGGTCCCTCCTTGGGACGGAAGCTTTTGAGACTGGCCGCGGCCTCGATCAGGGTCCCGTCCACGCGGAAGTGCTCGTCCGACAGCAGCCCTTCCGCGTCGGCCGCCCACACCACCTCGTCGAACAGGGCCCGGCCCGCATCGTGCGCCAGCAACCGTGGTCGGTTCTTGGTGAAGACCGTGGCGTCGAAGCTGCGTTCCATCAGATCCATGTCCAGGAACCAGCGGTACAACAGGTTGTATTCCAGCTCCTCGCAGAAGGCGCGCTCGCTGCGCACCGAGTACAGGGCGATCAGCAGCGAGGCCTTCAGCAGTCGCTCCGGTGGCACCGAGGCCCGGCCCACCGAGGCGTACATGTGGTCGAACTCCGGCGAGAGTCGTTCCAGGGCCGCATCGGCCACGGCCTTAATCCGCCGCAAGGGATGATCCTTGGGTACCCGCTCCTCCAGGTCTACGATGGCCAGCATGCTGTGTTGGGGGTGGGGACGACCGCGCATCAGGGAGTACCTCCGTTCCTGGATGCCGGCATTCTAACCGGCCGCGTTTTTCAGCAGCCTGCTAATACTACAGTGGGCAAACTTCACTCAAAAGTAGGGTACAGGTGCAGGAGTTTGATGCGGGCGTCCTCAGTCGTGAACTGCCAGTTCACGGGCGTGCCTAGGGCGTTGCGGTCGCGCACCCAGGCCGCGATCTCGGCCCGCAGCACGGCCTCGCTTGCGATGCGCCGGTCCAGGCACTGGGCGGCCAGGGCCGCGAACTCGATTTCGGCGATGTTGAGCCAGCTGCCGTGCTTGGGCGTGTAGTGCCACTCCAGCCGGGCCGCGAGGCGCCGCGCCTCGACCGGGGGGAAGGCCTCGTAGAGCACGCTGGGGTGGTGCGTGTTGAGGTTGTCGCAGACCAGAACCACCTTCTTGGCCTGCGGGAAATGCACGTCCACCAGGTCGCGCAGGACCGCGGCGAAGTCCCGCTTGGTGCGCCGGGCCGTGACCTGGACCGTGCGCCAGCCCTGCTGGGGAGCGGCGATCATGAACAGGTTGCAGACCCCGTGGCGCCGGTACTCGTAGTCGTAGCGGACCGGCTGGCCGGGTGCCGGCGGCTGCGGCACGCGCGTTTCCGCGACCAGCTGCTTGCTGGTTTCGTCCACGCAGACCACCGGGCAACGGTCGTCCGGGGGACGCCGGTAGACTTCCAGCACGTCCTCCATGTTGTGCACGAAGGCGGCGTTGGCCTGCGGGGGGATGCACCAGCACTTCTTCTGCCACGGCTTCAGCGCGTTTTTTTGAGCGCCCGGCGCACCGTTTCGGGTGCAATCGCGTCCACCACCTCCAGGGCCACCAGCTCGGCCGCCAGCAGCTTCAGCGTCCAGCGGGCGCGGCCGGGCGGCGGCATAGCCGCAGCACAGTCGGACTCCGTCCCGCGCGCCCAACCAGCAGCCCCCGGTTGCTGGTTGGGCACCGCCTCCTACCACATCCACGACCTCCAGCAGCGTGACCTCCAGCTCTTTCCAGAGAGCACGCACCACGCGCCAGAATCAACCCACACCACACGTTCCGCGAACGCACTTGGCCACACAGCTGACATGCGAACCTCCAAAATTCGCCCGACTCCCGCCGATGCGTCGCCGCCAAAGGCCCGAAGGGTCACTGTTGCCCAAACCAGCCCACATAGGTGCGTGCCGATAGGCACCCGTAGAACTTGCAGCCGGTGAAGTTGAGGCACCCGAACAGTCACAACAGCAGTTACTGAAGATGAGCGCATGATCCAACAGTCGCACTGGAGACCTCTGCCTCTGATGAGCTCGCGTTCATCAACGATCGCATGCGCCGCACAAAGTTCTTTGGGGACGAAGCTCCCCCCGGTTTAACCTTCCCGACTTGCAGATCGCGCCACCAAGAACGTATATGAACCGCCAAACCGACTCAAATCTGTCCGAACCACCACCTAGAAAGTACATCAGCCAACATCAGAGACTATAGTGGTTCATTACTTCGGCCGCCGCAGACTCAAGTCCCGGGAATAACGTTTGTTGAGTAATTTCAAGTAGTTTGAGGTCATTCAAGATATGTTCCTTCTTCTCATGTGCCACGCTCAATGTGTAATGTCCGTACGGACGAACAGAGTCACTCCACTCCACCGTTGGTTCGTAGTCAAACTGCTCACGGTACGCAGACACCAAGAATGCACTAGATTGTGCACGAATTCGCTCATCCTTCTGCTGTGGCTCAACAACAAAAACGCCATATAAATCCTTCATGTCAATTCGTTCTTCGAAATAAGGCTTTTCCTCTCTGATTTTTTGATAGAGTCGCGCCATGATTGCATCGAAATTATATTGCATTGAAAACGGACGTTGAGGATGCAGCCCTTCCCGACTGAGCAGCCAGTGTTTATCAATTGGCGATAGTTTAGCAAAATTAGCAATAACACTGACTGTGTCGCTATTGAAAGACTTTATCAACGGCTTTGGAAAAGAAAAAATATGCAGGCCGCCGTTCTCACGGTCGTGTTGCCCATCTTTTTTACACGCAAAGAATAAAGCAACCAAAGGGTTTTTCGTGACGTCAAGCAGGCGGGTCTTAAGGCCATAATGCTGGGCAATCTGTAACTGTTCCAATGCCGTATCAGCACTGTTCATTTCTTGTGGTCGGCGAGCCAACAGGTCAACCAACATCTTATCTTCGACATCCGAAAGGTCCTCGCGAAATATAGATGATTTAGGATGCCACCCATATCTTTGCTCACCTCGGAAGTACAAGGGTGTTCCTATGTCAATTTTATGGATTTCATTTAATAGGTCAGCTACAGACTGAATTACAATTTCATCATTTTGGGAGAGCAAATTGGTTGAATCCTCGTTTTCTTCGTACAGTGTAGCTTCCCATAGTTTCGCACACAACGTATTTGTACGGGACAGGATCGCCGTTTCTAAGCGTGCACCAGCCACTACTGCAAACCTGAGATCGGCATCGGAAAGGTTAGCCCATGTGAGATCAGCATCAGTGAGATTTGCTTTCTGTAGTATAGCGTTGTTGAAGTCAGCACCAGTCAGCGAGGCTTGTTGTAGATCAGCACCTCCGACGATTGCATTATCGAATCGAGCAATTGGTGCCACAATATTACGGAGGTTAGCATTTGCTAGATTCGCATCCTTGAAATTCGCGCCCACAAGTTTCGCATTCATGAAATTGGCCCTTTCAAGATTAAAGCCCTGGAAATTTGCTTCCCAACTCAGTTTTAATCCTGAAAAATTAGGCTCAAAGTCGCTGGATGCTCGGCGCACATTCCAAGCCTTCACACCTTCATGCCACCAATTAATATGATTCTGATCTGCCATATGATTTCCCTTGGCGACAGCATACTGGCCTATTCTGATGGTTATACAATTCAGGTATCTGGATTTATGCAATCTTTTCTTGTTGCAATTGGATCAGCAACGCAATGCTGTCGCAATCGGCTTACCCGTGTCTCCCATGGTAACGATGTGGCTTTCCAGGTTTCTCGCTATGTTGCCGACAGTAGACCCCGCGACAAGGTTCTCCACCTCACCCAGGATGGGTTGCAATTCCCCGACCGAACCTTCGAAGACCTTGATGCGGTCCCTCAAAGCGTCATACACCTGTTCCTCCACGGTGTCCGACATCACATAGTTGCGGATGGAGAGAGTTCGCGTTGCTTGATTGATGCGGTCAATGCGGCCAATGCGCTGCTCAACGCGCATCGGATTCCAAGGAAGATCGTAATTGACCAAGGTGCTTGCAGTTTGAAGGTTGAGACCTTCACTGGCTGCGTCAGTGCACAGCAAGATGGTTATCTCGCCGCGGGCGAGTGCCTGGGTCAGCCGATCCTTGGTCACCGGAGTCCAAATGCTTTCGCTGAACAGCCTGGCCCCGTGACCGGAGTAGGTGCCAACCTGGGACCCGTAGGCCGATTGCAAGGCGTCCCGAACATATTCCAGCGTATCCATGAACTGCGTGAACACCAGCATTGCCCTGCCGTCAAGCCGACAGTCATGGAGATACTGCACGAGACTGGCAATCTTGGGATCGCCGGATCCACGCACTGTGGCTTTGATTCTGGCGGCGAACCTGCGAAGTTCTTCCATCTCTTCTGCATTGAACCCCTGATTTCCGCCAGCTATGGACACACTTGGATCCAGCCCCAATTCCAGCAACGCTATTTCGTCATCCGGCAAACCAGTGTCGGTTAGAGCACGCTCGATTGTTCGTTCGATGGCTTGCCAACTGGAAGTCAACCGCCGCCGGTACATTGACAGAAGGAAGCCGAATCCCCGTTCTCTGCCGCGCCTCATGGCCCAAAGGCCGGCCAGAAAGCCATCAAGCTCCCGATACAGGCTTCGCTCCTCCCAAGTTGCGAACTCGATCGTCTCTTTGGATGGCTGCCGTACCGCAAACGCTCCCTGCAAATCCGCATCCCTGCGCGTGCGCCGCAGCATCAGGCGCCAGCCAGGCGAGCGTTGGCGGATGTTTTCCAGGAGTTCACCGCACAGGTCATGCCGAATCAGAGTGTCCGCATCCTGCATGGCATCGCGCCCGGGTTTCCCAAATTCTGTCAGCAGACGTCTCAGGAACGGTGGCAATGCACTGCGTTTGCTGGGCTCCAGCTGTGTTGGCGATGTCTCCCCCACTCCTCTTCCTAGGATTTCCCAGCTTCGATCAACCTTGGGAGCAGCTAGTGCTGTGTAGAACCTTTCGAATTCGGACCAGGAGTGCAGAGGAGACGATCGGGGTTCAGAATCGGGTTGGATGACATTCAGGAGGTCAAACAACTCAACCAAGTGAAGTTGGACCGGCGTCGCGGTCAAAAGCCACAGGGTTCCAGCGATCTTGGCAAGTACCTCTTCTAACAGCTCCAAAACCTGATTCGGCCGCCGAATTCCTGATTTGAGGTCGGAACCTGGACTGCGACGGCGTGCATGGTGCGCTTCATCCACTATTACCAGATCCCAATCCGGTCCTTGCAGTAGACGGTTACGCCAAGCCGGTTGCCGCATCAGATGCCACGAAGCAATGAGCATGGGTTCTTCAAGTGGGTCAGCTACAGACTGCTCACTACCATCAACCTGTAGGAGCCGGCCCCTCTCCAGGCGCGGAACCAGCAGACTGAACTTCTCCGCAAGTTCCTCCTGCCACTGAATACAGACATTGGCGGGGGCCAGAATTAACACTCTCCGGCACTTGCCCTGTGCCTGCAAGTCCTGCATGGCAGCGGAAGCCGTGATCGTCTTGCCCAAACCCACCTCATCAGCCAACAGGCGGGACTCCGGCCATGCGGCAAGGAGCCGGTCACGGCCTTCCCGTTGATGCGGGTAGAGTTGCAGGGGCTTGACAACCGGTTCCGGAATCGGATGCGGCCTGTATTGGACGTATTTCAGCAACTCCTGCCGTACAGCCTCAGGCAGCGAGTATGACCTGCTGTGGGGACCGCCTTGCCACAACCGATCGAGTTCCTCAAGGGTCGCGGGGAACCAGGCTTCCTGATCCAGCCAAGACCGACGGACCGAAAGCGATTCGATGTTCGAGTCCCAACCAGCCAGTGTTTCGTTATTGGACCCTTCAATGCCAACGGCATCGTCCCTGGAATCCCAAAACATGCCCACTTTCTGATGGAAGAGCTGGCCTTTCGGACCGATGATGATGCGGGTTTCAAGTCGGCCTTCCCTCATCAGCCAGGCCAACACCGACAGATGGTCCCGCTCGATGTCGCTTCTGGTAATCAAGGACCTAGCCAGCCGGTCGGCAAGTTCCCGAGGGATTTCCCGACGGCCGCTTAATGCCTCCACATCCTGCGGACTCCATTCCTTCGGGCTTGCCATCAGGCGCATGGAACCGTTGTTACGAATGAAGGATTCCAATCCCGAACCAACCGACGCGAGGCCGCCTGAACTGAAGTATCCGACGGCCCGGGTGTAGCGGATCGCTCTCCCCAGGAGCGGAATGTACACATCATTCAGGAAGTCGTCACCGAGCCCGTACTTGGGTTTCAGTGTCAGATCACGGAATCCAGACATTCCCGACCCAGTCCGTTGCTAACCGTAGAGATCCATCTGCGAGATGCCGGGGTCCGGGGGCTCCAGGTCATGGAACAGGTCCAGGGTTTGGCGCATCGACTCCAAGGTTCGCGCCTCGGGCAGGGCCAGTTCGCCATTGCTGTTTCTGTGTCTTGGGACAACCCTCAGAGCTGCATCCACCAACTCCTTGAGATGCTGGCTCTGATCAAGCTCCCGGTCAGCGAGCCACTGGCGTGACGCAACCGCTCCGTCCTGTTCGTGTATCACCATCAGGGCATGAAGCCGATCAATCCACGTATCCAACAGGTAGAGGGAATCCACTTGGAAAGCCCGCGCCTCAAAACGTCTGACCGGGGTCAGGATCTCGGCGGTGCCGCTCTTGGTCTCCACCAGATGCCAACCCTTGCGCAGTTCGGTCTCCAAATCCAGGTGTGTCGCATGGGAAAGCTTGATTGCCTCGCTGGCGGGGAACTTGGGAGCACCGAAGTCATGCCAGGCAAGCAGCCACCACTGGGTAGGCGGATCAAACTGGTACTCCTGACGGCCCTGGAGCAACCGGGCAATCTTGGTGCGACCGACTTCCTCCCGAGCAAGGTTCAAAACCACCTCAGGCGAAATGACCTGACGATTGCCGTCAGCGTCAAGGTTGCCGGTGTAGACAGGCCAGTGCCGGGACAGAACCGAAAGCACCGAACCGAAGGACGCAAGGGTTACGTCCACTCCTGCTAAGCCATTCTCGGCGTGCCGAATTGCTGCTTCGTGTGCCGCCTCCCGAACTTCCGACTGGATGTCATCCCACCACGCAGGCTCAGAACTCCCTCGCTTGGTACAGGTGAGGAGGATCGTGGCATTTGCCGCATTCTTGCCTTTCTGGTGAAGCGAATGCTCCGACTCGGTGGACACTGGCCACGAAGACTCGATGCGGAAACCGGCGTTGAGGAGTCCCGTGGCCAATGCATTCCAAGCATCAGCTCTCTTGTGAGTGAACATCACCGTCATGGCACCGCTATCTCGCAACACCCTGTATGCCTCGGAGAAGGCACGAGCAATCATGGACTGGTAGTGGTCATCAGCAAGTTCCTGCGCAGTTACGGCACCAGGCGGCTTCTTGCCGCGCCCGGAGTGGGTGGCCATGTCGGCGAAACGGGCTCGGTTGGACACAGCCTCATTGTCCTTGTCGGAGAGGGGCTGTCGACAGAGTTCCGGCCAGTAGGGCTTGAGGGAGCGCCTGAGCCAGACATAGAAGTAGTCCGACAGTTCCCCATACATGACGTTGTCGTAGTACGGAGGGTCTGTCACGATGGCATCAACGGACCGATCCTCGTAGGGGAGTGCCGTGGCTGACGCCAAGGTGGGTTCCGCCGGAAGAATCGATGCAGACTGCTGATCCTGAAGCAGTGTTCCATCGCTAGGGGTATGTACCGTACCCACAAGGTTAGCTATGTCTCGGTAACAGTCCACAACCTGTTCAAGCCCCCAGCGACAGGCATCAACACCCTCCATTTCCGCACAAGCCCACTTTATACTGAAGTTGTGTTGATCAAATGTACTCCTCATTTTGATTCTCGTAGCATCCCAGCTTGCTAGGCGACTGTTGTAATTCGCCACCTTGTCAATCGCGAATGCGAGGTACATGTTGAGCGCCTTGAGTGTATCCAAGTCCAGTTCGTCAGAGGCTTCCTCAAGAACTTCGTACAGGCATTCAACCGCAGTGACTATGGTAACCAATTGGCGGGAAGTGAACATGTCATACCAACGGGGCATGCCGTATCGTTGCGGTTCAGAAGTTTTGTTCCCGTCCGGAATGAACTCTGTAGGTATCAGCCCTTTTGCATCCCATTCCTCCCACTTGACCTTGAGAAACTGCTCAGCTTCCTCCAAGGCAGCGAAGTCTTCGTCAACTGGCACCCTGAACCGGGTCCCGCGGCCGTTGGCGGGACGATAGGCGATGGCTTGCAGGAACAGGCCCATACGTCCGGCACGGGCTTCGGCTGCAATGTACTTGCCATCGAAGGTGTCTCCAGTAAAGACACTAGTGCCTGCACCATTTTTGTAGGTGAACCGATTGCCCTCTGATGCAGTCACGTTGTCGATCAACTCGATTGAGATTGTCCCGGTTTTGCTATCCGGATGCAGTTTGATCGCCACTTTCTGTTGGGCGGTACGGGCCAACCAGTGATTGGGGAGCAGAGGGGTGGGGTGACCAGTGGTGGGACAAGGTACGGTTAGTGCCCAGACGTAACCGCGGATGGTTTCCCCATTCACATGGTGGAAGAATCCCGATAGTTTGCTCTGAATCCGGCGAACCCACTTCTCGCCATGCTCGGTCAGCAACCCTTTGAGTTCCATCCTGTGGATGAACGGGAGGCTGGTTGTTGCAGTAAGAATGGCGGTGGCCACCGGATTGAGTTCAGTCGTCAGCCCATGGCATCCGTATCTCGCTGCTTCAAAGGGAATGGAACCTCCACCACCAAAGGGATCCAACACTACTGGGGGTCTGATGCCTTCAAGTAAGGTGGAGTGATTGAACAGCTTGTGGATCAGATTCCTGGTCGCTTCATCGGGTGTTGATGTGAATGCTCTTCTGTACCCGTAGGGATTGGCACCTAGATGTACTCCTTGGGCTTTTGCCTGTACGATTGCACTCCTCACAGCAACCGGGTCCCCTTTGATACCTAATGCTGTGAGGAACCACTGTCGATACTCATCTTCAGATTGGAAATGGGTGTTCAGCAATTCCTGAATTTCAGATGGGGGGGGGGCGAAGATTGGTTTCTATCCATGCTGGCAGTAGGGCGGCCAGCACCGCCGCCCTTGCCAAAATCAGAGGCCGACGTGCCCACCAAACGTGCAAGAAGTACAGGGGTGGAAGGGAGCTTGAGGCTGCTCTCTCCCTCAGGGATTCCGCTCCCAACTGAGGGGTTGGCATCCACTGGGTAGCCAGTCGGGGAGTGTTCATGAGGTTCTGTCTCTTCAGGGTCCTGCCAAGCCGGTAACAGAGTTGCAACAACAGCCGCGCGTGCGGTGGTCAACGGTCGACGAGCCCACCACACATGAAGTCGGTTGGGTGGCGGCTGTTGTCCGGCGGATACGTCGCGGAGCGACTCCGCGCCGATGGTCGCCGCAGGAAACCATCGCGTGATCAGTGGGCGGTGTTCAGTCATGGAGTTAACAACTTCCTCAATGCTGGGAGGCCGCCCTTGTGAGCGGCATGGGCATGCCAGTAGGTAGCCTCTTCCTCGGACATTCGCGCAACGCCTGTCGCCACCTTCTTTACGCGCTGGTAGCCGGCAAGTGGTTTGACTGCCCTCAGAATCAACAGAACCTGAACCCCCAGGTGTTCGTCTAGCTGCAATGGCCGATCCAGCGCCAATGACAGGCGTCTGGATGCGCGCGTCAGGGTTGCCTGGACTGAATCCACAACAGCTTCTGCACGCCAGCCATGCAGAGTGACCGACCGACCATCCACGTCCGAGACCTCAAACCGGTTGATACAACCCTCGGAATCACGGCTCGCAACCAGCCGGTACGACAGGGTCATGCTGTTTTCAGGACGGTGAGGGACCTTGAAACCATGGTCCCTCTCACGGCGTCCTGGATGGTTTGTTTCTCATTCCCCTCGACCGATGTCGAGGCCGGGAAGGTGAACACGAGCCTGGTTGTGCATGCAGTTCCTTCGCCTTGCCTAAGGATGGCCTTGAGGCTGTCCCCCATCATCAGGGCTTGTGGTGCAGAGCATGTCATCTTGAGGGTGAATGGCTTGCCCTCGGTTTCCGTGTCCAGATCAACACTCAGTGATGGATCAATGTTGGGGTGGATTCGAACCTGCGCGAGCGTGTGCAGGGCTTTGGCCACACACCCAAGCGCGGCTTCCTGTTCGGCATCCCATTCCAGACTCAGCTCCTGCATGTGTAGGGCCGATGCCTCCTGTACTTGGGCAACTACATCCTCAATCGCTTCCGCAGGCGCACGCGTGGATTGGAATTCACGGGTAGGCAGAGGTTTGCTGCAAACGCAGGGATGCTCGCCACATTCGGTACAGACTTCGGGGGATGGTTTGTCGCAAACACAGGATTGTCTGCCGCATTGGGAACACGGTTCCGGTTTGGTTCCAGGCACATGGAGGCTGTCGTCTTCGTCAAGGCTGAAGAAATCCAGGTCCAGCTTTTCCACCCAGCCACCGTTCGCCTGCTGACAGTCCCAAACATCCATGCGGATGCCGTTCTGGACAACCGTCCGCAGCTGCCCGGGATCCAGAAGCATGGGACTGCTGCCGGAACTGGCCATGAACTCTTGTACGCCGCGAATGGTGATGCTGCGGCTAAGGCGCTGGCCCAACATCTGCCTCAGCCGCGCCGGGTCCATGGGAGGACTGTCCGCAGTCAGGAGCTTTCCCCGCTCGCGCAATTCCTCGAAGATGACCTCGGTCTGGTTCCGCTTGGCACGTGCCTTGCTATCCACCGTAAGTTCCACGAGTTCCAGCCTGTCGTTGCCAGCTGGATACCAGCAGAGATTCATGACATTCGCGACGGCGACGCGGGCTTCCAACTGCTGCTTGTTGCAACGGTCCCTGAGATCGCTCAGGACATCCGGGCTCAGGCGTTCCGTGACCGAACCATCCTGGACCAAGGTGTCTAGGGCGATGCGGCGTTGTAGGGCACTGAGCATGCGGTCGTAGTACCGGGCATTCGGCGCAATGAACACCATGTGGTTCAGGTAACGCCGTTGTCCGCCACTGTCCAGCTGGTTCCAGTGGTCCTGAATAACCTGGGGCGGAGCACCGTAGTCGACCACGCCGTGTTCGCCCTCGAACTGTGCCCAGCCCAAAACACAAATGTTGATGTGGGCAAGGTTATCGGACGCTTTTTCGTTGAGGTACATGCGACGGACATTGCCGGTGCTGCTGCTGGAAGAGAAGAGGTTCTCCAGCAACTCCTGTGCCGCACTGCGCGCTTGCGATGTCCGCACTTCGTTTGTCCGGTCGACTACCATCTTGGTCAAGGACGGCTCCGTCTTGAATCGGAAGCCCTCGCTGTCCTGGTGCAGGTACCAGGCCTCTCGAACCAGCCGGGTCCATCCATCCAGCAGGATGTCCGGGTCCGTGTCGGGTTCCAGCGTGGTGGTCAGCGTGTGTCCCTGGGTCATGGCCGCGCCCAAGTGCAGGGAATGGACAAAACAGGTGATTGCGGCGTGGCGGATGCAGGACGCGTTGTATCGCTGGTCGATTAGGTCCGCCCTCGAAGGTTCATGCTCATTCTCATTGGCCACATCGGCCCGTGCCACGGCTTCCATCTGCGGCTGCTGCAGGGCTTGGGTCAACTGCGGTCGAATGATGGTCCCGTCAGCCAGGTTCAGATGATGTGGATGGATTGCACTGGCGGACTCTGCTCCGCTTTGCCAGAGCAACTGAATTGTCCGGGCCAACAGCCGCAGGGCTCCGCGGGTACGTTGAAAGTAGGGATTGGTCGAAAGCCGCTTGTCCAGCAACACGATGAGTTCCGGATGGAACGGCCAGGTCTCGTGCATACGGGATGCCAGACGCACGGGAGCCAGTTCGGCAGGCAAGCCATTCTCCCAGCGTTGCTCGGCCGCAGTCAGCGCATCCGCATAGGAAGCGGCAATGTCTGCAATGTTGGAGCGATCCACATGCTCAAATAGCCGGCGGCTCAGAATTGATGGCAGGTCTTCCTCCCTATGGTTTGGACACATTTTGAGGCCTGGATCGTATTGTCGGGCCGGTTGGGAAATGGTGTTCAGGGGCCGGACAGCTCCGTTTCGAGAGGGGGTGCGCGCAGCCACGGGCGTGCCGGCGCGATGGG
>MKWU01001626.1_pt1 | contig 37758 bp, 27 predicted proteins | sample 809101 | NCBI WGS metagenome assembly MKWU01 (sample SAMN05860141, study PRJNA318959) | sponge metagenome | host: Aplysina aerophoba | place: Slovenia: Piran, Adriatic Sea, Gulf of Piran | collected 2013-05-07
GCGCACGGTCGCCCGCTTGTGGGGCGCCGTTGGCCCCGCCCTCTCGGCCTTCTCCCCTGCCGAGTGTGCCAACTACTTCCGCCACGCTGGCTATCGCCTCGCTACACCACCATGAAAACTGCTCTAGCCGCATGGTGGATTTTCTGGCAAAGAGAGGCGTGGATATCTCGTTCTTGACATTCTACGGATACCAGCACGATGGAAAAACACTTTTAGCCAAACAGGTACAACAGGCTAGGTCTGACGTTGAATCGCTGGTCAGGTCACGGCCAAGCAACGAAGAGCGCCGCAAAACACTTGCTGCCCGCATCGAAAAATTGGGCATGGACGCCTTCTGGAAAGAGGTGACGGAAAGCTTCAGGAAACTGGGCTACAAGGGAGAGCCCCTCGCCAACGGTCTTTCGTTCTGTCTGCCCTCGCTGGAGATACAGAAACTCAACTATGGAAAAACAGCGCGTAGTGTCCATTCAGTGCAATTGGATGAGAGTAGTAAGAAGATACGCATAACCTTTTTCCCCGTCGCTATTCACCTGTGTGAGACGAAATTCAAAGAACAGAAGGAAGTCATCTCATTCAAGCAGGAACTGCCACCTAATGCTCCACAGACAGATCAGGTTTCCGAACAATGGTACTGTTTGTTGGATGCCCAGGAATGGGAGACACACAAGGGTACGTTCATCACGCTCGCATCCAACGTATATACAGAGTGGGATAAGGCTAGACGAAATGTCAACCGAGTTTAGCATGCATCTCTCATTGGACCCTTGCCGCGTAAGTCTCCCACGAGGCTATTCGTCTTCTCCTGAAATGGACGTGAGCCATCAAAGAACATAAAGACTGAACCCTCTTCTGGATAAAGTCCCATCGGGCTTCGACGCTTTCGAAAGCCTCCGCATAGCGAATGCCGTATTTCCAGGATCACTACAGCCTCTTCCGCTACCCACTAGGTTCTGGAATTCAACCGGGCTTCCGGGCGGCCCAACTCGGCGCGATTCACGCTGTAGCTGGACACTTTGCGCAGAGATCAGATCCCGCGATCGTGACTATGCCAACCGGTTCGGGAAAGACAGGGGTAATGAACGCGTGCGCTTTCGTTCTCCGTGCGATTCGCGTGCTTATAGTGACTCCGAGTCGATTGGTCCGAGAGCAAATCGCCGAAGAGATCACTAGCCTTTCCCTGCTGCGGCAGCTTACTGTGCTACCGGACGACATAGAACATCCGAACGTAGTGAGCGTGGGCGAGAGGATCACTACACAGGAGCGTTGGCAAGAATTGCGTCAGTATGATGTTGTCGTAGGGACTGTGCAGAGCATCAGCCCTGCTCTAGACGACGTCGCGGAGCCGGAGCCGGATCAATTCGACCTTGTCATGGTCGACGAGGCGCATCACAGCAGCGCGCGAACCTGGCAAACCCTGCTTGATTGCTTCCCTAACTCTCGCCGCATCTTGTTTACCGCCACCCCATTTCGTCGCGACCGCCGTGAGATCCACGGGCGCTTTGTCTTCACCTACGGCCTTCAACAAGCTCGTAACGATGGCGTGTTCGGACGTATCCGCTATCAGGTGGTTGAGGCACGCGGTGACTCACGAAGCCGAGACATCGCTGTCGCCATCGCAACTCAAGATCAATTTCGCGAGGATCGGGAGGCGGGCCTAGACCACCTCGTCATGGTTCGCACAGATCGCAAGACCAGGGCACGCGAACTAACAGAAATCTACGCCGAATACACCGACCTTCGACTCGTTCCACTCAACAGCGACCACTCTTTGCGCCACGCAAAGAGCGTGCTCAGGCGGCTCCGCGAAGGCGAACTGGACGGGATCATCACCGTCAACATGTTGGGGGAAGGCTTCGACCTGCCGCGGCTCAAGATCGCCGCTGTCCATGCTCCTCATAAGTCACTAGCTGCTACTTTGCAGTTTATCGGGCGCTTTGCTCGTACTGCGGGGGAGAATCTTGGGGAGGCTACATTTCTCGCTGTCCCCGATGACATTGAGATTGAGCGCCAACGCCTGTTTGCGACTGGTGCCGCATGGCAGGAAATAGTGGAGAACTTGAACGCAGAGCAGATGGAAAGAGAGGCTAATCTCCGGGATGTCCTCGAAAGCTTCGATCCTCAAGGATCACCTGCACCTGATCTTGGTGATTTATCGCTGCATGCCTTGGAACCCTATCACCACGTCAAGATTTATCGGACACAAGGTGCGGTCGGTTTGGATGCAGACCTGGAGCTTCCGGAGGATACAGTGGTGGCTTACCGATCAGTGAGCCCAACTCAGGATGCTGCCGTGTGGATAACACGAGAACGCTCAGCCGTACGGTGGTCACGCGACGGGCGCATCGTCGATGTCCGCCACGACCTATTTGTCGTGTATTATAATGGAATGACCCGTTTACTGTTCATCTGTGCTTCTCTTCGTACCGAAGGTGTGTACGAAAAGATAGCAAGCCAATTGATGGAAGGAGAACCTCGTATACTCCCCCTCGCTCGGATTAATCGCGCTCTCAATGGTCTGGAGGGTCTGGAATTTTTCAATGTTGGGATGCGAAACCGCGTACTGGGCAATCAGACAGAGTCCTACCGGATCATCACAGGGCCCAGCGCGGGCCAAGCGATCCAGCCTAGTGACGCTCGACTGTTTCACCGTGGCCATTGTTTCGGGCGTGGCGAGACCAGAGATGGCGCAATCACCATCGGGTTGAGCAGCGCCTCAAAAGTCTGGAGTAACAAGACTTCACAAATCCCAGATCTCATTGCGTGGTGTAAGCAACTCGCTCGGCAGATTCAAGCTGACCGGGTACCGGTCACTGGTAGCGGTCTGGACTATCTGTCTACAGGTGAGGAGGTCGACAGGCTCCCGCCCGGAATATTTTGTGCAGACTGGGATTACAACACCTATAGGAGTCCCCGATTCGCCGACCTCCGTATAGATGGCGTTGATACGAGGAAGATTCAGCTCCTCGACCTCGAAATTGAGATTGAGCACGATGTATGCACTGATACCCAAATTGCACTAGCGTTCCATAATGATGGCGCTACCTATCGTGCTACTTTCTCTTACGAAACAAATCGACTTTTCGAACCAGCCAACGACCAAGCAATCGCCATCAATGTGGTCATTGGAAACAACGACATCCCATTGGTTGAATTTCTCAACGAGTACCCCTTGTGTTTTTATACCGAAGACCTCGGCCTCCTAAGAGGATTTGATCTTCACAGACCATCGGAGGAAGGCCGCGTACCATTTCATGACGAACAGATTGAGGTTGTCCGGTGGGCAGACGAAGGGGTTAATATACGGCTTGAATTTGGCGAGCCCCAAGACAGGCGGCGCTCTATACACGACTATATCGAAACTCAGCTGGGCGCGAGCGCAGCAACAGTCGCCTACTACGACCATGGTAGCGGTGAAGTGGCAGACTTTATCGCCTTCACCGAACAGGCTGGCCGAGTAACGGTAGAGTTACTCCACTGCAAACGGGCCGGTGGCGACTCACCTGGAGATCGTGTGAGTGACGCATATGAGGTTTGCAGTCAGGCGGTGAAATCGATTATTTACACAGACCCCACGGGCCTCCTACAGCAGTTGGAAGGCCGGTATAATCGCTGCGCAGGGGCATGTCGATTCGTAAAGGGTGATCTCGACAGTCTTCGCCAACTGGTACAATCACATGGTCGTGCTGATTTTCAATTCGAGATGGTTGTGGTACAGCCTGGCATCTCGCGGGGGCAACTCTCGCAAAAAATCGCCAATCTCCTATCCGCGACGAGCGATTATCTCGTCAGAGGGGGCTTTTCTCCGTTGCGAATCGTGGGCTCTTGAGCTTTACGGCCTCTAGCGATGCGCTGAAATATCTCTAAGCCATTCAGTAATAAACAGAGCAAGTTTAGCCGGTTAATCGTTCTTTATTACCAGCCAATACATTTGCGTTCCGAAAAAGAATGATTATTGAAAAGAACGGAGCCCTATAGGCACCGGAGGGCGGACTCTGTCCAACGAGGCATGTTTTTAGAATGGAGGAGAAAATAATGGGTGAGCAATCGAATCAAACCGCTGAGACTTTTGCCTTTCAAGCGGAAACCAAACAACTTCTGAATCTCGTTATTCACTCACTCTATACCAATAAGGATATTTTTCTGCGCGAGCTGATCTCGAACGCGTCGGATGCGTTGGACAAACTGCGCTTTGAGTCGCTGACGAAGCCGGAGCTGTTACCAGACGCGGCCGCGCTCGAAATTCGTCTGGAGGCGGACCAGCAGAACCGTACGCTCACCATTACCGATAATGGTATCGGCATGAGCCGGGACGAGGTGATGAACAACATCGGAACCATTGCCAAATCCGGCACGCGTACCCTGCTCGAAAAGGTCCGGCAGGACGGGCAGTCGCCGGAAGCCTTATCCGAACTGATTGGCCGTTTCGGCGTGGGATTTTACTCGGCCTTTATGGTGGCGGACAAGGTAGCCTTGGTCACCCGCCGCGCTGGCGAGGACATCGCCACGGAGTGGGAATCCACGGGAGACGGCGAGTATGCGCTGCGAACAGCCGAGCGTTCCCAGAGCGGAACCTCAATCACCCTCCAACTCAAGTCGGCTGACCCGGAAAACGGGATTGAGGATTTCACGGACTCTTGGGTACTGAACAGTATTGTGAAACGGCACTCCGATTTTGTCACCTATCCTATTAAGAACAAACAGGAACGCGAAGAAATCGAGCGGGACGATGAGGGCAAGCCCAAGGAAGGCGCGCAACCGACCATTGTGGTTGAAGATAAGACCCTCAACTCCATGAAACCCATCTGGACGCGGACACCGTCCGAGGTCACGGAAGACGAATATACCGAATTCTACAAGCATATTGCCCACGACTGGAATCCTCCGCTCAAGACCCTCAATTTTCGGGCCGAGGGACGCTTCGAGTTTCAAGCCCTGGTCTTCTTGCCCGCACAAGCTCCATTCGATCTCGCGTTTCATGCCTCGCCGTTCGGGCTTCAACTCTACGCCCAACGGGTCATGATCATGGAGCAGTGCGAAGACCTCATTCCGCGCTACCTCCGTTTTCTGAAAGGCGTGGTGGATTCTGCTGACCTGCCGCTGAACGTTTCACGCCAAAGGCTCCAGCAGGATCGGCATATTACCCAAATCCGCAATTGGCTGACCAAGAAAGTCCTGGACTCGTTGAGCAGCCTCGCTCAGCAGGATGCCGATACCTATCTCACGTTCTGGGAGCAGTTTGGTCGGGTGCTCAAGGAAGGACTGAGTACGGACTTTGAGAATAAAGACCGTATCGCCCCGCTGCTGCTCTTCCCGTCCTCCAAAGACCCGGAAAAGCTTGTCAGCCTGAAAGACTACGTCGAACGCATGCCCCTCGCCCAGCCGGAGATTTTTTATTTGACTGGCGAGTCACGCAACGCCGTTGAGAACTCTCCGCATGTGGAGGCCTTTCAGGAAAAAGGCCATGAAGTCTTGTATTTGATTGACCCGGTGGATGAACTCGTCGTGCAATCCCTGACTGAGTTCGAGGGGAAAAAGCTCAAATCCATTGGGAAAGGTACGGTCCACATCGGCAGCGAGAGTGAACGGGAAGCGGCAGAGCAAGAGCTTAAGCAGCAGTCCGAGAGCTATACGGATTTACTCCAAACACTCCAGAAAATGCTGGACGAACATATTAAAGAAGTCCGCCTGTCCAATCGGCTGACGGCCTCTCCAGCCTGTCTGGTGAGTGAGGAGAACGACCCCAGCCCCCAAATGGAGCGGCTGTTACGCCAGGCTCAGCAGGCTCCGCCCACGCAAAAGCGGATCATGGAGCTGAACCCGACCCATCCCCTCTTGGAGAAACTCCAAGAGTGTTTTCAACATGACAACGACGACCCACGCCTGAAGACCTACGCCGAGTTGCTGTTTGGCTATGGCCTCCTGGCCGAGGGTTCGGAACTCCCCGACCCGGTGCGTTTTAATACTCATCTGGTGGAACTGATGGCGACCAACCTGTAGGTTCGGGACCGGTATGTCTTTTCGTATTGGTCAGGGCGTAGACATTCACCGGCTCGTGCCGGGACGCAAGCTGGTTCTCGGCGGTGTGGAGGTCCCGTGGGAGAAGGGGCTCCTGGGCCACTCCGACGCCGATGTCCTCTGCCATGCCCTGAGCAACGCGCTCTTGGGCGCCCTGGGCGAGGGAGACATCGGCCAGCATTTCCCGGACTCCGACCCACGCTATCGGGATGCGTCAAGCCTTGCCCTGCTGCGGGTTGTTATGGAGAAAATCAAAGCCCAGAGCTACCGCGTGTGCAATGCGGATGTGACCATCCTGGCGCAACGGCCCAAGCTCGCTGCCTATAAAGACGCCATGCGTCAAAACCTGGCAGAAGTGCTGGAGGTCGAGCCCTCAGCGATGAACATCAAAGCGACCACGGGGGAGGGCCTGGGCTTTATCGGGCGTGCGGAGGGCATGCGGGCTGAGGCCGTTGTCCTGCTGGAGACCGCTCACACCGAGACACTCGACTAGGGCCACGCCGCCCCGTCTACAATATCTTTCCAAAACATGAGCAGGGCAGGACCGAACGCTATTTGAGCGGTTTGGCGGAAAATCCGTCGTCGCTGTACGACAGGAGCGCCCGTTTGTTATTGACCACCGTCTCCAACACGACCTCGTGGCCCCACAGGCGATGCAGGTAAGAGATCGCTTTCTCCGCATATTCGAGCTGGAGATCGCGGCCCTCGTGGTAATGTTTGACATACAGGCTGCGGTTCTGATTGTAATCCGCGTCTTCAACTTTAATGACCGGCACCCCGCCCATACCCACGTTCTTGATCAGGGTTTCCTTGATGTCGCGCCAGTCTTCTTTATCTGAGACCCTGGAGATCACGAGATCCTCGCCACGCGGTTCATATTCGAACATATCCATTTCGCGCATGAGTTCTTCGGTCAGAAAGCGGCGCAGGAAAGAGGCGTCCCGGTCCACCTCGCGAGCTTCGAAAAGCGCCTGGGTGCCGGTTTTGGTTGGCCGGCCATATTTCTCGATCTCCTCCGGGGTCGGATCGTCGTGACGGCGTTTAATATCATCCCACACTTTGAGACCCAGGTAATACGGGTTCAGTCCCTTGGGGAAGGGGCGCACAACCTGATTATGGCGGACAAGAAATTCAAGATGCAGATCCTGGGGCAGATCGAGGCTGTTCAGGATTTCGCGGTGCCAGTAGCTGGCCCAGCCCTCGTTCATGATCTTCGTCTCCATCTGAGGGATAAAATACTGGGCGGCCTCGTGCACAATGGTCAGCAGGTCACGTTCCCAATCGCTCAGGGTACGGTTATGGTCGCGAATAAACAGCAAGAGATCCTCTTCCGGAGAAGCCGGAATTTTGTTGAGGTTCGGGACTTCAGTATCTTCCTGCTGGTGCAGGTCTGCAAACGGATCAGCGGCGGGACGCGCAGCCTCTAGCATCCGTTTCCGCTGCTCTCGGAGCGTGAGCTTTTTGATCGCAAGATTTCGCCGGCACTGCAACGAGAGGCCATGGGCGGCGTCCAAAATTCGTTCGACCCTTTCAACGCCAATGGAAGGATCTTCAAGATAGGAGCGGACCCGGTCGGCATGGACCTTAAAACGACTGATGGTGTACTCGGCCTGGGTACTTTTGAAGGTGAAATTATTTTTGAAAAAATCGTTATGGCCGTAGACATGGGCAATCGTCAGGACCTGGAGACAGAACGAGTTGTCGGTCATCAGGTATGCGATCGACGGGTCGGAGTTGATGACCATTTCATACGGCAGGCCGGATACCCCGTAGTCGTACATGGTTTTGAGCTTCTCAAAGCTCTTCCCGTAGGACCAGTGCGGGTAATGCGACGGCATGCCCGAATAGGCCATATAGCCCAGCATCTGGTTATGGTCACAGACTTCAAACTCTTGATCAAAACAGGATAAGCCGAACTCCTGAACTTTGACCCGAATTTTTTCGTCCCAGCCTTCCAGGTCTTTCACATCCCACTCAGCCATACCTGCTCCTCGGCTGTTGTCGCGACGCCTCTATTGTTCGGCCGCTGCGGGTGTTTCCGTAGCGATCGGCGTGCGTTCTTTGGACATAAAGGTCTTAAAGCTCGGCCAAATGTCTTCTTTACGTTCGATCAGCACGGTCTGGAAGTTCTCGGCTTCCAGGCGGCGGAAAATATTGAGCATGGAGCTCTCGTAATAGCGCGACCCGAGCGGTTTGATCTCCCCATAGCCAAACAGGTTGCACAGCTCACACAGCTCTTGGGCCGCCTTGAGCGCCGCGGGGTTGTCAGAGTCAAAATTATCTCCATCCGAACAGTGAAAGGCGTACAGATTCCACAATGACGGATGATAGCGGGCCTGGATCACTTCGAGCGCTTTATTGTAGCCGGAAGAGATAAACGTCCCGCCAGACTCCCCCTTATAGAAAAATTCTTCCTCGGTGACTTCTTTCCCCTCGGTATGATGAGCGATAAAGGCAATCTCGACATTGCGGTATTTGGTGCTGACAAATTGATACAATAAGAAGAAGAAGCTCCGCGCCAGATACTTTTTCAGGGTGTCCATAGAGCCCGAGGTATCCATGATGCACAGGACCGCGGCGTTGGACTCCGGGCGGACATCTTCGACCAGGTGGCGATAGATGAGATCCTCTTTACGAAAGGGGAAGCGTTGCTCCTCATCCGTTGGATCGCCGTCCTGTCCGGTGGTGGCCAGGCGGCGTTTAATGCGCGATTTGACGGTCCGTTTTTTATCCAGCCGAATTCGGATGCCCGCTTTTCGAAAGCCCTTGCGTTTACTGATGCGGTCGGACATGACCTCGCGTAAAATCTTGCGTTCCATATCCGGCAGTTCGAGGTCCTCGAACATGATCTCGACCAGCTCCTCCAGGGTCACATCGGTCTCATAATAGTCAACACCGGGCTGGTCGCCGGCTTTATCCTCGCCCTGCCCTTGGCCGGTTCCATCGGTCTTGCCGATGACCTGGCCCTTTTCTGAGTTGCCGTCCCCCTGTCCGACGCCGGACGAGTTTTCGCCATAGATAAAGCGGTATTCCTTGACTCCCCGGATGGGGACTTTGATGACTCTATCTTTGTTCTTGCCGATGATGGACTCTTCGGCAATCAGGTCGGCGATGTTCTCACGCACCGCCTCTCTGACTTTCTGTCGGTGCCGTTGCCGGTCGCCAGCGCTGCGGTCGGAACGCAGCGCATCAGACGAAGAGTACGGACGAAAGATCGCGTTGATTGTCGGTTTCATGTCATGCACCACCTCAACTCACCTCCGAAGAGTAAACCATAGGGGAGTAGCAAGTTGCAGATCAATCCTTCCACAAATGATTGGCTGCGTATTTTAAGATCACGTCAACACTGTCCTCCGGATAACCGAGTTCGATCAAGCGCTGCACCATGGACGCGTGCTTTTGCTGCTGTTCCTCGTCTCGCGTCCGCGCCTTGGTAATAATGCGGCTGATATCGCGCACGGAACTCATCAGTTTTTTCTCAATCGCGTCCTTCAGCGGCTCATAGCTCTCATACCCAACCTTCTCACTCCGGCGTAATGACGCCCAGAGATAGGCAATCACCTCCTGGCGAAAGCCGTCTGCCGCCGAGCCGATAATCGCAATCTGCTCCTCAATGGATTTGAGAAAGCCTTCGTCCGGCAAGAGTTCTTCCTTGGTATTGCGGTCTTTGACCTTCGTCTGGTTCACATACGCTTCGGCGTGGTCCAGATAGTTCTGAAAGAGCGATTCGGCCTGTTCCTGATAGGAATAAACAAAGGCTTTGGTGATCTCTTTCTCCAGAATTTCGAGGTATTCTTTGTGGATCGTGTCTTGCAGAAACTCCAGATACTGTTTGCGCGTATCGTCGGCAATTTCCATTTCCTTGACCATCCGAATAATAGCCTCCCGTACGCTAATCGGATTGATCGAGGACCCCCCGTCCGACAGAGCATTATCAAGCGCTTTCATGACAAAGCGGGTGGATATGCCGGACATGCCTTCGCGCTTGGCATCCTCACGCAGTTCTTTGACGGTGATCCTTTTGGTGCGACCTTTTTCAACCACTTCCTCGCCGTTGTACAGGCGCAGCTTGGTCATCAGATCGCATTTTGGCGAGGGCTCCAAACGTGACAGGATGGCGAACATCGCCGCTATTTCGAGCGTATGCGGCGCCACGCTGGCCTGGAAGTCGGAGTTGTGCAGCATCTTCTGGTAGATTTTGACCTCTTCCGACTGACGTAAATTATAGGGCACCTTGACTACAACGATGCGGTCGAGAATCGCCTCGTTGGTATGATCGGCCTTGAACTTTTGCCACTCCGCTTCGTTCGAATGGGCAACAATGACGGTGTCGACAAACACCGTCCCGTGGCGACCCGGCGCGGGCACGAATTTCTCCTGGGTGGCCGTAATCATTGCGTGCAGATATTCCGTCTCGTTCTTAAAGACCTCAATGAACTCGACCATGCCGCGGTTGCCGACGTTGAAGGCCCCATTCAGTTCGAGCACACGCGGGTCGCCTTCTGAGTAGCGGTCCAATTTTGAGATGTCCTCCGAGCCGATCAGCACCGAAGTGTCCTGATTGTTAGGGTCAACGGGCGGCACGACCCCAATCCCGCGCCGGTTCCGTTTGGAAAAACCGACCGTGGTGACCGGCATCTCCTCATACCGGTTTTTGAACTCCTCCCGCAGGCGCCAGCGGGTGACCGGACAGAGGTCGCCCTCGATCCGCACGTCGAGCATCTTCTCGAATTCCTTGCGTAGATGGCGCGGGATGAGCAGGAGCGGCTCTTCGTGCATGGGCGAGCCCGCTATCGCATAGATCGGATCGAGCCCTTCGAGTCCGCGCTGCATCTTCTCAACCAGCGAACTCTTACCCGCCCCAACCGGCCCCATCAGATAGAGAACCTGGCGACTCTCTTCGCCGCGCATGGCTGCGGACTGGAAGTAGCGCACGATCTGGGCCAGGGCTTCCTCAATGCCGAAGAATTCGTCCTTGAAGAAATTATACACTTTGAGCGATTCGTCTTTGAACAGCCGCCTGATGCGTGGATCATCGGTCTCGTTGATATGCGAGACCCCCTCGCGCAGGATCATGTCATAGGTCCGCGCATGGGCGTGCTTCACCAGCGAGGGGTCTTTGCGGATCTTTTCCAAATACTCGATGAAGGTCCCGCTCCAGTGCTTGCTCTCTTGATTTTCACGGTCTGCCCTGATCATCCGCTCAAAGACATTTTGTTCTGGTGCCATGAGAGAGCTCCTTGTAGGCGTCCAACGGGTTGCGTTGACAGTTACTTACCACCGCTTCCTCTGAGGGGCATTATAGAAAGTCTAAGGCCATAGTAAAGCCTAGAAGTAACGAATCAAGCCTTGGGTTTTCAGACCCACAAAAACAGGAGATATGGGGAATGGTCCCAACGGGATTTGAACCCGTGTCGCCGGCGTGAGAGGCCGGTGTCCTAGGCCAGGCTAGACGATGGGACCGCAGGAGAAGCTGAGGTGGTAGGACTCGAACCTACAATCGCCTGATCCAGAGTCAGGTGGCTTACCAATTAGCCCACACCTCAGTGCTGTTCAAAATAAATAAGCAATCAGAGGAAGTCAAGATTCAGCTGCGACCGGCGGCTCCGCTAAAACGCGCTCAATCCGGGCAAGACAGCGTTCCTTTCCCAACACCTCCATGACTTCAAAAAGACCAGGGCTCGCCGTCTTTCCGGTGAGCGCGACCCGGACCGGTTGGGCGATTTTGCCCAATTTAACCTGCTCGGTTTCCATAAACGCGGCAAATATCCCATGGAGGGTCGGTTCGTCCCATATCGTCACGTCCTGCAGTTGGGCACGCAAACGTGCCAGCAGCGGGAGAGTGGCAGCCTTCAGAAATTTCTTCACCGCCTTCTCTTCCAACGTGATATTGTCCGTCAGGTAGAATTGGGACTGCGTACCCAACTCTACCAGCGTTTTGGCCCGGGGTTGCAGCGTGGTTACCATCCGTGCCAGCCAGTCGTCATCGGGCACGGGACGTTCCGTTTTGGGCAGAAAGGACTTTACTTCTTGCGTCAGTTGTTCGGCAGTCCGCGCGTTGAGATAGTGCGCATTCAGCCACTCCAGCTTTTCCGAGTTAAAGACGCCGGCTGAGGCTCCGACATCTTTGAGCTTGAATTTTTCCTCAAGCTCCTGCCACGAGAAGACTTCGTCGTCTCCATGTGCCCAGCCGAGACGCGCCAGAAAATTCACCAAGGCATCTGGTAAATAGCCTGCCTCTCGATACGCGCGGACGGCGGTCGCTCCATGGCGCTTGCTCAGCGGCGCCCGGTCATTGCCTAAAATGAGCGGCAGGTGAGCGAAATGGGGAAGCGAGGCACCCATTGCCTGAAAGAGTAGAACCTGACGCGGCGTATTCGTCAGATGATCATCGCCCCGAACGATATGAGAGATATGAAGATCGGCATCATCGAAGACCGAGCAGAAGTTATACGTTGGTGAGCCGTCGGAGCGCACAAGAATCAGATCATCCAGCTCCTGATTCTGAAACACCACCCTTCCCTTCAGCAGATCGTCAACAACCGTTTCGCCTTCTTTGGGACTTCGGAAACGCAGCGTGTAGGGGCGGGACTCGCCCGGCTCGGGTCGGGAGTCCCGACAGGTCCCGTCGTAGGCCGGACTTCTCCCGGCAGCGAGCGCGGCTTTCCGTTTTGCCTCAAGCTCCTCAGGTGTACAAAAACAGCGAAAGGCCCGGCCCTGGCTGAGCAGCCGTTCCGCCATGTCGCGGTACTGTGCCGAGCGTTGGCTTTGGTAGTACGGGCCCTCGTCCCAAGCCAGGCCAAGCCACTGCATCGAATCTATAATATCGTCGTGGAATTCTTGGGTAGAGCGCTGCCTGTCGGTGTCATCAATACGCAGCACGAAAGTCCCGGACTGTTGCCGCGCAGCCAGGAGGGCAAACAGAGCGGTCCGAGCCCCACCAATATGCAGGAAGCCGGTCGGGCTCGGGGCAAAACGCGAACGCACGGTCGTCATGTCCGAACGCTACCCACGGGCAGCCCACAAGTCAACGCCGGGCGGAATGGCTCGTTCGACTCCTGGTAGCGGTCCGTATATCCCACACAGCGGAGGGGGTTTGAGTTCTTAAAATGTATCAGCTAAGGTGCGTCGGGCTGAGCCGATAGCTCAGTTGGTAGAGCATCTGCCTTTTAAGCAGAGGGTCCCGGGTTCGAGCCCCGGTCGGCTCATTCCTCTTTTACAATCCCTATCTGTCCCCGTCGTCTAGCCTGGCCCAGGACACCGGCCTTTCACGCCGGCGACACGGGTTCAAATCCCGTCGGGGACACTCCCCCCTCTCTCGTCTGAACGACAGACCCGTACAATGCAGAACTAACTTCTTGTATGTTACTGAGCTTGGGATTAAACACTTTCGGACAAATGGAACTCGGCGAAAATTGGCAGGCGAAACGCTTCTCCATTTTCCAGCCGTTTCGAGAAGAAGAGAATCTCCAGATTCTCCACCTCTCCAGATTGCGGATTCATCCGGGCCACAATGCCGTATTCGACTTCCTCGGACTCTTGTTCAGGGTAAGGAGCCGTTTTACCAAGGTAAAGAATGTCTCCAGTGCGGTCGTATTCAACGACTAGTTCCGATGCCATTCGCTCTCTCCTTGGCTAACCTTCCGTGCGATATACGCGGTCACTATCCAGTGCCGTTTACGCGGGGTTGAATCTGAGACAATCGCAACAACAACGTACTTTCCATCTTTCAGGCTATCAAACCAACGGACAAATAGACGCGTTTGTGGGAAACGCCGATCAGAGCGAACTTCATCCGGGTTCGAAAGGGTCTCCGCCAGTTGCTCAAAGTATTCTGGAAGAAAATCGGGATACTTCGCCAGAATATGCTGTCGTCGCTCCTCGGTTAGCTCCACCTCTCCGTTCAGATACGGACATGGAAGTCTCTCCATGCGTGGGCTCTAGCCCCAATTGAGATACCACGCTCGTCTCCTTACACAAACATCCCAAGCGTTTCGAACTCCTCTCGGAGCAACGCTTTCGTATCATCGTAGCCCAGCCACTCCTGAATCAGCGTGGCGTAGACCCGACGGAAGTCGGTCGTATAGCGCAGGTTGCCGTCATCCAAATCGGTCAGACTGGGTGGAGTGCTGTAGAATCCACCTTTGACCTTCTCCCCAATGACGTACACCGGCGTGGCCGTACCATGGTCAGTGCCTTTGCTGGCATTCTCGGGGACACGCCGGCCAAATTCAGTAAAGACCATAATCGCGACATCATCAGCCCGACCGAGGCGGTTGAGGTCTTGCATAAAGCCACGCAACGCGTCGGTGGTATAGGTCAGGAGACGGAAATGGAGATCGTTTTGATGGACGTGCGTATCAAAGACATTGCCCGCATAACTGACGTAGTACAGCCGGGTCGGGATCTCGGCCTTGATGAGTGCCGCGACCTTGCGCAAATCAAGCCCGAGACCGGCAGCCCGCACGCCATAGTCGACCGGGGTCTGATAGTCCGCCCACGCCTGACGGACAAAGGCCGCGCTTTCTGTCGCGTTTTCAGCCAAGCCTGTCAGGAAGTCCAAGGAAGCGTTGGAGGTGTCCCGCTTGTCACTCAGCCGCGGGAAGAGCGGTTGTTGCTGGTGAACCCCGTTCCGTTTAAACCCTTCGGGGTCATAGAAGACCAGGGGCGAGTGGTGGCGACTCCGCACGGCCAGCGATTGCGCGGTGGCAATATTGACCAGATAGTTGCGCTGCACCTCGGGGTCGAGCGCATCGGCCAGGCGGCCCAACCAGCCGAGCTTTTCGCCCGCATGGGGACTGCCCGTATGCCAGAAGCCCATGGACGCAAAATGCGACAGGATCGGATTTTCGTATCCGCAGGCATGCACGATAGCCAGCTTGCCGTCTTTGTATAAATGCTCGAAGCCGGCCATGGCCGGATGAAAGCCAAAATGCGCGTCGATCTTGCGCACGTCTTGGGCCGGAATCCCAATGGTCGGACGCTGTTGGTAATAGGCATCGTCGCCGTACGGAATAATGGTATTCACCCCGTCGTTCCCACCTGAGAGTTCGACCACGACAAGAATGCGTTCCGGATGCGCATGGGGTGACGGCACAGCATCGGCTTGCTCTGCCAGTGCACGGGGCACAAGTGGGTTACCGAGCAGTCCCGCCCCAACGCCGAGGCTGTACATGCCTACTCGAAGTGCATCGCGCCGGGAGAGTGGCCTATGCAGGAAAGATGTTTTGATCGCGGTCTTAGCCATACGTCTTATCCTTTATACATATATAGACTAACCCAACTGATATTCCGGCGTGCTCATCAGGAGATGGACCAGATGACGGACCGGTTCCTCCAGATAGGACATTGCCGGCTTTATCCTATCCGTCCCTAACTCCTGAGTGAGGAAATCAATAAGCGCTTGCCGGTCGTCTGCCGCCGGGGGGACCCGCAGCAGACGCCCAAGAAAATAATCAACGACTTCAGACGTTGAGGCGAGCCCGGCCTGGCGCACGATATTGGTCAGGGAAAGCTGTGCAGCAAAACGAGGAACGGGTTTCACCCGCCGAAAAGCTTCCTGCCAGCCGTGAGTACTCCCGTAGCGCGTGTTATAGTCTTCGTCCGCTCCCGCCATCATATTAAACATCGACATGGACTCGGAGCCTGACGGGCTCATGGCGTTGCCGGACATGGCGTTATCGGCGGTCTCGATCGTTGCCGCCGTGATTTCATAGCCTTGTGCGATCTTGGTCGCGACCTTTTGGTTGGTCACCGGCATGAAACGGTCCGGCGGCCGAAAATTCACCATATCGGGAAAGAAGACCGCACGGGCGAAGTTCCCTCGTTCCAGCAGCAAAGCAGGCGTAATCCAGCTCCGTCCGCCCTCCCAGCCGGCGACGTTCGGTGGATGAAATAATTCCTGACCCAGGTCGCGGGTGGTGGTGTTGAAATCGGGCACTCCGGGAATGTCGGTCAGCCCGAGCTTGCGATAGGTCGAAACCACAAGATGCACCGGGCTTTTGATCTGCGTTGCGTAGGCTGACGGACTGTAGAAGTCGCGCGAGAGAAAAATCGTCGTCAACAGCGGTGCGATTTCGTAGTGATGCTCTCGCAGGATCGCGCCGAGCTGCACCACCAGCTCGGGCGAGGGATTTTGTCGGACAAAATAACGATACAACTTGGCCGCAATAAAGCGGGCAGTCACATCCTGTTCCAGAACGATATCGATGATATCGATGCCGTCGTAATTTCCGGTGCGTCCAAGGAAGGTCTTCTGCCCTTCGTCGTGCAGTTCGGGCTTGACGACAAAGTCCAGTCCGACATGGGTCCAGCCGGTAAACGCCCGGGAGGCCTCGCGAATGTCGGTCTCAGTATAATTGCCCACACCCAGGGTAAAGAGTTCCAGGATTTCTCTACCAAAGTTCTCGTTGGGGTGGCCTTTGATATTCTCTCCGGCATCAAGATAGACCAGCATGGCCGGGTCCTGGGCGACGCCGATGAGAAGATCGCGAAAATTCCCATTCCCCCGTTGCCAGAATAATTCGAGCTGTTTGAGGAGCTTGCGGTAGTCGCGCACCTTGGTATCCGAGGTCGCAAAATGGCCGTGCCAGAACAGGGCGAGCTTTTCCTGGAGCGGGCGCTTTGTCACCAGCATACGCTGGGCCCACCACTGTCCGGCGCGCCGCATTTCCAGTGCGTCGGCCCGCAGCCAATAGAAAAAACGATCGACAACGGGTTGCAAGGGGCGACTCCCGCCGGGTTTGACCTTGACCCCCATGGACTCGCCGTTGACCCGGGCAATACGCACGGCATCGGCCCGGCTTTTGGGAAACGGGTCCAGCGTTGCATCGAACACTCCGGATTCGTCGAACGGCGGGACATGGCTGTTGTCGATGTCTTGGTAGTGTACCAGATGCCGAACCGCGGCGGCTGGCGTCATCGCCGCCAAGTGGTCAACTTCTTGGGGTGGACCGCCAAAACCGGCCCGCTCCAAGAGATGGGCGGCCCGGTCCGGGCTCCAGTCTTGGGCAGTGATGGGCGTCAGGTCGCCCGTCCAGGCATGGGGTCCGGCTCGCAGATTCTGTTGCTGGGAGCGAGCCTCCTCAGCGAAGAGAGAAATCAGCAGCAGGACGAGAAAGATACCGGTTCCAGCCCCTGCCCTGCTGACGAGCCTCCTCGGTCTCGGGTTCCAAATCCATTGCATAGACTAACCTTTCCTACCCCAGATATATACTCGCTGAGCCGGCTACCGCACAAGATGCCAAAAAACCCTCCGATTCAGAGTTCCTGTCCTGCGCCGCTCCCTTGCCTTGATTGGCGAGAGAATATATCCGCTTAGCCAAGCACAGTGTTATCATTTTGCAATAAGCGACAAAGACGTGGAGGGATTTTTGTATGGCGCACAACCTTTTTCATTCCTTGCAAACCTTTACCACCGAGGCCGGAAAAACCGGCCAGTTTTACGCCCTGCCCCAACTTGAGAAAGCGGGCGTGGGATCAATTTCTCGGCTTCCGATCAGTATCCGTATCGTGCTTGAGTCGGTCTTACGCAACTATGACGGCCAGAAAATTACCGAAGCGGACATCCGGACACTTGCCAATTGGGGACCAACAGAGACCCGCACGGCGGAAATTCCCTTTGTGGTGGCGCGGATTATCCTGCAAGACTTTACCGGCGTTCCCCTGCTGGTCGACTTGGCCGCCATGCGCTCAGCCGTGGCCAGGCTGGGCAAAGATCCCAAACTGATCGAACCGCTGGTGCCCGTGGACCTGGTAGTCGACCACTCTATTCAGGTCGATCACTCAGGGGTGGGGAATGCCTTACAACGGAATATGGAGATCGAATTCGAGCGCAATCAGCCCCGGTATCAGTTTCTGAAATGGGGCATGCAGGCGTTCGACAGTTTTCAGGTCGTGCCGCCGGGTATCGGCATTGTCCACCAGGTCAATCTGGAATACCTGGCCAAAGGCGTCCTTGAGAGAGATGGCGTCTATTATCCGGATACTCTTGTCGGAACAGACTCGCATACCACCATGATTAACGGCCTTGGAGTTGTTGCCTGGGGTGTGGGCGGGATTGAGGCAGAGGCCGGCATGTTAGGGCAGCCGGTCTACTTTCTCACCCCGGACGTCGTCGGGGTGCATCTGACCGGTCGCCTGCGTGAGGGGGTCACCGCGACCGACTTGGTGCTGCACTGTACCGAGATGCTCCGCGCGGCCAAGGTCGTCGGGAAGTTCGTAGAGTATTTTGGCGAAGGGGCGGCCTCCCTGGCCCTGACCGACCGCGCGACAATTGCCAATATGGCGCCGGAGTACGGCGCGACCATGGGGTTTTTCCCCATTGATGAGGAAACCTGTACCTACCTGACGGCGACGGGTCGAAGCGCGGAACAGGTTGATGCGTTCCGCAGCTATTTCCAGGCCCAGCAGATGTTTGGCATTCCGCGTCAGGGCGAGGTTGACTACAGCCAGGTGCTCGAACTCGATTTGGCCGATGTGCAGCCAGGTCTGGCCGGTCCACGCCGCCCGCAGGACCGGATCGACCTTCCGGATATGAAGGAGACGTTTCAGCAACTCCTCACAACCTCGCTCGACAAGGGGGGGTTCCAGGCCGACCGATCGATGCTCGACCAGCGTCATGCCGTAGCGAAAGACAAACCTTCGAATTTTGGCGCTATCGGGCATGGCGATGTGCTCATTGCCGCCATTACCTCGTGTACAAACACCTCAAACCCGAGTGTCATGTTGGCAGCCGGTCTCGTAGCCAAGAAAGCGGTCGAGCGTGGCATGACGATCAAACCGACGGTCAAAACGTCTCTGGGTCCGGGCTCGCGGGTCGTAACGGAATATCTGGAGAAAACCGGCTTACAACAGTATCTCAACCAAGTCGGCTTTCAGACCGTGGGTTATGGCTGTACCACCTGTATCGGGAACTCCGGCCCCCTCGATCCGGACATCGAACAGACGGTGATACAGCATAATCTGGTGGCCGCCAGCGTATTGAGCGGCAATCGCAACTTCGAGGCGCGCGTCCATCAAAATATTCGGGCCAATTTTCTGATGAGCCCGCCGCTGGTCGTGATGTTTGCCCTGGCGGGCCGCGTTGATATTGATCTGTCCGAGGAGCCGGTGGGCCAGGACAAAGACGGAAACGACGTCTACTTGCGTGACCTGTGGCCGAACACGAGTGAAATTCAAGACCTCATGGCGTCCGCCATGGACTCGGATACCTACCGCAGGTTGTATGCCGATTTTGAAGAGCAAAATCCGCTCTGGAATGACATTTCAAGCTCAACCGGCGCGGTATACGAGTGGAATGCTGAATCGACCTATATTCAGGAACCGCCCTTCTTTGATGCGTTCGGCCTCCAGGCCGGGACGATTCAAGACATTACCGGCGCCCGTCCGCTGGCCGTGCTGGGCGATTCCGTCACCACCGACCACATCAGTCCCGCGGGAGCGATTAAGCCGGATGCGCCAGCCGGACAATATCTCCAGGAGCAGGGAATTGAAGTCAAAGACTTCAATAGTTATGGCTCACGGCGCGGCAACGATCGCATCATGACCCGCGGCACGTTTGCGAACGTGCGGATTAAGAACTTGATGGTGCCCGGAGTTGAAGGCGGGGTCACGCAGTATCATGCCACTGACGGGAATGGTGGCGAGCAGATGGCGATCTACGATGCGGCCATGAAATATCAGGCCGCGGGCACCCCTCTGGTCGTGCTGGCCGGGCAGGAGTACGGCACGGGAAGTTCGCGTGACTGGGCCGCCAAAGGGACGCGACTGCTTGGGGTGAAAGCGGTCGTCGCCCAAAGCTTTGAGCGGATTCACCGCAGCAATTTGGTCTTCATGGGTGTGGTACCCTGTCAATTCAAAGAGGGGACCAGCGTGCAGACACTGCGTCTTGACGGGACGGAGACCTTTGATCTCATTGGGCTCAACTCCGACCTCAAACCCCTCCAGGACGCGACCCTGGTCGTCCACCGCGCCAAGGGACAGTCAACAGCTGTCCAGGTTACCGTTCGTATCGATACCCCTATTGAGGTCGAATACTACCGGCATGGGGGCATTTTGCCCTACGTGTTACGGCAGTTGGTTGCCTGAGGCTACCGGGCGATTCAAGAATCGCCCCTCTCCGGATCGTCCCTTCACTGCGGGCTCTTATTGAGCGCCGTCTGCGGGTATTTTACACTTGCAAAGTGCCCGTTTGCTTCCTATGATCCGGCCATACATGGCCTCACGAATCTTCTCTTTTCTTCTGAGCTTCCTCCTCGTTTGCCTTGCGCTCCCACCACAGAGCCGGCCAAAGACGGATCTGATGGATCAGTATCTCTCCTTATCGGGGGCGTTTTCTTTCGTACGCCGGGCCCCGGAGGGAACGGTCTCAAAAAAGATCGTACTCACTGTCTTTGAGGACTTTCTGTGCTCACATTGCTATGACGTCTTCTCCAACCTCATCCCTGCTCTCAAGCAGAAATATCCGAATCAGCTCGACATCCACTTTCGCGCGGTTCCGCTTGTCCACGCGTCCTCTCAAATTCCAGCCCGTGCCTATGCCATCTCTCACGAATTGGGGCTGAGTGAAGAAATGCAGCGTGCATTATTTCAGGCGCGTTTTGAGGAAGATATTGATACGGGCAGCCGAGACGGCATCGCCCTGGTTGCCCACCGCATCGGCCTCGATCCTGCATTACTCCTGAGCCAGCTCGATGCAGACGGGGGGAAGGCCGAGCTTGAAGCCACCGTTGCCCTGGGGAATAGCTATCATATTGAGAGTGTCCCGACCCTCATCATCGATGGGTGGATCCGGGTGCAGGACCTCTCTCCTCAGAACATCGAAACGATTATTGACGAGCTACTTGAGCGGAAACAGGGGGATCAGTGAGTCCAAAGCGAAACTCCGGCATCCGCTAGGACGACAGTGTAAGGCCAAAAGGGAGCGACATGAGCACTGCAGAGCGCAGCTATTTATATACACTGGGGGAACAGATTATTGCGCGGCGCAAGCTTGTTTTGCTGCTCGTGACCCTCGCCACCCTGGTTTTTGCCTCGTTTGCCGCTCAGCTTGACCTCGTCACTCGGTTCGACGAACAACTGCCGGAGAACCACCCTTTCATTCAGGTCCATAAGACCTACGCGCCGACCTTTGGCGGAGCCAACACCGTCATGCTGATGTTGGAGGTCGAAGAAGGTACCATCTTCAATCAGGCCACGTTGACCAAAATTTTCAATATGACCCAGGCCCTGGAGCGGGTGTATGGCGTGAATAATGAATTGGTCAACTCCATCGCCCACCGGACCAACCGCCGCGTGATCATGAAAAGTGGTGGGATGCAGGAAGTCGAGCCGGTCATGGAACGGGCACCCGAGACCGAGGCAGAAGTCGAACGCATACGCCGCATCGTGCATTCCTCGCGGAATTTATACGGCGTGCTGGTTTCGCTGGACGAAAAAGCCGCCCTGCTGAATGCCACCTTTATCGAGCAGCGGCTCGATTATCGACGATTGTTTGAGGAAGTCCGGCGCTCTGTGGTTGAACCGTATGAGGACGACAACACGCGGATTTATCTGGCCGGTCAACCCGCGCTGTACGGCTGGGTGTATTTCTACGCCAAGCAGGTCTACGTCATTTTTCTGGCAACGACGGTGCTGCTGTGGTTGCTGCTGTACTGGTATTTTCACGATGTCCGAGGGGCGCTACGACCCACTTTGACCGGTGTCATATCGGCCATTTGGGGGCTGGGATTTATCAAGATGATCGGCTTCAGCCTCGACCCCCTCACCCTCGTCATTCCTTTCTTTATCACCGCTCGGGCGGTCAGCCACTCCGTCCAGATGCATGAACGCTATTATGAGGAGTATCGCAAGGCAAAAGGGCAAAAAGAGCCGGCCATTATTGCCTCGTTCGCCGAACTGTTCGTGCCGACCCTGTCGGGTATCCTGACCGACGCCCTGGGTTTGCTGGTGATCTTGTTCGTGCCTATCGTGCTCTTGCAGAAACTCGCCATTAGTGCGGCCGTGTGGATTCTCGCCATTACCGTGAGCGAACTCTTGCTGAACCCGATTGTCTACCACTACCTGCGTGAACCCGACATCCGGGTCGTTGAGCGACGCGAGAACGGGCTCTTCAAACGGATTGTCTCAGCTGCGGCGAATTTTCTCGTCTCTTCTGCAGGCAAAGGGCTGACGCTTGCCAGTTGGGCACTTGTTTTGGGCGTCAGCGTCTACTTCTGGCAAAATCTGGTGATTGGCGACCCGACCGCGGCCACCCCGCTCCTGTACCGCGACTCTCCGCATAATACCGCCCATGCGCGTATTCAAGACACCTTTGGTGGGGTTGAACAGCTCATGGTTGTGGTTGAGCGTAAAGAGCCGGAGAAAAAAGAAGAGGCCGAAGACGCGAGCGAAACGAGTGCGCTCGACCGATTTCGTCAGCAAAGCGAGCAGCCCTCATTAGCGACTCCTGAGGTCTTGCCCTGGATCGAACAGTTTCAGCGCGCGCTCGAACGCGACCCGGCGGTAGGGTTGAGCTTCTCATTTGTGGATATTTTGTCGGTCGTAAATGGAGCCATTCATGAACAAGAGCCCAAATGGGAGGTCCTTCCCCGACGCACGAGTGAAGTCCGGCTCCTGCTCGCCTCCTATTTCTTCGGCACCTCATTTCAGGAAAGCGCGCAAGTCATTGATCACCAGTATCGCTCTGCCCCCGTCCGTTTCTTTCTGACCGACCATCAGGGAGAAACCATTCGGCGGGTTATTCAGCGGGCTCGCGACTATATCGATACCCATCCCAATGACGTCGCGCAGTTCCGGCTCGCCGGCGGCCCGATTGGCGTATTGGCCGCTGCCAACGAAGAGTTGTTTCGGAATGATATTCTGGTCAACGTCCTTGGTTTTGGCACGATCTTCCTCGTCCTCGTTATTACCTACCGCTCGGTCATGGCCGGGGTGTATATGATTATCCCTCTACTCGTCGCAAATGCCGTTATTAACGCGTATATGGGTGCCCGTGATATTGGCATCAATATCCATACTCTGCCGGTGGTGACTGTCGGCGTCGGATTTGGCATCGACTATGCCCTGTATATTGTGAGTCGTATTATCGAAGAACACCGGCTGGGCATGGGGCTGGATGACGCAGTGAGAACGGCACTCGCAACGTCCGGGAAAGCGGTGACCTTTACCGCCCTGACCATGATCCTCGGTACGCTGTTCTGGACCATGTCCAGCCTCCGCTTTAGTGCAGAGATGGGGCTGCTGCTCGCCCTCTGGATGGGGGTGAGTTTCTTGGCGACCATGACGCTTTTACCCGTTCTGGTTGCGCTCTTCAAACCGCGCTTTGTCACGGCGCAAGCCGCCGGAGCCACATAATTATTCACTTTTTCCTTGGGACATGTTAGGAGAAGAACCGAAGGAGAATATTTCCCTGGCCCTGCCGCCCCTCCCAGAGGAGGGGGAAAAAGCCTCTTCTGAAACTATTGACAAATATGCCCTCTAATAAAGATAAAGCCATTATAGAAAGGATACGATCATGAGTCGTGCCCCTCCGCGCTGACCAAACCGCCGCTCGCATATATCTCGTAGGAATATTATAAAAAGGAGAGGATTTTATGAGAACCTATTGGTGGACCAGAATTGCTTGCGCCCTCACGCTCGTAGGTGCGATGAGTCTGTCAGCCCCGGGCTGGGTGGCTGCCGATGTCAACCCAGGGGACACCATTACCAAAGAGAACATGGCTGAGGCAGGAGAACTCCTTATCCCAGGCATACAGTGGTTTGTCGAAAACGGCATGCCCATTCAGGTCACTGAGTATAAGAAAGTCAATCTGCCTAAACTCTATGCCGAAGCGACCGAGAAATACTCAGGCCAAGTCCAAATCTCGGCCGACGGCCGGGAAATGATTAACTACGTAGCCGGTCTCCCGTTCCCAAACATTGATCCCAACGACTCCCTGGCTGGGGCGAAGATCATGTGGAACCAGGAGCAGAAGCCTTCTTATGTGGACAACGTGGGAACCGAATGGATCATGGAACTCGTCAATAACCGGGGCGAGATGGAACGGATGTACGGCTCCCAGTTCTGGCGTCGGATGATGTGGACCGGTCGTCTGTACACCGATCCCAAACCGATTGTCCCCAACAATCCGCCAATGCGGTATACGGAGCAGTTTGGTCCGCTCTTTATTCCAAACGACCTGAAGGGCGCGGGCGTGCTCAATACACGCTATCTGCCGACGAATATTCCGGATGACTCCTATTTGGTCCGCTCTTTATTCCAAACGACCTGAAGGGCGCGGGCGTGCTCAATACACGCTATCTGCCGACGAATATTCCGGATGACTCCTATATGTATCTGCCTGAGCTGCGTCGTGTGCGGCGTATCAGCGTCGCGAACCGCTCGGATGCCTTCTGGGGCACGGACATGGATCTCGACTCCCTGTGGGGCATGAATTCCAAGCACGCCTACTGGAAGTGGCGACTCTTGGCCGAAAAGCAGATCCTGGCTCCGGTCCATATGGGGCAATACGGCACCAGAGATGTCTGGTGTGCACAGCCGGACGGCAGAAGCGGCGTGCTCGCGGGTATGCCGTGCAATATCAACTGGGAAAAGCGCAACGTTTATGTTGTTGAAGGGCTCCCGGTTGCCTACAGCCAGTATGCCTATTCCAAGCGTATCATGTATGTCGACAAAGACTTCTGGGCTCAGAACTTCTCGGAAATGTACGACAACGGTGGCGAGCTGTGGAAACTCTGGTTCAACATGTTTGAGTATGGCCCCCTGCCGTACGAAGGATATCCGGTAAAACCTATCCGTGGCGCCAAATACAATTACACGGATGACTGGGCCTTTACTCCTCATGGGATGCAGATGGACCTCCAGCTTGCCCACTTCAGCAAGTGGGATGCGCCGTCCGGCTATGAGAAGCAGGAAGACTGGATCAACGAGTGGTATTTCAACGAGCCAATTGAATTTAACACCTCCAAAGCGTTCTCGGTGAACTTCCTCATCCAGAGCGCCCGTTAACCCTACAAACCAGCAGAGAGGGGTAACATATCTGTTACCCCTCTCGCTCATAACAGACTAGCCGGCGACTTTTTCTCTATTTTCTTTTTTGCTAGGGTGGCCGCACTTTCATTTTGCGGAGGGGGAATTATGGCCAGTGATACAGAGCAGACGGGCGGGGACAGTGGTCTTTCAAAAGCGGTTTGGCATTACATTAGCGTTGGGGTGCTGTGGCTGGGGTTAATACTCACTGGCCTCGCCTTTGAGCGCCTCGGACTGACCACATCGTATCTGACAGGCATACTCCCAGGCGAGGTGAACAGCCTCAGGACGCAGGTCGCAGAGCTTGAGGGCAACAATCAGGAGCTCACCCACGATAGGGACCGCGCGGCGAAAACACGCAACACGCTTGAGGTCGAGGTGAATAAGCTGAAACGGCTCCAGCGGGAACTCGAGGCCGAAATTGATGAATTGAAAGCCGTGCCGGCTGCAATGGCCACGCCCTCAGCGTCATAGTCCCGCCAGCAAGATTTTTGTAGGGTTTTTATGATCGGAGTTCAGAACGTTACCAAATACTATGGGCAAGTTTGTGCCCTTGACCGAGTTTCCTTTGAGGTCAAGAGCGGGGAAATTGTCGGCCTGCTCGGACCAAACGGTTCGGGTAAAACGACGCTCATGCGTATCCTGACCGGATTTTTTTCGGCAACTGAAGGGACAGTCCACGTGGCCGGGCTTGACGTGGCGACGTCTTCGCTTGCCGTCCGCAGCCGTCTGGGCTATCTGCCGGAAAACGTCGTCCTCTACCCGGACATGTCGGTCCGAGCGTTTCTGAATTTCTGCGCTCGGATCAAGATTAATGGCGTGTCACAGCGGCGCACCAGTGTCGAACGCGTCCTCAGCGAGTGCGCGCTTGAAGACATGGCTCATCGTCAAATGGGAACGCTGTCGAAGGGCTACCGCCAGCGGGTAGGATTAGCCCAAGCTCTCCTGAGTGAACCCGAGGTCCTCATCCTGGACGAGCCGACGGTTGGCCTTGATCCGAACCAAGTGATCGATATCCGTGAGCTCATCAAGGGACTGGGCGGGAAAGCAACCATCCTGCTGTCAAGTCATATTCTGCACGAGGTGGAATTGACCTGCGAACGGGTGGTCATTATCGACAAGGGCCGCATCATTGCCGAAGACACCACGGAACGCCTGAGCGAGCGGGTCCAGGGCACGGCAAGCGTGCTGGTCCGAGTGGGCGGACCGCGTCAAAGCATTCTGCAGGCACTCCGGGCGATCAAGGCGGTCGTCCAAGTCACCGAGCAAAACAAGAAAGGCGGGGACAGACCGGAGGATGCTGTTTTTACGGTTCAGTCCTCCAATCAAGATATCGCCCGAGAGATTGCCCAGACAGTCATCAATAACGGCTGGGCTCTGCATGAGCTCAGACCGGTCACCCTTGACCTTGAAGCCCTCTTTGTCCGTTTGACCAGAAGAGAAGAGCAAAAGGAGGCGGCGTGAAGAGTCACACAGCCCGCCCCATCCCAGCATCGGGGTCAGGCGATCAGCGTCATCGGGCGGAGAGTGGATAAGGCATCTGTATAAAAGGTAGGACGATGTTTGCGAATTTTTGGGCCGTCCTGAATAAGGAATTACGCTCGTATTTTCTGTCGCCGTTTATTTATCTGATCTCGGCGGTCTTCCTGTTGCTGAGTGGCTATTATTTTTACTCCGACCTGGTTTTCTATGTCCAGTTTGGCTTTGGGCTGAATATCATGGAAAACTTTTGGCAGCTCATGTTCACCGACCTGCGTCTGGTCATCATGCTCACTGTCCCCTTCCTGACCATGCGTCTCTTCGCCGAAGAAAAGCGGCTCGGCACGATCGAACTCTTGCTGACCTATCCGATGCGTGACACCGACCTCTTTTGGGGCAAATTTGTCGCGTGTGCTATCGCCACGCTGTTTATGCTGTCGTTCACCCTGATCTATCCCGTGTTGATGTTTGCCCTGCAACCGTTCAATTGGACGCTGGTCGTGCCCGGATATGTTGGGCTGGTGATGCTCTCCCTGACGTTTATTGCCTGTGGCCTGTTTATTTCGTCGCTCACGGATAACATCGTCGTTGCCGGTTTGGGCTCGCTCGGGACGCTGCTCTTTTTTTGGATTCTGAGCTGGAATGACGGGGCGACGCAATTCGGGCTCATCAGCACGATTGCCTCCGTCTCCATGGTCACCCACTTCCAGAGCTTTGCCCTTGGGTTCATCGATGCAAAAGAAATCACCTTCTTTTTGCTCTTTATTATCTTTTTCAGCTTTCTGACCCTTCGCTCCCTGGAAGCGCGGCAGTGGAGGGGACGCCGATGAATGCCAACATTCGCAACACGATTAAACTCGTTATTGGAACTCTGGGGTTCTTTGCTCTGATTGTTGCTGTCCAATCTATCTTATCTGGACACAATCAGCGGCTTGACCTGACTTCACAGAAAAAGTTTACGCTCTCGCCGCGGGCGCAACAGGTCGTATCCGGCCTGAAACGCGATGTCCGGGTCATGGCCTTTGTGCACAGTGACCGTCCGGAAAATTTCTTTATCAAGGACATGCTCAGCCGCATGGCCAACCTCTCGCCGCACTTCAACTACAATATTGTTGACATCAATCGGAATCCGGCCCTGGCCCGGGAATACCAGGCTACCCAATACGGAACCCTGGTGTTCGAGTCGGGCGGGATACGCAGAGGGACGCTGCTGGGTAGGGGCGAATCCGCAGCCGTTGCCACCCTGCTTCAGGTTACGCGCGCGCAGGGCGACAAGGTCATCTATTTTCTTACCGGGCATGGGGAGGCCGCCCTGCCCGATACGTCTCCGACTCGGGGCTATAGCAAGCTCCGGGGGGCCCTGGTTGATGAGTTTTATGATGAGAAAACCCTCTCGCTCGGCGAGAGCGGAGCGGTCCCGGAGGATGCGACCGCGGTTGTCATCTTCGGTCCAATCTCTGATTTTCTCCCGTTTGAACTGGAAGCGCTGGACGCCTATGTGCGGCGTGGTGGCGCCCTATTCGTATTGCTGGATCCGGGCAGCTCGCCCTCATTTGTTACCTTTCTTGAGAGATACGGCATTAGCCTGCCGCCCCTTATTGCAGTCGATCCCACCAAGCGTCTGTTTGCCGGCGAGATGTTGACCTTCCGGGCTTCAGCCACCAAGAAACCGCATCCGATAATCCGCTCGGTTAATGCGCCGCCTATTTTTTCACTCGCCCGCGTGGTGTATATGGAGCCAGATGAGGAAAAGGGCTTGATTGCCGCAGCCATTCTGGCTACCTCGCCCCAGGGCTGGGCCAGTGCCCAGGAAAACATTCCGCGCACCGGGATTACAAAATTTGAGGAGGGACGGGACTTTCGTGGCCCAATTCCCATTGCCGGTGAGATGGCTATTCGGACTGGGGATACGCTCGGACGTATTGTGGTGTTTGGCGATGCGGATTTCGTCAATAATGATTTAGTCGAACAGGGCGGCAATAAAGACCTCTTCATCAATGCCGTCAATTGGCTCGCCGAGGACCAGAGTCAGATGGCGGCCAGGCCGGAGACCCAGCACTCGGGTGTCAACCAACTCTTTCTCTCCTCGGATCAGATTCAGACCGTTCTTGTCACAAGCACCGTCATTATACCGGGCTCTTTCTTGTTAATCGGGGTGGGTGTCTTTACGTGGCGGAGGTATCGCGGATGACGTGGCAGCGGGTCGGCCTATACTATCTTTTTGCTATTGTCCTCGGGGGGTATTACCTCCTTTTTGAGTGGCGTCCGGGCGGCCCGGAGGCGCCTATCTTTGAACCGCGCCCAGTCCGGGAGGGGACTTTTCTCACCCTCAAACGTGGCACGATTCATAAGCTCTCCATCCACCGCCAGGAGCATACCTTTGTCTCGCAGCGCAACGAGGCCCAGCCGGGTGAGATTCAGGCGGAGTGGCGGACCCTTGAGCCGTCGGGTGCACCGGTCACCTCTGCGCTTGTGATCAGTTTTCTTGAAAACCTCACCCCGGATAGAAAGGTCCCCATCGTCCATGAGGCCCCGGAGGACTTGACCTCGTACGGTCTGGCTCCCCCTGCTTCAACCGTTATCGTTGAAGGCGATGGAGAGCAAGGCAAGGAAACCGTTTTCATCGGCAGCTATAATCCGACAAAAACGGCCGTCTATGCCCGTAAAGACGGCTCCCCCGAAGTGCTCCTATTGGGCTATAATGTGAAATATTACGAAGACCTTATCTTTCAGGCGACACGGCGTGGTACGGAAGAGCGTTCCTAACCGGCGACCAGTCTTAAGCCGACGTCCGAGCAAGAGAAGTCAGATGAACAAGCACTCTCAGCGGTTTTGTTCAAGGCTGCTCACACTATCGCTCTTGTTTGTCTGGCTCGCTGTGCTGCCCGGCTGTCAGTTTGAAGAAACAAATGTCCAGGACGACCTGACGACGTATATGGACCAGGCGCGTTTATGGGCGGCGACCGAGGCAAAAATCAACAACGCGATCGCCAGCGCCCGAGAAGACCAGTTCGTGCATGACGATTTTGTGCTGGAAACCATGCGCCCGGCGATCGGGGTCGCCCGGGAGTATGTTGTCGAATTGGAGCGTTATGAACCACAGTCCCCGGCCCTGATGCAGATACATCAGGGCTATATCGAATCCTGGCGCGCCCATGAGTTTGCTCTGGTGTCGGTCGTCGATGCCGTTGAACGACAGGACTATATTCAGCTCTCACGGGCAAACGACGAATTGCTAGAGGCGCAGCGCTCGGTTTCGGATGTGCTTGCCGCTCTTGCGCGGCTGCTGCGTGAAGCTGGCCTGGCTCCGGACACACCGACCGGACGGCCTCTCACCCCCCCCCGTGAGGGGGTCAGCATTGACCCTTCCTCCTGAAGATACCCCCTTCAGGACGGCAAAAACACGGTGTCATCAGAGTATGGCAAAAGCCCTTGGGACCCCTCCCCTTCTGCGGTAGTAGAAAAAAACCTGCCGCTGAGCTATTGATCCTTATCCCCACGCTCCATATGACAGTGGGAGGAAATTTCACCCAGGGCAGAGGTTTTCGAAAGGAGACTTGTATGATGAAGCTGAAAGCATGTTTTTCCGCCGCGCTCGTATGCGCGGCAGTGGGGAGTTGGGTCGTCCCAGCCTCTGCTCAATTCCCCCAACCGGGGGACGTTGTCGATCAGAGCAATATGGCCGAGGCGGCGGATGTCCTCAATCCAACCGCAAACTGGATGCTCAACCAGGGCATGAAGATGAAGGTCATCGAGTACCGCGAGTACAAATGGCCCAGAGCGTACGCAGAGGCCACAGAGAAATTTGCCGGTCAAGTGAATTTGTCAGAAGATGGTCGGACGTTGACCAACTACGTCGCTGGGTGCCCGTTTCCCAACATTGACGTCAATGATCCCCTCGCCGGTGCCAAGGCCATGTGGAACCACGAGTACTTTCCCGATTTTACGGACAACGTGGGCTGCCCCTGGATTCTCGAGTTGGTGAACTACAAGGGCGAGATGGAGCGCTTTTATGCCTCGCACTTCTGGCGGCGTATGAAGTGGGAAGGCCGGCTGCACATGGACCCGAAGCCGATCGCGCCGTTTAACCCACAGATTACCTATACCGAGCAATGGGGGCCGCTATACGCCCCGAACGATCTGAAGGGCGCTGGCGTGCTGAACTTCCGGTATACCCCGCTCGAAAATCCGGATGACTCGTATATGTATCTGCCTGAGCTGCGTCGCGTGCGTCGTATCAGCGTGGCGAACCGCTCGGACGCCTTCTGGGGCACGGACATCGATATCGACTCGATCTGGGGCTTCAACGCCAAGCCCGGATACTGGACCTGGCGCGTCTTGGCCGATAAAGAGACCCTCATGGCCGCCCACTCAGGCCATTATCAGGATCGAGAGGTCTGGGCTGCTGCGCCGGACGGCCGGAGCGGAGCGACCGCCTTTCTCTGGTCGGACACAGTGCAGTGGGAACGCCGGCCGGTATGGGTCGTCGAAGGCATCCCGACCGGGTATAACCAGTATGCCTACTCCAAGCGGGTTATCTATCTCGACAAGGAGTATTTCAACACCTCATGGTCAGAGACGTATGACCAGGGTGGTGAGATTTGGAAAACCTGGACTCAGCTCATGAACATCTCGACGAAGCCCTCAGACAAGTATATTGCCGCGGACTACGACGAGGAACAGGTCTTTACCCACAATGGCCAGGTGGTCGATATGCAGATTACCCACAGCTCCAAGTGGGACTGCCCTCCGGGGTATGACGAGTACTACGTGCCGAAGTACGACTGGTACTTCAATACCGCCAAGGAGTGGAACACGCCTGAGGCGTTCACCGTGAATTTCCTGATCCAGAGCGCCCGCTAAACGTCACAGTCCCCTGCCCTGCTGTGATGAAGAAAATCCCCCGTACAACCCTGTACGGGGGATTTTTATTTTGATAAGAGAAACATTCATTTTGAGGAGGGAAGCTGCGGCAAGGTCAAGGTTTCATCCCCCATCGTCTCTTGACTTTTGCCGGAAAAAAATGCAAAGGACGGAAGGCACGAAATCTTGTTGGGGAAGCCTAGTGCAAGTCGTCCATACCAAAAGGGAGGTCACCATATTATGAATACTGAGAGGGCCGGCTTGGCCCACAGATGCACCAGCCTTTTCGCCTCGCTGTTTACCGCCGCGGCCCTACTCGGTCTGGCGGGATGCCAGGGAGAACAGCCAACCGCATGGAGCACATCGCTGCTGGCACGGACCGACAAATTTTTTGGTGCCGCCCACGTCACGGGCGACACCTTTGTGGCCGTGGGCTATGCCGGTCGCATCTTGCGGAGCGAGGATGCCGGCAAAACCTGGGCAGACGTTGACAGTGGCGTGCCCTGGACGCTCAACAACGTCAGCTTCGCCGGCGAGCATGGCTGGGCAGTCGGCCATAATGGGGCCGTCATCCACTCCCGGGACGGCGGCAAAACCTGGACAGCGCAAACCGCCGACACGGACAAGACCCTGATGGCGGTCTCCTTTGTTGACCAACTGCACGGCTGGGTGTGTGGTGATGAATCAACCTGGATGTGGACCGACAACGGCGGAGAGACCTGGAACGTCGAGATGATGGAGGTGTCTCAGATCGGCTTGTCCGAGCGCACCCGTCTGGCCGTGCCTGACATCATCTATTACAGCGTACAGTTTCTGGACAGAAACACCGGCTGGATGGTGGGTGAATACGGCAATGTCCGCTACACAACAGACGGCGGCAAAACCTGGGGGGCACAGCACAACAGTCTGCTCGATGAACTCGTTGAGCAGGGGGGTGTGCGGGACGTCATGGTGATGGGCGCGTTCTTTAAGGTGCACTTCAGCGACCCCAATAATGGGGTGATGGTCGGCGCTGGTGGGGCTATTACAAAAACCAGTGACGGCGGTCAGACCTGGACCTGGGTAGCGCGTGAGGGCAGCAATGCGGATATTCCGGCGCTGCATCTCTACGATATTGATGCGACGGGTGAGAATGGTCGTCTCATCCTCGCGGGCATGAATGCGGTCGTGCTTGATACCACCGACGGCGGAACCAACTGGAGCCCGACCGAGATGCCGGATGGCGTATATACCTGGATCAATTCGGTTGCCTTTGGAGAGAACGGCAAGGGTGTTCTGGTAGGCGGGAAAGGCACCATCATGATCACCAGCGATGGCGGCAAGAGTTGGAAGATGGTTGAGCAGGAAATGGTCGAGGAGGAAGCTGCCGCGCACTAGTCAGGCGTCCGGGTGCCTGCTCACAGCATTATCACGTAGAGTGAACGATTAGAAAAAAGGAGAAAACCGTGGCTGAGAGAAAGATGCCGACTATTGAAGAGCTCGAAGCGCATTCCAGGGAGCGCGCCGCCCTCTATCGTTTGGGAGAAGGCCTGATCCGTAATCGCTTTCTGATCACGCTCGGGGTATTACTTGTCACCGGATTCATGGCCTGGCAGGCGTTATCGATTGAAATGTCCACCAGCTTTAACGACCTGCTTCCGTATCGTCATCCCTTCGTCCGTGTGCATTTCCGCTTTGCCGATCAATTCGGTGGGGCGAATAATGTCAACGTGATGCTGAAAGTGGATAAGGGCGACGTCTTCTCGGTACCTATGCTCCGAAAAATCTACGAGATGACGCAGGCCATGGACCGCGTCACCGGGGTGAACCACGACCAGATTGAGTCGATCGGTCATCGCACGACACGCTATCTCACCGTGTCGGGCGGGACGATTGCCACTCCCCCGGTCATGCGTCGTCCACCCAAGTCAGACCGAGAGGTCGCTGAAATCCAGGAAATTTGCTATAATACCGAAACCATCTACGGCCAGTTGGTCGCCCTGAACGGTCAGGCCCTCCTGCTGAAAGCCAATTTCATTGAGGGCAAGCTCGACTATAAGACCGTCTTTGAAGAGATCCGCCGGACCGTCAAAGAGCCCTTTGAGACCGCTGAGGAGACGATCTGGGTGGCTGGCGAGCCCCAGCTCTACGGCTGGATATACTACTACGCGAACGAGGTGTTTTACATCTTCCTGGCCGCGACGGTGGTGTGCTGGATCCTGCTCTACCTCTACTTCCACGATTGGCGCGGAGCGCTGCGTCCGACCATCACCGGCGTTGTGTCGGCCTTTTGGGGTCTGGGTATTCAGGCCATGATGGGTTTCTCCATGGACCCGCTTGCCCTGGTGATTCCCTTCTTTGTCACGGCCCGGGCCATAAGCCACTCGGTGCAGATGCACGAGCGTTATTACGAGGAATATCGCAAGTGGCAGTGGAATAAAGAAAAGGCGATTGTCGCCGCGTTTGCCGAATTATTCGTGCCAACCCTGAGCGGTATTATTACCGACTCGTTGGGCATGCTCGTCATCGTGGTTGTGCCGGTGGTCATCCTGCAAAAGATCGCCATCTCGGCTTCGATCTGGGTCGCCTCGGTTGCGGTCAGCGAGTTGCTCATGAACCCGGTTGTATACTACTACCTCAGAGCGCCCGAACCGGAAAAGGTCATGCAACGTGAGGAAGGCTGGCTCCAACGTTTTGCTGACCGCTGCGCAGCCTGGATCACAACCCCCAAAAACGCCAGGATGATTGTTATTTTCTGGGTCGCCGCCTTTCTGGTTTCCCTGACCCAGATTCGGCACCTCACCATCGGCGACCCAACCGCGGCTACACCGCTATTGCATCTGGATTCGCCGTATAATCAGTCCCATATCGAGATTCAAAAGTATTTTGGCGGGATTGAACCGCTCATCATTGTGGTCGAGGGACGCGACAAGGAAGTGCTCAAGAACCCCGATTTGTTACGCCAACTCGAAAAATTCCAGCGTCACATGGAGCGCGACAAAGACATTGGCTACAGCTTCTCACTGGCTGACATCATTCAAGCCATTAATATGACCTTCTATGATATGCAGCCACGCTGGGGGTCCATCCCGGCCAGTTCCCGGCGGGTGAGTTCGCTCTTCTTTTACTATTTTGCCGGCACGCCGCCCGGCGAGTCGTCGAAATTCCTCGACCCGAGCTATACGGTCTCGCGAGTGACGTTCTACTGCGCCAATCACCAAGGGGACAATATCGCCCGGATTATTCAGGAAGCGCGAAAATTCGTTGCCGACAACCCGCTGCCCAATGCGGACTGGCGTCTGGCCGGTGGTTTGATCGGGGTGACGGCCGCAGCGAATGAAGAGATTATCAAGAACAACCTGTATATGCACGGCCTGGGCTTCGGGACGATCTTCCTGATCGTGATGTTTACCTACCGTTCCCCGGTCGCCGCAGTCGTGATGATGATCGGCCTGTTTCTGGCCGACGGCGTGGTGAACGCGTATATGGGTGTCCGTAATATCGGTATCAACTTGCAGTCGTTACCGGTGGTGACCGTCGGAGTTGGATTTGGTATCGACTACGCCTTATATATCGTCAGTCGATCGGTGGAAGAATATGACGGCGATATCAACGACGCGGTCCGGTTAGGACTCTCGACAGCAGGGAAAGCGGTGGCCTTTACCGCGGCAACCCTGATCGCAGCCACGGTTCTGTGGGCGTTCTCGAACATCCGTTTCTGCTCGGAAATGGGCCTGCTGCTGGCCTTGTGGATGGGCATCAGCTTCCTTGGCGCCTGTACCTTCGTGCCTGCGGCATTGGTGCTCTGGCATCCGAAGTTCTTTGTTCGTGCCGCCAGAGAAGGTATTATTGCTTAAAACCGCTATCCCTTCTTTACTGAAGGCAAAAGAGGCAGCCTCATGAGGCTGCCTCTTTTTTTGTCCAATGGCACAGTGGAGGAACTGGTGAATATAAGCGAGGGGATACAGGCTTACATCGGAATCGGCTAACCCAGACTGATTGGCTGGGGCCTCTGGCAGATGCAGCACACGGCCTTCGCCTGGAGCGATCAGATAGCGCAGTTACAGCAGGAAAGAGTCTCCGCCGAACTGACTCAAGCTATCTGTTACGGGAGTAATAGCCCCCTCATCGTCGGGGCCATTCGAACGAGGCGTCTATTCGTGAGGACGGGCCGGGGGGGATAAACGCGCGGTTAGCAATAACCACGCGCGGGTTGTTGGTAAGATGGGCTGCGGGGAAGCAATCTGGAGAATAAAGCGGAGTGCTTTACTACTGATCTTCCAGATCGTCACCGCCCTTTTGCATCGCCCCTTCTGGGTTTGTCAGCAAGGACTCACCAAGGGCCTTGGGGTTCGCAGCCAATCCGGGCTCTCGGCTATCCTTATTGGCCTGCTTATACTGGTCAACCAAAGACGGTTTGGGCTCAGCATCCTTGACTTCATCGATTGGTGGGGCGCCGAGTTCACACCCGCCCAGCACGACAATCGATCCAATTCCACACGCGACAAGCCCATGCCGCAGCCATTTGCCGTAACGAGAAAAAATATCTTGCATGGAGCGGACTATTAAAGAAAGCCACGCATTTGTCAAGAGCAGAAAACCGGGGCGTGTAGTGGTTCAATTTGCTTGTTCCCCCTCACCCCAGCCCTCTCCCCCTAGGGGAGAGGGAGCAGATTGTCCCTCCCCCTCTGAGGGGAAGGGGGGGCGCTCCGCCTCAGCGGGCAAGAGCGATGTGAAACTGAACCACTACCAGCCCGTGGCCGCGATGGCCGGCGGCCCGCTTGGCCGCGCTGCGGGTCCGCAAGCCGTGGGGGGGGCCATGGATGGTCTCGATGATCGGGCGCCCGCGGCCATACCGGCGTTTGGCGTGAGCCCGCGGTGCCGCCCGCCCCTTCGGGGGCGGGCGGACCGGCGCCCCGCCAGAGCGCGGGGAGAGCGGGGAAGGAAGGGATTGAATACAGGCCAATGCGCGCCTATATTCCGGCTTGACAGCCGCAGATGATATGAGCGAAACGCGGGCGGCGCCCGCCGGTCATAGAACGCTGTTTAACAGGTGGCTGATTTTGAATGGGTGATTGGGCCATAATTGTGTCGGGGCGCCGCATGCGGCGCTCCTGTTGGTCGTATAAGCCATCAAATTGCGCACAAAAAGAGCTTTTACGGTTCAATAAGCCATCAAATTGCGCACAAAAAGACCCCCTGTGGTTCAATAAGTTATTGATTTTATTGCATTCAGGTCGGAGACCCCCCCTATATTGTTTTGGATGGGTTTGTTAGAGAAGAACAGTGTTTGATTATAGATCGCTCCCTCCGCCTCCCCTCTCGGGACGGGGGGGCATATTACAGCGGCAGCCCAGGACGAGGGGGGCAACGGCCAAGACGGGCCGCCCGAAGCGGTGGGGGAGCCAGGGGCCGATCGTGCCGGCGGCGCGCTCGGCGGCCAGGCGGGGCAGCCGGCCCCTGGGGGCTGCGGACTCCCGGACTGGGCAAGCCTAGCCTATCCTCGACACGCTCCTTATAAAGTGCCCCCTAATCTGCATCACACGTCTGGAGGGAGATGGTTGGGATGAGGGGGAAGAAACATCGGGAATACCCGTCCAGGTAGTTGCAAAGTATAGGGAATAACGCTAGAAGCAGCGTGGAATACTAAATTATCTTTTGTACGATACGTTGGCATAAAGATATGGGGAAAGGGGGTGACCTGCCGCAGCCAGGGAAACAGAAAGTGAAGCAAGGTAGGGAGGATAATTCTTTGTTACAGGAGGGAAGGTTTATGACCAAACACAACAGGAAATGGCGCTCGGGCCTGCGAGGACTCGTGGCCGGGTTGGCCGTCGCAGCAGGACTCGTATGGCTGACGAGCCCCGCACAAGCGGTGGTCCGGGTGGGCGACTCAGAGATTCAAGTCGTGTACGAGATGCAGCACGCATTTCAATTTGACGGCAGCCCAGGCGATAACTTCGAGTGGGTGCAGTGGCGCAACGAGATGCGCGTGGAGTACGAGTATCAAGATTTGGTGTCAACCGAAGGCGGTTTGTTCGGTAAGAACATCAAGATCCCAGGGGTCCGGCGCGCTGACTTCTCCTTCATGTATCGCGGTCGCTTTGACCCGGTCTATGAAGTGCGCGACAAGTACGACGACATGTACTCCCACCGCATCAAGCAGTTCAAGTCCTTTACCTTTCCCGAGAACGGCTTTCGGGAAATGAACCTGGACGTGGACTTCGGGGATGTGATGGGCCACCGACTGTCGATGAAGCTGGGTAAGCAGCAGATCGTGTGGGGGGAATCCGATCTGTTCCGTTCCATTGACATTGCCAACCCGCTGCGGCTGGACCAGAACCAGGCGGTGGGCGAATCCTTTGAGGACTTTCGGACCCCCATCTGGGCCA
>MKWU01001627.1_pt1 | contig 37758 bp, 33 predicted proteins | sample 809101 | NCBI WGS metagenome assembly MKWU01 (sample SAMN05860141, study PRJNA318959) | sponge metagenome | host: Aplysina aerophoba | place: Slovenia: Piran, Adriatic Sea, Gulf of Piran | collected 2013-05-07
GCGCCGGGTACGCCAGCCCGGTCCGGCGGCGGCGACGGAAGCGGCCGGGTGCATGTCCAGGTGACCGATTCGGCTACCGGCGCGACTCGCGTGCACCTGACGCTGCCGGCGGCGCTCGCCCGATTTGCCGCTCCGCTCCCCGGGGGAGAAGGGGGGGGCCGCGGGGAAAGGGGAGGTCGCCGCGGAGCTGGCAGGCGCAGGTATCTCCGCGGACGACCTGGAACGGGTTCAGGAGGCGATCGCCGCCGGCACCGTCGGCACGGTGCTGGAAGTCGCCGACGGCGACCGCGGCTACCGCATCGATCTCTGGATCGACTAGCGCGCCGTGGGCCAGGCAGGCCCGCCGGCTCATACGGCTCATGCGCGAGCTTGCCGACCGGTGAGTGCCGGGACTATGATCGATTGTCAGACCCTACAAGGAGGGACCAGTTATGCTGTTTTCGAGGACCATTGCGGTTGGGGCGATTGCCGCCCTGTTGAGCCTGGGCGCGGCCGGGGCCGTGTTCGCGGCGGGCGAGGAGGAGGCGGGCGCTTCCGGCGTGATGATGTCGGCAGCGGGTGTGCTGCCGATCGTGGACGAGACGGTGACCCTGCACGTGGCGGCGATCCCGCACGCGACCGTGGAGGACCTCACCACCAACTACGCCACCGAGTGGCTGGAGCAGCAGACCGGCGTGCACGTGGAGTGGAACGTGCTGCCGCGCAAGGATGCGCGCCAGAAGATCAACCTGATGCTGACCAGCGCCACCGACTTGCCGGACGTGTTCCTCGGCAACGGCGTGGTTACCCCGGAACAGGCAACGCTGTACGGCGGCCAGGGGCTGTTCCTGCCGCTGAACGACTTCATTGACCAGTACAGCACCGAGGTGAAGCGGTTCTTCGAGGAGAACCCGCTGATCCGGAAGGTCGGCACGTCGCCGGACGGCAACATCTACAGCCTCGGCAACTACGACCTGTGCTACCACTGCTACTACAGCCAGCGCGTCTGGTACAACAAGACTTGGCTCGACAAGCTCGGCCTCGAGGTGCCGCAGACCACCGACGAGCTGTACGCGGTGCTGACCGCGTTCAAGACGCAAGATCCGAACGGCAACGGAAGGGCGGACGAAGTGCCGTTCACCGGCGCCACCACCGGCTGGAACACCACCCTCGACGGCTACCTGATGAACCCGTTCGAGTACAACGACGCCCGCGACCGGCTCTACCTGGACGGCGGCGCGGTGGTGGCCGCGTTCACCACCGACGGCTGGCGCGACGGGCTGCGCTGGATGAACCAGATGTACGAAGAAGGGCTGATCGACCAGGAAGGTTTCACCCAGGACCAGAACCAGATGAAGCAGGGCGTGGAGGGCGAGACGGTCCTGTACGGGGCGATCGCGGCCGGCGTGCCGGCGGCGTTCTCGCTCAACGAGGGCGAGGCGACCAAGCACTACTACCTGCTGCCGCCGGTGGCGGGGCCGTCCGGCCTGCGCCGTACGCCGTTCTTTCCGCCCGCGCACGGCTTCCGCAACGGGCGCTTCGTGATTACCCGCGAGGCCGAGCACCCGGAGGTGGCGTTCCGCTGGGCGGACTACATGTACGCCGAGGAGGCCACGCTCACCCTCTACTTTGGCGAGCAGGGCGTGGATTGGAAGTACTCGGAACCGGGCGAGGTCGGCGTGGACGACGAACCGGCGCTGTTCGAGGAATTGACCATGGTGCGCGGCGTGCCGGGCCAGAACCAGGCGTGGAGCCACATGTCGCCGCGCCACGCGAGCTGGGCGATCATCCAGAGCCGCACCACCGACCCCGCCGATATCTGGTACATCGAGAAGCGCCTCTACGACGCCACCAAGAATGGCCAGGAGCCGTACGGCGCGCCCGAGGAGATGGTGCTGCCGCCGCTGTTCGTGTCGCTGACCGACCAGCAGGAGTTCAACGAGCTGCGCACCACCATCAACGAATTCGTGGGCGAGAACATCGCCCTGTTCGTGACCGGCAAGCTGGATCCTGAGGGCGACTGGGACGCCTACCTGGCGGAGCTCGACAAGATCGGCATCGACCGCTACCTGGAACTGGTGCAAAGCACCTACGACCGCGACTACCGGTAACGGCGCCGAGGCACCTGCAGGCCGCGTCGGCATGCCCGAGGAGGAGATTCGCTGGCACTACCGGTTCCATATCTCGATCGACTGGACCGATCCACGACGCGCAAGAGGAGCAGTCAAGGCATGAAGATTCTGGTTACCGGGGCGAGCGGGTTTATTGGACGGGCGCTGGTTCGCGAGCTGGCACAGCGGCATGAGGTGGTGGCGCTGGCGCGCGGGCGCCCGGAGTTGGGCGTGCCGGTGGTGCGCGGCGACTTCCAGCAGTACGAGGACCTGCTCGCGCTGGACGAGCACCGCTTCGATGGCGCCGTGCACCTGGGAGCGGTGACCGGCGGGGCGCCGGAGCACACCGCCATCATGGTGAACGCGGTCGGCACCCGCACCCTGCTGCACTACCTTCGCCACCGCGGCTGCCGCAAGATCGTCACCGCCAGCTCGATCGCCGCGGTGGGCTTTCAGACCACGGCGTTCCGCCCGCTGCAGGTGCCGATTCCGGACGAACACCCGTGCCTGGACCGCGACGGCTACGGGGTCTCCAAGTACCTGATGGAGGAGCTGACCCGCTACGTGCAGCGCCAGGACGCGGGCCTGGACATCATCAACCTGCGGCTGTCGTCGGTGTGCCCGGACGATGCGCCGCGCCCGCTGGTGTCGCCGGGCCCGCTGGGCCAGTGGGCGCTGGGCAGTATCACCATGATGACCTTGCAGGACGCGGTGGCCGCCTTCACCGCGGCGGTCGAGTCGCCGTTGAAGCCCGGCCTGCGCATCCTGAACACCACCGGGCCGCGCGCCTGGGTGGCGGCGCCGACTGCGCAGGTGCTGCGCGGCTGGTGGGGCGGCGAGGTCGACCTGACCTGGTACGAGGAGCCCGGCCACGAGTGGGACAGCGCCTACGACGTACGCCGCATCGAGCAGGAGTTGGGCTTCGTGGCGCGCCGCCTGCCGACCCGCGCCGGCCCGCCCGCGGCGCAGGCGGGCTGACGTACTGACCTCTGCCGCGCCGGAGCGCATCCGCGGGCGGCGGTCAGTCCAGCAGGGCCTGGTAGACCAGCGGCGGTACCTGCTCGCCGGTGCGGACGTGGTCGGACGGGAACAGTTGTGTCATCGTGATGACGAACAGCTCAGCGGCCGGGTCCACCCAGAAGCCGGTGTGCCAGTAGCCTCCCCAGGCGTAGGAGCCGATGCCCTTTGGGCTGCCGGAGAGCCCGGCATCGAGGTGCACGTCGAAGCCGAGCGCGAACCCGAAACCGGGGCCGTGCGTGGCAACACCCTCGCCGACGTGGTTGGCGGTTACCTGGTCGACGGTGCGCGGCCCGAGGATGCGCTCGCCGTTCAAGGTGCCCCGGTCCAGCATCATCTGCAGGAAACGCGCGTAGTCCAGGATCGATGAGGTGAGGCCGGCGCCGCCGGACAGGTAGGCGGTTGGGCCTTCGCAGGGATACTCGGCGGCAAACCACTCCAGGCCGCCGGCGTCGCTCTTGCCGTAGACGCGCGCCAGGCGCGCGGCCTTTTCCGGCGGCAGGAAAAAGTGCGTGTCGGCCATGCCGAGCGGGTCGAAGACGCGGGTCTGAAAGAACTCCGCCAGGTCGGCGCCGGAGGCCACCTCAATCAGGCGGCCAAGCACGTCGGTCGAGTAGCTGTACTCCCAGCGCTCGCCGGGATGGCACAGCAGCGGTACCCGGCCGATGCGGCTCACCACCGCCGACAGCGGCTCGGGTCCGCCGAAACTGCCGGTGACGTTGGCCACGCGGTAGTAGGAATCGAGCACGCCGTGACCCTGCCCGTAGGTCAGCCCGGAGGTGTGCGTGAGCAGGTGGCGCACCGTCAGCGGCTGCTTCGGGTCGACCAGGCGGAACGCCCCTTCCTCCCCAACCTGCTCCAGCACCTTGGCGTCTGCAAACTCGGGCAGGTGGCGCTCCACCGGATCGGTCAGCACCAGCCGCCCCTCTTCGACCAGCATCATCACGGCGACGCTGGTGATCGGCTTGGTCATCGACGCGATGCGGAACAGGGTATCCGGGGCGGTTGGCCGGCCCTCTTCGCGGTGCGCCATCCCGAACGTGCCCAGGTGGGCGACCCGGCCGCGGCGGGCGATCAGCGTCGCGGCGCCGGCCATGTCGCCGTTGTCGACGTAGCCGCGGAACAGGTCGTCCAGCCGCTCCAGCCGCCGCGAGCACAGCCCGACAGCTTCGGGAGCGGCGACCTCGCCGGGGTCGAATCTCGCTTCGTTCATCATCCGACCGGCGCGCCGCAGGCAAGGTCCGGGTAACCGGGCCGGTTGAAATAGGCGCCTTCGACGAAACCGCTCTCCGAGGTGACGTCGGCGGCCGCCCAGTGGGTGGCATAACCGCGGCGCCAGCGCCGTGACCGGTTCACGTGCGAGGTATGCAGCGTGTGGCAGTGGTGCAGCACCACCCCGCCGATGCCGACCGGCGCGGTCGATTCGCGCGTGGCGGCAATGAGGCGCTCTATCAAGTCGGGCGGCGGCACCTTGTTGTGCGGCTCGCCGGGTATCACCTCGTGCGCCACGATCGGCTGGCGGTGGGACCCGTCGATGTAGCGCAGGCAGCCGTTGTCCTCGTCCACGTCGTCGAGCGCAATCCACGCCGTCACCACGTGATCGCCCGGATCGCACCTGAAGTAGGCGTTGTCCTGGTGGTACGGCTTGGCGCTGCCGATCTCCGGCGGCTTCATGAGGATCTGGTCCGCCGCCAGCTTCATGGGGAGGCCGATCACTGTCTTCAGCAGGGCGCGCAGGCGCGGATCGAGTACCAGCTCGCGAAACCGCGCGTCGCGGGTGTAGGGGCTGTTGACCTTGCGCGGCGCAAGCTGCCCCGATGCCGCGCGGTCGACCAGGTAGGAGCTGTCCGCGCTGGCCGCTGCCTGCTCCAGGTCGCGGTAGCCGATTTCCTGCGCCAACTTCGCCACCGCGGACACCCGCTCGGCGGAGAACACGCCCTCCACCACGGCCCAGCCGCGCTCCCAATAGCAGCGCTTCGCCTCCGCCCAGCGCTGCGCCTCGCTGTTCGCGCCGGCCATCTCTGCGGTCCGTGGGGCGCTCAATGACCTATCCTGATGTCTCCGGCGGCGCCGCTCCGGGCTCCGGGACCAGGTCTGCATCGACCGATTCGGCCTCCGACACCAGGCGATACCAGAACCGGTCGCTGATGATCAGGCCATCCTCGAAGGTGAACAGCGCCACGCCGGTGCGGTACTTGCGGTCGCCCTGGTAGTGCGCCACCTCCACCGCGGCGCTGTTGCCCTCGACGATGGTGTGCCCGACCTCGACCCGGAAATTGCTCTGCCCGGCGAGTTGATCGGCCAAAATCTTCTTGTGCTCGTCGGCGCTCGTGCTGCCGGCGTCGTGGTGCGCATACCGGGGGTGCAGCACCTCGTCGATCACGGCGAGGTTGCGCTGATTGAACACCTCTTCATGAAAGCGCATGAGCACCCGCCGATGAGTTTCTACCGACACGCGGAATCCAACTCCATAGACGCATCCATAGCCGCAATGGTGCCACAGCGTCCGCCGCTGTGCAACGTGGCGTCCGGTGCCCGGTTCAGGAGCACCAGGCGTACTCTCCGGGGCCGGTGACGTGGAGGAGCGCGGCGATCGCACGGCGCATTGCTTCCACCCGCGGGCCGTGCTCCGCGGCGGCCGCCAGATTGCGCATCTCGCGCGGGTCGTCGGCCAAGTGGTAGAGCTCGTCGCTGTCGTGCCGGTTGCGTACGTACTTCCAGTCGCCGTCGCGCAGCATCACGTGCGCGGCGAGCAGTTCCGGCGCCAGGTTGCCATGCTCCGCCGCGTCCCGGCTGGTGATGGCGGCGATCTCGGCCAGCACCGGGGCCGGCTCCGGCTCGACGCCGCGGCGCAGCGGGCCGGCGATGGAGCGCCCGTCCAGGGGTTCGGGAATCGGCGCCCCCGCCAGCTCCAGGAGGGTCGGCATCAGGTCCACGCCTCCGACCGGGCAATGCACCTCGCCGCCGGCGGGCAGCCCGTCCGGCCACGCCAGGACACACGGCACCCGTACCGACTCCTCGTACATCAGGCACTTCTCCACAAAGCCGTGGTCGCCGAGCAGCTCGCCGTGATCGCTGCTGAATACCACCACGGTGTCGTCCGCCACGCCGAGCCGCCGCAGGTGGCCGAGCAAGCGGCCCATCTCGGCATCGACGTGGGTAACCAGGGCGTAGTAGTGCGCCAACATGCGCCGGTAGGAGCGGTCGTCGAGCGTGCCGGGCGGGATGCGGAACATCGCATCGTGCTGGTAGCGCGGCTTGCCGGCCAGCGGGTCGTGGCGGGTCGCCGGCAGCGGCACCTCGTGTTCGGGGTAGCGCGCGAGCAATTCCGGCATCACCAGCATCTCCGGGTGCGGATCCTTGACGCCGCACAGCAGGAAGAAGGGCGCGCCGGCCAGACCGTCGAGCAGTTCGATGGCACGGTCCACGGTCCAGGTGGTGCGCTGCTGGCGCGGGTCGTCGATGGTGCCGAACGGCAGCGTGTTGGGCCCGTAGCGCTGCACCTCGGCGGCGCCATGCCGGTAGGGGTTGGCCACGCCGCAGTCGGCGAAGTAGCGCACCAGCGGATCGTTCGGGTCGCGGTGGTAGCGGTAGGTGGCCCAGCCGGCGTCGAAGCCGTGCTGCGGGTGCTCGTCATCGCCGAGGTGCCATACGCCGGCGTTGGCGCAGCGGTAGCCGTCGGCGGTGAGCACGTCGGCGATGGTTGCCACGTCTTTGCGCATGCGGCAGCCGGGCCGGTCGGCGCGCTTCGGCCCGTAGTTGACCAGTTGCCCGGTGGCGTGCGGATAGAGGCCGCTCAGCCAGCTCGCGCGCGCCGGCGAACACACCGGCGACGCGCAGTAGGCGTTGCGCAGCACCACCCCGCGGCGTGCCAGGGCGTCTATGTTGGGGGTGTGCACGTAGCCGCTGCCGGTACAGCCGAGCGCATCCCAGCGCAACTGGTCGCACATCACCCAGAGAACATTGGGCCGCCGCTGCGCGGCCGGCGATTGCATGCAACGTGCTCCTTCGGTGGCTGCCGCGCGCATACCCGCACGGCTTGCGCCGCCCGTACACCCACGGCACACGTTCCCGGAGCGCCGGGCGGCGTTGACCGCGGCCGGCGGCGGCGGTAGCGTGAGGTGGCGGCGGGGCGGCCAGGGCCATCCTACCCCACAACGCTCGCGGCGGGCGACGGCTCCGGCGGGCAGAGGAAGGTACAACAGATGTACGACTTGCAGGGACAGGTAGCGCTGGTCACGGGTGCCGGCGGGGAACATGGCATCGGCTACGCGATTGCCCGGCGGCTGGCCGAGGAGGGCGCGGACGTGGTGGTGAACGACGTCAGCGCGCGGCCCTACCCGGATGCCGAGTGGGGCGGGCTGGATGCCGCGGTGGCCGCGATCGAGGCGCTGGGACGCCGCTCCGCGTGCGTGGTGGCGGATGTGGGCGACCCGGAGCAGGTGGACCGCATGGTTGCGGAGACGGTAGAGAGGATGGGGCGCATCGACATCCTGGTGAACAACGCCGGCACGCTCGCCGGCTGGGACCGGGTGCCGGTGGTGGATCTGGAGGTGGACCTGTGGGACGCGGTGCAGCGGACCAACGTGCGCGGCACCTACCTGGTGTCGCGCGCGGCGGCGCGCCACATGCTGGAGCGCGGCGGCGGCGGGCGGGTAATCAACATCTCGTCGATCGCCGGCAGAACGGGGACCGCCCGCTATTCGGCCTACAACGCCTCCAAGTTCGCCGTGATCGGCTTCACCCAGGCGCTCGCCCAGGAGCTCGCGCCGGCCGGCATCACCGTCAACGTGGTGTGTCCCGGCCTGGTGGATACCGAGCGGGTCGTGCCGCTCGCCGAAACGGCGTTCCCGAACCTGGACCCCGACACCAGGCTGCGCAAGTTCAAGGAAGGTTACCTGGCGCGGAACCCGCTCGGCCGGATCGCCGAAGCCGCCGACGTCGCCAACACGGCCGCGTTCCTGGCCTCCGCGGAGGCCTCGTACCTCACCGGCATCGCCATGAACGTGTGCGGCGGGGTACGCATGGACTGACGCGGCGCCGCACCCGACGAACCGGCCGTGGGTGCGCCACGGCCGGTTCGTCGGGTGCCCGGTTTGCGCCCCGGCGGCGCGCTCCCGTACAGTAGCGCCACATGTACGACCATCTTGCAACGCTTTCCCGCGGACGCACCGGGCGGGTTTCTTCGTGGGACACCAGCGGCCGCAACCAGGACCGCTGGCTGCTGAAACCCGGGGAGGCGCGTGTGCTCGCCGACCTGGAAGGCCCCGGCGTCATCACCCACCTCTGGTTCACTCAGCGCAACCACTACCGCGAGTGCCTGCTGCGCATCACCTGGGACGACGCACCCACGCCCAGCATCGTGGCGCCGCTCGGCGACTTCTTCGGCCTTGGCCACGGCATCGTGAACAGCTACCAGTCGGCCCTGTTCACGGCGTCGACCAGGTCGAACAACCGCTTCAACGAAGGCTGTGCCCTGAACTGCTACGTGCCCATGCCGTTCCGGCGCCGGGCGCTGGTGGAACTGGTCAACGAGAGCGGCGAGGAACACCTGCAGTACTTCTACATCGACTACGAACGGCTGGACGAACCGCGTGCCGACACCGGCTACCTGCACGCCGAGTTCCGCCGCGCCAACCCGTTCGGGGGCTGGGGTCACGAAGTCCGGGTCAACACGCCGGAATCCAACATCGTCAACCTGGGGCGCGAAGCGTGGGACAACAACTACGTGATCCTGGACGCGCGCGGGTGCGGGCACTACCTCGGCTGCAACCTGTCGGTGACCAACTTCCAGGGCACCTGGTGGGGCGAGGGCGACGACATGATCTGGGTGGACGGCTACCGCTGGCCGCCCGACCTGCACGGCACCGGCAGCGAGGACTACCTGAACCAGGCGTGGCAGATGCAGGACAACGCCTTCCTGCGCAACGGCTCGTCGATCTTCGAGCACAACACCGGCGGCTACCAGACCAGCTACGTGCTGCACCTGGAGAACCCGGTGCGCTTCCGGAAGGAGATCAAGGTGACCATCGAGCACGGCCACGGCAACCACCTGGCCAACGAGATGGCCTCCACCGCGTACTGGTACGCCGCCGACCCGGCCGCCGCGGCCGCGCCGCCTCCGATGGCCGCCCGCCTGCCGGTACTACGCGACAACCAAGACAACTGGCTGCACGACCCGGCGCGCCGCCACCCGGGCCCCACCGTACCGGAGCACGCCGAGATGGCCGCCACGAAGGCGCGCGCCCCGCGGCCCGCCGCACCCGGGGCCCCCCTGAACCGGGAAACGCGGAGAGGGCCGCCATGAAGGCGCGCGCCGCGCGTCCCGAACAGGAGTAACGGCGTGCCACGCGAGCTGATGGCGGTGGCGCCGCGCACTACCGAGCTGGTCGAGTACGACGAGCCGCCGCTCGGCGACCGCGACGTCCGCATCAGGAGCGAGTTTGCCGCTCCCAAGCACGGCACCGAGTCGCACGCATACCTGGACGACCAGCGCCGGCTGGCACGGCGGTTCCACCCCGAGTACCGCATCTTCGTCCCGGCGGAGGGCGAAGCGGTAACGCCGTTTCCCCGCCGCCTCGGCAACATGACCGTGGGCACGGTGACCGAGACCGGCGCCGCGGTTACCCGGTTCAAGGTGGGCGACCGCGTGTACGGCCACCTGCCGATCCGGGAGACCCACACGGTGCCGGAGGACGGCCCCTTCAAGTCGAAGGCCGCCGGCCCGCGCGAGCAGGAGCTGCACCTGGTGCCGCCGGAGCTGTCGCCCGAGCAGGTGGTGCTGCTCGACCCCGCCCACTTCGCACTGGCCGCGGTGCGCGACGCCAACGTGCGGGTCGGCGAGCGGGTGGCGGTGTTCGGCCTCGGCGCCATCGGCCTGCTGATCCTGCAGATGACCCTCCTGAGCGGCGCCACGACCGTGTATGCCGTCGACCCGCTGCCGTCGCGCCGCGCACTCGCCCGCCGCCTCGGCGCCGCTGCTTGCTACGATCCGGCCGCTCACGACGTGGGGCTGGAGATCAAGCAGGCCACCGCCGGCGCCGGCGTCGACGTGGCCATTGAGGTGAGCGGCAATTACGGGGCGCTGCAGGACGCGGTCCGCGCCGTGCACTACTCCGGCCTGGTGGTGACCGTGTCCAACTACCACGGTCCCGGCACCGCCCTGCACCTGGACGAGGAGTGGCACCTGACCCGGGTGACGGTGCGCAGCAGCATGCCGGTGTGGGGCAACCCGTCCCGCGACCACCCGCAGTGGGACGACCGCCGAGTCGAAGAAACCGCCCTGCAACTGATGCGCGCAGGCCGGCTGCAGAGCGACGGCCTGGTGCACCCGGTCGTCCCTTTCGAGCAGTCCGCCGAAGCCTACCACTGGATCCACGACACCCCCGACCGCGTAGTAAAACTCGGCATCCGCTTCCCGTGACCGGCCGGACTGGAACTCACGGATTGAAAGTTGCGCGTAGAGCCGCCAATAGTTGCGCGTATAGCCTTGTGCGCAACCATTGGCGACGCAGAGTGGCACGGAACGTACAGGCGCGGGGCTTGTAGACATGGAACCACGGCGCCGGTATCACTCGGGTCATGAACCGCGCGCCCAATATTCTTTTCGTAATGAGCGACGACCATGCGTCGCATGCGATGAGCTGCTACGGCAGCCGCATCAACCGTACGCCCCATCTGGACCGCATCGCGGACGGCGGGATGCGGTTCGACAACTGCTTCTGCACCAACTCGATCTGCACGCCGAGCCGGGCCGCGATCCTGACTGGCACCTACAACCACGTGAACGGCGTCACCACGCTGGACACCATGATGGACAACCGCCTGCAGACCTTCCCGAAGCTGCTGCAGGCCGCCGGCTACCAGACCGCGCACGTCGGCAAGTGGCACCTGGGCCAGGGCCCGGCGCACTGGCCCACCGGGTTCGACTACTGGACCGTATTCCCCGGCCAGGGCCGTTATCACAACCCCGAAATGGTGGAGATGACCGAACACAAGGTGGTCCCGGGCTACGCCACCGACATCGTGACCGACCAGTCGCTGCACTGGCTTGAGCAGCGCGACCGTTCACGGCCCTTCCTGCTGATGTGCCACCACAAGGCGCCGCACCGCCCCTGGGACCCGCATCCACGCCACGCGCGCCGCTACGAAGACGAGGAAATCCCCTACCCGGAGACCTTCGACGACGACTACGCGCACCGCGCACGCGCCGCGGCGGCCGCCGAGATGCGCATTGAACGCGATTTCATTGCCAGCGACGTGAAGGTGGACCCGCCCGATCCCGCCAATCCGCGCCGCCGGCTCGGCGCCGGCACCGCCGCGCTCACCCCCGCCGGCGGCGAACCGGTGGCGTTTGCATCGCCCCACGAGCGCAAGCGCTGGCTCTATCAGCGCTACATCAAGGACTACCTGCGCTGCGTGGACGCGATCGACGAGGGCGTCGGACGGCTGCTCGACTACCTGGACGACGACGGGATCGCCGACGACACCATCGTGATCTACACCTCCGACCAGGGCTTCTTTCTCGGCGACCACGGCTGGTACGACAAGCGGTTCATGTACGAGGAGTCGCTGCGCATGCCATTCATCGTGCGCTACCCGCGCGCGGTGCAGCCGGGCAGCGTCAACGGCGACATGATCCTGAACGTCGACTTCGCCGAGACCTTCCTGGACTACGCGGGGGTGGCGATTCCGGACGACATGCAGGGCCGCTCGTTCCGCCCGCTGCTCGAGGGCGCTACGCCCGCCGACTGGCGCACCGCCATGTACTACCGCTACTGGATGCACGGCGCGCACCACAACACGTGGGCGCACTACGGGGTGCGCACGCTCACCCACAAGCTGATCTACTACTACGCCGACCCGCTCGCCATACCCGGCAACACGGGAACACGCGAGGAGCCCGAGTGGGAGCTGTTCGACCTGCGGCGCGACCCGCGCGAGATGCATTCGGTGTACGGCGACCCGGCCAACGCCGCGCTGACCGGCGATCTGACCGCGCTCCTGCACGATCTGCAGGCCGCCGTCGGCGACCAGCCCTACCTGCCCGGCCAATAGCAGCCCGCCGTCAGTGTGCCATCGCGCCCATGGCGCGGCGCCCGCCGCGCTGGCGTGGCAGTAGGACGGCGGTGTACGATTGTGCCATGAGTGACCAGATTCCGACCCGCCCGCTCGGTGCGACCGGGGAGCGGGTGTCGATGCTCGGCATGGGCGGCGCCCACGTCGCCGGCGCCGGGGCCGCCAACTCGGACCAGGAGGTGGTACGCATCATCGAGCACGCGATAGATCGCGGGGTGACGTTCATGGACAACGCCTGGGAGTACAACGGGGGCCGCTCGGAAACCCTCATGGGGCAGGCGATCGAGCACCGCCGCGACGAAGTGTTCCTGATGACCAAGGTGTGCGCCCGCGACCGTGCCGGCGCGCTGTCCAACCTGGACGACAGCCTGCGCCGCCTGCGCACCGATGTGATCGACCTGTGGCAGTTTCACGAGATCAACTACGCCAACGACGATGAGCTGGTGTTCGCCGCCGACGGCGCCGCCGAGGCGGCCAGCAAGGCGCTGGCCGACGGCAAGGTGCGCTACGTCGGTTGCACCGGCCACAAGGATCCCGCCTACCTGCTGGCGATGCTCGGCCACGAGTTCCCCTGGGCATCGGTGCAGATGCCGGTGACGGTATTGGACCCGCACTACAAGAGCTTCATCCGCGGCGTGCTGCCGGAGGCACGGCGGCGCGGCATCGGCGTGCTCGGCATGAAGGCGCTCGGCGGCCGCACCCAGTTCCTGGGCGCGGCGGGGCTGACCGCGGCCGACTGCCTGCGCTTCGCCATGTCGCAACCGGTCGCGACGCTGATCTCCGGGATGACCACCACGGAGATGGTCGACCACAACAGCGCCCTGGCACGCGGCTTCACGCCGATGAGTGCGGCCGAGCAGGAGGCGATTCTCGCCCGCGTGCGACCGGTGGCCGCCGACGGACGCCTGGAGTGGTACAAGTCGACGCAAGCGTTCGACGCCCCCCCGCACCGCCACCAGCACGGCTTCCCGCAAGCCGAAGAGCTGCCGTTGATGGTCGGCGACCCGAGGTCGGCATGAAGATCCTGGTCTGTTTCCCGTTCTCCGCCGCCGAGCGCGGCACGCTCGATGCGGTCGCCCGGCGCCACGGCGGCCACGAGATGGTACACATCGACAACCCCGGCGACGCGCTGGCGATAGCAGGCGATGCCGAGGTGGTGATGGGCAACCTCACGCCCGGCCTGATGCTGGCCGCTCGCGAAGCGCGCTGGGCACACTCCTACAGCGCCGGTCTGGACAAGCTGCTGAACGAACAGGTGGCGGAGCTGCCGGTCACCCTCACCAACATGGCCGGCAAGTATGCCGTGCAGGGCGGCGAGCACGCCTGGGCATTCCTGCTCGCGCTGAGCCGCGGCGTCGGCCACGCGGCCGCGGTGAAGCGCTGGCAGCATGCGACCGTGTTGTCGCTGACCGGCGGCACGCTGCTGATCATCGGCCTCGGCGGTTTCGGCCTGGAGACGCTGAAGCGCGCCGCCGGCTACGACATGACCGTGCTGGCCCTGGATCCGGTGCGCACGGCGGCGCCCGACGGGGTGGCCGAGCTGCTACCGCCCACCCGCGACAACCTGCACGCCTTTCTGGCGCGCGCCGACGCGGTGGCGGTGACCTGCCCTCTGATACCGGAAACCTACCACCTCATCGGCGCGGCGGAGCTGGCCGCGATGAAGCCCTCCGCCTACCTGGTCAACGTCAGCCGCGGCGGCATTGTCGACGAGCCGGCCCTGATGGCGGCGCTGCGCGACGGGCAGATCGCCGGCGCCGGCCTGGACGTGACCGAGGTGGAACCGGTACCCGACGACAGCCCGCTGTGGAGCACGCCCAACCTGATTGTAACCCCGCACCGCGCCGGCGCGTCGCAGCGGCGGCGGGAGGAGACCCTGCAGTTCGCCGCCGAGCAACTGGAGCGCTACCTGACCGGCCAGCCGCTCGCCAACGTCACCGACATGAAGGCCGGCTTCTGAGCGGGCTTGACGTACCGGCGCCTGGTAGCGTTTGCTGTTGCTCGTAGAAGAGGTTGAGGAATGCCTGCTTACGATTACCACTGCGACACCAACGGGCGCACCATTGAGGTGAGCCATGCCATGACCACGCTGCTGCAGACCTGGGGCGAACTGTGCGACAGCGCCGATCTCGATCCTGGCCAGACCCCGGTCGATGCTCCGCTGCGGCGCGTATTCTCGGCGCCGCTGATCGGCGGCAAGGAACCCGCCGCGGCGGCGCAACCGGCGCCGGGCGTGCCCTGCCAGCCCAACGGCTGCCCCTGCTGCCACTGACGTACCACCCCCGCTGCCCGTACCGCCCCGGCGTCGTCGGTCACCGTGCCGGCGGCGGCATCCGGGCCTGGGCCAGCCGGCCGGAACCCCGTGCACTGCGTCCCGCGGCTGCGCCTGACGCGAGTCGACGCGAGTCTGGCGCGTCTTTACCGCGGCACCGCGCCGGTGGTACCGTCAACCCCGCATGGCTCCAGACAGCTCCCTGGTGAACACCGACCTCAGTGATCGCTTCCGGCTCTTCTCCGGGCGCTCCAGCCCCGAGTTGGCGCTCGAAGTAGCCAGCGTACTGGGCCGCGACCTGTGCGAAGTGCGCTTCCAGACCTTTCACGAGGGCGAGGTGCACATCCAGATCGAGCAGAGCGTGCGCGGTGTGGATGCCTACGTCATTCAGCCCACCAGCCAGCCGGTCAACGACACCCTGGTCGAGTTGCTGGTGCTGATCGACGCCCTGCGCCGTGCGTCGGCCGCCACCATCACCGCGGTCATCCCCTACTTCGGCTACGCGCGCCAGGATCACAAATCCACCGGGCGCGAACCGATCACCGCCAAGCTGGTGGCCAACCTGCTTACCACCGCGGGCGCCGACCGCATCGTCTCCATCGACCTGCACTCCACCCAGATCCAGGGGTTTTTCGACATCCCGGTAGATCATTTGACCGCGGTCACCACCCTGTGCCGCTATCTGCGCGACAGCTTCGATCTGAGCAACGCGGTCGTGGTGGCTTCCGACGTGGGGCGGGCCAAGATGGCCGACAAGTACGCGATGATCCTGGAGTTGCCGATCGTGGTGGTGCACAAGCGGCGCTCCGGGGTAGCCGGCCTGGAAGTGGAGGTGGTGGACATCGTCGGCGACGTGCACGGCAAGACGCCGGTGCTGATCGACGACGTGGTCGCCAGCGGCTCCATTTACCAGCAGGCCGACGCCCTGGTGGAGGCCGGCGCCGAACCGGCGATCATCAGCGTCAGCCACGGTGTGCTGGTGGGGCCGGCGGTGGAGCGCCTGGACCGCCCGTCGGTGCAGGCGGTGGTCACCACCAACACGGTGCCGGTGCCGGAGCACAAGCGCCTCGGCGGCAAGGTGCGCGTACTCACCATCGCCCCGCTGCTCGCCGACGCCATCGCCCGCATCCACAACCGCCAGTCGGTCAGCGAGGTGTTCCGCGCCGAACAACTCGAGTTCCCGGTCTGACCCACCGAATCGGACCGGAAGCGCCCGTACACACGTAACCCAACGCACCTACCCGGCCTGTCCCATCGCATTATCGCATTCGTTGCAGTTGACAAGCTGCCTCGCACTGCATAGCGTCGTTCAGTGGCAGCTGGTTGGGCGGAAACGCGGCCAAAAGGCGACCGTTCCGAGGCCGGCTGACCCAGTTTCGGAGGGATTATCGTGAACAACCTGTTTCGGCTGGCGATTGCCGGTCTGATCTGTACGCTGAGCGCGGCCGGCGCGTTCGCCGCCGGCGACGATGAGGGCGGCTCCGGCAGCGGCACGGAGGGCGCGGGCGGGGCGGCCGCGGGGGAGCGCGTCGGCGACGCCTGGTCGTGGGACACCCTCGCTGAATATGAGAGCGATACCGGCAACCGCATTTTGAGTTTCCAGGAAGCGCCGGTGCTGGCCGCCATGGTGGCCAATGGCCAACTGCCGCCGGTCGACGAGCGGCTGCCCGAGGAACCGCTGGTGTTCAACGTGTTCGAGGAAATCGGCCAGTACGGCGGAACCTTGCGCATGGCCACCGTCGGCGCCGGCTACAACGACTTCACGCCGATCCGGGACTTGGCCGGCACCGTCCACATCGCCAACCACGGCCCCGGCAACCCGCACCAGTGGGTCAACTACGCGCACAAGAAGAATTACCTCTCGGAGGACTCCTACACGTTTACCATGGAGCTGCGCCGGGGCATGAAGTGGTCGGACGGCGAACCGTACACAGCGGACGACGTGGTGTTCTGGGCAGAGGAGGTGCTGCTGCATCCCGACACGCCGTCCGGCGGCTGGGTGCTGAACAACTTCGGGCCGATTTCCACCGTCGAGCGCGTAGACGACTACACCGTCAAGCTTCACTGGAGCGAGCCCAACCCCACTGCCATGGCGTGGATGGAGTTCTGGGGCGGCTGGTATCCGATCCGCTATCCCAAGCACTACCTGTCGAAGTGGCATCCGCGCTACAACGAGGAGGCGGAGACACTGGCCAAGGAGGAAGGGTTCGAGTCGTGGGTGCAGGCATTCGGGCAAAAATCGGGAATCAGCACCTTCGGCCAGGACGACGAACCGCCTACCATCCGGCCGTGGCTGCTCGGCGATGTGGATCCGACCTACCGCACCTTCCTGCGCAATCCCTACCACTTCGCCATCGACACTGCGGGCAATCAGCTCCCCTACATCGACGTCGTGCGGGTAGAGGTAGTCAACGACAACGAGGGCAAGACGCTCAAGGCTGTGTCCGGCGAGCTCGATGTCTCCGGCTTCGGCCACTCTGCGGCGGACATTCCTCTGTACAAGGACGGCGAGGAAAAGGGCAACTACATGACCCTGCTGTGGCCGCGTCCGGCCGGCGCCGAGGCAGGCTACGGCTTCAACATGACCAGCAAGGATCCGGTGCTGCGTGAGATCTTCGGCGACCTGCGATTCCGGCAGGCGATGTCGCTCGCCATCAACCGCGACGAGATCAACGAGGTGATATTCTTCGGCTTGGCGGTGCCACGGCAGGCGGCCATGGACCCGGAGAACAGCTACTACAAGGAAGAGTGGGCCAACTACCTGGCCGAGTACGATCCGCAGCGTGCCAATGCCCTGCTGGACGAGATGGGCCTGCAGTGGGACAGCAACAACGAATTCCGGCTGCGCCCCGACGGCAAGGTGCTGGAGGCCCAGATGTGGATCAATAACGAGTCACAGTCGCTGTTGGACATCAGCGAATTGGTCAAGGAGTATTGGGAGGACGCGGGGATCAAGATCGACATGCGCACCGGCGACGTCGACCTGGTCGAGACCCGCATCTCCACCAACGACCACGACATCGCGGTGTGGTTCCTGCGCCGCACCAATCCGAGCAAGGGATTCTCGCGCAACAACAAGTTCATCACCGGCGGCCTGATCGACTACGCCCGCGAGTGGTGGCGCTGGGTACAGACCGGCGGCCAAGACGGCGAGGAGCCGCCCGAGGAGTTCAAGGACTTCTATGCGCTGGCGGAGACCTGGTACTCCACCACCGATCTCGCCGAGCGTGACCGGATCGCGCAGCGGATATTCGACTTCGCGTCGGAGAATGTGCTGATCATCGGTACCGTCGGCTATGCGCCGGTGCCGGTGATCGTGCACAACCGGGTGGGCAACATTCCGCGCGACGCACGCTGGTTCGGGGATGACACGCAGTTCCTGCGCGATCTCAAGCCCGACCAGTGGTTCATCCGCCAATAACGAAGTGAATGGTGCCCGTTGGGCGGTGCGGCGAAGCGCCGTCCAACGGGCCAAATTGCTTGCATCGGCACGCCTTTTGGCGGGTCGGCGCATTTCGGCTAAGGTGAAGGCGCAATGACCTCGTATATCGGGCGGCGGCTGCTCTACATGGTGTTCACCATGGTGGCGGTGTCGGTGGTCGGCTTCGCGATCATCAAGCTGCCCCCCGGCGACTACCTCACGTTCCACCTGCAGCAGCTCCAGCTCTCCGGCACCACGATGAGCGAGGCGCAGCTCGAGGGGCTGCGCAAGCTGTACGGGCTCGATCAGCCCGACTACCTCCAGTACCTGAAGTGGGTCGCCAACTTCCTTCAGGGCAACCTGGGACTGTCGCACCAGTGGAACAAGCCGGTCACCGAGCTGATCGGCGAACGGATTGGCCTCACCGTGCTGCTGGCAGTGATCACGCTGGCCGCCACCTATGCGATGGCGATTCCGATCGGCATCTATTCCGCCACCCACCAGTACTCGGTGGGCGACTACACCGCCACCGTGTTCGGATTCGTCGGGCTGGCCACCCCCAACTTTCTGCTCGCCCTGATCCTGATGTGGTTCTCCTACAGCGTGCTCGACTTCAGCATCACCGGCCTGTTCTCCTCCGAGTACCTGGATGCGCCGTGGAGTTTCGCCAAGGTGCTCGACATGCTCAAGCACCTGCCGGTGGCGATCTTCGTGGTCGCCACCGCCGGCACCGCCGGCCTGATCCGGGTGATGCGCAGTTCGCTGCTCGACGAGCTGCAGAAGCAGTACGTGATCACCGCCCGTTCCAAGGGCGTGGAAGAGGGCCAGCTCCTGTTCAAGTACCCGGTACGCATCGCCATCAACCCGATCGTCAGCACCGTCGGCGGCCTGCTGCCGGAGATCGTTTCCGGCACCATCATCACCGCCATCGTCCTCAACCTGCCTACGGTTGGGCCGCTGCTGTTTACCGCCCTCACCGCCGAAGACATGCAGCTTGCATCCAGCATCGTGATGGTGCTGGCGATCCTGACCGTTATCGGTACCTTCATCTCCGACATGCTGCTGTTGTGGATCGACCCGCGCATTCGCTTCGATCAGGAGCAGACGGCGTGAGCGAGGCCGTTGCGGCGGGCATCGGCGCCAGCGACGCCGCCGCCAACGAGCGTTACTACCTCGCTTCGCAATGGCAGCTCATCAGGCGCAAATTCGCGCGCCACAAGCTGGCAAAGGCCGGCCTGGTGGTGCTCGCCGTGCTCTACTTCGTGTCGATCTTCGCCGAGTTCTTCGCTATCCAGGACATCGCCAAGCGCGACACCGACAACATCTACGCCCCGCCGCAACGCATCCGCTTCGTCAGCGAACAGGGGTTCTCGCCGCGTCCGTTCGTCTACCCGCTGCGCCTGGAGATGGACCGGGAGAAGTTCCGCAAGGTGTATCACCTGGAGACCTCGCAGCCGAGTTACCTGCGCCTGCTCGTGCGCGGCGACGAGTACCGGCTGTGGAACCTGTTCCGCAGCGACCTGCACTTGTTCGGGGTGGAGCACGGGACGCTGTACCTGCTCGGCACCGACAAGTTCGGTCGCGACATGTTCTCGCGCGTCCTGTACGCGGCGCGTACGTCGCTCTCCATCGGCCTGATCGGGGTGGCGATGACGTTCGTCATCGGTTGCTCTCTGGGCGGCATCTCCGGATTCTTCGGCGGGCGCTCCGACATGGCGGTGCAGCGGCTGATCGAGTTCATGCAGTCGATTCCCACCATCCCGCTGTGGATGGCCCTGTCGGCGGCCATGCCACGCAACTGGAGCCCGCTGCAGATCTACTTCGCCATAACCATCATCCTGTCGATCGTGAGTTGGGGCGGGCTGGCGCGGGTGGTGCGCGGCAAGCTGCTGCAGTTGCGCGCCGAGGACTTCGTGATGGCGGCCACCATCGCCGGCACCGGACCGGGGGCGACCATCGTGCGCCACCTGCTGCCCTCGTTCATGAGCTACCTGATCGTCAACCTCACGCTGGCGGTGCCAGGCATGATCCTGGGGGAGACGGCACTGAGCTTCCTGGGCCTCGGGCTGCGGCCACCGGTGGTGAGCTGGGGCGTGCTGCTGAAGGAGGCGCAGAACGTGCGCACGGTCGCGCTGCACCCGTGGCTGCTGGTACCGGGTCTGTGGGTTATTGTGACCGTGCTGGCGTTCAACTTCGTGGGCGACGGTTTGCGCGACGCCGCTGACCCCTACAAGCAGTAGCTTGTCAAGTACAAGCAATAGCTTGTCGAGTACAAGCAGTAGCTTGTCGATCGCGCTGGTTGTCGCGGCGACGGTGCTGGCGGCGGCACTGCCCGCCGGCGACGCGGCCGCGCAGAGTTCCTCCCCGGCCGGCTACCGCATCGCGGTCACGGCACTGGCCCAACCGGAGTGCGGCGACGCGCTGCGATTCGTTCGCCACGAGTTGCCGCATACCTCGTCATTCGACGCCGAATCCGACAGTCCATTCGCCGGCATCGGCTCCGGGGTCGCGGTGGGGGACGTCGACGGGGACGGCGACCTGGACATCGCACTCGCCAACCTGGTCGGTCCCGGCACCGTACTTATCAACGTTACCGACCGCCGGACCGGCACCGCGCCTGCTTTCGAGACGGTGACAATCGCCAATTCGCGCACGCGCGGGGTGTTCCTGGTGGACGAGAACGCCGACGGGGCGCTCGACCTGGTGTTCACGCGCCCGCACACGCCGCCGCAACTGTGGCTGGGCGACGGCGCCGGCAACTTTGCTCCCGCGGACCGCTTCGGGGCGTGGTACCCTGCCATGACCATGGCGTGGGCCGACGCCGACCGCGACGGCGACCTGGACATCGCGTCGGCCACCTACGACGCGGAGATGGTGGCGGAGATGGGCAACGTGCTGTTCGGCAGTGGCGTAGTCTATTACGAGCGCGCCGAGGGGCGGCTGGAGCCGCGTTCTCTGGTCAACACCGCCGAGGCGCTGGCATTGCTGTTTACGGACCTCGACGGCGACGGGCTGGCCGACATCCTGGTCGGGAACGACTTCGACCGCGAGGACTACGTCTACCTGCGCCGCGGCGACGGCTGGGAACTGGCGGAGCCGTTCGCGGCCACGGCGCGCAACACCATGAGCTTCGACATCGCGGACCTCGACAACGACGGCAGCGACGAGTTGTTCGCCGCCGACATGAAGCCGTTCCACCCGAATGCCGTTACCGAAGCGGCCTGGGAGCCGGTGTACCGCTACTACGAGAAGCCGCCGCGCGGTTCGCTGCAGATCAACGAAAACGTCCTGCTGCGCCGCACGGCGGCCGGCGAGCCGGGTGGTGAGCATCCCGGCTTCGCGAACGAGGCGGCGGCGCGCGGCATCGACGCCACCGGCTGGAGCTGGTCGGCCAAGTTCGGCGACCTGGACAACGACGGCTTCGCCGACCTGTACGTGGTCAACGGCATGATCGCCGCCGACATGTTCGGCCACCTGCCGGGCAACGAGTTGGTGGAGGAAAACCTGGCGTTCCGCAATGACGGCAGCGGCCACTTCACGGCGGCGCCGGAGTGGGGACTGGGCGACACCGCCGGCGGGCGCGGCATGAGCATGGCGGACTTCGACCGCGACGGCGACCTGGACATCGTGATCAACAACATCGGCGCCCCGGCGGTGCTGTACGAGAACCGCCTGTGCGGGGGCAGCAGCGCGCAAGTGGCGCTGCGCTGGCCGGGATCGGCCAACCCGTTCGGCGTGGGAGCGCGGCTGCGCCTGCAGAGCAGGCAGGGCGTGCAGACGCGCGAGCTGCGCAGCGGCAGCGGCTACCTGTCCGGCGACGCCGCGGAGGCCCACTTCGGGCTGGGCCGCGGTCACTTGCCGGACGGAACGTTGACCGTGCTGTGGCCCGACGGCGTACAGGCGGCGTTCGCCGCACCGGCCGCCGGCACCCGCATCGTGATTACCCGGGAGACGGGGCCATGAACCGCGCCGCGCTGCAACGTACGGCGTTAATCTACGACTTCGACGGCACGCTCGCCCCCGGCAACCTGCAGGAACACGGCTTCATATCGGCCCTCGGGATGTCCAACGAGGAGTTCTGGCGCGAGGCGAATGGCCGCGCCCGGGACGAGGATGCCGACCAGATCCTGGCCTACATGCGCCTGATGCTGGAAAAGTCGACCGAGCGCGGGACCCCGATTACGCGCCACGCCCTGCGCGCGCACGGCGCCACGGTGGCGCTGTTTCCGGGACTCGGCGACAAGTCATGGTTCCGGCGCATGAACGCGCACGCCGCAGCCTGGGGCCTGGCGCTGGAGCACTACATCCTTTCGTCGGGGGTGGAAGAGATGATCCGCGGCTGCGCGATCGTGGACCAGTTCCACGACGTGTTCGCGTCCAAGTTCATCTACAACGAGCACGACGAGGCGATCTGGCCCGCCGTGGCGATCAACTACACCACCAAGACGCAGTACCTGTTCCGCATCAACCGCGGCATCGACAACCACTGGGACAGCGCGGCGATGAACCGCTACATGGCCAAGGAGGCGCGCGCCGTTCCCTTTGGCCGCATCATCTTCATCGGTGACGGCGACACCGACGTGCCGGCAATGAAGATGGTCACCTACAAGGGCGGCTGCGCCATCGCCGTGTACGACCCGCGCACCAGCCCCGAGCACCTGGACAAGATCCACCGCCTGATCGCCGACCGCCGTGTCGACTTCGTCGCGCCCGCCGACTACTCCCGGAACGGGCAACTCGACATTATCGTCAAGGGCATTCTGAGCCGCATCGCCCGCGACGCCGAGTCCGCGGGCGGCGAGTAACCGGCCAGGAGTCCCGGAGTGGCCTCACGCTTGAGCCGCCGCTCCAGGACTCCCGCCTGCCTGCCGTTCGGCAGGACACTACTGGCTACTGGCGCAGGAACCAGGTGTCCGGCTTGACGTCGCGCAGGAACTGCGTATCGTCGCCGATCCAGCGCACGTCGCGCGGGAAGTTGCCCACCTTGTTCTGCACGATCACCGGCAGCGGCACGAAACCGACGGTGCCGATGATCAGCAGCTCCTCGCTGGCCAGGTCGAACAGCTCCTGGGCGTAACGGTTGTAGTCGTCCTCGTTGGTGGACGCCAGCCACAGGTCGCCCAGTTCGTACAGGCGCTTGATCTTGGCGGGCGGCTCCTCGCCCTGCTCGCCGCCGGTCTGGTGCCACTGCTCCCACAGGCGTCCGAACTCCACGCCGTCGCCGGAGAGGAACTTGTTGTGCGCCTGAAAGCCCTTGCTCTCGTTGGTGCGGCGCAGGTGCCAGCTCTGCACGTCATGCTCGTTGGCCTGCACCATCTGGCCGACGAACGGACCGTCCCGCCCCTGAAAGTCTACGTCCACGCCGACCGCTTCCCAATGCGCTTCGACCAGCTCGCCGGTGTTGATGAGCGTGGGCCGGCGCTGGTTGATCCACAGGCGAATGCGCAGTGGCTCGCCGTCGGGGCGCAGCCGCACCGTGCCGTCGCCGTTCCAGGCCAGCCCCATCTCGTCAAGCAGCGCGTTGGCGCGGTCGGGGTCGAAATCGACGAACCGTTCCGCCCACTCCTGCTTGTAATAGCTGTTGTCGGGGTTCATCGCCGCCTGCCGCACGTCTCCGAGATCGAAGTACAGCAGCGTGTTGATTTCTTCGCGGTTGATTGCCAGCGACATCGCCTGCCGGAAGCGGATGTCCTGGAAGATCTCCCGCAGCACCGGATCCGTATGGGTCAGGTTGAAGCCGTACGCCGCCTCCGAGCCGTCCGGCGCCTTCCACATCAGCAACTGGTAGTCGCCCTTCTCCTCGTTCTCCTTGTACAGGCTGACGTTGGCGGCCTCCAGGCCGAACTGGGCGATGTCGATCTCGCCGGCGACCGCCTTCAGGTTGTAGCCCTCCTGGTCGTTGACCACTTCGACACGCAGCCGGTCGATGTAGGGAAGCTGGTTGCCGGCCGGATCGATGGCCCAGAAGTAGGGGTTGCGCTCCATCAGCGAGTAGGTGGCGGTGATGTCGACAACACCCCACGACCGCATGGTGGGCAGGTCGTAGTCCTTCTGGCCGAAGTCGCCGCTGTCGGAATGGGCGCGAAACGACTGCAACCACGACTCGTAGCCTTCCTCCTTGGCAAGGGCTTCCGCGTCGTCGTTGTACTTGGGGTGGTACTGGGAAAGGTAGTGCTTGGGATACCGAAACGGGTACCAGCCGCCCCAGAACTCAACCCAGCCCATGAACGTCGGGTTGGGACGCGTGAAGGTCATGCGGGCGGTGTAGTCATCTACCTTCTCCACCGACGCAACCGGACCGAAGTTGCTCTGATCCCAGCCGGCGTAGTCGGGATGCCAGAAGAACTCGCCCCAGAACTCCACGTCCTCGGCGGTGTGCGGGTGCCCGTCCGACCACTTGGCGCCGCGGCGGAGGTACATGGTGAACGTCATGCCGTCGTCGGAAATGTCCCAGCCCTTGTAGCCGTAGGGCACGTTCTCATGCGGCGAGCCAGGGCCACGGTTGGCGGTCTGTATGACCCCCGCCAGCGACCGGACCGGCGTGAAGTCGTTGTAGCCGGGGCCAAGCGACGCGGTACGCAGGGTGCCGCCGTAGGTGCCAATCTCGTCGAACGGGTTGATCACCAGCGGTTCCTCGGAGATGCGCTCCTCCACCGGCGGCAGTTCGCCCGCCGCAACAAGCGCCGCCAGCATCGGCGCCTCGCCGAAACTGCTGAGGCGGTTGCCGGTGTCCTGCTCGTAGTCGGCCAGTGTCGCCCACATCCAGGTGCCGGAGTCGATGGCGGCCTGCACCTCGGCGGACGCGGCCATGCCGCCTCCTGTCGCCGCCGCGGTACCCTCCTCCTGGCCGCCCGCCCCTGCCAGCGCCACCGGCAGGCAGAGCGCCACGGCCAGTGCCAACCATTTCGCGTATGTCATGACAGAATCCTCCCTGAACTCTCCATCTAGTGTGGAATTACCTTAGCCCCACTTGCACGGCCCGTCAAACTTGGCTGCGCACGCTTCTTCCGCGGCGCCCGCCGCCCCGTTGCATGCATCGAGTTCAGGCCGTCCGAGCCGCCTGACCGCGCGCGTTGCATGTGGCGGCCGGGACCGGTATGGTGGGTGGCAATATGGATCTGCAGCCGTTTCGCGTGTCCAACGACGCGTTGTCCGACCCGGCGGAGTTGCGCCGGCGATTCGAAGAGGAAGGGTACCTGTTCCTGCGCAAGTTGCAGGATCCCGACAAGCTGTGGCAGCTCCGCCTCGAGATCCTGGAAGCGCTCCAGGCAGCGAGCGACTGGATCGTGCCGGGCAGCAACCTGGCGGACGGACGCGTGGACCCGTCCAAGGCGGTCACGGAGGGGAACCGTGAGTATGGGCGCATCTACGCCAACGTGCAGAAGCTGCGCTCGCAGCACGCGGCCGGCCACTTTCCGGAGGTGGTGGATCTCGTGGGCACGGTGATCGACGGCCCGGTGCTGCCCCACCCGATGAAGATCACCCGGCTTTGGTTCCCGAAGTACACCGAACACACCACGCCGTTCCACCAGGACTTCGTCCACTTCCAGAGCAACCTGGAGGTGATTTCGGTGTGGACCCCGCTCGGCGACTGCCCCCTGGAACTGGGCCCGCTGGCGGTGGTGGAGGGCTCCCACAAGGTGGGCAAGGTGGTCGACCATCACTTTTCCCTCGGCGCCGGCGGCCAGAAGGTGACCGAGCCCGAGAAGCGCGGCATCCCGCGCTGCAACGACTTCGAAATCGGCGATACGCTGATCTTCGGCTGCCTGATGGTGCACGGCGCGCTGCCCAACCTCACCGAGGACCAGTTGCGCGTGTCGCTGGACAACCGCTACCAGCTCGACGGCCTGCCGGTGTCGGAAAACCAGCTCAAGCCGCACCTGGTCGACGGTCTCACCTGGGAAGAGGTCTACCAGGACTGGCCGCAGGATGATCCGCTGCAGTACTACTGGCGATCTTCGCAGTTCGACGTGATCGCGCAGGAGACGCGGTTCGGCGAAGCGGCGGTCGCGGAGGCGCTGGAACTGGCCGGCAACGGTGACGAGCACGCCATTATCCACCTCAAGCGGGCGGTCGCAGAAGGCCCGAACAGCGAGGCGGTAGAGAAGGCGCAGCGGGTGCTGGAGAAGATCGGCGTTCTGGAGTCCGCGCCCGGCGCGTGAACGGCACGCCGCGGCGGCCGAAGCGGCCCAACATCCTGTGGCTGTGCACCGATCAGCAGCGCTACGACACGCTCGGCGCGCAGGGCAACCGTCACGTGCGCACGCCGCGCCTGGATGAGTTGTGGCGCTCCGGCACCGCGTTCACCCACGCCTACTGCCAGAGCCCGATCTGCACGCCGAGCCGTGCCAGCTTCCTGACCGGCACCTATCCGAGCACCTGCCACAACACGCGCAACGGCAACGACACGTTCGTGGGACGCTTCCCGATGGTGACGCGGCTGCTCGCCGATGCCGGCTATGACTGCGGGCTGATCGGCAAGCTGCACCTGGCCAGCGCCTACGGGCGCATCGAGCCGCGCGCCGACGACGGCTACCGCTACTGGCGCTACAGCCACGGACCGCGCGACGACTGGCCGGTGGGCCACGACTACGCCGACTGGGTGCGGCAGCACGGCTCCGTGCTCGGCGAGCTGATCGAGGACCCCGCCGGCGTGCCGGCGCCGCTGCACCAGACCACCTGGGCCGCCGAACGCACCATCGAGTTCATCACCGACGAACAGCGCGCCGCCGACACGCCCGGCAAACCGTGGCTGGCGTGCGTGAACATCTACGACCCGCACCCGCCGTTCAATCCGCCGCAGGAGTACCGCGACCGCTACGACCCCGCCGCCATGCCGGGGCCGCTGTTCCGCGCCAGCGACCTGGCGCAGCAGAAGCGGCTGGCGGCGGTCGACTTTCAGTCGGAAGGCCGGCCGCCGGACGACCTGGACATCAAGAGCCCGGTGATCCCGGTGTCGCCAGCACCGGAGGGGGCCAACGCGGCTCGGGCCGAGGCCGGCGACCCGGCGCACGCCCTGCCGGCGCACGCAAGCGCGCGCGACGCGCGCACCTTGCAGGCCGCCTACTACGCGATGATCGAGCTGATCGACGACCAGGTGGGGCGCGTACTCGATGCGCTCGCCGCGTCGGGCCAGGCGGACGACACGCTGGTGATCTTCACCAGCGACCACGGCGAGATGCTCGGCGACCACGGCCTGATTCAGAAGGGCTGCCGGTTCTACGAGGGGCTGGTGCGGGTGCCGCTGATCCTGTCCTGGCCGGGCCGGATCCGCGCCGGGCAGCAGAGCGATGCCCTGGTGGAGCTGACCGACCTGGCGCCCACGCTGCTGGAAGCGGCCGGCGAGGCGGTGCCGGAGTGGATGCAGGGCCGCTCGCTGCTGCCGATGGGCACCGGCGGCGCGCCGCTCGACCGCCATCGCGACGCGGTGTGGTGCGAGTACTTCGACGCCCTGGACGCGCCGGACGCCACCCGCGCCACCATGTACCGGCGCGGGCGCTACAAGCTGGTGGTGTACCACGGCCACGGCCTGGGCGAGCTGTATGACCTGGAGCGCGATCCGGGGGAATTCGACAACCTTTGGAACGATCCCGAGCACGCGGCGCTGCAGGCCAGCCTGCTGCTGGACAGCTACGCCGCCGCCATGGCCGCCGTGGACGTGGGCACGAAGCGCGTCGGCCCGATGTAGGTGCAGGCATGGCTCGGGTGGTCGACCGCACGGAGGTGGAGCGTCTGCTCGCGGAGGGTGATGCAGTGCTGATCGAAGTGATGCCGGAGGAGGAGTTCCGGCGCAGCCACATCGCCGGGGCCGTGAACATCCCGCTGGAGCGGATCGGCGCCACCTGCCGTGAGCGTTACCGTACCGACCAGCGGCTCATCCTGTATTGCGCCGACCAGGCGTGCGCGGCCAGCGACCTGGCGGCGCGCAAGCTCGCCTTCTTCGGGTTCCACGACGTGCTTGAGTACGGTGCCGGCAAACAGGACTGGCAGGACGCCGGCCTGCCGATGGACTCCGGTCCTTGACCCGATGACCGTACCCCGGTGAGCGCACCCCCGGACATCGTATGGGTCATGTGCGACCAGCTGCGCTGGGACGCCGTCGGGTACGCCGGCAACGGCGTGGTGCGCACCCCCAACATCGACCGCCTGGCGGCGCGCGGCGCGTGGTTCGAAAGCGCTTACTGCGCCTCGCCGCTGTGCTCGCCGGCGCGGGCGAGCTGGCTTACCGGCACCTACCCGCACACGCACGGGCTGTACAACAACTACGCCCCCTCGCGCGAGGGCATCGAGGGCTGCACGCTGTCCGACGATGCCGTGACCATTGGCGGACTGCTGAAGGAACACGGCTATGCGTGCGGTAACGTGGGGGTGTGGCACCTGAGTGACGACGCCGTCCCCGCGCACGGGTTTGACGACCACTGGTGCTGCTTCAGCTACATCTACGAGAATCTCCCCGGCCCGTTCTTCGGCCACCTGAAAGATCTCGGCGTCGCCAACCCCTATGCCCTGGATGCTCCGGGGACGTTCCGCTACGGGCGCGAGATGCCGCTTGGCAATTTGACCGATCCGCGCGCGCAGCGCACCACCTGGACGGTGGACCAGGCGCTCGGCGTGCTGGCACGGAGCCGCACCGATCCGTTGTTCCTGCTGGTCGGCATCAAGGACCCGCACCCGCCCATCATCCCGCCGTCCGAACTGCTGGCCCACTACTCGCCCGAGCGGCTGCCGTTGCCCGGCAACTTCCACGACCCGCTGGACGGCAAACCACCCTCGCAGACCCGGCGCCGCGGCCGAGTCCCGCCGGGCTCGGTCACGACAGAGGAGCTCCGTACGGTGATGCGCTACTACTACGCGCTGGTCACCCACATCGACCGGCAGATCGGGCGCCTGGTCGAAGCGCTCGAACGGGCCGGGCGCATGGACCGCACCATCTTCGTGGTCAACAGCGACCACGGCGAGATGCTCGGCAACCACGGCTTCGTGGAGAAGGCGCTGATGTACGAGGAGTCGGTACGCGTGCCGTGCCTGATTTCCTGGCCGGAGGCGATTCCCGCCGGGCAGCGGGTGGCGGCCCCGCTCGCCGGGGTCGACCTGGCTCCCACCCTGCTGGAGCTCGCCGGCGCCCCGGTGCCGGACGCCGTGGAGGGCCGCTCCCTGGCGCAGGCGATCACCACCGGCACGGCCCCGCAGCCGGCGCCGGTGTTCGCCGAGGTGGCCAGCGCCGAGGCCATCTACCGCGGCAACCACATTTCTACGCAGTACGCCGCGCACGTCATGGTGCGCGACGGCGGTTGGAAGTACGTGTGGAACCGCTTCGAGATCGACGAGCTGTACGATCTCGCCGCCGACCCGTCCGAAATGGACAATCTGGCGGCATCGTCATTGTGCGCCGATCGGCTAGCCGAGATGCGCCGGCTCATCGTGGCTATGCTGAATCGAAACGGCCCAGGCTTGTACGACTGGTGCGCTCGGAGCCTGACTCGAGGCCGGAAGCTTCAAGGAGGCTGACAGCGTGAACGACTTCCCGACTACGACGGTCCAGGATCCGGCAGTGCCGATGATCGCGCTGCCGGCGCGATTCCGCTCCCGGCGCCAGGTGACCAACGTGCGCCCGGAGGCGGTCCCGGCAGATGGCTGGGTCGACATCCTAAACGTGGATGGCCCGGGTGCGGTGCGCCACGCGTGGCTGCTGTACGGCACCGGCCGGCGGCTGCAGATTACCGTCGACGGCGCCGCGGTGCCACAGGTCGACGTGCCGTTCGACCCGTTCTTCGGCGTCATGAACGACCTGCCGCCCTACCCGGTCGACTGCGCCGCCTACACGGTGTTGCCCAACTTCCACACCCCGGGCGTACCGGGCGTGCCCGGCTACAACCTGTTTCTGCCGATACCGTTCAGCCGCTCGTGCCGGATCCGGCTGCACCTGCCCGCCACCGGAGAGCGCCCCGTGTCGACCATGGTGGACTGGCAGGAATACGAGGCCGGCACCGAACTGACTCCGTACCGCCTCGGCGCGCAGCATCACCGCTACCTGCCAGCTCCGCCACGCAACCGCGCCTATCGGATCGCCGACGTCACCGGCAGCGGCTTCATCGCCGGGGTGGTGCTCGGCGCCCGGCAGCGCAACCGCACCGACATGGTGTACCACACCGCCGGCATGTCGATCCTGATCGACGGCGAGGACGACCCGCACCTGATCCGCGGCATCAACATGGAAGACGACTTCGGGTTTTCCTGGGGGTTCCACGAGCTGCAGACGCGCTGGATCGGCTCGCCCTACCACCGGCGGCGCGCGCGCAACGATCAGGAAGGCGTGGTCTACCGCTTCTTCGGCCCCGACCCGATCGCCTTCGGTTCCTCGATTTCGCTGCGCTGCGGCTCACGCGACGACGACATCGAGACGATGGCGTACTACTACCGGATCGCCGGATCGGAGGAGGAGCCGGCGGCGACAGTGCTGACGCCGGAGCGCTGGCTGGTGACCGGTTTCCACGACGGCGGCGGCGACTGGCAGCGGTTCACGACGGAGGAAGAGCCGGAGAGCGTGGCCCCGGAGCACTGGCACGACCACTTCGCCGACCGGCCGGCATTTATCCGCGAGCTGCCCGCCAACCGCGGCTGGGTCGACTTTCGCTTCTCCGGCATCGACCCGGCGCTCCCCGGCAGCAGCTTCGTGAACCGCTCCATGTACGCGGCGGGGTCAGTGCACAGCCCGCGTGAGCGCCGGGCGGTTCTGCGCCTGTCGTGCGACGACTGGCTGATCGCCTGGCTGAACGGCACGCAGGTGGCAGCGCTGCGTCACGAGGACGGCTTCCGTACGGCACGCATTCCGGTGACGCTCAAGGAAGGAAGCAACACGCTCCTGATCAAGACCAACAACCTGCACCACTCGCACGCCGCCTGGGTCGCCAACGTGGTCATCGAGGAGCAGTAACGCAGCCAGCTTCAGGCCGTCGACGCGACCGGCTCGAGCCACTCGGTGGACTCGCCGAGGTTGATGGCGATGTGGGTCATCGGCCCGTCCGCGGTGGCGCCGTGCCAGTGTTTCTCGCCTGGGTCGAAGCGCACCACGTCGCCGGCCTTCGCCACCTGCACGGCGCCGCCCCAGCTCTGAATCGCACAGCGTCCCTCCACCACGTACAGGATCTGCACGTCGCTGTGGGTGTGCCAGTTGGTACCGGCGCCGGGTTCGAACGCCACCCGGTACACACGCCCGGCGGCGTCCGGGCCCGAACCGAGAAAGCGCTGCATCGTAGCGGCGCCCGTGAAGTGATCCACCTCCGCGTCCTCGACGGCGCGGCCGGCGGCGGCAAGCAATTCCATGCCCCCGATCGTCCGCCCCCCGCCCGCTCCCGTCAAGTGGAAACGACAAGGAGCCATTCATCCGCTATTATGAGGCAGATTACGATGAGCTTGTCGGCGTCCAGCGACTGGATCGGTGATCTATGAACAAGACAGCGATCAACCCCGACATCACCAGGGGCAGACCGGCTTTTTCGGGAGTCGCCGTCGACCAGACAGGACACACCTCGCATGTGCTTCTCAACACCAAGGATCCCAGCGCGGCGGTTGCCTTGGACCGATCGGTACTCATCTGTGGGTGCGCGAGCGAGGCGATGGAACTGCTCCCCGCTCGAAGTATCCAGACCGTGGTCACGTCGCCGCCTTACTGGTCTCTTCGGGATTACGACGTCGACCGGCAGATCGGTCGCGACGATCCACTGAACCAGTACCTGCAAAGCATCGTGTCGATGTTCGAAAAGCTCCGCCGGGTGCTCGCCGACGACGGCACGGTGTGGCTCAACGTCGGCGACGCCTACACGTCCGGCAATCGTCGGTATCGCGCGCCAGACCGAAAGAATCGGGCTCGTGCGATGGCGGTGCGGCCGGTGACCCCCGAAGGCCTCAAACCGAAGGACCTGATCGGTCTCCCGTGGCGCCTTGCTTTCGCGCTTCAGGATGCGGGGTGGTGGCTCCGGTCGGAGGTCATCTGGCACAAGCCGAACGCGCACCCGGAGTCGGTTCGGGATCGACCGACGAAGGCGCATGAGACGGTGTTCCTGCTCGCCAAGAACCAGGACTACTACTACGACATTGACGTCGTGCGCGGTCCGAACCGGCGCCGGCTCAGAACAGTCTGGGACATACCGACCGAACCGGTGCGACGCAATGGAGCGGACGACGATCATCCGGCGATGATGCCGATGACGTTGGCACGAAGGTGCGTGGCGATAACCAGCCGCCTACACGACGTGGTACTCGATCCGTACGCAGGCTCCGGGACAACGCTGCTCGCGGCTCGCGATCTCGGAAGAAAGTGGGTCGGCGTGGAGTTGAACCCGGCCTTCGTCGACCTGATCGAGCGACGCATCAGCGCGGATACCCCGAATCTGTTCGCAGCAGAGGATCCGGCCGGTTAGATGGCATTGGAGATGCACCAACGGGATCTGGAGGCACTGAAAGCCCAAATCGACACGCTATCGCCCGTAGCGACCAGATTCGTTGCGCGGATGGTGGACTCACTGTCTTCTCCTGCGCGGGCAACCGTCAATCCTGAGCCGACGTGGATCACCGCGAACGCGGATTGGATCGAGTATTTCAGCCTCGCTCTATCTATTCATCACGGTACCACGACCGAACCTCTGGGCTTGACCGGTTTCGAGATCGTCTTCTGTAATGCTTGCGATGCGTTCGGTTGGACGTACGAGAAACCGGAATCTGCTACCCACCGGTTTGTCGACCTCTTGATCCGGCGTCCCGGAGACGCACTGCGCAGGCTTTCGCTCAAGTCCACGGCAGCGCAGCGCCTCTCGCATACTACAGCACACATTTCGAAGCTGACCGAAGCAGCATGGATACAAGACATGCGCAGTTCGCGAGAGCGCCAGCGGCGCACGATCGAGCTGTTCCACGACTATATCTCGGCAGTCGACAGCATCATCATGCTGCGCGCATTCCGACGTCCGAACGAAGTCCCTGCCAGCTATCAGCTACTGGAGATCCCGACCGCAATCTTCGATTCCATTCTTGACGCTCCGGCCGAAGCGTTCGCAGCCGATGGTCCAACCGTGAATTGCTCATTTCTGGAGAACAAAATTGCGGCCCGGGTATCCCTCGATCGGTCCGACGCGAAAGTAACGGTCAAGCAGATCGCCCTGTCCGCCTGCGTTGTCCATGCCGAGTGGGATCTCAGGTCGTCAGCCGGATAGTGTGAGCTCGGGCAGGAGTGGGTCAGAAGCGGTCGGCGCGGAACAGTGTGGGGTCCAGTGACGGCTGCTCGCCGAGTACCGATTCGGCGGCGGCGCGGCCGGTGGCCGGGCCCAGGGAGACGCCGATCATGCCGTGGCCGGTGGCCAGCACCAGGTTGTTAATTCCCTTTGCGCGGCCCAGGATCGGCAGCGTGTCGGCTGACAGGGGGCGCATGCCGCGCCAGATCTCCAGCACCTCCAGTTCCTCCATGCCTTCCAGGTAGCGCGGCGGGGCGCGGCGTACGGCGGCCACCCGGCGCAGGTTGACGCCGCGGTCGTCGCCGGCCAGTTCCAGGGTGCCGCCCATGCGCATGCGGTCGGGTCCGAACGGCGTAATGACCACGCGCTCGTCGTGCAGGTGCAGGGGGATGTCGGGGCAAGACGGCGGGCGCCGGACGGTGATGCTGTAGCCCTTGGCGGGCTGCACCGGTATGCGCAGCCCGGCGTCGCGCCCGAGGCGCGGGCTCAGCGAACCGGTGGCCAGCACCACGGTGCGCGGCTGCATGGTGCCAAGGCTGGTGTGCACGGCGTGCACCGCCCGGCCGCGCCGTTCCAGGCCGAACACGGTGGCATGCTCGTGGATGGCAGCGCCGCGCTCGGCGGCGGCCGCGGCGAGGGCGCGCACGAAGCGGTCGGGAATGACGCGCCCGTCGGCGCGATAGTGCACGGCGCCGATCACGTCCGGCAGCAGGGCGGGCACCATGGCGCGCAGCTCATCCGGCTCCACCACGGCGACGTCGATGCCCTCCTCACGTTCGGCGTGCACGGCGGCGACCGCCTCCTGCCAGCTTGATGCTTCGCGGTACAGGAACAGGCCGCCCTTGCGCTCGAAGTTCACCTCTGCCGGCAACTCGGCCGCCAGTTCGGCGAACAGCTCCAGGCTCGCCATCTGCCAGCGGCGCAGGATCGGCTCGGCGGCCGCGCAGCGTTCGGCCGTGCAGGCGGCGCGGAAGCGCAGCAGCCAGCGCACCAGGTCGGCACTCGCGCGCGGCCTGATGTACAGCGGGCTATCCGGGTTGAGCAGCCAGCGCAGGCCGCGGCTGATCACGTGCGGCTCCGCCACCGGCGTGGAGTGGCTCGGCACCAACAGGCCGATGTTGCCGTACGAACTGGCCATCGGACCGCCCACCTGGTGCTCCTCGAGCAGCGTCACCGCCGCGCCGGCGCGCGCCAGGTAGTACGCGGTACATACGCCGATCACTCCGCCGCCCACTACCAGTACGTCGGGCTCAGACAACCTCCGCGTCCTCCTTGTTCGCCATCCTACTGCGCCGGCGGCGCCCGGCGCCATGCATGGCACACCATCCCGGTAGCGGGCATACTGCCGGCGTGGACACACTGGCGGGGAACACCAACATCTACGGCGGCTTCATTGTCGATCCGCGGCAACTGCCGAACGAGCCTGAGCAGTTCGCACAGCAGCTCGACAACAGCCTGACGGCGTGGCGCGAATCGGACTGCAAGCTGATCTGGCTGGAACTGCCGCGTTCGCACGCAGCCCTGGTGCCGATCGCGGTCAGCGTCGGCTTCTCCTTTCACCACGCCGAGCCGGGCATGCTGATGATGACCCTGCCGATGCAGGCGGACGCGTTCATCCCGCACTACGCCACCCACAACGTCGGCGGCGGCGGGGTGGTGATCGACGACCAGCGCCGCCTGTTGGTGGTCAACGAGCTCTACCGGCGCGACCGCAGCAAGCCGTACTACAAGCTGCCGGGCGGCTCGCTCGACCCGCAGGAAGACCTGGCCGAGGCGGTGGTGCGGGAAGTGGCCGAGGAGACCGGCGTGCAGTGCGAGTTCCAGGGCGTAGTGTCGATCCGCCACCGCCACCAGTTCCGCTTCGGGCGCTCCGACTTCTACATCGTGTGCCGGCTGCGCCCGCTGACCAGCGAGTTGCGCGCCGACCCGCGCGAAATCGAAGAGTGCCGCTGGATGCCGGTCGAGGAGTACTTCACCTCACCCTACACGGGCCTGTTCAACCGCACCATCGTGCGCCAAGCGCTGGCCGACGCGGCTCTGGCCCCGGTCAGCATCGAAGATCCCCAGGACTACGAGTTCTTCGGCCCGCGGTAGTCGGCCTGGGGGGTGGGGACCATGTTCAGGGCGTCGTCCACTACCGACACGTCGGAGATGCCGCGCACCCAGTACTCCGGCTGCAGCAGCAGGCGGTGCGCCAGGGCGATGCGGGCTACGCCTTTCACGTCCTCGGGGGTGACGAAGTCGCGGTCGTCGAGCACCGCGGCCGCGCGCGCCAGCTTGAACACCGCGAACACGCCGCGCGGCGAGGCGCCCACCTCGGTGCGCGTGTCCTCGCGGGTGGCGCGCGCCAGGTCGACGATGTACTTGCCGATCGCCTCGCCCACGTGCACTTCCTCCAGGGCGCGCTGCATCGCCAGCAGTTCCTGGTGCGATACCACCGGCTGCAGGGTCATGGTGTCCTGCTTGCGCTGCTGGCGGCGCAGCAGGATTTCCAGCTCCTGCTCGGGGTCGGGGTAGCCGACGCTGGTGCGCATGATGAAGCGGTCAAGCTGCGCTTCCGGCAGCGGGTAGGTGCCCTCGAATTCCACCGGGTTCTGCGTCGCGATGACAATGAACGGCGGGTCGAGCGGAAAGCGCTCGCCCTCCACCGTGACCTGGCGCTCCTGCATCGCTTCGAGCAGCGCCGACTGCGTCTTCGGGGTGGCGCGGTTGATCTCGTCGCCGAGCAGCAGGTGGGCGAACAGCGGACCGCGCCGGAACTCGAACTGCGCCTCGCGCTGGTTGTAGATGTAGCCGCCGGTGATCTCGCCCGGCAGCAGGTCGGGGGTGAACTGGATGCGGCTGAAGGCGATATCCAGCACCTCCGAGAAGGAGTGGGCAATCAGCGTCTTGGCGAGGCCGGGGTTGTCCTGGATCAGAACATGGCCATCGGAGAGGATGCCCATCAGCACCTGTCTGAGCACTTCGTCCTTGCCTACGATAACCTGCGCCACGGCGTCGATCGCCCGTTTCGCCAGCTCGCTAACCTGCCGTAGTTGCATTGTCTGTTGCACTGTCTGTATTCGCTCCCGCGCAGCGGCCGAGATCCTGGCCGGCGCGCCGCGCGCGTAAGCTACCACAAAACGGGTGCCGCGGTGCCAACGCCGCCTTTGACTACCGGTGAGCGCCCATGATGTAATGCCGCCCGGCATGGAGCACGAGGTGAGATCCGCCCCGGCGGCGGGCGCATGATCAGCGCGGATCAATTGCAGCGCTATGCCCGCCGGCTGCCGCTGATCGGCCCGCAGGTCGGCAGGCGGCGGATCCTGCCGCTGGCGACCGCGGCCCTGCTGGCCTGCACTGCGTTGGTAATCGCCGCGGTGGTGATACCGCGTACGGATCCGCTCGCCGTGTCCACCATATCCGGCGCCGGCGGCATCGCCATGATTCCAATCCTGGGCGGCGCCGCCACCACCCTGCTGGTGGTCCTCCTGGGTATTGCCACCCTGGGTCTCGGCGCCCTGGCCATGGCGTACCTGGTCGTTGCCCTCGGCGGCCGCCGCAGCCGTTACGCGCGCGGCGCCGCTGTGCCGTGGCGCATCATCATCCTGGTGGTGGCCGGCATGCTGGTGTTCTACTTCCTGGTGGCGCTGATGCTGTCGTTCATTGCGATGCCGGACGAAGAACCGGGGAACCGGCCGCTGGTGGAGGGCGACGGCGAGGAGGTGGAAGAGGAGGAGGTCGAAGAGCTGCCGGAACCGCAGGAGGATCCGCTCACCGCGGCAACCCGCGCCCGGCGCTCGCGAATCATCTTGCTGGGCCTGCTTGCGGTGGGCTTCGCAGCGGCGATCTACTTTGCCGTGCGCCTGATGCGCGCCACGCCGGAGGCCGACCCGGTCGAGGAAAAACTCTCCGAGGAACTGCGCCGCGACCTGGCGGAGGCTACCGAGATGGCCATCGCCGAGCTGGAGGCGGAGCAGGACTTTCGGCGTGCCGTGATCGGCTGCTGGGCCTACCTGGAAATGGCCCTGGCCCGCCACGAACATCCGCGGGAGGCGCATCACACGCCGCTGGAATACATACGCGCCCTGGTCCTCGACCTGCCGGCGCTGCCGGCACGCGCCCTGCTGGAACTCGCCACCCGCTACGAGGTGGCGCGCTTCAGCGAACACGCCATTACCCGGAACGACCGCGACACCGCGCTGCATTCCCTGCACGACATCCGCCGCAACCTGCAGGCCGCATGATCGACGTCCCCGAACGCGGCCTGAAACCGCGGCCCTACGGCCGGCGCAGCGCCATCGTGCTGCTGGTGGCCGCCGCCGGCCTGATGGTGTGGGCGCTCACCGCCGGCGACGACCCCGCGCTGCGCACCACCGCCGTGGCCGGAGTGGTCGCCCTGACCATCGTCGGCATCGCCATCCGCTTCGCGCACCGGACGATCCGCGAGCAGCGCGGCGACGCGGACGGCGATAGCGCTGCCGGTACGCCGGGCCGGTTTACCGATGCGGGCGGCAGTTCCGTGCCCGACTCCTACCAGGAGTTGTTGCACCAACTCGACGCCGCATCGCGCAGCCCCTCCTACCTGGTGTCGGTGGTGGTGCCGCGGCTGGAAACGATCCTGGCAGCCAAGCAGCCGGGAGCCGCCGCAACCGAGGTGGGCGCCGAGCTGCA
>MKWU01001628.1_pt1 | contig 37755 bp, 20 predicted proteins | sample 809101 | NCBI WGS metagenome assembly MKWU01 (sample SAMN05860141, study PRJNA318959) | sponge metagenome | host: Aplysina aerophoba | place: Slovenia: Piran, Adriatic Sea, Gulf of Piran | collected 2013-05-07
AGCGCGGCTCTCGCTGCATCGTGCGCGGTTCGCCCTGCATGTGCATCGCGATGACCGGAGCGCCGTGGCGGGCGGCGACCTCGAGCATCGCCTCGCCGGCGCCGGAGATGTCGTTGATCATGTGGGCGCCCGCGGCGAGCGCGCGATCGGCTGCCTCTGGCTTTGCGGTGTCGACGCTCAAGGGTACGCCCAGGTCGAGGCGACCGATGCCCTCGAGTACCGGCAGCAGCCGGGCAAGCTCCTCGGTCAATCCCACGGGTTCGGCCCCTGGCCGGGTGCTCTCGGCGCCGATGTCGAGCAGGTCTGCCCCTTCGGCGGCCATGCGCCGCGCGCCTTCGATCGCGGCCTCCGGAGCGTGAAACGTGCCGCCGTCCGAGAAACTGTCCGGCGTCACGTTGAGCACCCCCATGACCAGGGGACGTTCGCCTGATGTCAGGGTGTGCGGGCCGCAGACGACTTCCACGGCCGCAGTCTACGGGGCTTCGGCGTGTATCGGCGCTGCTGGTCTGCGGCTGTTACCGTCAGCGGATGAGCTTGCGGGTTGGAGCCGGATCATCGGCCGCTCTCTTGGCTGTCCTTGGGCTTGTTCTGGCGTGGCCTGAGGGCGCAGCCGCCGTCGGCAGCGAGGATTGCGGCTTCACGTTTACGGAAGTGGCGGCCGCGGCCGGGGTGCGCTTCGTCCACGAATCGGGCGCTAGCGGCGGCCTGCATCTACCCGAGACGATGGGCGCCGGCGTGGCCTGGATCGACTTCGACGGTGACGGCTGGCTCGATCTCTACCTGGTGCAGTCGGGGCCTTTCCCGCCTCGGGCCGGCGGGCCGTCGGTGGACCGGCTGTTCCGCAATCTGGGGCCCGGCGCCGCGGGGAGGATCCGCTTCGAATCGGTCGACGCCGGGGCGCTAGCTCAGGGTTACGGTCAGGGAGTCGTTGCGGCCGATGTCGACGGTGATCGTGACCTCGATCTACTGGTGTCGCACTACGGCCCCACGGTCCTGGTGCTGAACGACGGCGACGGGTCGTTCGGCCAAGGGAAGCCGCTGGCTGCGGCGGCGCCTGTGGGAGGAGCGGACGAGTTCCCATGGGGTTCCTCGATGGCGTTGGCCGACGGGGACGGTGACGGTGATCTCGACCTCTACGTGAGTCGCTATGTCCACTACGACCCCGACCACGGCCTGGTGTGCCGCCGGGACGGGCAGGAGTCCGAGCCGGACGTGTGCGACCCGTCGCTGTTTGTGGGCCAACACGACCGGTACTACGTAAACCGTGGCGACGGCACCTTCGAGGACAGGGCGGCGGCCGCCGGCTTCGGCGAAGCTGACGGCAAGGGCCTGGGCGTCGTCTTCACCGACCTCGACGGAGACGGCCGGCCCGACATTTATGTCGCCAATGACCTGACCCTGAACCTCCTGTTTCGCAACCGTGGCGACGGTACGTTCGAGGATCTGTCGTTGCTGTCCGGAGCCGCGGTGGATCGACACGGCCGGCCCGAGGCAGGCATGGGCCTGGCGGTGGCCGACTTCGATCTCGATGGAGATCCGGATCTCATGGTGACCAACTTCGACGTGGAGACGAACACGCTGTACCGAAACGCCGGGCCCGCGTCCGGGATGCTGTTCGAGGACGTTGCCGCCACCGTAGGCTTCGGCCAGCCGTCCTTCAACCTCCTCGGCTTCGGCATCGTGGTAGAGGACTTTGACAGGGATGGTGCCCAGGACGTGTATGTGGCCAACGGCCACATCTTCACTTCGCCGCAGCGCGACAACACGGGTTACCGGCAACGGAACCTCCTGCTCCGCGGCGGCGCCTGGGACGCGAGACGGCGTTTCGCCGAGGTGCGCTGCGACTGGACGGAACGCGATCCGCTGGTCAGCCGGGGCGCCGCACTGGGGGACTACGACAACGACGGCGATGCCGATGTCCTGGTGACGGCCAACGACGAGCCGGCGCGCCTGTGGCGCAACGACACGGCAGGGCCGGATGGAGTCGGCTGGCTGGGTGTCGAACTGCGCGGTCGCTCGCCGAACACACAGGCTGTCGGCGCCGTCGCGGTCCTTGCCGCCGAGCCGAAAAAGCCGCCGGCGGCCCGCTGGCTACTGCGGGGCGACAGCTATCGGTCGTCGAGTGGGCATCGGTTGCGCTGGGCGGTCGATGAAGGCCGGTATCGGCTCGATGTGCGCTGGCCTTCCGGCGTCCGGACCCGGATCGTCGACCCGCCCACGGGGGTTTATCTGGTCGTCGACGAGCGGCGGTGAGGAGTCCTAGCGCCAGATGGCGCCACCCGCGTGTCCGGTCGCGGATCGTTCTGCGGCGCAGCTTCCTCGCCGTCCTGGTTCTCGCCGCGGCAGCGCCCGCGGCGTCCGCGACGTTGCCGGCCGAACTCCAGCCGGCCCAGTTTGAACTGGACAACGGCATGACCTTCCTGGTCGTCGAGCGGCCGGGGCGGCCCCTGGTTTCCGCCGTGTGGGCGGTGCGCGGCGGCTCGGCGGCGGATCCGCCGGGGCTGCGGGGTGTGGCCCATGTTGTGGAGCATCTGCTGTTCGCCGGCAGCCGCACGATCGGTACTGCGGACTGGGACGCCGAGGCGCGGCTGCTGCGGCAGTGGGAGCGTCTCTACGAAGACTCCGTTCGCCGTCGCCGTGCCGCGCCGGGTCTTGCCCGTCTCGAAGGGCGGCTTGCGAGGCTGCAGCGACCGGGCGAGTACTCGGCGGTCTACACGCGGGCCGGCGCCTTCGGCCTCGACGCGGAGACCCGTCACGACTCGACCGCCTTCCAGGTGCTGGTGCCCGAGGAGAAGGTCGAGTTGTGGTTCTGGATGGAGTCCGATCGGTTGCTCGAGCCCGTGTTCCGTGGCTTCGAGCGCGAACTGCGGGTTGTCGAGCAGGAGCGGCGGCAACGCATCGACTCGAGTCCGGCGGGTTCCTGGTTCGAGCTCTTCGACGCCGCCTTTTGGGGCGCCGGCCACCCTTACGCGCATACGCCGGGAGGGGATCGGTTGGAGATCGCTGGTCTGCTACCCGTCAGCGCGCGGGCGCACTTCGAGGCGGCCTATGGCCCGGAACGGCTGGTCGCGGCGCTGGTCGGCGACGTGTCGCCGGAACGCGCCCGGGAACTGGCCGAGCGGTACTTCGGCCGTCTGAAACGGAGCAGTGGGGCGGCCGGTACGGTGCGATTCGACGACCGGTCGGAACCGCCGGCCGAGCCGGCCGTCGGATCCCTGGACGGCCTCTGCGCCTGCCGCACTCAGATCGAGATCCGATATCCGACCGTCCCCTTCGACGCCTCCGGCGACGCGGTGGCGCTCGATGTCCTGGCGGGCGTGTTGAACGGCCGCTCGGGTCGGCTCCATCGACGGCTCGTGCTCGGAGACGCCGCGGTCGCGACTTCGGCGTCGGCTCAGCACGTGTCGCGGATCCGCGGGGGCTACTTCTCCGTGCACATCGAAGCTGCCGGCGATACGGAGTTGGCGGAACTGCTTCCCGCCTGGGACCGCCTGCTGGCGCAGATTGGGGCGGACGGGGTCGAACGCCACGAATTGGAGCGGGTTCGGCGCCAACTGACTACGGACTCCTTCCGGCAGATCGAAACGGACACCGGGCTCGCGCACCGGCTGGCGGCGGCCGAAGTGCTCGGCGGCTGGCGGCAACTCGATGGGTGGTTCGAGGCGGCGGCCGCGGTTCGCCCGGTCGACCTGGAGCGGGTCATCGAGGCCTTCCTCGTGGCGGACAAGCGAGCCGTGCTGTCGCTAGAGCGGACCGGGGAGGGCTAGGAGCTTGCGCGGCAGAGACTGGGTGCGCCGGCGCCCCCGCCGGCATCCGGCGCGAAGCGCCGGCTTCTGGACCGTCTGCCGCGCCAAAGGCATGCACCTGACCGGCCTGGTCGTGGCGCTTGGCCTGGTTGCCGCCGTGGCGGCGCCGCAGATTCCGCCGCATCCGGAGGGCCTGCGTTTCCCGGCGTCGACCTTCGCGCCGCCCGATCCCGCCGGCATGCGCTTCGAACTGGCCAACGGGCTGCCGGTCTACGTCGTCCCGGATCGCAGCCTGCCCCTGGTCGATGTCCTGCTGGCGGTTCCCGTCGGCGATCTGGACGAGGAGCCGGAAGAAGCCGGACTCGCCTCGATGACCGCGGCCATGCTGCGCCGCGGAGGCGCCGGCGACTTCTCCCCGGACCACCTGGACGAGGAGATCGATGCCCTGGGCGCCCGGATCCAGACGGTGGGCGCCTCGGCGCGGAGCGTGATCGCTCTCGACTGCGGCTCGGAGGCTCTGTGGCGCGGTCTCGAACTGCTTGCTTCCCTCGTTCGCGAGCCCCGCTTCGACGCGGAGCGTCTGGCTCAGGCCAGGCGCAACCTCGCGGACAGCCTCGCAGCGCAGGACGACGATCCGCGGCGGCTCCTCGAACGGGAGTGGCTGCGTCTGGTGCACGGAGACAGTGCGCCCCGCGGACGGCGGCTGACGCGCGAAGCGGTGGCCGCCTTCACGCCCGAGGCGCTCGCCGACTTCCATCGCCGCCACTACGGTTCGGAGGGAGCGGTGTTCGCCGTCTCGGGCGATGTGGATGCCGAAGCCGTGGTGGCGCGCCTGGATGAGCTGTTCGGTGATTGGGCGGCACCGGATCAGGGCAAGCGTCGGGTCGCCGCTACGAGCGGCGGCGGATCGGCGGAGGACGAAGTCGGCGCGAGTCAAGGGAAGGAACATGCGGCCCCGGCCGCGATGCCCGGTTGGTGGTACCTGGACCGACCGGGCGGCCAGGCGGCGATCGCCATCGGCCACCGGGGAGCGGCCTTCGATTCATGGGACGACCGCGACCGCTGGGCGCTGCTGCTCCTGACCGAGATCCTCGACGGACCCGGCGCCGTGTCGCGCCTGCGGTCCCGGTTGCAGCTTGGTGAGGGACTCACTTATCGCGTGCTCACGTACTTCGACATCGATCCCCCGCGGATCGTCGCGGGGCCGGATCACGCAGGCGAGTTCCGCGTCTTCCTGGAGACAGCGCCCGAGTCGGCCGCGGAAGCTGCCGGCGCGGTGCTGCAGGAACTGCGGCGACTGCAAGGGGATGCTGTGCAGGTCGGCGAACTCGAGACCGCGAAGCAGTCGGTCCTGGCCCGGTTTCCGTTACTGTTCGACCGCGCCGAGGTCACTGCGGGTCGCTACGCCGAGGACGAATTGCTGGGCCGCCCGCACGAGTACTGGGCCCGCTACCGGGGGCGCCTGAGTGCGGTGACCGCGGCGGACATACGCCGTGCGGCGGAGCGCTTTCTCGACCCGGACGGCGTCGTGCTGCTCGTCGTAGGGGACTGGAATGCCGCGCGGGGCGGCCGAGGTTTCCAGGAACTGCGGCGTGCGCTTGGACCGCCTCGGGCCTTGGTCAGATAAGCCTCGCGATCAAGGAGCGGGGCGTATTGGGAGGGCGACTTTGCAGGACTATACTGACTCCATGACCTACTCCGTACACGGCTCCAACGAGCTTTCTTTCTGCACCTCCGCGGCCTTGCGGCGGAGGTTGGCGTTGTTTTGTTGCCTCTTCCTTTCGGTGGCCGCCGGCGCGTCCGGACAGGGCCTTCTGGAACTTGGTTCCCTGGTGGACGATCCCCTGGGCACGGCTCAGGGCGCCGATCTCTTCGCCGCCAGGGTCGACCTGGATCTCGTGCGCTCTGCGCCGGACCGGTTGGAACTGCCGACGCCCGACGGCCGGGTTCTGGTTGCCGAGCTCAGCATGTTCGAGGACCGCGGCGACGGCGACGTGATGTGGGCCGGCGGCTTCCCGGGGTGGGGGTTCGAGAGCGTTGTGCTCTCGATCACGGACGGTCGCCTCGTGGGCAGTTTCGGGGAGCCGGGCGGCGCCAAGTACCGGATCACGACCGGCCCGACGGGTAGTGGAATGCTTGTCGACACTGTGCAGATCCGGAGAGATCCGGAGACCGTACAGTGCCCGGGCGGCGTCGTGCCGGAGGATCGGGGGCCCGTGCCCGCGGTTGAGGCGGCGTCGGCCGACCCGCCGGAGCGGGTCGCCGAGGAGTCGAATCACAACCTTCTGGACATTCTGGTGGTGCACACGGCCAGGGCCGAGGAGGTGTGGGGATTCGACAACCTCCAGACCCCGGAGGACGACAGCACGACGCCCCAGGCCGCGAGCCAGGCCGCAGTCGACTACCTGAACATGGTGCTTCGGAACGGGGAGCTGGACGTCCAGGCGAGGCTGGTCCATGTGGCGCAGGCGCCGGCCTCGATGGAAGGAGAAATGACGTGCAGCACGCTGCTCAACCGGGTGACGCGCAACGCCGAAGTTGCCGCGCTGCGGGCGGAACACGATGCGGACGTGGTCGAGATCTTCGCGGCTAGCGAAGTTACTGGCTGCTGCGGCATCGCCTGGCTACTGACGCGGGGTGTCTCTGCCAGGTCTTTCTCGCCTGCCGGTTACGGTGTGACGAAGATGCAGGGGTGCGTTGGGGAGGAGACCTTCGCTCACGAGATCGGCCACAACCTGGGCGCGAACCACGACCCACTGAATGCCGGTGACAACTTCGAAGAGAGACGCGACATCGCGATTACGCGGTACGCGTTCGGCCACACCTGGTTCAGCCCCTCGTCGCCGAACCCGCCGAACATTGACACGATCATGAGCTACGGTGACGGTCGGGTGGAGCCCTGGTTCTCCACCGTCCGCGTAGAGCCGAACAGATGGGTGCTCGGCATCGCCGGCGAGAGGGAGAACGAGCGCGCCATGAGGGAGATCGGGCTTGGTGTGGCTGTGGACTACAGCGACTTCCTGACGGGCAGACCGGGGGAGCCGCCGCCGGATCCACCGCCTCCTGGTCCGACGCCCACAGCCCCCGGCAGCCTGACGGTCATGCCGACGGGTTCCACCAGCGTGAAGGTGGCATGGGTGGACCTTTCCGACAACGAGAACGGTTTCCGGGTCCAGAGCAGACTCGGGGACCAGGGCTGGAAGACCGCTAGAACGGTGGCGGCCGACTCCGAGGCCGCGGACGTCGACGGTCTGGTGGCCGGGGGCCGCTACAGATTCCGGGTGCAGGCGTTCAACGACGACGGCGCGTCGAACAGCAACGTCGTGACCGTCGTGCTGGAGGACGTCGAGTACACGGACTGCGTGCCAGAGGCGCCGGTGGTCACCTTCGATCACGGCTACACGGTCAGCATGTGCATCGAGTATCTGGACAAGGGCGTGGGTCCGATCGTTACGGCCGACGCCTTGGATTACGGACTCGAGTCGAAGGAGTCGGCGGTGCTGTACTTCTTCGATCCGGACAACGCCGAGGTGTTGATCAAGGTGCTCGACGGTTGCAAGAACAACGAGCACCGTTGGGTGTTCGTGGCGCCGGTGACGACGCTGGCGTTCAACCTGTACGTCGACGAGACGGCTACCGGCGAGCGCTGGATGCATCGGAATCCGAAGGGAAATCAGACGGCGACGACGAAGAGCGACCTGATGGCCTTCCCCTGCGAAGGGTCCGTCTCGACCACGTCCGTGGCGGCGGACGGCGACGGCGTACACGGCGTGGAACTGGTCGATGCGGGCTTCACGTCGACGGCGGGCTTTCCGGCGTCCCTGACGCCTTCGGCGTCGCCGCTGGAGTCGCCTGCAGTCGTCGCCGCTCCGATCAGCGGCGGTGAAGGGACGGACTGCGAGCCGCAGCCGGTACCGGGCCTGACCCTTCGGGGCGGATACACGGTCAAGATGTGCGTCGAGTACCTGAAGGACGGCGAGCCGACGGAAGTGGGTGCTCAGGACTACGGACTGGACTCGGAGCAGTCGGCCATCCTGTACTTCTTCGGCCGGAACAACGCGGAGGTGTTGATCAAGGTACTCGACGGTTGCAAGAACAACGGGCACCGTTGGGTGTTCGTGGCGCCGGTGACGAGCCTGGCGTTCAACATCGCGGTGGAGTCTCCGGACGGCGCCGAGGTCTGGACCCACAACAACCGCCTGAACCAGACCGCGAAGGCGAGGAGCGACGACAGGGCGTTCGCGTGTAGCGAGTAGTTCCCGAACGATCAGTAGACGGTCGTTTCCGGGTAGAACGCGTACCAGCCGAACCAGAAGGCGACATGACCGGGGACGCGGGCCAGCATCTCGCCGCCCGCCTCGGGGACGAGGCCATCCTCGGTCATCGTCCACATGGATCCGTCCACACCGTGGAGCCGGTTCACGGAACCCCTTACCGGCAGTCCGAACGTCAGGCCGCGTCGCTCGAAGGCGCGGACGGCGCCGCTCTCCTGGTCGAGAAGCAGGACGATGTCGAGGCCACCCAGCGTGTCGTGGACCAACCGCCTGGACCGCAGCTTCTCGAGCGGGTACGCCTTCGCCTCGCTGTTGATCCGTAGTGCGTAGACCCGCGCATTTCGTTCCAGGACGTCGCTTAGCCGCCACACCGGGAACTCGACGCCCTCGCGGGCCTGGTCGGCTGCGCCCTCGACGTAGCGGTAGCCGGTCCGCTGCGCCACGGCCGGGTCGGCGTTCATGACCGTCGTGTCGGGGTGGCGTTGTCGCCAGATGTCCCACCTGGTGAGAGTCATCGGAAGCATGGTGAGAGTGGCCCCCTCGGCGGCGCGCTCCCCGACCACGGCTTCACCGGTCAGGTTGCTCCAAAGGCTCTGCGTGGCCCGGTCGAACATCAGCTTGTTCGAACGGTAGAGCAAACCCGAGGTGCCGAACATCAGGCGCTCGCCGTTCTCGTCGGCCGCCGAGTAGAGGATGCCCGATCCACAGAGTGTGCAGAACGAAAGGGTGATCGGCTGGCCGCCGACCGTGTCGTTCAGCAGTTCGTGCCAACTGAGGACCTTGACGGGATAGGCACGAAACTGGCCGCCGGCGCTGACGCCGAAGACGGTGTCCGTGTCGCGCATGAAACGGGCGGCGTCCGGGTCGACCGCAGGGGGGTCGTCGATCGCGGGAATGCCGTCCAGCGGTACCCCGCCCCACTGCACCTCGCGCAGTCGGAGGCGCACAGTGGTGTCCGGACTCAGGATCGCCCGGTAGGCAGGGTCGATCCGGGAGAAGAGTTCTGCCTTCCACGCGAGGTAGCCGTCCGGGGGTTCGATGTCCGTACGGCTGCCGACGTAGTTGAACCAGTCGTGGTAGTGACGGCCGGGTTGCTGTCCGGAAAGTTCGGTGAACAGTCGGCCGGCGTCGGGTCGCGCCTCGCGGGGCATGAAGAAATAGGCGTCGACGAGAGGAATCAGGACGGCGGGCTCCATTTGGGCGAGCGCCTTGACCGAGCGGTTCCTCGCCTTCCTCTTGCCCGACATCAAGCGGCGCAGTTGAGCGTAGACGGGGCCACTTGGGCCCAGCTCCTGTGCCGGGTGGCGGGGGCGCGAGATCAACTCAGGGCCCTCAGCCCCCCACGATGGATCGTCGAGGGATTCCGTGCCTTGCCCCGGAAGTACGGCCGGACTGACCAGTGCCAGAGATACGACCGCGACTGTCGAGCGGAGAAGCGAGTCGGAGGCCATGATGGGTTGTTCCTCGATAGTATCCGAACGGTGCTGACAGCAGTGGTAGCTATTGATCCCCGAGCTTCGTCGGGGGTTCGCTCAGCGCGGCCCGTCGGCGCGGTCGTGCTCCTTGTGGTTCTCCTGGCGGGCGTTTCCGGGGCGGCCCGGGCCGAGGAACCGCAGGTAGTCCTGGCGGGCATTCAAGTCACGCCGGCCGCCCCCGGACCGGACACTCTCTGCCGACTCGTCGCCACAGTGCGGAACAGTGGCGACCGCGCGGTCTACAGCTTCGGCTTCGATGTCGAGCTGAACGGGCGCGCGTTGCCGGTGTACGAGAAGCAGCTCTTCCTGCAGGTGATCGAGGCAGGCGAGTCGGCCGAAGTCGCCCTGTACAACTTCTGGACGTCCGAGACGGGCCGGCCGGCGCCGGAGGACGGCCGGCTTGAGGTCGTTGTGCGGCTGCGAGAGGCGCGCTGGGTCGAAGTCTCGGAAGTCGAGGAGGACGGCGAGACGGTCGAGGTGTGGACCCCGGTCGGCGAAGTGGCCGGTCTTCCACAGGCCGCGAGTCGGACTCTCGAGTTGAAGTGAGCCGCGCGGCGGCTATCGCGCTGGCGTGCGGCAGCGCGCTGGCGGCCTGTGCCGGCCCGGGCTCCGACGGCCGGCTGGAGTCGGGCTTGGCCCCTCCCAACGTGGTGTTGATCTCGATCGACACCCTGCGCTCGGACCGGCTTCCAGCCTACGGCTACGACGGGGTCGACACGCCGGCCATCGACCGCCTGGCGGCCGACGGCGTGCTGTTCGAGCGGGCCTTCACCCACGTCAATGTCACTCTGCCGTCCCATGTCAGCCTGTTCTCGGGCCTGTTGCCGCCGCAGCACGGTGTGCGTGACAACGTGGGTTATCGGTTGGGCGACGCGGTGCCGACCTTGGCGACCGAGCTCGGCCGGCACGGGTACGCGACCGGCGGATTCGTCTCGTCCTACGTACTGAGGGCGTGGACCGGAATCGGCCGCGGCTTCGATGTCTACGACGACGGCGTCGAGTTCCGGGCCGCGCGTCAACTCTGGGAACTCCAGCGCCCGGGTCTGGAGACGCTGGGCGCGGCCTCGGACTGGCTCGATGACGTGGCGGCCTCGCCTTTCTTCCTCTTCCTTCATCTGTACGAACCGCACGCTCCCTACAGTCCGCCCGCGCCCTTCGCGGACCGCTACGACGACGCATACGACGGCGAGGTGGCCGCGGCCGACGGCGTGGTCGGCGGCCTGATCCGGCGCCTTCAGGAACTCGACCTGTACGACGACGCGCTGGTGATCCTGCTTTCCGACCACGGCGAGGGTCTGATGGACCACGGCGAGATGGACCATCTGATCTTCGTCTACCGCGAAGTGCTCCAGGTACCCCTGATCGTCAAGCTGCCAGGCGGGGAGCGCGCCGGCGAGCGAGTCGCGGTCAATGCCCAGCTCGCGGACGTGGCGCCGACGATCTACCGGCTACTGGGGGTCGAAGCTCCCGCGGGCCTGGTGGGTACGAGCCTGTTGGGTCTCGAAGCGTTGCCAGCAGGAACCGCTCCACGGCAGATCGTCTCCGAGAGCGTTTATCCGCGGATTCACTTCGGTTGGAGCGATCTGGCCTCGATCGTCGAAGGCGACCTGCACTTCATCGATTCGCCGGACCCGGAACTGTTCCGATTCCTCGAGGATCCAGGCGAGCGAACCAACGTGATTCAGGAGGAGCGGGCCGCGGCGCGGCGCTTGCGAGCGGACCTTGGCGCAGTCGACCGCGCGTTGGAGTCCCCGGCGGCCGTCGACCCGGAGACGCGCGAGCGGCTTCGCTCGCTGGGGTATCTCTCCGGCGGCGCAGCGACGAGCACGGGACCGCTGGCCGACCCGAAGAGTCGGATCGGAGTCGTCGCCGATCTCGTCAGGGCGACGGGGATGGTCGATCGTGGCGACCTGGTCGAAGCGGAGTCGGTGCTTCGAGCCGTGCTCGATGGCGAGCCGCAGTTGGTCGTCGTGTGGCAGAAACTGGGTGAGGTGCTGGAGGCTCGGGGCGAGCCGCAGCAGGCTCTCGAGGCCTACCGGAGCGCCTTCGAGACCTCCGGAGGCGACGCCGCGGATGCCGGCGTGAAGACCGCCGAGATGCTGTTGCGGGTCGGCCGGGTCGAAGAAGCACGCGAGCACGCATTGGCAGTCGTCGGCCGCTCACCTCTGGCCAACGCGGTGCTGGCGCAGGCGGCAATGATCGAGAACGACCTCGATTCGGCCGCGGTGTACCTGGAGCAGGCGATCGCCGAGCGCGGCGCGGACCTGTCGCCCCTGATCACGAAGACGAACTGGCTGAACAGGCGGGGCCGCTTCGAGGAAGCCCTCGCGCTGAGCGATGAAGTGCTGGCGGAGTTGGATGCCCGCGGTGATCGGGAGATGCTCGGGCTTCTCTTTCTTCAGCGTGGCACGGCACTCGGGTCGCTCGCTCGGTCCGGAGAGGCCGAGGCGGCCTATCGGCGGGCGATCGCGGCGCAGCCGGAGCTACTCGGTGCGTACTCCGCCCTGGCCTTCCTCTACGCGTTGGACGATCGGGCGGCGGAAGCAGGGAGGACGTTGCAGGAGATGGTCACGTTCAACCCGGAGCCGGCAGCCTACGTCGAGGCAGTGCGGGCCCTGCGGGCAATGAAGGACTCCGCTTCCGCGAACGCCGTCGTTGCGGAAGCGCTTCGCCGTTGGCCGGAGTCCCAGGAACTGCGGTCGCTCACCGGTTCGCCGTAGAGAGGCGTCCAGGCTGCGTTAGTCTCTGTTCATGGCACGGGCGAACCGCATCGCGTTGCTCCATCGGCACAATCCGTTTCCTGCGTTCGCGTTGGCGGGCGTTTCCCTGTGGGCGCTGGACGGGGTTCCAGCGACCGCGCAGCCGGAACCGGCGCAGGCGCCTTCGGGCCCCGGGTTCATCGAGGTGGTGGACGTCGAGGTCGTGAACATCGATGTCTACGTCACCGGCGATGACGGCGAACCGGTTCTGGGGCTCGGCCCCGACGACTTCGAACTCGAGGTCGATGGGCGACGGGTCCCGATCAGCAATTTCTACGCCGTGGAACTCAAGGACGACGAGCTCTGGGTCCGCCGCGGCACCGAGGGCGAGGCCCAGCCGCTGTTGCCGCCGGCGCCCGAGGATCCCCTGGCGCTTCCCGCCGCCGATCGATCGCCGCCTTCGGTTCCGGCGGAGCAGACCCTCTACGTCGTCATCTATATCGACAACTTCAACCTGTCGCCGTTCAGTCGGAACCGCGTGATGCGGGAACTCCGCACCTTCATTCGTGAGCAGTTGAGGCCCGAAGATCGAGTGATGCTCGCCTCCTTCGACCGCTACCTGAACGTTCGCCTGCCGTTCACGAACAACCGGGAACAGTTGAACCGCGTTTTACTGGATTTGGAGGAGGTTTCGGCTCAGCGGACGCACCGCAACAGCGAGCGGCGCGACCTGTTCGAGAAGATCAACGACGTGAACACGGAGATGGTGAACCGTCGCAACAACGACCGGATCGTTGCGGCCGAGCGCCAGGGTCTCGTCGAGGGCGGCGGTCTCGCGATGGCTCGTAGCGAGCTGCTCGCCTACGCCGGCTCGGTTCGCAACGACACGAACGTGTCGATCGATGCCCTCTCGTCCCTGGTCCAGAACCTGTCGGCGGCGCCCGGTCGCAAGGCGGTGATCTATGTGGCGGACGGCATCCCCATGATCGCGGGCGAGGATCTCTTCTACTTCGTCAACCTGATCTACGAGAGGTCGGTGTCCCTGATCGAGATGACGGAGTACGACCTCTCCCGACGTTTCCAGCAGCTTGCGGCGACCGCGAACGCAAACCGTACGAGCTTCTACACGATCGACGCGCGTGGTCTGACGGTGATGTCGCAAGGTACGGTCGACAGTCAGGTGGCGGGCTTCCCGGGCCAGATGGCGCTGATCGACCAGATCGCGATGACCAACCTGCAGAGTCCACTCCGGCTGATGGCGGAGGAGACCGGGGGCCGCTCGATCGTCAACGCGAACCGGGTGATGCCCGACCTGTTGAAGATCGCCGCCGACCTTCGCAACTACTACTCGCTGGGTTACATGCCGGGGTCGGTCGGAGACGGTCGCTACCACACGATCGAAGTGCGATGGAAGAACAAGCCGCGCGGGGCCGAAATCAGGTTCCGCCGGGGCTACCGCGACAAGTCGGTCGAGTCGCAGATGATCGAGGGCACCCTGTCTTCGCTGAACCTGAACATCTACGAGAACCCGCTCGACCTCAGAATCCACAATCTGCCGCCGAAACGGCGCTCCGACGGCAACTTCGACGTACCGGTCGTCATCGAGGCTCCGTGGCAGGAACTGACTCTCATTCCCCGCGACGGAGTCCACCACGGCCGGATCGAGCTATGGGTCGCGGCCAAGGATGAGAGGGACCGCTCGACCGAGCCGCACCTGACGAAGTTGACGATCGCCGTGCCGGAAGACCGGGTGGGCGAGATCGAGAGCGGCGTCTGGCGGTACGGTCTGGAACTGACGATGGAGGCCGGCTACCACGACATCGGCATCGGGCTGCGGGACGCCGTGAGCGGCCGTCACTCCTTCCTGCGCGGCGGCGTCAACGTACGGTAGGGACCGGATGCGGGCTGCAGGCCCGCATCCGTCGCGAAGGCCGGTGATCCGGCTCGTTCGCTACAGGACCCGGAACGCCGTCGACGACGAGTGTTCAGCGTTCGCGGCGTCGATCACGGTAACGGACAACGTGTACTCACCGGCTGCAAGACTCTTGCCGGCCACGAACGACCCCGAGAGCTGTGACAGGCCGGCACTGCCCTTCGCTCCGGGTTCCAGGACGACTTCACCGCCCTGCGCAACTTCCTCGCCGCTCGGCCGGAAGACATGTGTGCGCACCGAGACGGGGCCGTCGGCCAGGTTCATGCCGACCAGACTGATCGGCGTCTCGCCGCCGGCCGTTACATCGGGCCGCGCTGCTGGAATGAAGGGAGCGCCGTCACGAAGGAACGGGAACGCGACATCCTTGCGTTGTTCCGATTCGTCCTCGCGGAGCAGAAGCCACTTGCCCGGCGCCTCGGGGAACAGGGGCGGCTGCAGCGCGGGCGCCTCGCCCGGAACCTGGAGCAGGGCTGTCGTCAGAGCGCGCCTGCCGGTGGCGTCGTTGCGGAGCAGGACGCGCACGGAATAGTCACCGGGATCGAGGTCGAAATGGCCCCAGTACTTGAGCCCGCTCTGCTGCAGGGCAGCGCTCGAGCCGGCCATGTCGAGTCCCATGCGGCTGGCGAAGAAGTCACGCACGATGCCGTTCTCGTCCAGGGCGTAGGCATAGAGCTCCAGCGGCAGGGTGTCGCCCTGGAAGCCGTCCAGAAGGTCGCTGCCGCGGGCTTCGATCAGCACCGGTGCGTAGGCTTTGCCGCTGGGGGCAGGAAAGCCCGTGGCCAGCACCGAGGCCTCGATGTGTCCGATCTCTACGCCGCCCATGACCTCCTGAGCCGAGCCGAGAATCCGTTGGAAGGGGTTCGTCTGGGCGTAGGGCGTCGGCGGGTAGTAGCCGGGACGGTGGATGACGCGCGTGCCCCGAGGCGCGTCGTTGAGCCGTACGCGGAGCTTGCGAAACTTGCCGTCCTGCTTCAGATTGTCGGGCTGGAAGGCGAGCAGGTAGGTGACGCTGGTCCGCTCCAGCACCTCGGACATCGCCTCGCCCAGGTCCGTGAAGTTGGCGAACATCTCGCCGCCGGTGTCGCTGGACATCAGTGACAGTCCGGCCCGATTGCTCTGGGCCTGGGTCTGGACCCGGCCGCTGACGTCCACGGCCTGAATCGAGCAGTTCGCTTCGCGGAACGCGGTCAGCATGCGGTTCATCGCGCTCTGCGCGGAGGAGTCACCGAAGGTCTGTTCGAAGTCGACTTCCTGGGTCCGGCCTTCCAGGACGGCGTCCTGCTGCTCCCGCTGCAGTTGGCGATCCTCTTCGGTGAGACTCTGGTTGCCGACCAGTACCGAACTGTCGAAGCCCTCGGACAGGAACACGACGTGTTTGCGGCCTTCGACCGACTGCATCCAGGCGGCGAGTTCGCTCATGCCGGCCGTGAGCGCAGCGATCTTCGCGGCTTCTTCGCCGCGATTCGCCCTGCCCTCCAGCGTTCTCAGCTCTCGTCTGGTTTGAACCTGCTCGCTGGCGGCGTCGACGGCAGCCCGTCCGGTTTGTGCTTCGCTCGCGATCTCGAGTCCGTCGCCGGCCATCAGGTCGCCGCCGAGATCGCCGATAACGAGGCCGAGCGGGTCGCGGATCGACTCGCCGAGCTCGACATTGCCCAGGGAGCGGATCGCCTGCCGGAGCTGGCTGCGGTCGGAGGTGAAGCCCAGGACCAGCCGGGGCCGGGTGTCGAAAGTCGCCACCGCCGCGAGGTCGGTCGGGTGTAGCGCCGTGAGCACCAGGTCGGCGGCAGCCTGCTTGGCGCGACCGACCGAGTCGGGCGGGGTGAAGAAGAGGTCGAAGAGGATCAGGAAGTGGCGCCGGGCGGATACCGGCACCGGCTCCTGTGTGGCCTTGCCCTCGACCACCGAGAGATCGACGATGTCGAAACCCGTGATCGGGACCTTCTTGCGGCCGTCGAAGAGTTCGAAGTCGGCCCGGGTGAGGTTCTTGATCGGGTCGCCGCCGCCGATGACCTGAACCGGCACCTCGACGACGGTGACCGTCGTGGAGTCGCTGAACTGGGCCCTGTTCTGCCTGTTGCGTCCTCGCTGGGCCTCGGCGGCAGCCGCGATCAGCAACAGTGCGACGACGCACAGGGCGGCTGTGGGACGGATGTGCGGGTACGAAGATCTCGCGTGCGTCGCGAACAGACGATTCGTGAGCCTGTGTTGGTTCATTCTCGTGGCTCCTTATGCGCTCTGGGCGCTCTCAGTTGAGAACTTTCAGCGGAATGGAATTGAAGGGCCGCACGGCGGTCGCCGGATCGGAAACGGCGACCTGGAGAGTGTAGTCGCCCACCGGCAGACCGGTGGGGTCGAAGTCCGCGACCAGCTTGTCCAGGCCGGGGATCCCGGTCACGGTCCGTTCGCGCAGGCTGAGTGCGCCGCCCGCTACCGGTTCCCCGTTCGGTCCGATGACGGTCGCCTCCAGGGAGAGGTCACCGGACCCCAGGTTGTAGCCAACGAGGCAGAGTTCGGCCTCGGGCTCGCCGCCGCGGTGCACCAGGGGCGCTGCCGACGGCACGTAGGGTTCGCCGTTGACGGTGAAGGGATAGATCGTCGTCTTGGCGTAGTGGTCGAGGGGATGCTCGCGGACCAGGAACCAGCTTCCGGGTTCCTCGCGGAAGAAGGGGGGCAGCAGGGCCGGTTCGCCGCTGTCGAAGGTGGGAACGTGGAGCTCGACCGTCTCGACGCCGGTGCTTCCGGTGACGCCGTTGCGGACAAGGACGCGCAGCAGGTACTCGCCCGGAGCGAGTTCGAGGTGGCCGTAGTACTTGAGACCGGTGTTCGCGAAGGCGTCCTCGCGGCCGGCGAGGTCGAGAGTGACGACACGGCTGAAGAAGTCCTTCATCTCTGTCTTCTCGTCCGTCACATAGGCGTAGAGTTCGACCGGAAGCCTTGCGGGTTCGTGACCGTCCAGCAGTCCGGCGCCGCCGATCTCCACGATCACCGGCACGTAGGCCCGGTCGGCGGCAGCGCGAAACGGAGCCGCCAGGATGTCGATCTCCAGGTCGTCGCGCTCCGCGGCGGCTGCGATCAGGTCGGAGGCGAGCAGGCGCTTCTCCATCGGGTGCAGATCCCCGAAAGGCCGGGGCGTGTAGTAGCCCATTCGGTGGGAGAGTTGAGACCCCTTGGGAGCCCGCGCCCGGACCCTGATCCGGTGGTGGTCTCCGGGTTCGCCGGGTTCGGAAGGCTCGAAGGACAGGAGGTACGTGACGGAGGACGACTCCAGGACTTCGCCCAGTTCCGCGCCGAAGTCGTTCGCGTCTTCGTGCAGACGGCCTCCCGTCTGGTTGGCCAGGTAGAACAGGGCGTCGCGACCGACCGCGCGCATCCGATCCTCGTCTCTCAGATCGGCTCTGAGCCCGGAGATATCGACCGTATGGATCGCCGTGTTCGACCGGTTGAACTCCCTCAACATCCGGTCGACCTGGGTCTGCAGTCCGGTGTTGCCGAAGCGGTTGTCCGTATCGACAAAGGCGATCCTGCCCCTCTCGATCGCTTCGGTCTCGCGTCGCAGTTCGTCGTCGAAGTAGTCCGGTTGGCGGCCGAACAGCAGCCTGCCGTCGAAGCCCTCCGAGAACAGCACCAGGTGCTTGCGGCCTTCGACGGTAGCGAGGATGCGCGCCATCTGTCGCAGGGAGTCGATCCAGGTCGAGATCTGGCCGCGCGCGAAGCTCCGCTCGGATTTGGCCATCTCGTTGCCGATCACCTGCAGGTACTCGGTCATGCTCCGCTCCATCTCGGTGATTCCCTGGTTGACTCCGCCGACATCGAGGGCCGCGGTCAGAGTCGACTCGGGTGCATCGATCAGGAAGCCCAGTGGATCCTCCGTCACCAACCGCAGCAGCCGCGGATTGCCGAGGGTTGCGATCGCCCGCGCCAACTGCGCGCGGTCCGGCGTGAAGGTGACGAGGAGCTGCGGTCCCGACTCGACGGTGTGGACGCCCACCGACGCCAGATCGGTGGGGTGCATCTCGTGGAGCACGAACTTCTGGGCGGCGGCGCGCGCCCTGGCTATGGAGGTGGGCGCCGAGTACGAGAGGTCGAACAGGAAAAGGAAGTGCCGCCGTGCCGAAGGCGGGATGCCGTAGTCGGTCTCGATGACTCGGCGGTCGTCGGGGACGATCTGGTCCAGATCGATGACGCGGAAACCTGTGATCTCCTGGATCTGGCCTTCGTCGAGGATCTGGAAGTCCTCGGGGGTCAGGTCGCGAACCGCTTCGCCACCGCGGGCGACGACATTGACGGGCACCTGTACCTCGAAGACCGACGTCCGGTCCTCGAACTGCCGCAGGTCGTCGGGCTCCTGGGCCGGCGCCGTCGCCGTTGCGAGCAGCAGGGCGAGAAGGGCAAACGACGATTCGGGCTTCATGACTGTCTTGTCCTGTCCCGGGGCATCGTTGACGGTAAGGCTAGCAGTTGAGAGGGGCATTTCTTGGGTACGCGCCCCCGTGCAGGTCTACGGCGGTCCGCGTTCGATCAGAGCGGCGTACTTGCGCGCTTCCTCGTGGGTGGCGTCCAGCCGCAGCGCCCGTTCGACGTGGTGCTTCGCCTCTTCCATGCTGCCGGTCGCCAGGTACACGCGCACCAGGCCGACATGGACCTCCGGGATCTCCGAGTCGACCCGGAGCGCGCGGCGCATGTACTCGAGTGCGGTGGCCGTGTCGCCGCCGGCGAGCGCCGCGTCGCCGCGATAGACGTAGAAGAAGGGGCTGGCCCGGTTGAGGTCCTCGAGGACGTCCAGGAGTCCCTCGGCCCGATCGTGGCGACCTTGGAGTTGATACGTGCGTGCCAGGTTGGTCAGCAGCGGCACGTTGCCGGCATGGAGTTCGAGTCCCTGTTCCAGGACGCGCGCGGCGTCGTCGAGCCGGTCGCGCCGCAGCAGCACGATGCCGTAGTTGTTGATCGCCTTGTCGAAGTCGGGTGTCAGCCGGATAGCGATGTCGAGCCAGCGTTCCGCGGTATCCAGGTCGTTCGCCATCAACGCTTCGGCGCCCAGGTTGTTGTAGTAGTGGCCGGTGGCGGCGAGGTCGCTGATGGGCTCGAAGTCGCGGTAGGACTTGGGCCGATAGGGGAGAAAGTCGTAGGTGGCCATCTCGCCGTCCACGTACAGGCCGCCGACGATGTGCCCGCGGCTGACCACGACACCGTTCTGGTAGTTCCAGCGCTGGTAGTCCTCGACCTCGACGAAGAACGGGTTCAACCGCCGTTCGCGGGCGACGGCCACGAAAAGGTTGACGAAGGAGAGACAGTTGCCCCTGGCGGCCGTGAAGGTCTGGCCGGCGGTCCGGGTGGGCGTGAGCGCGTACTCGAGGCCAACCCAGCCGAAGATGAAGTCGAGCACGGCGTCGCGCCGGCGGGTCTCGCTACCGGCGGGGCTGATCCGCTCGTCGACCGCCGCGCGCAAGCCATCTTCGATGGCGAAGGGCACGACCGCCAGATTCTGCCAACCGGGGCCCAGACGGCGCTGCAACTCGGGCGCCAGAGCTTGGGACCCGTCGAAGGGCAGGTAGCCGGCGCAGGCTGTTCCGAGCACGAGGAGCAGCAGGGAGCTGACCGTAACGCGGATCGTTGCCTGGGTCGGCGACGGAGGAGCAGATCGTCCTGTGCGGTTCACGCGGATTGTGCGGTTCACGCGGATTGTGCGGTGGATGCTGAGTGGTGGCAGGCGGCGCCCATACAGGGGCGTGTAGACAACCGGGGTCCATCTACTGTACGATGCCCGCACTCGACAGGTTGATCCGCGACGTACATCCGTCACAGCTTGGTCGGGCTGGCGGCTCGCCGCCAGTCACGCTGTTGCGGCAATGGGCGCTTTGGCGCTGCGTCTTGCGTCCCGGTTCCGGTCAGGTGACACACCGATGACGGGTCGGCGCACGGGCTGAGGCAGTCCGGCGGTGCGGATCGCGAGACGAGACTCTTCAAAATAATGGAGACGAAGCAATTTTTTGAATGGCCCGCAGGGTTGCGCCACGCCAATTTGGCGCAGCGTAGTCCAGAGCCGTCGGTAACCCGCTTTGTCCGGTGGGTTTTTTCCCACCGCGCAAAGTGGCCGGCTACGGCCGCTTTGGCACATGCCTTGCGGGTGGGTTCCTATGCTGTTGGTGAGCCGGTCAGGCTCTTCCCAAACTGCGGGAGGTTCTCTCGCGCCGCGTGAGCGGCAGGAGATCTTCCGTTGAACACACTTCGGAGGGAGTAACGAACGTATGAGCAGACGCATCGTTTCGACGTTCAGCGTCATCCTTTGCTTGCTCGTCGGCGGTCTGGCATTCGGCCAGTCGACCACGGGCAACCTCTATGGCACCGTGACGGACGAGTCCGGCGCCCCCTTGCCGGGCGTCAAGGTCACCGTCACCGGTATCGGTGCTGCGCGCGAGCAGTTCACTGACGAGAATGGTGCCTTCCGCGTCCTCGCGCTGGATCCAGGCGGATACACCGTGCTGGCCGAGCTCGACGGATTCGGTGGTCTGGAATACCCCGATGTCGCGATCCGTCTGGGTCGTAACATCGACCTTCCGCTGACTCTCGCGGCGGCGCTCGAAGAGACCATCACGGTCACCTCGGAGAGCCCGCTCCTCGACGAGCGCCAGATCAATGCCGGCACGAACGTGACCCAGGTCGAGTTGGAGAAGATCCCGACCGCGCGCGACCCCTGGGCCATCCTGGCCCAGACCCCGGGCGTGATCGTCGACCGCATCAATGTCGGTGGCAGTGAGTCCGGCCAGCAGGCGAACTTCCGGGCCGCGGGCGTGTCCTCCTCTCAGAACGACTTCCAGATGGATGGCGCTGAGATCACGGACATGCGGGCCACGGGCGCTTCGCCCACCTACTACGACTTCGACCAGTTCGCCGAGATGTCGTTCACGACCGGCGGCACCGACGTCACGAAGAACGGCTCGGGCGTCCAGGTGAATCTGGTGACGAAGCGCGGCACGAACGAGTTCCGCGGGTCCGCCCGTTTCTACAACACCCAGGCGACGGGCTACTTCGGCGGCGCGCTCAAGGCCTCCCAGCCGAACTTCGACGCCGAACTCAACAAGGCGAACGGTCAGACCGAACTGTCCGGCGCCAGGGTCCGGAAGATCGAAGACTTCGGCTTCGAAGCCGGCGGCGCGGCGATCCAGGACCGTCTCTGGCTCTGGGGTAGTTGGGGCCAGAACGACATCGGGCAGAACGCGGCCTCCGGTACCGCCGACGACACGATCCTCGAGAACACGGTGATCAAGGCGAACGGCCAGATCTCGACCGCGAACTCGATCGTCGGGTCGTACAACAACGGCGACAAGCTGAAGTTCGGACGCGGCGCCGGTACCACCCGGCCGCCCGCCTCGACCTGGAATCAGCGTGGTCCCTCGGCGCAGTACCGCCTGGAGGATCAGCACATCGTTTCGGCGAACCTGTTCTTCTCAGGTACGTACTCGCACGGCGACTTCGGTTTCTCGCTCCTCGCCCGCGGCACGCTGCCGAACGAGAACGGGCTCGACCCGGATGCGCTCGATCTCGTGTATGAGGACGGCCTCTGGCAGAACAACTACACGTCGGGTTTCGCGGCCTCGCCGAACGACCTGTTCAAGATCGACGGTTCGTATTTCTTCACCAGCGGGGCCAGCGTCAACCACGAGTTGAGGTTCGGCGGTCGGCACCGCACCTACGAGAACACGTCGGTGTTCCGCGACGGTCCCCGCCAGACCTGGCATTGGGCCGAGGCTGGTTGGACCTGGTACAACCGCAGCGATGTCGGTCAGTTGCTGGCCGAGTACACCGGCCTGTGGGTACAGGACACGATCTCGTTCGGCAAGATGACCATCAACGCCGGCCTTCGCTATGACGACCAGGGCGGACAGAACGAGGCGTATGACGTGCCTGCGCATCCGACGCGGCCGGACCTCATTCCGGGCCTCGCATTCCCCGGCTCGGATGCCGGCTTCAGTTGGGAGTCGATCGCTCCTCGCCTGGGTCTGACCTACGCTCTGGGCGAGAGTCGCACGACTCTCCTGCGCGGCAGCTTCTCGCAGTTCGCCGACCAGTTGCCGACGAACAGCGTGACGCGTCTGTCGCCGCTCGGGTACTCCTATGCCCGTGTCGATTCGGTGACGGGCGAGGTGCTCTTCACGAACCTCGATCCCAGCGATCCGTTCCGGATCTTCAACACGGTGGATTCGGGTTACGAGCCGCCGGTTACCACGGAGATCCTGCTCGGTGTGGAGCACGAGTTCCTGCCGGAACTGGTGGCCAGCTTCGGCGTCACGATGCGTAACGTGGACGACATCAGCGAGTCCTACAGCTACGTGACTGAGCCCAACGGCAACCGCCGGTTGGTGTCGGGCTCGGACTACGGGTTGCACTCCACGATCAGTGGCTCGTTGCCTCGAGGCGGAGGCAGCTACAGTGTGCCGGTCTACAACCTGACCAGCGGAGTCACGCCCGCCGCAGGCAGCCATCTGACGAACGGGGTGCGCTCGCGCGATTATCTCGGCTACACGATCAGCCTGACGAAGCGTCTGGCCAATCGCTGGATGGCGCGCGGGTTCTACCAGTACGGCGATGCCGAGTGGAATGTGCCGAGTTCGCACTACAGTCGCTTCTCGCGGACGCACTTCGCGGGCGGCGGCAACATGGACGGCGACCTGTACATGACCGCTTCGAGCGGATCGGGCAAGGGTTCCCGGTACATCCAGTCGACCTGGTCCTACAACCTGAACGGCATGTACCAGGTGGCGCCGGACCGCGGTTGGGGCTTCAATGTCTCGGCCAGCCTCTACGGCCGCGAGGGCTCGCCGATCGGCTACTACGACAGTGTGACGCTGTCGGGGGCGGAGGGCTCCGCGAGCGTCAACGTCCAGGGTGACTTCGGCAGTGTTCGCCTGGATGACGTGAACATGATCGACCTGCGGGTCGAGAAGGAGTTCTCGCTTTCCGGGCCGATCAACCTGACGTTCGGCATCGATATGTTCAACGTGACCAATGAGGGTACGGGCCTCTCGTACCTGCAGCGGGTTGACATAGCGAGCGGCGGTAACCTGGCGGACAACATTGCGCCGCGTATCTACCGCATGGGGGTTCGCCTTAGCTGGCGGTAGCGCACAGAACCTGAGGGTCCAGGGTTTGACATTCAAATCCTGACCCGAAGCAAGGAACGAGGGCCGGGGAGTGATCCCCGGCCCTTTTCTTGTATGTGCCGGGAGCCCGCCGGCGGTAGTAGCATGGACGAGTAGATCGGTCTCCGAACGAGGGGAGGACTCATGAGCTATCGAACCCGTGTCTCAGTCGCCTTGCTTGCCGGCGTGCTCCTCGCAACAGCGGTCTCGGCTCAGGTCTGGGCGGGACGGGGCCGGCTCAGCGGCACAGTCGAGGATCCGGACGGCAATCCGGTCGAGGGAGCGAGCGTGAAGTTGACGCTTGAAGGCGCCGGTCCTGACGACGCCACAACGAATCGCAGGGGCCGATGGGCGTTGGCCGGTCTGAGGACCGGCGATTGGACGGCGCTGGTGTCGAAGGCCGGCTACATTCCCACCGAGCACGCGGTGTTCATCAACGAGTACGCGACCAGTTCCGACCGCATCGTCCTGAAGACGACACTGGAGCCCGGCGGGTCTTCAACGACCGACGGTTCGGCGGCGGGATTGGTTGACGACGAAGCGGCCGAGGCCGCGCGCAAGCTGCTGGAAAGCGGCAATGCCTTGATCGGGCAAGAGGACTTCGAGGGTGCGATTGCCGCGTTCGAGGGGGCGCTGCCGTCCCTTCCCGACGGTGCGAAGGCGGCTGTGCTGATCACGATCGCCCAGAACCAGGTGAGGCTGGAGCGCAACGAGGAGGCCGTTGCGAGCCTGGAACAGGCACTCGCTCTCGCGCCGGACAACGTGAACGCCCTGCAACTGATGAGCCGGCGGTTGACGGTCATGGGCCGCGCCGAGGAGGCGAAGGCTTTCCTCGAACGTTTGCCCGAGGACCTGCAGGCCGATCCCGAGATTCTGCTGCGGGAAGGCGTCGACCTGTACAACAAGAACGACCTGGAGGGCGCTCTCGCGAAGTTCGATGCCTTGGTTGAGGCGGCGCCGGACTCCGCTGACGCGTACTACTACCGGGGTCTGGCGAACATGGCCACGGGTCAGAACGAGGCCGCGGCCGCCGACTTCCGCCGTCTGCTCGAGCTTCAGCCGGAGGGCGAGAAGGCCGAGGAGGCGAAGCAGTTCGCGGAGTACCTGGAATCGCTCTGAGGGAAGGACCGCGAGAGCGCTTGCCGAGGGCCTGCGTTCTGTTGACGGTCCTGCTGCTCGCGGCTTGCCAATCCGCGCCGGACCGCGAGTCGGTGACGGTGGCGCGGCAACCCGCTTCCTGGCCGGAGGCGCCCGGTCCGGGCTTTGCGCGCGATGTCGTCCTGGTCACGATCGACACGCTGCGTGCCGATGCCGTGGGTTTCGCCGGCAATACGCAGGCGGAGACTCCGCATCTGGACCGGCTTGCGGCGAGCGGCTGGGTGTTCGAGCGGGCGCACGGCCATAGCGTGATGACCCTGCCGTCGCACGCCAACCTCCTGACGGGTCAACTGCCGTTCCAGCACGGAGTGCGGGACAACGCGGGCTTCGTGCTGCCGGAGGGCGTTGCGACAGCCGCCGAAGCGTTCGCTGGCGCCGGTTTCCGGACCGCGGCCTTCGTGGCCGCCTTCCCGTTGGATGCCCGCTACGGCTTGGACCGCGGCTTCGAGGTCTACGACGATTCCTATCCGGAGGGCGCCACCCGCGGTTTCTCCGTCGCCGAACGAAGCGGCGCCGAAGTCGTTGCCGGAGCGATCGCCTGGTGGCGTCAGCATCGAGACGAGCGCCGGTTCCTGTGGGTCCATCTCTATGAACCCCATGCGCCCTACGAGCCGCCCGAGCCGTTCGCGGGCCGTTTCGCCGGTGCTCCCTACCTGGGCGAGGTCGCGGCCTCGGATGCCTACGTCGGGCGATTGCTCGCCGAGGTCGCTCCAGCGGGCGCTCCTTCGAACGTCCTGGTTGTCGTGACTTCGGACCATGGCGAGGCTCTGGGCGATCACGGCGAGGACACCCATGGTCTCTTCGCCTACGAGGCGACGCTCGCGGTGCCGCTGCTGTTCTGGTCCGAGGCGCTGGAAGAGGCTCGGGTCGAAGCCCCGGTTCGCCACATCGACGTTCTGCCGACCATGCTCGAGGCGGCGGGTGTCGACGGCGCTTCGACGCCTGACATCGCCGGCCGCAGTTTGTGGCGGGCGCCGGCTCCGGGAACGGCCGGCGCCGCTGGGTCGGAGAACGCTCTGACTGCTCACAACGCGGGCGCGACGTACTTCGAGGCCCTGCACACGAACCTGCAACGTGGCTGGGCACCGCTACGCGGCGTGATCGCACCGGTGAGGTCCGAGGCGGGGAGTGGTGGCGAGCGGCTCCTGAAGTACGTGTCCCTGCCGCTGCCGGAACTCTACGATCTCAGCGCGGATGCGGCGGAAGCTCGGAATCTGCGGGAATCGAACCCCGCGGCGCTGGCCGAGCTCGCGGCGCTTCTGCCCGCTGAGTCGGTGTGGCCGCCAGCGGCGGGAGCGGTGAACGAGGACGAGCGGCGGGCGCTTCAGAGCCTCGGCTACCTGAGTTCGTCGGGTGGCGCCCGACTGCCCAGGACGTATGGCGAGCAGGACGATCCGAAGCGGCTGGTTGAACTCGACCGCATGATCCAGACGTATTCCGAGGCCTACCAGGACGGACGGTTGGAGCGGGCGGAAGCGCTGGCGCGGGCGCTGATCGAACGCCGGCCGCAGATGGGGCTCGGTTACTTCAGCCTGGCCCAAACGCTGCTCGACCTGGGCAGGGTCGAGGAGGCGCTGAGGGTCATGATCGATGCCGAGCGCAGGCAGCTTGCGCCCCTCACGCTGCAGCGTCAGTTGGCGCTTACGCTGTCCCAGGTGGGCCGGCATGGCGACGCGGTGCGGCTGATGGAGCGGCATGCGGACTCGCGTGATCCGGACACTCTCAACGTCCTGGGCCTGGTGCTGGCCGAGGCGGGGGAGACGGTGCGTGCTCGGGAAGTCCTGCAGCGCTCACTCGAAGCGGACGGGCGGAACCCGGAGGCGCGCCAGAATCTCGCGTTGACGGCGCTGCACGAGCGCAACTGGCCGCTCGGCGAGGGCGAGGCCCGCACCGCGCTTGGACTCAACGCCGGATTGTCGCTGGCCTGGAACTACCTGGGGATAGCACTCTTCAACCAACAGCGCGTAGGCGACGCGATCGGCGCGTGGCAGCAGTCCCTGGAACTCGATCCGGGCGACCTCGACGTGCTCTACAACCTCGCCACCGTCGCCGCGGGCGCTGGGCGACCGGAAGTCGCGAAACCGGCGTTGGAACGCTTCGTGAGGGAGGCATCCGCGCCGGCTCTGAGCGGTCGCTACGCTGCCGAGGTTGCGGCGGCGCGATCGCTTCTTCGCGGCCTCTAGTAGATCGGGATCACTGGATAGGCGAGCGCTGTTCGGGTCGGAGCGCGTCGATACTGCGTTCGCGCCTTTCGGCTTGTTGGCTGCGGTAGAGCTCCAGGTACCGGGCCATCTGTGCCGAAGCCTCCTCTTCGTTCCCGAGTCGCGGCAGGACCTGGGCGAGACCGTACACCGCCTCGACGTGCTCCGGCGCCAGCGTTGTTGCCTGGCGGTAGGCGGCTTCGGCCCGGCGCAACAGCATCTCCTCCTCGGGCGATCCGGCCGCATCGCGGGCAGCGCCGTCCCAGGCTCGGCCCAGGTCGAGCAGGAGCGCGACACCCGGCTCGGCAAGCGCCGCTGCGCGGTCGAGCGACATGGCGGCTTCCAGATAGTCACCGCGCCAGAGCAGCAACGCGCCCAGGATCCGGTGAGTTCCTCCGGACGACGGCGCCATCGCTATTGCTTCACGCGCATGTTGCTCCGCCTCGGAAGGCAGGTTGTTCTCCCACAGAGCCAGCGCCAGTTCGATGCGCAGGCCGACATTCTCCGGATCGAGCGCGACCGCTCGGCGTAGAGGCTCCTCGGCGGCCTTGTAGTCCTGGTCTCCAACGAGGTCGCGCCCGATCTTCGCCCAGTTCTCCGGGGTGTTCTCGGCGGGCTGCACCGTACCGCGGAGCCGTTCGAGATGTTGGTGGGCCAGCGCGTCGCCCGGACGCAGTTCGAGCACGCTCTCAAGGTGCCTGGCGGCGTCGTCGTTGCGCCCCTCGCTCATGAGCAGCACGGCATAGTCCGAAAGCGTGGCGGTGTGCTCCGGGTAGGCCGCCAGCACCTGACGGAACATGTCCTCCGCTTCGTCCATGCGCTGCAGCGACATGAGAACGGCGCCGCGCTGGTAGAGACCGTCGGCGCCTCCGGGGGAGATGGCCAGCGCCTCATCGGCCACGGCCAGGGCCTCTTCGGGGCGGCCGGCGTGGAGGAGGACGGAGGAGGCGGCGTAGGCAGGCCGCGGATCGCTCGGCGCCAATCCCGCCTCGTTGCGGAGCAGCGCCAGCGCTCCATCGACGTCTCCCGTAGCCGACAGTTCGAGTGCTTTCCGCACTTCGCGTCCGGTGGGATCGTCGACATCGCGCTGCTGGAGGTCGAGGGCGACGAGTTCGTTGACCGTCTGCTCCGAGAGTTCCTGGAAACGCTCCAGTGCTTGCCTGGCCTGCTCCCGCTCGCCCGCGGCTGCGAGCGCCTGCCCGAGGGCCTGGAATGCGGCGGGGGTGTCGGGGTTCAGATCCGTGGCCAGACGAAGGAAGGGCACGGCACGCACGGCCTGACCCGCAGAGTGGAGGTAGCGGCCGTACTCCAACGCCAGGTGGCCGGCCGCGGGCGGCAGTTCGTCGGACGACGAGGCGTCGGCCATAGGTTCCGCGTGCGGCGCCAGGGTCGTGATCGCCTCATCGAGCTGGCCGGCCTGGAAGTAGGCGCCGGCCAGGATGATCGCATCCTCGGATCCGCCGCCCTGGAGAGGTTCCATCTGCTCCAGGGCTCCCTCGGCCTCGCCGACCACCAGGTAGGCCCGGGCCAGGGTGCGGCGGATGGCGCCGTCGAGCGCCGGCGGTGGTGCGGTTTCGAGCGAGCCGAGTTCGTTGATCGCACCCCAGGGATCGGAGCGTTGGAGCAGGACCTGGGCGCGTAGCAGCTTCACGCCCGGATCGTTTCCAGGCAAGCCCTGGAGCAGCGCCTCGGCCTCGGGCGCGCGTTCGAGGGCGATGGCGCCGACCGCGGCCGCGATCCGAGCCTCGTGGTCGGCTGGGTTGGCCTCGATCCAGGGTCCCAGGAACTCGTAGGCGACGTCAGGCCGGCCGAAGCGCCCGATCATCATGCCGAGGGAGCGCAGGGCCGGCGAGCGCGGTTGGATCGCCAGCGAGCGCCGGTAGTAGGCATCGGCCTCCGGGAAGCGCCCAAGTCCCTCCGCGGCGCGTCCGGCGTTGTAGAGCACGGCGGGGTCGCCGGGTTCGCGGTCGGCGAGAGGCGCCAGCACCTCCAGTGCCCGTTCCGGGTTTCCCGCCTCGACGTGAAGGCCGCCAAGGACGCCGAAGGCGGCTTCGGGAGCGCCATCTTCGGCGCATAGAGCCTCGACGATGGCGATCGCTCCGGCGAGATCGCCGCCGGCGGCCAGCGTGAACGCCTGGTTGAGCCCTGGCGGCAACTCCTGGCCGGCTGCGTTCTGTGCGAGCGGGCGAGGCGCCCGCGTCCCGAGGGCTGAGGCGGGCGCCGTGATCGCGTAGCCCAAAAACACCGTAGTGAGGATTGCCGCCAACCGGTCTTTGCTGCGGTGCTTCGGCCTCATGCGGAGATGCTATCGCCGAAGCAGGAGCCGCCGGCTCGCGGGAAGATCGCGCAGCAACAGAGGCCGACCCGGTCCGGGAGGCCGCACGACGAGCCGATCGACGAACTCTCCCGCGCCGAGGCCGAAGAAGGCCGTGAGCGTGCTCTGCGACAGGTAGGACGACCCGGCTCGTGTCTCCCTCGCCTGAACGCGGTCACCGGCCGTCAGTTCGATACGGGCCCCGACCTCGCTTTGCCCGCTCAGCGATAGGCCGACGGCCAACCACTGCCCTACCGTCCGGTTCTCGTACACTTCAGAAGGCTGGTTCGAATTCACGACGACCATGTCGAGATCGCCATCGAGGTTGAGGTCCGCGACCGCTGAGCCGCGGCTGGTGCGGACGATGTCCAGGCCGACATCCTGCCGCACCCGGAATCGGCCGTTGCCTAGGTTCTCGAACAACTGGTTTGGCTGCTCGTAGGTTCCGACTTCGCCGATGTGCGCCGCGTTCGGCTGGATGTGGCCATTGGCGACGAACAGGTCGAGGTCGCCGTCGAGATCGGCGTCGAGGGCGTTCACGCCGAAGGCCAGATGCTGCAATGACGGCTGGGCCAGGCCGGCTGGGTAGCGCCGGTCCAGGAAGACGCCGCTACCCGCGCTGGCGTAGAAGGCGTTCGTCTCGAGTGCGAAGTTCGTGACCACGAGATCCTGGCGGCCGTCTCCGTCAAGATCGGCCAGCTCGACGCCCATGCCGGCCTCGGCAATGCCGCTGCGGTCGTAGGCCGCTCCCGAGAGCAGCGATTCGTCCTCGAACCGGCCATCGCCAACACCCCGAAAGAGCAAGTTCGGGTCCTTGTCGTTCGCCACATAGAGATCGGGCCAGGCGTCGCCGTCGAGGTCGCCGATCACCACCCCGAGGCCGGCCTCCGCGGCGTCGCCTAGACCGCTCTCGACGGTCGCGTCGACGAAGAAGCCGCGGCCGTCGTTCCGGTAGAGGCGATCCGCAACGCCGTTGTACATGTCCGGGTGACAGTAGCCGCGCGCGCCGGCGGTGTCGGCCTTCGCCCCGTCGCTGCCCGCGGGACCGCAGAACTTGTGATTCGTGGTTGAGAAGTCCGTGTAGTTCACGACGTACAGGTCAAGGTCGCCGTCCAGATCGATGTCGCCGAAGGCAGCCGAGGCGCTCCAGCGCGGGTCGTCGACTTCGCGCTCCACGCCGCCGGCGCGGAAGCGACCGGTGCCGAGATTCAGAAGCAACTCGTTCTTGCCGAAGGCCGTGACGTAGAGGTCCAGGTCGCCATCGCCGTCCACGTCGCCCGCCGCGCCGCCCATGCCGTAGCCGTCGAAGTCGAGCCCGGCTGCATCGGTCACGTCGACGAAACGCGGCGTGTCGCCGCCGGCGTCGTTTCGAAACAGGCGTGACCGCGGCGGCTGGCCCTCGTATCCCGGCAGCACGCCGCCGTCGATGAAGAGAACATCGTCGTCGCCGTCACCGTCGTAGTCGAAGAGCACGACGCCTCCGGCCATCGTCTCAACCATGTACATGCGGCCCGAGATGCCGGCATTGTGGCGGAAGTCGAGACCCCAGGCCGAACTGACCTCCCGGAAGTGGATCTCGCCGCCGCCTGCATTGGCCGCCAGACCCAGGCATGTCGTCAATGCGACTCCGGCCGCGAGCGGAGTTCGGAATCCGCTCAACGGACCACCCTCAGACGCCGCCCGGTGGGAAGCTGCGGCAGCCGCAGGCGTCCTTGTCCGGGCCAGCGCACCTCGAGTTCGACCGAGCTCGCCGGTACCGGGGCGGCTCCCTCGTCCGCGGCGTCGGAGTTCGGAGCGCCGAAGGTCTGGGTCAGCGAGTTCTGGGAAAGGTAGGAGGAGCCGGCTCGGACCTCACGGCGCTGGGTTCCCGCTCCGGACCGGAGTTCGAGCACGGCGCCGACCCCTTGCCGGTTGGACGCCTCCCGGTCCAGGAGATCGATCTGGAGCGCCTCACCGCCACGGTCGCTCTCGTTCCGGTACGCCTCCGCACGGTCGTTGCAGTTCGAGATCACCACGTCGAGATCGCCGTCGAGGTCGAAGTCGGCCGTGGCCAACCCCCGGCTCACGCGAGTCGCCGCGAGGCCGTTGTCCTCGACCTCGGTGTAGCGGGCGCCGAGGTTCTCGAACAGTTGGTTCGGTTGCGCGTAGGCCGATACGCTCTGTCCCTCGTGCTCGGAGATGTTGTGGATCACGTGGCCGTTGGCGACCGCGAGGTCGAGGTCGCCGTCGAGGTCGAAGTCGGCAAGGTCGACGCCGAAGCCGACCCAGGGTAGGGAGGGTTCCGCGATACCGGCGGCGAATCGGCGCTCGAGGAACAACCCGTCGCCCAGGTTGGAGTAGAGAGCGTTCGTCTGCCGATCGAGGTGAGTGACGATCAGGTCGTCGAAGCCGTTGCCGTCGATGTCGCCGACCGCGATCCCCATGCCCGCCTCCGGTTCGCCGCGGTCGGACAGGGCGGTGCCGGCGAGCAGGCCTGCGTCCTCGAAACGCGGGCCCTCGGCGGTCTTCCGGTTGAGGAAGTGGAAGTTGGGGTCCATGTCGTTGGCGACGTAGATGTCGGGCCTCCGATCGCCATTGAGATCGGCGATGACGACGCCCAGGCCGGCGCCGCGAGCCTCGCCGAGGCCGAGTTCGCTTGTCGCGTCGACGAAGGTGGCCACTCCGGATTCGTGGGAGTCGTTGCGATAGAAGCGGTCGGGCAGGCCGTTGTAGACGTCCGGATGGCAGTAGGAGCGCCGTCCGCGTTCCGGCTGCCCACAGAGCTTGTTGTTGTCGAAACTGAAGTCGACGTAGTTCGTGACGTACAGGTCGAGGTCGCCGTCGTGGTCGACGTCCCCGAATGCGGCCGATGCGCTCCAGGAGGGATCGGCGGCGTGCTCGGACGGTGCGGGCCCGAAGGAACCATCGCCATTGTTCAGCCAGAGCCGGTTCGGGCCAAAGGCGGTCACGTACAGATCCTGGTCGCCGTCGCCGTCCACATCGCCTGCGACCGCGCCCATCCCGTAGCTGTCGAGGTGGATGCCGGAGGCCCCGGTCACGTCGACGAAGGCTCCGTTGCCGCCCCCCAGGTCGTTGCGCAGCAGGGTGGTTCGCCCGGGCGCGCCGCCGTACGGTGCGGGTTGCCCGCTGTCGACGAAGAGCAGGTCGTCGTCGCCGTCCCCGTCGTAGTCGAGAGCGACGACGCCGCTGCCCATCGTCTCGATCATGTAGTAGTCGCCCGCGCCTCCATGGCGGTGACGGAAGTCGATTCTCCAGGCGTCCGCCGTGTCAACGAAGCGGAGGCCGCTGTCGTCGGAACTGGTCTGGCTTGGGGCTGCGGCGCCTACCGCAGTCAACAGAACCGCTATCAGGGCGAGAACCACGGTTCACGTACCGGTTCGCCGTTCTTGTAGGCCCGCAGGCGTTGGCGCTGGCCCGCGGTGGGCGAGGAGCCGCGCTGGGCAACCACGTCCAGCACCTGCTGCTGCAGGTTGGCGGCGCGTTCGAAGTCGCCGAGTTCGGCCAGCGCCATCGCGAGCGTTTCGGCATGTTCCGGCGTCGGTCTCGCGCCCATCAGCCGCTGCGCGATGGCAAGGGCCTCGGCGCCGTTGCGGATGCTGGGATCCGGACTGGCAGCAAGCAGACGCGCCAGCAGGGAGTCGAGATGATCGATGGCTGCGGTCGCCGCGTCTCCGTTACTCGCCATGGCCCGACGTGCGCTGACGAGCCCGCTCTGTGCCGCCTGGTAGCGCTGGCCCAGGATCAGAGCCATCGCGCGGCCGCCGTGCCAGGCGGCGTTGGTCGGATCGCGGACCAAGGCACGTCCGTAGTGGCTCGCCGCTTCAACGTATCGTTTCTGCCGTCCCAGCAGGTTGCCGAGCAGGGCGTGGGCGGCGGCGAAGTCGGGATCGATCTCGATCGCCTGTTGCAGTTGACGGATGGCGTCGTCTGCCGCGGGATCGGCCTCGGCGAGCACCGCCAGCCGGTAGTGGGCCTCGGCACGCTCCCTCGGCGCGCCGGGAGCGGCCTCCAGTACCTGTTGCAGGGACTGGACGGCCGCTTCCGTGTCCCCCGTCGCCTGGTACGCGGCTCCCAACGTCAACCTCGCCACCGGCAGGGCCGGATCCGCCTCCAGCACCTCGTTCAGCAGTTCGATCGCCGGGTCGGTCCGTCCCTGCCGGATCAGAACGTCGGAGCGTTTCACCTTTGCTTCCAGGTCGACGGAGTCGATCTCGGCGGCCCGCCGAAAATGCTCCTCGGCGCCTTCGAGATCGCCACGCTCGGCCAGGACCAGGGCCAGGTTGTAGTGGGGATCGCGGAAGTCTGGGTCGGATGCGATCGCGCGGCGCATGAGTTCTTCGGCTGCGGCCTTGTCCCCGAGTTCCACCAGGGCCATGGCCATGTTGAACAGGGCAAGCGGGTCGTTGGGAGAGGCGTCGAGTGCGGAACCGAATGCCATCAGCGCGGCCTGCCAGTTTCCAGCCTCCATCGCCTCCGTACCGCGCCGCATGAAGAACGCCCACCGGCTCACGTTGAGCCGCTGCAGAGCGGAGTACAGGGGATCCGGGAAACCGACTTCCTGGTGCTCGTTCCTGGCGAGCGCGGCCGCCGCCTCGTCTCGGCGGCCCAGGCGGCGGAGGGCGAGGCCCAGATGGTGGTGAAGCACGGAGCCGGCCGGTTGGCCCAGGAGGGCGGCCTGGAAGCGTTTGATCGCGCTCTCGAACTCGCCGCGCTCGGAGTCGAGCCGGCCGAGACCGAAGAGCGCAGCGGAATGGGTCGGATCGAGGCTGAGGATGCGGAGATAGTCGGTCTCGGCGGCCTCCAACCGGCCGAGTTCGAGCAGCGCATTGCCGCGGCGGATGCGCGCGGCAACATTGTCGGCATCCATTGCGAGAACCCGGTCGAACCCGGCGAGGGCGCCCTCGTAGTCGCCGACCGACGCGTCGTGGATTGCTCCGTAGTAGGGCCAGCGTACGTCGACCGGGTCGAGCGACTCTGCATTATGCAGGGCGGCTGCCGCGGGTGCCATGAAGTCGTAGAGCAGGTAGAGCTCCCCGAGATGTCCGAATGCTGCTGCCAGGTCGTCACGGTCCGGTTGGGCACTCTCAAGGAGGCGGTCCACCCTGTTGCGCGCGGCCGTGAGTTGATCCTGGACGACCTGTTCGTAGTGATCGATTCGAGGCTCTTCGACCGGTTCCAGGGTTGGCTGGGCGTGGCCGAGGGACGCGGCCGCGGTCAGGAAGACCGTGAGTGCTGCCGCCCTTCGGCCAGGTCTTGCGTCTGAAACCGCTTCGGTCACGGTTCGGAGTTCTGTTTCGGAGAGAAGAGGGTTCCTCCACCGCGGATCAGAGTGACGTACCGACCGACATCCTTGAGGTGAAAGGACTCCTGCTCACCGTCCGGCCATGCCACGACCAGCGTGGGGCTTTCGTTGGCGACGACGACGAGGGCGCGCGGATCGTTGGCTGAGGCGTAGGAACCGTCGGTATGAAAGCGGCGCAGCCGTCGGGGCTCGGCCTCGCCGCCTTCGAGCACGCCGACCCAGGAGCCCAGTGCGCGGTGTCCGGAGGCTGCCTCGCGTGTTCCCGGGAAGCGGAGGTCGACGCCCACCCACTGCCGGCCCGCGGGTGTCCCTTCGTTGATCAGGATTCGGACCGGCCCGTTGTTGTTGGCAACGACGAGGTCGGCGTCTCCGTCGTTGTCGAGGTCGCCCCTGGCCAGGCCCCGGCTGACCTCGGAGACGGGGGGCTGCTCGAAGTCGACGACCTCTTCGAAGCGGCCGTTGCCCAAGCCGCGGAACAGTTGGTTTCGTTGCCGGAGCGGCAGTGCTTCGCCGGCCCGGAACTGCTCCTCGATCCGCTCCGCCGAGCCGTTCGCGACGTAGATGTCGAGAACGCCGTCGAGGTCGTAGTCCAGAGCGGCGGCGCCGAAGCCGGTGTAGGTGAAGCTCGGCCGGCCCAGACCGCTGGTGCGCGTGGTGTCGTCCCAGTAGCCGTCGCCGGTGTTCAGGTAGAGCGTGTTCGTTTCGCGGTGCAGGTGGGTCATGAAGAGGTCGACAAGGCCGTCGCCGTTGAAATCCCCCGCCAGCACACCCATGCTCGCCTGCGGCTGCCCGGAGGCGCTGAGCGCGGCGCCGGCCATGACGGCGTCGTCGACGAGTGCCGCTCCGTCGCGGTTCAGCAGCAGGGAGTTCGGCGTCTGGTCGTTGGCGACGTAGATGTCAGCCAGGCCGTCACCGTTGAAGTCGGAGGTAACGGTCCCGAGCGTCGGCCGTTTCAGATCGCTGAGGCCGAGGCGGCTGGTCCAGTCCTCGAACGCGCCGCCGCCCCGGTTCCGGAGCACGCGGTTGGCTTCGGCGGGATACGAGTTCGGTCCGCAGTAGTCGAGTATCCCCTGCGGCGAAGTGCAGGGCTTGTGGAGGGCGACCCTGAACTCGACGTAGTTGCCCACGAAGAGGTCCAGCAAACCGTCGGCGTCGAGATCAAAGAAACTGGCGGCAGCGCTCCAGCGGGGATCGGCCGAGCTGCCGCCGCTGATCCTGGTGAAACGGGGCCCGCCGGCGTCCGAGTCGTTTCGCCAGAGTTCGTTCGCTCCGAGGTTCAGAATGTAGAGGTCGGGATCGCCGTCGTTGTCGATGTCGCCGACCGCGATGCCCATGGCGTAGCCGTGCGCGTCGAGGCCGCTGTCGTCGGTGATGTCGGTGAAGTGGAACTTCCCCGTATCGAGGTTGTTGCGGTACAACCGGTCTCCGAGCGCCGGTTCCCCGCTGGTCCCGGATGCTGCGGCGCCTGCTGCCGGTGGTGCGAGGCGATGGCCCTGGCCGAGGTAGAGGTCCAGGTCGCCGTCCCGGTCGAAGTCGAGAAGCGCGACCGAGCCGCCCATGTGCTCGGCGAAGTAGAGCTCGCCCGTCATCCCGTTGTCGTGGACGAAGTCAACGCCGAGTTCGACGGCCCGGTCGACGAACACCGGTCTCGGATTCGTGGCTGCCAGGGCGCCGGCGGCCGCTGCAGTCGCAGCAACACTGAGCGCGAGAACGACCCGTGAATTGCGTCCGTGACGGTCCCCGGCGATTGGTGGGTGGCTCCCGAACACGGACACCTCAGACAAGCCTCACCGGCGCCGCGGTCCGTGCCGCACCGACGCGCGCGGTCCGCCCGTACCCCAGGTTGTGGAGCACGTCCTCGGTCGTATGCCCGGGAAGGATGTCGCACCGGAAACCGCCTTCTCCGTCGTCGTCGATCAGGATCTCGGTCGCTTCGGGCAGGACGCAGTGCTTGCTGCCCCGCACGCCGCCGAGCATCTCCTGGTAGGCGCCGACCGAGAAGAACCCCAGGTAGAGCGGCGTCTCGCGCAGGTCCGACGCGTCCAGGTCGGGCAGGAAGAGCGGGACCGTGCTGCCGCGGGGCGGGTACACGTCATCCCGGTCGCAGGTGATGCCGCCCAGGCGCACGCGGCGGAAGGGGCGGTCGAGGTGGTTGAGCGGCAGGCAGATGAAGTGCTCGCCGAGGGCCCAGGTGTCCGGGAAGGAAGTCATGATCGAGCCGTCGACCAGGTACCAGGGGAGTTCCGAGCCGTTCTCCTTGACCGTGATGACCCGGAACAGGTGCGCCGCGTGCTCGGACACCGTGTAGCGGCCGAACTCGCCGATCAGGGCCGGCGGCTTCGTGCCGTGGGCGGCGCAGAGCGCCAGCGCCCGGTGAAGCAGAAGGCGGGCGAAGCGGTCGTAGTCGAAGTCGCGGTCGAGCGTGGTTCTGCCGGGCACGCCGCCTCCGAAGTCGAAGAAGCGGAGGTGGGGGTGGCTTTGACCCAACCTGGCGTAGAGGTCGAGACCCGGCTCGAGAGCGTCCACGAAAGCCTCCTCGTCGCTGCTGGCGGACCCGAACATCGCGTGCAGGAGGACGAAGCGCGAGCCGGGGGTCTCATCGATGCGCGCGGCGAGACAACGCGCCTCGGCTTCGTCGACGCCGAAGCGCGAATCCCTGTCGGCGACGCCGTGCTCTTCCCTCGGCCGCCTGAACCGAATGCCGAACTCGAAGTTCACCCCGCTGCCGGTGAAGGCTCCCAGTTCGGTCGCGTCCTCGAGAATGGGGATCACGCGGGGATGCTCTGCCCGGAGCGCCACGAGGTTTCGCGTGTAGGCGCTGCCCGGACCCTTGAAGCCGTTCGCCAGCACCATCCGGTCCGGCGGCAGCAGACCGGTTCGGATCATGCGGCGCGCGATCTCCACGTCGACATCCGATGACATCTCGTGGTGGGCGCCGGCGGCCAGCGTCGAACGGACGACTTCCTCGGCGGTGTTCGCCTTCGAGGCGAAGGCGAAGTGAAAGGGGGCGGCGTAGCCGACGTCGTCGATGGCGCGGCGGAAGCAGCGCACCATCGCTGCGACCTGGGCGCGGATGTTCGGCAGGAAGGCGATCTCCAGTGGGCTGGGCATCGCCTCCTCCGGAAGGCCGCTGGCGGGAGAGGGGCCGGTCTCGAAGAAGGCCGCCAGGTCGAGCCCGTGCGCTTGCAGGCGTCCACCGCCGGCCTCGAGGAAGTGGTTGAAGCGGTGGCCATCGGGGACCGGCGCGGGGGACGAGCAGCCAATCCTGCTGGCTACGGGAGTCGCTTGACTGAAATCCATGGCGGCCCCTCAGCTTCGGGCGGTTTATTCTACCGGCTGGTGACGGGCGGACTGAGACGGCGGGCTGAGGAGATCTTCCACGCGGGCGTGGCGGCGGCCGATCCCGTGGTGTCGACCGCCTCAGCGCTCGCGGAACTCGATCCGGGCGTTGGAGCGGGCGGGCGCGTCGCCGTGCTGGCGGTAGGAAAGGCCGCCTTCGGCATGGCGGCGGCGGCG
>MKWU01001630.1_pt1 | contig 37639 bp, 26 predicted proteins | sample 809101 | NCBI WGS metagenome assembly MKWU01 (sample SAMN05860141, study PRJNA318959) | sponge metagenome | host: Aplysina aerophoba | place: Slovenia: Piran, Adriatic Sea, Gulf of Piran | collected 2013-05-07
CTCCGGTCAACTCCAAGTCACAAACCAAGAATGAAATCGGGCGAGTAGTTGCCCATGGCAGCTAAGACTGGACGCAATTCGAATCGCTGGTTGTCCACTTGCTGCCGGCGCGTGGCAAACGAATCTCGCAGGAAGTCCCCAGCCAATCCAGCGCCTCTCGTCTCGGCGCGACGGCAGGACAGCTCCAACCGCAAGCGTGGACACCAGTCCGGTTTGTTTGAAAGAAGCCATTGGAGCTTGAAGGATATCTCTTGTGGCAAGCATGCCAGGAGACATTGCCTGTCTATGGCGGAGATGGAGGGATTCGAACCCTCGAGACGGTTCCCCGTCTACTCCCTTAGCAGGGGAGCGCCTTCGACCACTCGGCCACATCTCCGCTGCCCATGTAATGCTACCCGCACCGCATTTTCAAGTCCAAAGATCATCCGCAGGCTTTCCCGGGAAGTTTTGGTTGCAATACTGTAACCCACGGTGGCTGATCCAGCTTCAGTCCTGCGCGCAGTTGCGTCCCTGTTCGGGCCACGCTCTTTCAGCTGGAATGAACAGGCAGGACAGTTTCGACAAATCCAAAGGAGTGCAAGAGCCATTGAGCTGGCTCTTGAATGGCGCGCCAATTGACATTGTTGGGAATTTCCCTGACTGATGCCATCAAGGTTGACTGATTCCAGAGAGAGTGCCCCTGACCACAGCAAGACTCACCTTGGCGCAACTGCATGATCTTGCGAACATTCTTGGGTCCTGCCCAAAGCGGGATTCACAAGTCGTTCAGGACTTGAGCTAGCGTCTTGTCACAGTGACTAAGATGTTGTGAGACATGCTGTTCCCGAGCCGGAAGCCTGTCGGAATTGATCACAGCCCGCATGCTCCCGCGATTGTCCAGAATTGCGTTCATTGAAGCTGGCACGATCAAGATCGAAAATGGTTTGTTGCTCGCTCGGCGGAGTGACATGAAAGTGTCCCGTCCAGTCTGCCTCGGCGGGTTGGATCTCTTCCTGAAAATGCTTGATTCAACCCGCGGCGGATCTGGCAAAGCCAGCCATGAAATGGTTTGAAGGCACGCGGTTGGCAACTTGACGGCGAACAACACGCGCCAAGGGTCCAGGATCGCAGTCGAGCCGATACGCTTGAGGAACTGAATGCAGACGCCATATCGGATGAAATAGATGAACAAGAGACAATCACAGCAAATTTCCGCCAAGTCCGGATTTGATTGGGCCGATCCCTTTCTTGTCGACGAACAGCTGGAGGAAGAGGAACTCTTGATGCGAGATGCATCTCGCGCGTTTTGTGACGAGCGCCTCGTTCCCAGGATCGATGCGGACTACCAGAACGAGGACACGGATCCTGAACTGTTCCGACGCATGGGTGAAGCTGGGCTTTTCGGAATCACGCTGCCGGAGGAGTTCGGAGGATCCGATGCCGGCTATGTTGCCTACGGACTGGCAACCCGCGAGATTGAGAGAGTGGATTCCGGCTATCGCTCCATGATGAGTGTGCAGTCTTCGCTGGTCATATATCCAATCCTCACTTTCGGCAGCGACTGGCAGCGGCAAAGGTACCTCCCACGCCTGGCAAGCGGAGAGCTGATCGGATGCTTCGGATTGACCGAGGCTGAAGCTGGCTCGGATCCTGGTGGCATGAAGACAACTGCTTCAAGGACAGAATCCGGTTACCGCATTCGAGGCGTCAAGTCATGGATCTCGAGTTCACCGGTAGCCGACCTGTTTGTCGTGTGGGCAAAGTCGGATGCCCACAACGGCGCGATTCGCGGCTTTCTTCTGGACAAGGGGTTGCCTGGCCTGTCGGCGCCGAAAATAGACGGGAAGCTCTCCCTGAGAGCGTCGATAACCGGTGAGATCGTGATGGACGATGTGGAAGTCGACGAAAGCGCCATGCTGCCAAGTGCAAGCGGACTGAGCGGACCGTTCAGCTGTCTGAACCGGGCCCGGTATGGGATTGCATGGGGAACGATGGGCGCTGCCGAAGACTGCTGGTACCGGTCTCGGCAATACGGACTGGATCGGCGACAGTTTGGTCGGCCGCTGGCTCAAACACAGTTGTTCCAGAAGAAGCTCGCCGACATGCAGACGGAAATCGCGCTGGGTCTACAAGCTGCGCTCAGAGTGGGCCGTTTGATGGACCAGAACAGGTTCAGCCCCGAAATGGTGTCCATCGTCAAGCGAAACAACTGCGGCAAGGCCTTGGAAATCGCCCGCATGGCCCGGGACATGCATGGCGCCAATGGCATTCAGGCTGCCTACCAAGTCATGCGTCATGCCCAAAACCTGGAAACTGTCAACACCTATGAAGGCACGCATGACGTTCACGCCCTGATTCTCGGCAGAGCTCAAACGGGCTTGCAAGCTTTCTTTTGACGTCCAGCGAAGCGCACATTGCAGGAATACCCGTTCGAAGCGCCTTCCGGACAGCGAGGTCGCTTGGTCTTCAATGGCATGCAAAGACATAACAATCCGACGCTGTGTTCAAACAGACTTCCTTTGGGTCGCCAGCCGCAGGGCCGGAATTCACAAGTCGCGTGGAGCTGACACGCAGCCGACACGTTGCGCGTTCGGCTTCCATCTGCCTGCAATGCCCTGCGCGGGCGTTGGCGGACCGCTGTTGGGGAGGCGGCAGAGTGTTGGATTGGTCCTGCCGGGCGACACGCAACTGGCTTTGAACCAAGTCCCAACAACATGATTGGAATGCTGGCTGAACTTTGATATGTTGCCGCTTTTGCAGGGTTGAAACATGGCTTTTCCTGACGCGATCACTGAAGATTCTGTCAAGGCAGGTAAACTTTCGTCACGCCAAATTGCCCTCAATTTCACGGATCTGCATCCTCCCCTCGACGAACATCAAGCGGCTGTCGAAGCGGCCCGCTGCTATTTCTGCTACGACGCGCCATGCATCGCGGCTTGTCCCACCGAGATCGACATTCCCCTGTTCATTCGTCAAATCGCCTCTGGATCTCCTGAAACGGCAGCCATTACCATCCTGGAAAGCAACATCCTGGGAGGCCTGTGCGCCCGCGTCTGCCCGACGGAATCCTTGTGCGAGGAGAAATGCGTGCGGCAGGTCGCCGAGGAGAAGCCTGTTGAAATAGGCCTGCTGCAGCGGTTTGCGACCGACCGCATCATGGCACGGTCGTCCCACCCCTTTCAGCGGCAACCAGCGACTGGACGCAGTGTCGCTGTCGTCGGCGCCGGGCCGGCAGGACTGGCCTGTGCACACCGGCTGGCCATGAAGGGACACGACGTTTCCGTGTTCGAGCGGCGAACCAAGTCCGGAGGGCTCAACGAATACGGCATCGCCGCCTACAAGGTTGTCGACAGCTTTGCCGAACGCGAAATCGAATGGCTTCTGGGCATAGGCGGCATTGCCATACACACGAATGCGCCAGTTGAATCGTACAAGGATGTCCTTCGGCTGCGGGAGGATTTCGAGGCCGTTTTCCTGGGTCTTGGCCTCGGCGCCTTCAACTCGCTCATGGTCGAAGGCCTGCAGCTTCGCAACGTGGAATACGCGGTCGATTTCATTGAGCGGGTGAGACAGGCCGAAGAACTGACCGACATCGCCGTCGGAAACGACGTTGTGGTGATAGGGGGCGGCATGACCGCCATAGATGCGGCCGTGCAATCCAAGCTGATCGGCGCCGACAACGTCACAATCCTGTACCGCGGCGACCGTTCCAGAATGAAGGCATCCCGGTACGAACAGCAGCTTGCCGCACACAAGGGCGTGAAGATTGTCGCCAACGCCCAGGCAGCGGCATTTCGCGGCAATGGAAGGGTTGAGGAAATCAAAGTGACAAGGAGTGCGGTTGCAGGACGCGATGGATTGGTTGCCGAGCGACTGCCTGCAGATCAGGTGTTCCTGGCGATCGGGCAGCAGCTCGTCGAGCCGCCCCTGAAACTCCGAACTGAACGCGGCAAGATCGCCGTCGATTCCTTTGGAAGAACCAGCCTGGAGGGTGTTTGGGCAGGCGGGGACTGTGTGGCTCCCGGTGACGATCTTTCGGTCACGGCCGTGGCGCAGGGACGCGACGCCGCGGAAGACATTCATGCGTCTTTCGGCGAAAGCTGAGACAAGGCAGGACACGCTTTGAGCTTGCCGAATTCTTGGAGAACAACATGAACTTGCAGTCGGATTTCTGTGGAATCAGATCGCCCAACCCGTTTTGGCTGGCTTCGGCTCCGCCAACCGACAAGGAATACAATGTCCGGCGGGCATTTGAAGCGGGATGGGGTGGTGTCGTTTGGAAGACGCTCGGTCTGGACCCTCACATCGTCAACGTGAACGGGCCGCGCTACGGCGCGGTATGGGGACCCGACCGACAGTTGATGGGTCTCAACAACATAGAACTGATTACCGACCGGCCGCTTGCCACCAACCTGGCGGAGATCAAGACGATCAAGCGTGACTATCCGGACAGGGCGGTTGTGGTCAGCCTGATGGTGCCGTGCGAAGAATGCGCATGGACCGAGATTCTGGGTCAAATCGAGGAAACGGGCGCCGACGGCGTTGAGCTCAACTTTGGCTGTCCCCACGGAATGAGCGAACGCGGCATGGGGTCGGCTGTAGGCCAGGTTCCGGAGTACATCGAAATGGTCACGCGCTGGGTTCGCAACGCCACCCGCATGCCCGTAATCGTCAAGCTGACCCCAAACATCACGGACATCAAGTATCCGGCTCGCGCTGCGCAGCAGGGTGGCGCCCATGCCGTGTCATTGATCAACACGCTGTCGTCGATAACCAGCGTTGACCTTGACAGCTTCTGCCCCGAACCGGCAATCGACGGCAAGGGCACGCATGGCGGCTATTGCGGTCCGGCAGTCAAGCCGATCGCATTGAACATGGTGGCTGAAATTGCTCGCGACACGCAGACGGCCAACCTGCCAATTTCGGGAATTGGTGGAATCACGACATGGCGCGACGCCGCCGAGTTCCTGCTGTTGGGCGCACAAAACGTTCAGGTCTGCACCGCGGCCATGACCTTTGGCTTCAAGATCATTGACGAGATGACTGCAGGACTGTCGCTGTGGATGCGCGACAAGGGGTTTGAGAGCCTTGACGACTTTGTGGGACGGGCCGTGGGCAACGTTACCGACTGGCAGTACCTCAACCTCAACTTTGTCACCAAGGCTCGGATAGACCAGGACCTGTGCATCAAGTGCGGCCGCTGCTATGCCGTTTGCGAGGACACTTCCCACCAAGCGATTGCCATGCGGCAGGACCGAACCTTCGAGGTCATCGACGAGGAATGCGTTGCCTGCAATCTGTGCGTGAACGTATGTCCGGTTCAGGACTGCATCACCATGGAACAGCTTCGCCCAGGTCAGCTTGACCTGCGCACGGGAAGGGTCGTCACCGACGAACGTGGCGACTGGACCCAGCATCCCAACAATCCCATGTCCGCCTCCGCCTGAATGCCGGCAAGGCGAGACACGGCGGACGGCAGGCGCCAATTCGCAACTGCCTGTTGCACCGACAGCCGAAATGCTACATTGTTTGCCTGCCCGTCACTGAGTCGAATGCATGGTTTTGACCCATGGGGAGATTTGAACCGGTGCAGATGCATCGTCGTCCGTTGACGGGAACTGTCGCATTCGCATCACTGCTTCGAGCAGGATTCAACCATAAACCAGAGGTACACTAAATGGCACGCGACCATATTGTTCCAAATGATCTCCGAGCCTACTGGATGCCGTTCACCGCCAATCGGCAGTTCAAGAAGGCGCCGCGCATGCTCGTCGAGGCGGAGGGAATGTATTACCGCAACCTCAGCGGCGATAGAGTTCTCGACAGCAGCGCCGGCCTGTGGTGCTGCAATGCAGGACACCGGCATCCAAAGATCGTCAAGGCAATTCAGGACCAGGCAAGGCAGCTGGACTACTGCCCCGGCTTCCAGATTGGACACCCGAAGGCATTTGAGCTGGCAAACCGCGTTGTGGACCTGGCTCCCGACGGACTGGACCACGTACTGTTCACCAACTCGGGGTCGGAGGCGGTCGACAGCGCACTCAAGCTTGCGCTTGCCTATCACAGGTCAATCGGACAGGGTGAACGATTTCGCCTGATCGGCCGTGAGAGAGGCTATCATGGCGTCAACTTCGGAGGCGTGTCGGTCGGTGGAATTGTCGCAAACCGCAAAGTGTACGGTTCATTGTTGACCGGCGTCGATCACCTGCGCCACACCCACATGCCGGAGGTCAATCGATTCAGCCGCGGACAGCCGGAGCATGGCGTGGAGCTGGCCGAAGACCTGGAGCGGCTGGCGATGCTTCACGGGCCGGAGACAATCGCCGCAGTGATCATCGAACCGGTTGCCGGTTCTACCGGCGTCCTGATCCCGCCGGTTGGCTATCTCGAGCGGGTTCGCGAGATATGCGACAAGTATGGGATGCTGCTGATCTTTGACGAGGTGATTACCGGATTTGGCAGACTTGGCGCGCCATTTGGGTCAACCCATTACGGCGTCACGCCAGACATGATCACCTGCGCCAAGGGCTTGACCAACGGAGTCATTCCCATGGGTGCCGTGCTTTGTTCGTCCAAGATCCACGACGCCTTCATGCATGGGCCGGAGCACATGATCGAGCTCTTCCACGGATACACCTACTCCGGCAACCCGATTGCCTGCGCGGCAGGCTTGGCGTCTCTGGACGTCTATCGGGACCAGGGGTTGTTCGAAAAGACGCACTCAAACGCCTCCTATTTCGAGGATGGCCTGCACTCGCTGCGAGACCTGCCCTACGTGATCGACATACGGAATGAAGGCTTGGTCGGCGCCGTTGAGCTGGAGTCAATTGACGGTCTGCCGGGCAAACGTGCATTCGAACTGTTCATTCGCGCGTTCGAAAGCGGCCTGCTGATCAGAGTTACCGGAGACATCATCGCACTGTCGCCGCCTTTGATCGCCGAGCGCAGCCACCTTGACGAAATCTTCGGACGCCTTGAGCAGTTGCTCAGGACGCAGGACTAGCGGAACGGCGTCCGCATGGCGCGGACTGAACTGGCGGAGAATTGGCAATGGCGCCGCTGACGGGCAACCTCAGAATCAACTCCGATCGGCTTTGGGAGTCGATCATGGAAATGGCGAAGATCGGACCGGGAATCGCCGGCGGCAACAATCGGCAGACGCTGACAGACGCCGATGGCGAGGGCCGAAAGCTTTTCAGGGCCTGGTGCGAAGCCGCCGGCTGCGAAGTCGGAGTCGACCAGATTGGAACGATGTTCGCCACCAGGCCGGGCGCCGACCTCGAGGCTCTGCCGGTATATGTTGGTTCGCACCTCGACACCCAGCCCACCGGCGGCAAGTACGACGGCGTCCTGGGTGTGCTTGGCGCACTCGAAATCGTGCGCACCCTAAACGAGTGCGGCATCGCAACGCGGCGGCCGATTGTCGTCACGAACTGGACAAACGAAGAGGGAACAAGGTTCGCGCCGGCTATGCTTGCATCGGGAGTGTTCGCCGGCGTTCACGAACTCGAATGGGCCCTTGATCGCCGCGATGCCGAGGGAGCCCGCTTCGGAAGCGAACTCGAGCGCATTGGGTGGAAAGGCGACGAAGCCGTAGGGTCCCGGCGCATGGCGGCGTTCTTCGAACTGCACATCGAACAGGGCCCGATTCTCGAAGCCGAAGGGACCGACATTGGAGTGGTCACCCACGGCCAGGGATTGTCCTGGACAGAAGTGACAGTCACCGGCCGGGAAGCACACACCGGATCCACTCCGATGAAAATGCGCCTGAACGCAGGGCTGGGCATGGCGCATGTCCTTCAACTCGTGGACGAAATCGCCCTCGACCACCAACCGGACGCCGTCGGCGCCGCGGGCCACATCGACGTCTATCCCAACAGCCGCAACGTCATTCCGGGAAAAGCCGTCTTCACCGTGGATTTCCGGTCGCCGAACAAGGACGTTATCTCGGCAATGGTGGAACGGCTGAAAGTCGGCGGCAGGGAAATTTGCGAGAGGCTGGGGCTCGATGTCGAGTTCACCACGGTTGGCGGATTTGATCCGGTGGAATTCGACAGTGGATGCGTCGCGTCGATACGAAATGCCGCAAAGCGCCTTGGCTATTCGCATCGCAACATCGTTTCAGGCGCCGGCCACGACGCCTGCTGGATCAACCGCGTTGCGCCGGCGGCCATGGTGATGTGCCCCTGCGTCGACGGGCTCTCGCACAACGAGGCCGAGGAAATCACGCCGCAATGGGCCGAGGCCGGCGTGAACGTGCTGTTGCACGCAGTGGTTGAAACGGCGGGCATCGTCGAAGGCAAGGACACCGGCAGTGGAGACTGACCGAGACGTCGGGAACCGGAAGGCGTTGAACAAGCAAGGGGAATTCACATGAGCCGCGTAATCAAGGGTGGCACGATCGTCGACGCCGATCATTCCTACCAAGCCGACATCAGGATTGAAGGCGAGACCATTCAGGAAATCGGCAATGATCTCAACGGAGACGAGTATGTCGAGGCCGAAGGCGCCTATGTGATGCCAGGCGGCATCGATCCCCACACACACCTGGAAATGCCGTTCATGGGCACCACTGCGGCTGAAACCTTCGAATCGGGAACCTGGGCGGCAGCGGTTGGCGGGACAACCATGTTGGTCGATTTCTGCCTGCCAGGCGCCGATGGATCGTTGGCCAGCGCAATTGCCGAGTGGCACCGCAAGTCCAAGCCGCAGATCTGTGCCGACATCGGGTTCCACATGGCCATTACAGGGTGGAACGAGACCATTTTCGACGAGATGAAGTTCGCAGTCGACAACGGCATCAATTCGTTCAAGCACTTCATGGCCTACAAGGGCGCTCTCATGATCGAGGACGACGAAATGTTCGCCTCGTTCCGCCGATGCCGGGAACTGGGCGCGCTGCCCATGGTCCACGCCGAAAACGGCGACATCGTGGCCGAGCTGCAGCAGAAGTATCTGGCCGAAGGCATAACCGGCCCCGAAGGCCATGCCTACTCGCGGCCGCCGGAGGTTGAGGGCGAGGCGGCCAATCGGGCGATCATGATAGCCGACGCCGCCGGCGTGCCTCTCTACATCGTTCACGTTTCCTGCGAACAGGCGCACGAAGCGATCCGAAGGGCCAGGCAAAAGGGCATGCGCGTTTACGGCGAGCCTCTCATCCAGTTCCTTACGCTCGACGAAAGCGAATACCGTTCGACCGACTGGGACCACGCCGCCAGACGGGTCATGTCTCCACCGTTCAGGTCCAGGGAGCACCAGGACGGACTGTGGAACGGACTGGCGGCCGGGTCGCTTCAGGTCGTGGCGACTGACCACGCCGCATTCACAACCGAACAGAAGCGCATGGGCCGGGACGACTTCACGATCATCCCCAACGGAACTGGAGGACTCGAGGAACGGATGGCGATGCTTTGGACCACAGGGGTGGACACCGGGCGCTTGACGCCGAACGAGTTTGTCGCCGTGACTTCGACAAACATCGCCAAGATCCTCAACATCTACCCCAGGAAAGGGAGCCTCAAGCCCGGCGCCGATGCCGACATCGTTGTATGGGATCCCAAGATCCACAAGACAATCAGCTCGGTTACCCAGAAATCGGTCCTTGACTACAACGTATTCGAGGGATTCGAAGTAACTGCCCAGTCGCGCTATACATTGTCTCGTGGCGACGTGATATGGGCTTGGGGGCAAAATTCCCAGCCAAAGCCGGGCCGTGGCCGCTTCGTGCCGCGTCCACCCTTCCCGTCGGCGCATGCCGCGCTTTCGAAGTGGAAGGCGCTCAACACCCCGCGCCGGGTCGAGCGAGACCCGCTGCACATTCCAGCCGGAATCTGAGCGTCCCGCCAGGCATGCGTCAGTTCAACTTCACGCGTCCCTCGGGCTGAGGAGCAGACCAGAGCCACATGCCGGAACATTCTGGAATTGCCATCGAGGCCCGAGAGCTCGGCCTTCGGTTTGACACCAAGGATGGCGACATCGAAGCGCTCAGGGACGTCAACCTAACGGTCCGCAGCGGCGAGTTCGTTTCGTTGATCGGTCCGTCCGGGTGCGGAAAGACAACGTTTCTTCGGGTTGTCGCGGCCCTCGAGGAGCCGACGTCAGGCACGATGTCGGTCAACGGAATGACGCCTGACGAAGCCAGGCGCGCCCGCGCCTACGGCTATGTGTTTCAGGCCTCGGGGCTGTATCCCTGGCGCACAATTTCCCGCAATGTCCGCCTGCCGCTTGAAATCATGGGATTCAATCGAGCGGAGATGGCCAGACGTGTGCAGGATGCCATTGACATGGTTGGATTGAGCGGCTTCGAGAGGCGATTTCCCTGGCAGCTTTCAGGCGGCATGCAGCAGCGCGCCTCGATTGCGAGGGCGCTGTGCTTCGACGCTGACATCCTGTTGATGGACGAACCGTTCGGAGCGCTGGATGAAATCGTCCGCGATCGGCTCAACGAGCATCTGCTTTCACTTTGGCGCCGCACCGGCAAGACCGTGGCGTTCGTTACGCATTCCATTCCGGAAGCGGTCTATCTTTCGACCAGGATCGTGGTCATGAGCTCGCGTCCCGGTAGGATAACCGATGTCATAGAATGCCCGCTGGGGCCCGATCGACCTCTGGAAATCAGGGACACGCCCGAGTTTCTGGAAGTCGCACAGCGCGTGCGCGCCGGTCTCAGGTCCGGGCATGACGACTAGCTGTGGCCTGTTCCTCAATCGCCTTTGAGACGCTTTCGGGAGCTGAAGCGCAGCTGCTGACAGAGCGGTCGGTCCCCTCAAGGCAGGCGCCTTGCCAATGCTGACGCGAACGCTCCTTCCGGTGGCCACCGTGTCGGCAATGGTCATTGCCTTCTGGTACGTGATGGTCGTCGTCATGAATTCGGCGTGGACCCTCGATCAGGCCAAGCGCAGCGGCATTGAGCTTCAATTCGGGGAAATCGTTGCCGACACGATGCAGCAGGATCGCCCCCGTCTGCCATCTCCGCATCAGGTCGGTCTGGAACTGTGGGATGCCACAGTCGCCAAGAAAATCACGTCGCGCCGCTCGCTGGTGTTCCATGGCTGGGTCACGCTTTCCGCCACCATGCTCGGTTTCGTGATCGGGTCGCTCCTGGGCGTGTTGCTGGCAGTCAGCATCGTCCACAGCCGTGTAATGGACATGGGGGTCATGCCATGGGCCATTGCCAGCCAGACCATTCCCATTCTGGCGCTGGCGCCGATGATCATCGTGATTCTCAACTCTGTGGGCATTTCCGGCCTGATTCCAAAGGCGATAATATCGGCGTATCTCAGTTTCTTTCCAGTCGTTGTGGGCATGGTGTCCGGATTTCGAAGCCCGGAATTCATGCAGATTGACCTGCTGCGCACCTACAATGCGACGAAGCGGCAGGTCTTCTGGAAGCTAAGGATTCCAGCCTCTGTGCCGTTCCTGTTTACGTCATTGAAGATAGGAATTGCCGCTTCGCTGGTAGGCGCCATCGTCGGTGAACTGCCAACCGGCGCGGTTGCCGGTCTCGGGGCCCGCCTGCTGGCCGGAAGCTACTACGGGCAGACAACTCAGATCTGGGCTGCACTCTTTGCCGCCGCAATCCTGGCCGCCTCGCTTGTCGGAGCGATCGGCATGCTGCAACGCCTGACACTGGCTCGCATGGGCATGGACCGATGATGCTTGTCCTGGCGGGCGGCGTGTGGGTGTTGGCGTGGTGGATAAACGTTCGGCTTGCATCGAGGCCTGCGACGCCGCTTACACGTCTTGCGATTCCGGCAACCTTCGGCGTGACCATCCTCGTTCTCTGGGAGGGTGTCGTTCGGGCTCTTGAGGTTCCAAGCGTCATTCTTCCTCCTCCGTCCGCCATTGCCCTCAGTTTTGCTCGAAACACCGACATACTGTGGATCGATTTCGTCCAGACTTTCGTCAGGGGCGCCCTGTCGGGATATGCCATGGGATGCGGGTCGGCCATTCTGATCGCCATCCTCGTCGACCGCTCCCCGTTTCTTCGGCGCGGCATTCTGCCGCTCGGGAATTTCGTGGCCGCACTTCCAATCGTCGGCACGGCGCCGATATTTGTCATGTGGTTTGGATTCGGCTGGCAGTCCAAGGCGGCGGTGGTTGTGGCCATGACGTTCTTCCCGATGCTGGTGAACATGGTTCAGGGGCTTTCGTCGTCCGACGCAATGCAGCGGGACATCATGAAGACCTACAATGCCAGCTACTGGCAAACCTTGGTGAAGCTGAAACTGCCGGTCGCCATGCCCCATGCGCTTAACGGCTTGAAGATCTGCACAACATTGGCTTTAATCGGAGCGATAGTCGCCGAGTTTTTCGGTTCGCCTATCCAAGGCATGGGGTTTCGGATTTCCACGGAAGTTGGCCGCCTGGCCCTCGATCTGGTTTGGGCGGAGATCGTGGTCGCAGCGATAACGGGATCCAGCTTTTACGGGCTGGTAACCCTGATCGACAATCGGATAGCGTTCTGGCACCCTTCCCGCAGAAAATGAGCATTCAAGGCAATCGATAATGGGGATCAAAATGAGAATATTTCACACGCTTGCAGCGACGTTTGCTGCCGTCATGTTGATGGCGACAGCCACGCAGGCTGCAGACAAGGTAACACTACAGCTGAAATGGGTAACCCAGGCCCAGTTCGCCGGCTACTTTGTGGCTCTCGACAAGGGCTTTTACTCGGACGAGAATCTCGAAGTTGAGATCAAGCCGGGCGGACCCGACATCGCCCCGACGCAGGTCATAGCCGGTGGCGGCGCCGACGTGACGGTCGAGTGGATGCCGGCCGCGCTGGCGGCTCGGGAGCGGGGTTTGCCGCTGGTCAACATAGCGCAGCCCTTCAAGTCATCGGGCATGATGCTGACCTGTCTCGCCGACACCGGAATTTCGCAACCTTCGGATCTCGCCGGGCGGACCATTGGCGTATGGTTTTTCGGCAACGAGTATCCCTTCCTGAGTTGGATGAGCCAGTTGGGAATTCCAACCGATGGTTCGGAGAATGGCGTGACCGTCCTCAAGCAGGGCTACAATGTCGACCCGCTGCTGCAGCGTCAGGCCGACTGCATTTCCACGATGACGTACAATGAATACTGGCAGGTCATTGACGCCGGCATCGCCGCCGACGACTTGGTTACCTTCAAGTACGAGGACCAGGGGGTGGCAACGTTGGAGGACGGCCTGTACGTGCTTGAGGAGCGCCTGTCGGATCCGGAGTTTGTCGACAAGATGGTGCGCTTCGTGCGCGCTTCCATGCGTGGCTGGAAGTACGCCGAGGAAAACCCGGACGAAGCCACTGCGATCGTCTTGGAAAACGACATGTCAGGCGCTTCGACGGAGAAGCATCAGCGTCGCATGATGGGCGAGATTGCCAAGTTGACGGCTGGCTCCGACGGTTCCCTGGCGGAAGCCGACTACGAACGCACGGTTGCCACGCTGTTGGGCGGTGGCTCCGACCCGGTCATAACGATGGCGCCCGAGGGCGCTTGGTCCAGCGTGATCACCAACCAGGCGCTGTAGGGTCATAGATGCGACATTGCTCGCACCAGAATTGAAAGGTGCGCGGGGCAACGGTCCGGACGACCGCCCGCGCGCCTTTTTTCACTTGATTCGGGATGCACCGAGTTTGCAGGCCCCGCCTTCGTATTTCCTGGCTTGACGTTCTACCTTGTCGGCCTGACTTCCAGGCCAGGGAATGTGCTGCAAATGCCGCTTCATCACCTTGTCGGGAGCAGCCACTGCCCGCCGATCGCGGGAAGGCGGATGGAATTCGCGGTTGGCCGGTGCAGGCGCCAATTTGCATGCCACCATGCAACATCGAACCGATTGAACATGGCCAGAGCTCACTGATGGCAGTGATCGCCTGTTCCATTGTTCCATGAGCCGTTCCGAGTGGCCCATTTCGGATCAAGGCAATCCCATGTGCCACACCTGATCGAGTCATGGCAACCCATTTGGGCTTGATTGCCGCCGCTGTCTCCTTGAATTTGCATAGGCGTTGAAGGGTATGCGACGTCGAATTGGCCCTTGCGCATGGACCTTCGACCCGCATGCCGACACACCATGATGCCCGAGTGCGAGGAGCTGTGAAGTTCGGTCACTGGAAACGATCCCGGGCCACCGCTGAATGGCGGTGCACCCAGCTTGTCGATGAGTTCGATTCCGCAATTCCTCCGCACCAAGACCCGTCTTCATCGAAGCGGCCTCAAATGGGATGGAAATTGGCAGGCTCTGCGGTTGCACCGATTCGGCATCGCAACGATTTGACTTTGAATGCCTGCGAACAGCCAGGCTCGTCTGAAAGCCATTTGTGATTCTACTCACTCCCGAACGCTTCGTCCGCAGACAAAACAGGTCCCAACAGGCTCACCACATGACGCAGGATCCGAACGCAGAGTTGAGTCCCGGCAGTTTCCCAGCGACCTGCAGGACCGACCGCATCCCGCAATCTGGTCAAAAATTGATCGGGTCATTCACTGGTCAGGGATCAGGATGCCATCTGTCGGCTGATCTCCAATCAGGGTTCGGCCACGCATTTGGTCAACGCCTTCGTCCTACCTCGACATTGGCTTTGTTCTCCGGAACCTGTAACCCTGCCCGCCATCGTCAATCTTGATTTGCACAGAATGTAGGAGGACGGACCATGGGTGTCTCTGAAATTGAATACTGCTCTGACACGGAGCTCGAGTCATTGCTGAATTCTGTGGTGCGTCCAGGCAGCTTCTGCGTTCACGACAAGCTTTTCGCACCAATGCCGCGACTGGAAGTCGATGGGGTTGGAATGCTGTCCTTTCCCGTTCCTGAAGTGCAGGTTCGCGAACTGATCAAGGTGGCCGAGCGCGCGCCTTTCGGACGGGGTTTGGAAACGATTGTCGACTCCTCGGTTCGGGATTGCTGGCAGATCGGTCCGGATCGAATTCACCTGTCGGGCGGTGCATGGGCGGAAACGTTCGCCGCCATTCTGGTAAGGGCGGCAATCGGACTCGGTTGTCCGTTGGAGCGAATCGAAGAACAGTTTTACAAGATGCTTGTCTACGGGCCTGGCGGCTTCTTCGCTACACATCGCGACTCGGAAAAGGCGCCGGGCATGGTTGCCACACTTACGATAGCGCTGCCGATCGCAGGCGAGGGCGGCGAACTGATCGTTCGCCACAATGATCAGGAAATCATCACCGACATGAATGTGGAGGAACCCTCGGAGCTCGCGTTTGCGGCCTTCTACGCCGACTGCCCGCACGAGATTCGACCGGTTCAGTCGGGACACCGTCTGACACTCATCTACAATCTGTTCCTGCGGTCGGGCGCCACGGCTGCATCGGCGAAGCCACCGGAATACGGAAGACAGATTGATGCAATCGCGTCCCATCTTGCTGCGTGGAGCGAAATCAATGGTTCGGAGAAGATCGTTTGGCTGCTTGAACACCAGTACAGCGAGTCGGGGTTGGCGTTTGACACTCTGAAGAATGCGGATGCCGCCAGGGCACAAGCCCTTGCCGCGGCGGCAGACCTAGTTGGCTGGCAGCTGCATGCCGCAATCGTTCACATTGAGGAATACGGCCCTCCCGCGCACTTTTACGATTACGGCTATGGATGGGATTGGGACTATGAGGAGGCCGAAGAACTTGAGGAAGTGTTCGACGGTGTGCATGAACTAGTTGGTTGGATCGCGCGAGACGGTTCGCGGCCAAAACTCGGAGACATGAACCTGAGGCCTGGCGAGTTGCTTCCGGCGGGGGCTCTTGACGATGCAGTTCCGGACAAGCGCATGCTTGAAGAAGCAACGGGAAACGAAGGTCCGAGCCTGGAGTTGGCCTGGCGCCGAGCCGCGCTTGTGTTGTGGCCGAATTCACGGACGCTTTTCCTTCTCGCAAGCCGGGGCATCGGCGGAGCCGTTGCCTGGGTAGCTGCGCAGGTGTCCCAGCGGCAGGGAATTGACGACGAGGTCAGGCAGTATATTTCAAGACTTGTCGACATGTGGCCGACGGCGAAGAACGGCCGCAACAAGGACGCCCGCGAAGATATCATCCGCCTTCTGATGGAAACAGGAGAACTGAACAATCTCCGGCGCTTTCTCGATGAAGTGATACTGTTGAACTACACCGGATCGGACAACGGAGTTCTTCCGGCAGCATTGCATTATACAGGACCGAACACAGCCAACCAATTCCTGCTGGCGCTGGTCGGAAGGCATTTTGCGACACGACCCGGAAAGGTTGTGGAGCTCATCCGTCTGCTCAAGGAGGGTCCGGGTTCGGTGGGAGGTCTTGACTGGCACAAATGTCTGGTAGCAACGATGCGGACCATTCTGCAGGCGGTTTCTGCGATTCCGGATGGAATGTCCCCCAGCGCATCGAAGCCGAAGCAATTGACAAAGCTCTCCAAAGCTGCCGTGAAAGACCTCTTCACACTTGCCTGGCACTGGGAACTGACAAAGGAAGCCGAAGCCGCCGCTGACGTCATTGCCGCTCAACCATTGCTTGTTTCGCAGGACAGAGGGCTCCCGGCCACGCTCAAGGAACTGCATCAGGAGGCAGGGCTTCGCGACAGCGCTGCCTTTGCAACTCTCTGGCGCTGTGCAGCCAGCGCCCTGCTTGATCGCAGCGCAACCGCCCCTCGGGAGCCCGAAAACTGGACCATCGACTGCAACATCGATTGCTCGTGCCCATACTGTGCTGCACTCCGTTCGTTTTGCCTAGACCCGCGTGAGGAAGTCGCGCGGTTCCCTCTCCGAAAGGATCGCCGGAAACATCTGCATCGGATCATCGACGATCACAAACTTGAACTCAACCATGTGACCGAACGCCGCGGCCGGCCATTCACGCTCGTCTGCAGAAAGAACCGCGCCAACTACAGACGACGACTTGCAGAGTATTCCGACGACATCAAGTGGATGCAGGCGCTGATCCGCACCGCACCGTCCAATCCAGTCGAACCGACCGTGGAGACGAAAGTCGCGCAGCTTCACGATGCCGTTGACGCCTCCAGGAATGCGTGAGACCCGATCGTTTGCTAATCGAACGGATGCACAAAGGAAGACTTCTTCAGAGTGAAAATGCAATGGCGGCAATTCGCCGCCGGCAGCGCCGACGCGCCGGGTTTCCGGCTGCATCCCTTGAAGGGCGACCGCGCTGGACAGGCGACCGAGCACAGCTACTGGCCTGCCCTACAGGCTACCGTATGCACATGTCTTTGTTCATGCTTCATGATGGCTATGACCTGCCACTTGCATCAACTTGTGATTCACCTTGTTCCGATCAGGCACGGCAACGGACGAGCAGGTCCGAATTCAGAAGGCAATTTCGCCACATGTCCGAACTCACTCCGTCTGGGGCCAAGATCTCCACAATGTCACGAAAGCAGTTCTTGATGCGAGCCATATCGAGACTTTCCTGAGCGGCGCTTCCCACTCGCATGAACGTTGCCTATTCCTCTGCCCGCTTGCGGCCTCCAATCAGCCCAGTGACTTGCCCATCGTCCTCCACCCCACGCAGAATGAAACCTCCCTGCAAGTTCAGAAGGTCAGACACTTCCCTTGAAGTAAAGCCGACTGGCAGTCGTCGCTCTCAAAGTCGACATGCGAGTTCTCTCCATTGGCAATGATCTCGAAGAACTCCGTTCTGTTCATCTCTCGCAACCTGTTTCAAGAATCTCTTGGAATGGATCGACTTTGGTGTGTGAATTCCAACCAACAGGCAGGCTGACATTTCAGCGGTCGAGACACTGCACTGCAGCGCCTTCCAAAGCCACCCTGGCGTCTGCGCAACAAATGCTAGACTCCACCACAGACACGACCCACTCAACCAAACCGTTGGCTCACTGTCCAACCTCGCCAGATCACCGATCTGTCCCGCTTTTGCCGCGGCGCTTCAATGTATCGCTGAGCATGTGCAACAGTTCGAATTGTCGTGCCCATGACCAACTGCTTTGCAACCGTGCACACCATCGCAGGAGCATTGCTGCAATGGTTCACGGCTTGCCAGGGCCAAACGGCGCTTCAAGCGAGTTTCGCAGGCGAACACGCCTCGACACGGGATCTAGTCCGCGAGGCAAAGAAACAAACTGTCCAGAAGGCCGTACTGTCTGAAGCTGCCAGCCAGTTCCGCCGTTCTTCCCCTGCCGCAGACCCGCTGTGCCTCTTCAATCAACAGTCGCGCTTGGACAAGGCTTAGTTCGCAGTTGTAGCCGTACTCCGAAAAGCAGGTGATGGTCACGCTGTATCCATTGTATGCCGACACCTGGTAGAACGGCGGCAATTCTCCACCTGTGGCGCTTGATGCTGCGAGGCAGCTGGCAAACAGCACGAATGCGAGCTTCTTCATGAATCGTCCCTTCCACAATCAGATTGCGAGTGGGAGTACACTATACAATTCAGATTGGGCTCACGATTGGCGACGCTATTGACCGAACGGAAAGACATCAATGATGATTAAATCTGATTGGCATAAGGAACTTCCAGCAGCCCTTGGTGGCGAGGTCATCGTCTATGAACCCCGGACGGCGAGGGGCGCGTAGATGTTCGCTTCGATCAGGAATCGGTCTGGCTGACGCAACGGCAAATGGCGGATGTCTTCCAGACTTCGACAGATAACGTCAGCTTGCATCTCAAGAATTTCTACGCAACGGATGAACTGGAGGAAGCGGCAACTACCGAGGATTTCTCGGTAGTTCGATCAGAGGGCCAACGAAAGGTCCGGCGCAAGATCAAGCACTACAACCTGGACGCGATCATCTCCATCGGCTACAGGGTTAACTCGAAACGGGCCGTGCGTTTCGCAAGTGGGCCACCCTAACCTTGCGTGAGCATCTTGTTAGCGGCTACACACTGAACGACAGGAGGCTTACGGAACGCGGCCTTGAGGAGGCGAGGCAAACCTTGGAGTTGCTCGCCCGAACACTCAGCAACCAAGCACTTGTGAACGAAACCGGGCGCGCCGTGCTGCACCTCATCACCGCGTACGCCGATACCTGGCGCCTTCTGCTCGAGTACGACGAGGACCGCCTGACAACTCCAGCCGGCGTGAAACCGGCTACAAGTGCCCTTGACCCCTCAATAGCGTTCTCACCGCGATAGCCGCATTCAAGCGCGATCTGGCCGCGACGGGTGAAGCCTCGCCCCTGTTCGGTAACCTGCGCGGCGATGCTCTGGAGGCGATACTCGGCAATATAGAGCAATCCATGTTCGGCGAACCCCTTTTCCGCAGCCGCGCAGAAAAGGCGGCCAATTTGCTCTACTTCGTGGTCAAGGACCATCCCTTCACCGACGGTAACAAGCGCATCGGTGCCCTCTTGTTCCTGCTCTACATGACGCAGATAGGCATCGATCACCGACCCGATCCCAAGGCCTTGACGGCGCTGGCGCTGGCTGATCTTTGCCGATGCGGCGACACTGGAGCGCTTGAAGGAGCGACGAAAGAGCAGGAAGAAGTGAGCCGAAGCCGGCCAGAAGGCATGGGAACAGTTCGCCGAAACCCAAAACCAATTCTATAGAGGTAGTTCATCAATGCGTTGTCGCCGTTGTGCTTGCGCCTGTAGGCGCCGTGCCGGGCAAAGCCGCAGCCGCCCTCGGGATGCTTGGGACACTTCTTCAGCCTTGCATTCTTCCACTTCTTCTGCGCAATGTACTCGTCGCCGTCATGTGGTATTTTCCAGAGTAGCTGCGTGATGGTCACTGGCCCGGCGGGTCCATCGCGCGGGCCTCCCTTTTTGTTCAGGCGTTGATGCGCTTTCCCCCTTAAAGCGCCTTGCGCCCAAGCAACAGCAACACCGGCATGCACACCTGCCGACAACACGCCCGAACCCCGCTCAGCACTCCGAAAACACCCGCATTTTGTTCCGCGCTGTTCCCAATCGCCGTGCAGATCGCCGTCGATTAAATTCGCAACTTTTCTTTGCTACTGGGAAGAAATAACTAGGCAAACAACAGTGGCCTCCGCTGCCGTTCGCGAGAAACTCCTCCATGAGCGCTACAGTATGGGCGGTGCTGATCCGCCTGGGGACGGGGTATACTAGGCCCTGAATCTTCTCAAGTGCTCGTCGGGCACCCCCCAAGAGCCTGCGAAACGCCTCCTCTCGGTCTTCCTGATCGCAGTCTTGGAACTGGGAAAGGAAGTCGTGAAGATCACGCCAGACAGGTTGGTCGGACAGCTTCACGTCCGTACGGTTCCGTAGCAGACGGGGGACTCGGGCCGGGTTGTTCGCGTATGGTTCCGGGCTACCCCCAAAGAAGTTCACCGCCACTGACCGCTCCCACGGAACAACCACCTGATTCGCCAGACTCCGAGCGTTTCAGGAGTCCTCGCTTGAGTCGCCTGCTTGCAACGCCAAGATGTCTCTCGCCGGATCAACAATCTTTCCTAGCAGTTGGGTAATGGCTATGTAGCGAAGCGTTTTCGGGCCGGTAACAAAGGCGTCGATTTCGGGGTCCGGCTCGCAGAACATGGGGGCGTCCAGTACACCAGCCCATTGCTCGTCGAGCCACTCACGAGTACCATGTTGGGTCATGGGGGAAAGTTCATCCACAGGACCTCCTGCCTCGGCTTCCGTACCGAGTGGCAGTTCTTCACGGGACCGCCAACGCGATGCCAGTTGGCGTAGAGCTTGTCGTAGATCGGTGTGGAGTACCCTGATAGCACCGCGCGTCCACGGATACCCCCCAACGTCTTGGCGAGCGCGGTATGGTCGCTGTCTGTCATCTCGAATCCGTAGGCGGACGCATCACCCCTCGACGAATGGACATAAGGCGGATCCAAGTAAAACACCGTCTTGGGAGTGTCGTACCGTTGAATCACCTCAATGGCCGGGGCGTTCTCGACCTGGACCCGTTGGAATCTTTGCGCTATCTCCGGCAGTGCCTTAACGGAGCCAAGCCAGCGAGACACCGCTCCCGCCATTCCGGCCCTTGAGGTCAGGACACAGTGAGCCCAACGACCCTCGCTGCTCTTTTGTGCGAGTCCCGTCCGCGTCTGCCGTGCGCGAACGTAGAACCGTCGTGCTCGCTCCAGATCGGATACGCCGGTAGCTGGCTGGCAAGCGTCCACCAACTCCTCCCGGGAAAACGGAGTCAGCCCGATGGCACGCTCCAAGCGATCCTGATCGTTCCGGAGGACGCGGAAGAAGTTGACGAGCTCCGAGTCGATGTCGTTGTAGGTCTCGACTGGGAACGGAGGAAGGTTCAACAAAACGACAGCCGACCCGCCATAGACATCGCAGAAGTGGTCGGCATCCCGCGGAATGTGGGGAAGAATGAAGTCCAGATGGGTGAACTTACCACCATACCAGCCGAAGGGGATCAGCTTGCGGCGCTGCCGTCTCGGGGCGATGCGACGCCCCGTCCCCGTCCCGTTCACCATTGGGGCGAGTCGGGCGACCTCGTCTTTCCCATCATGGTCCTTTCGCCGCGATCCTGCCGGAAACTGGTGGTCAATCATCGGGAACTTCTCGTCGATCACCCCTTCAAGCACTTTCTTGAGTTCGGCGAACTGCTCTTCACTCCCCCCCCCTTGTACCACGAATGTACCGTACATCAAGCACTTCCGCTAGACTTTCGAGACGCCGGTCTGTCACGCCCGGAAGCTCGCGGAACGGGGCAGCTTGTATAACCAGGCTTGTAATCCCCCTCGCTTGCCGCCAGCTAACCGCGAATTCCGGCCAGATCCTCCCGCCCTTCCACGTATCCCCGGTCGATGCCGCGCCGAATGAGGTTATTGACACCGTGCACGAGCATTTTGCCGAGGAGGTCCTGGACTGTCGAAAGGTCTTCCAGAGTGGCGAGGCGTATGGTGTCCCGCTCCTGAACTCGTCCCCAAGCATAGCATAGGAGATAGTAGATGTTGAGGATCGGGATGTTCTTCAACGGTCAGGGATTGCTGTCGAGACCTGCCAGAGCATTCTCAACCCTTTCCGGCTCATCGAACCAGCACTCGTGCAACAGCGGAGCGATCTGGGTGCGAACAACATGCTTGTACCATTCCTCCGAGGGCTTGTCGCCTTTGTCCGGAACGAAGTAGCTGTGGCCGATCTCAAAGCTGGGGCCGAGTTCCTTGTCGTCGCGAACTGACTTGTTGATCTCGGTCATCCGCTCGGCGATGCGACCGACCAGCTCGGCGCTCGCGCCCCACCTGTCGACTTGAAATTCTTTGAACGCCGTCCTGCCGAAGTCGGTCAGGTAGGCCGGCTCCAGCATCTCAAATGCGAAACGTCTGCGAAGCGCGTAGTCAACTGGAACATGGTCCAGTAGACAGTCGTTCGCAGATTGTGGAATACCGCCGCATGAATTTCCAAACGAAAACCGAGCGCTGTATCGATTGCGCGCAGTATCACCGAGTGGATTGACGCTCGTGCTTTCAGTTCTGCAAGCCATGTCCTCACGTCACTATATACGTGCCTTTCTCTCCGATGAATGATAACGTGTCGGAGCAAAGGAACTCGAGGAAGAGATGCAACGGACTTGAGATTCCACAGCACAACGAAACTACACAGGAAATAGAGATGAGATTTGCCACAAAGCTAGTTGGAGCACTGATACTTTTCACCGTTTCGTCGGTGGGCGCGGCAAATGCCGACAAGTTGACCTACTACTGCAGTGCCCAGGAAGACTGGTGCCAGTTGATGGCGCGCAGTTTCGAGGAAGCCACTGGAATTGACGTGAACATGACGCGCAAGTCTTCAGGTGAAACGTTTGCCCAGGTGAAGGCAGAGGCGGCAAACCCCAAGGGAGATGTCTGGTGGGGAGGAACCGGAGACCCGCATCTTCAGGCGGCTGAGGAAGGACTCACCGAGGAATATCTCTCGCCAATGCGCGATCAAGTGCATCCCTGGGCGATTGCACAGGCCGAAAGCGCCGGGAATCGGACGATCGGCATCTATTCCGGTGCGCTTGGCTATGGCTACAACACCGAATTGATCGCTGCCAACAACCTTCCAAATCCGGAATGCTGGAGGGACCTTCTGAAGCCCGAATACAAGGGGCACGTACAGATGGCCAATCCCAATTCTTCCGGCACGGCCTACACGACCCTGGCCTCGATGGTTCAGCTGTTCGGAGAGGACGAAGGGTTTGAGTTCATGAAGGGATTGCACAAGAACATCAACCAATACACCAAGTCGGGTTCGGCCCCGATCAAGGCGGCAGGACGCGGTGAAAACACCATCGGCATCGTTTTCATGCATGACGCGGTGGCTCAGGCCGTGAACGGATTTCCAATTGCCGTTGTCGCGCCCTGCGAGGGAACGGGATACGAAATCGGCTCCATGTCCATCATCAAGGATGCACGCAACATGGAGGAAGCGAAGAAATTCTACGACTGGGCGCTTTCGGCCGAGGCACAGAATCTGGCTCTGCAGGTGAACGCGTTCCAGGTGCCGTCCAACATGGGCGCTGAAACTTCCGAGTCCGCTCCGGACATGTCGACCATCACGCTCATCGACTACGACTTCCGAAAGTACGGTTCGTCCGATGAACGCAAGCGCCTCCTGAAGAAGTGGGACGACGAAGTGTCGACCCTGCCTCAGTAAAGAGCTTGGCGGAACTCCGCACCCGCCGTGCGACCCACCCGAACCTGATCCTTTGGCTGACCGTCGGGTGGGTCGGCTACTGCATTCTCCCGTGGTACGGGATTGAGGACGGATTTTTTTCGTTCGGTTGGCTGTTTGACGGTTACCCGCTTGACGAGGATTACGCGCCCGCAGCCATTCTGATTGCGAGCGGCGAAAAGCCTTGGCTTGCACCGCTTCTCCTGGCGCTGGCAGCGCCACTGGCCGTCTTGCGTCGACACAAGACAGACGCGGCCTATTCGCTGACGCTGATGGCCACCGGCGCGCTTGGCCTGATTTGGCTTGCCGCTCAAGGCTTTGGAATCGGCATCCGCGGCTACAGCTTCGACTGGCTCAATCTTCTGTTTGGCGAACTCGGCGACCGCCAGTTCGGAATGGGAATGGGTGGCCTGCTTGTCGCCGCATCCCTGCTGTTCACGCTAACCCACGGCATAGCCGCAAGAGGCACCGTCAATGGCGACGTGTTTGTGGTGGGAGCGATTGGTGGCGTTGTGGCAATTGTCGCGGCCTTTGTGTTCTTCCCCATTGGCAAGATGTTGTCCTCTGCGTTTGTGGCCGAAGGGGGTGGCTATTCTGCAGTTGTCTTTGCCTCGAAGTTTTTCGATGATCGCCTGTGGGGATTTGGCTGCTTGACCGGCGGCCGTTGTGGAGCGGCCTGGAATTCCCTGTTCCTGGCGGTGTTGATTGGGTCATTGACCACGGTGATCGGTTTGGTGTTCGCCTTGGCGGTAACGCGAACGGGATTTCGGCACAAGAAGCTGCTGCGAGCCCTTACCGTGCTGCCCATAATCACTCCACCGTTTGTAATTGGTCTGGCGCTAATACTCTTGTTCGGCCTTTCTGGGTCCGTTACGGTGTTTGTGTCCGATCTTCTTGGCACCCAACCGACTCGCTGGCTTTACGGATTGCCCGGAATTGCCATTGCCCAGACCCTGGCATACACCCCAATCGCCTTTCTTGTGCTGATCGGAGTTGTGGAGGGTGTGTCCCCTTCGATGGAAGAGGCTGCACAAACGCTCCGGGCAAGCAAGTGGCATACATTCAGGACAGTCTCGCTGCCGCTCATGCGGCCCGGAATTGCCAATGCGTTCTTGCTCGGATTCATCGAAAGCATGGCAGACTTCGGCAATCCGCTGGTGTTGGGAGGCAACTACGACGTGCTTTCCACCGAAATATTCTTTGCGATCGTGGGCGCACAGTACGACCAGGGGCGTGCTGCCGTGCTGGCCATGGTTCTCCTTTTCTTCACGCTGTCGGCATTCTATGCCCAAAGACGGTTCCTTGGCCGCAAGAGCTACACGACGATTGCCGGCAAGGGAGACGCAGGCATTCATCCCCTGCTGCCGCGTGGGCTGTCGATTGCAATACTGTCGATCGCGGGATTTTGGGCTGTCTTTACCGCCATCGTGTACGGCATGATTGTCTATGGCAGCTTCGTGGAGCTGTGGGGCGTCAACAACACGATGACCTTCAAGCACTACGTGACCGCGTTCTCCGTCAAGTTCAACGAAAGTGGAATTCGGTGGACAGGAGCTGCGTGGGACAGCTTCTGGACGACGATCAAGATTGCCACAATTGCGGCTCCGCTGACCGCCGTTGTGGGGCTGATCACGGCCTATCTGCTTACGCGGCAAACATTTCCAGGCAAGAATTCCTTCGAGTTCGGAACGATGCTGAGCTTTGCGATACCAGGAACGGTAATTGGCATCAGCTACATATTGGCATTCAACGTGCCGCCAATCGAAATCACGGGAACCGGCGTAATTCTGGTGGTGAGCTTCGTGTTTCGGAACATGCCGGTCGGAGTTCGGGCGGGAATCGCATCGATGACCCAGATCGATCGTTCGCTTGACGAAAGCTCGCTGACCCTCGGCGCCAACAGTTGGAACACTTTCAGGAAGATAGTCCTGCCGCTGCTTCGCCCCGCGATCCTGGCAGCGCTTGTCTTCAGTTTCGTGCGAGCGATGACGGCAATATCTGCCGTGATCTTTCTGGTGTCCGCCGAATACGACATGGCAACCAGCTACATTATCGGACGCGTCGAAAACAATGACTACGGGTTGGCAATCGCATATGCCACGGCCCTGATTGCAGTGATGTTGACAGCTGTCGGCGTATTTCAGGCGCTCGTGGGCAGGGTTCGCATTGGGCGACGAACCGACTTTGTCCCCGGGCGATGACCAACCTGTCGGGAGAGCGGAAAGATGGTCCAAGCAGGAATAGCGGGCAAGGCAGCGCCGGTCAGCCTCAAGGATGTTACCAAGACATTTGCCGGAGGCGTCGTCGCAGTTGACAACGTGAACCTCGACATTGACACAGCCAAGCTTGTCACGCTGCTTGGTCCCTCCGGCTGTGGCAAGACGACGACACTGCGATTGATCGCAGGGTTGGAGAGGCCAACCTCGGGTCGTGTCCTGATCGGAGACTCCGACGTCACGAACCTGCCGGCAACCGACCGCGACGTAGCCATGGTGTTTCAATCCTACGCGCTTTTTCCGCACATGACGGTTGCGGAAAACGTCTCCTATGGATTGACCTTCTCCGGTTACGGCAAGAGCGAGATTCGCGAGCGCGCGCGGGCAGGCCTTGACTTGGTTGGACTGCGAGGGTTCGAAACACGATTGCCCAGCGAACTCTCCGGTGGCCAGCAGCAGCGTGTTGCCGTGGCAAGAGCCTTGGTGCTCGAACCTCAAGTCCTGCTCTTTGACGAGCCGCTGTCAAATCTCGACGCCAAGCTTCGTCGGCAGGTGCGCGACGACATTCGTGCCATCCAACGTGACCTGAAACTGACGGTGATCTATGTGACACACGATCAGGAAGAGGCCCTGGCTGTGTCCGACGAAATAGTTGTCATGCGAAATGCTGCAGTCGCCCAGACAGGAACGCCCCGCGAGCTCTACGATGCACCCGTGGACAGTTTCGTGGCGGATTTCATTGGCGAGGCCAATTTGCTTCCATGCGTGATTGAGCACGTCTACGATGGCCTGGCGGCAGTGACGGTTGACGGCTATGGGTACGACTTGCCTGCACGCGGCTTGTCTCCTGGATCTGCCACACTGGCGGTCCGACCGTCAAGAATTGTTCTGGATGCGGATGTCGGATTTGAAGCAGAGGTCTCCAAGGCAACCTATGTTGGAGTTCGAATGGAATACACCATCAACGCCAGCTTTGGTGCCATTTTTGCAGTGCATGACGACGTACAGGCGCCGCTTTCGGTTGGACAACGGCTGAAAGTGGCATTTGCTTCTTCGGGCCCTGTGCTCATTCCGAAGGAATGAATGCTGGAACCAGTTCAGTGCGCTCGTCACATTCCCTGTGTCGCGTGGCAGGACATACCCTGCTTGCCGATGCAGCGCACATTCCGGTCACCCCGCCACTCAGTGTCGGAATTGGGTTGAGTCGGACAGGCCGCTCCTCCCTTGAACGACACGGTGCATGAATCTCAATGCGTCGGACAGCGCCTTTCATGGAATTGGCAGATCGACCGCGACACGCAAACCTGACCGGGATTGTCGAAGGACTTGCTTGTGGGCAAGCCTGACAACCGAGGGCGCCACAAAGGTTCCTGCACCGTTCCAAACGCCGAGGCGAACGCGTTCGAGCTTCTTTCATGCCGCGCCCGGTCAGCCCATGGCCGCAAGGCCGAACTCCAGCGCTTGCAGCCCTCACGACGGCCATCCGCAGATCCTCAAACGGAGCACGAATTCGACAGCGCCGGACTACAGTGATATTGGCCTTCAATCCCAGTTGAAGTACGCTCCGTAGTGCCGCAACAAGCTCGCCGAACCTCAAGCAGGCAGCATGTCGGAGATCGAAGGCGCCTGCGGGAGCCAATGCAGAAGCCGTGATACAATTGACAACGTCGCGAGGAGCCCCCTCAAATGCTGAACTCCCTGACCAACTTGGCAATGAGGTACCAGCCACCGAACTTTCCTGGCGGCATCGCAGCAGCGATTGCCACCACCCTGACATTGCTGACCACAGCGCCTGCGCTGGCCGACGAGGCTGAAAGTCGAATTGCAACTTCCCACGGGATTTCGCACTTCGGGGATCTCAAGTATTCTGCCGACTTCACGCATCTTGACTACGTGAACCCCGACGCGCCGAAGGGCGGCGCCTTGTCGACATGGGGCTATGGCACCTTTGACAGCCTCAATCCCTTCGTTGTCATGGGCGAGTACGAAAACTTCGTCGGCGTAATGTTTGAATCGCTCATGGCAAGGGCCTACGACGAAGCGGATTCCTACTATGGGCTTCTGGCGGAAAGCGTGTCCTACCCTGAGCCGAACAGGGAATGGATCGAATTCAAGATTCGGCCGGAAGCCAGGTTTTCCGACGGATCCATTGTCACGGCTGAAGATGTCGTGTTTTCCTTCGAAATGCTGTCGACAAAGGGTTCGCCGCGATTCTCCATACCCTACCGAGACGTGGAATCCGTGGAAGCGCTGGAAATGAACCGTGTGAGGTTCAACTTCAAGCCCGACGCATCCGTGCGCTCACTGTCCGTCGAGGTTGCCACCATGCCGGTGTTTGCAAAGTCGCACTTCAGCGATCGGGACTTTGCACAGAGTTCACTGGACCCAATGCTTGCTTCCGGTCCGTATGTCGTGGAATCGATGAAGCCGGGACATTCAATCATCTACAGGAAAAACCAGGACTACTGGGGAGAATCCCTGCCTTACAACACCGGGCAGAACAACTTCGAAAGGATCGTCATTGAGTACTACGTTGACTACACCTCCGCTTTCGAGGGGTTCAAGGGAGGCGACTACGATTTTCGCAAGGAGTACTACTCGGTCCTTTGGAAAACCGCATACGTCTTCCCGGAGGTGCAGGACGGTCTGATTGCGATCGATGAAATACCCGACCTCACGCCGGCAGGGGCTCAGGGATTCTTCATCAACCTCAGAAGACCGCACTTTCAGGATCCGAGAGTTAGGGAAGCGATTGGCAAGGCCTTCAACTTCGAGTGGTCGAACCAAACGCTTTTCCATGGTTCGTATCGCAGAACGGACAGCTTCTGGGAAAACTCGACTCTCCAGGCAGCAGGCCTCCCCACTCCCGCGGAACTGGCGCTCCTGAAGCCGTTGGAAGACATCCTGCCCGCCGTGGTGTTCACCGAACCGGCATTTGTTCCTCCTGTTTCCAATCCTGACCGGCTGGCCGACAGGGACAATCTCGCTGCGGCGGCTCGCCTTCTTGACGATGCAGGCTGGACATTGGTCGAAGGTGTGCGCAGAAACTCGGACGGCGAAACGCTGGCATTCGAGATAATCTCCGATTCGCCCGGGTTTGACCGTATCATTACGCCGTTCATCGAGAATCTCGAAAGACTGGGAATTCAGGCGCAAATGAGACGCGTTGACAATGCGCAGAAAACTCGGCTTGAGGACGAATTTGACTTCGACATCACGACGCGGCGGTATTCTTTCGGGTTGACTCCGGGTGTTGGCATTCGCTCGGCATTTGGGTCCGCTTCCGCAAGTTCGTTCGGCAGCTACAACATTTCGGGCGTCGACAATGCCGGGGTGGACGCGCTGTTGGACGCCATTGAAGGGGCCACGTCTCGTGCCGAGCTGACCGCTGCGGTCAAGTCGCTGGACAGGGTTTTGCGGGCCTTGCACATTTGGGTGCCGCAGTATTACGGGGCCGTGCATCGCGTTGCCTTCCGCAAGAAATACTCACGACCCGAGAACCAGGCGCCGTACCAACTCGGCGAGATGGCTACTTGGTGGTATGATTCGGAGAAGGCGGAGAAACACGGCTTGCTGGAGTAGACGTTCTCCCAATCCCGGATTTGCCTTGCGTTGCTGGCTTGCATGTTGCGAAACTGAACACGGCAGCGTCCAGCGAGATGAAATGCAATCACAGTTGCGCGCTATTGCTTTCCAACTGGATCAGCAGGACTTGACATTGAACTGGTGAGCGCGTCATCAATGCCGTTGCAACCGAACACAGCAATCCAGGAATTCGACTGGAATGCCAAGCTTTGATCATTTCAAGGGGCAGGCGACCTTGCCAGGCATATGGCATTCCATGCCACGATCCTGGACGGAGCTGGCAAGGCACGGCAACCGTTGGAGATGCTCAAGGACCGGCGCAAGGGGCAGTGGAGCATTCGCGTCAACGACCAATGTCGGATCTGCTTCAAGTGGCCCGAGGGATGTCCCGACCTGACCAAAGTGGAATTCGTGGTCTACCATTGATCCGAGGAGGCAAGTCATGCGCGAGCCCATTCATCCGGGCGAGACCCTGCGAGAGGATCTCGCTGCGCTCGGCATGAGCGCCGCGGAGTTGGCGCGGCGGATCGAGGTGCCGGCGAACCACATTGACGAGATACTCAACGGCCGACGCTCGATCACCGGCGACACGGCATTGCGCTTGGGGCACTTCTTCGGCACCTCGGGGGAGTTTTGGCTCAACCTTCAGAAACTCTACGAACTGAGGCTCGCGGCGCGGAAGAGCGGCGCGGAGATCGCCCGGCTGCCGACACTGGATGCGGACAGCGGCCTGCCCCCGACACGATGAACGCCGTTCGGACGCAGGAAGCTACGCAAATGCAATTCGACCGACGGGAGTTCTAGGTTTGGCGGCGGCGCAGATCAGACCTGACTTCGCTGGACGGCCAAGCGCGTGCGCCATCCGCAACGGGAGCCGCGAGGCGCAGGTTCGCGCGACCGGGTCGCCCAGACATCAAAATTGCCGGCGCTTCGGCTGGAATGAGTTGCAGCTGAAAGGAAAAGTACACAGTCTCCGACGCGGGAGGTCGAGCGGGTGCGCAGGCAGCGCCCCGACCTGAAACTGGTCGCCATTGCCGACGGGGCAGTGGACAACTGGACCTGACTGGACAAGCTGGACCCCGCCCACAAGGCCATTGACCGCCAATCAGGCTGACCCAGCCTCAATCTCGCATGGCCCGGAACTTTCTTCGAATGAGGCCAAGCAACGGCAACAGCATCAGGACTATCGCGCAAATCGTTATTGGACCGGCAATTGGGCGCTCGATGAAAATCATCCAACTGCCGTCGGACAGCAACAGCGACTGCCGCAGGGTAGGCTCGGCAATGGGACCGAGAACAATGGCAAGCACCGCCGGCGCCAATGGATAGTCAAGGATGCGCAGCAGGAACGCGCCGATGCCGAAGAACATCATCAACCATACATCGTACATGTTCTGGTAGGCGGCGTACGTCCCGACAACCGACAGCACGAATATGAGAGCTGCAAGTATCGTGAACGGCATCCGCAGCACCCTGATGAACAGGGGAATGCAGGCCAGATTGACAAGCACCGCTATGACGTTTGAAACATAGAACGACCCGATCAGAGGCCAGACGAAGTCGGGGCTGTCCGTGAACAGCAATGGACCCGGCGTAAGTCCCCAAATGACCATGCCGGCGAGGAGCACCGCCGTGGTGGGAGAGCCCGGAATGCCAAGCGTCATCATTGGCAGCATGGCGCCGGTCGAAGCCGAGTTGTTGGCGCTCTCGGGCGCCGCTATGCCATCCACTTCGCCACTGCCAAAGTGTCGACGGCGGCTCGAAACCATCTTGGTGACGCCATACGCCATCAAGGCGCCCGGCGTCGCTCCCGCCGCCGGCAAGATGCCCACGAAGAATCCAAGGAACGAGCCGATCAGAGTGCCCTTCCAGCACTTCCTCATCCACAGCAACGCACGGAAGACGCGCCGCAAGTTGATCTTTGCGCTGGCCATCTTGATGTCGTTGGATGTCGAGTTGATCGTCCACAACATTTCACCGATGCCATAGACACCGATTGCCAGCACCAGAAACTGGATGCCCCGACTGAACCACTCGGTGGAGTCGAAAAGCAGAAGTCGCGGCGCACCGGAGATGATGTCAAATCCAACTGAAGACATGACCAGCCCGAAACAGATCGACACGATCGTCTTGGGAATGTCGTCCCCACCCAGTCCAACGAATGTCGCGAAGGCCAGCAGCATCAGCGCGAACACTTCCGGATTTCCAAATCGAAGGGCGACCGTGGCCAGAAGCGGCGCAGCTCCGGTGAACAGCAGGTTGGCGATGGTGCCGCCGATGAACGAGGCCACAGCCGCAATCACCAGAGCTCGATCGGCATTGCCCTGCAGCGCCAGGGGTCGGCCGTCGAAGGTCGTTGCCACGGCGGTTGAGGCGCCGGGTATGCCAAGCGTGATGGACGATATGGCCCCACCGTACATGGCGCCGTAATAGATTGCCGCCAGGAAAATCATTGGCGACGAAACGGTTCCGGTGAGCTGTTGAATGACAAACGTGAACGGCAGCAGAATTGCCACACCATTCACGGAGCCAAGCCCCGGCATGGCCCCGACAAGCAAGCCTATGACGACGCCCAGAAACGCCAGTCCGAGATTGACCGGCTGCAGCGCCGCCCAGACACCGTCAAGCAACAGTTGAAGGACTTCCATCGCGTGTCACATTGGGCCGGCGGGCATCCCTGCCCACGGCCGCAGGGTCGACAAGCCGTGCGTGATGTCGGTCACGGGAGGCAAGGTCACAGGAATATCTCGTAAAGCGGTATGAAGAGCGGCTCCAGGAGCCGCTTGGGCAGCACGATGCGCATGGCGATGTCGAAGAAGAAGAAGCAAAAAATCGGAACCACAAGTGCAATCAGGAGCGCCAGCCACCATGGATGCCTTCCCAGGTAGCGTATGTAGGCAAACAGAAACACAGGCATGGCTCCGTAAAAGCCGACTGTCTCGATCAGCGCGAGGAACAGGAGCAGCCCGCCGCCGACCAGGACGAACATCCTCTTGCCTCTTGCGTCGAGATAGCGTTCCTCGGATCTCGATTGTGGCGTTCGCCTCAGCGCGGCATTGACCATGATCACCACCGAGGACACCAGCATCGCGAGCGACAGCCAGAAAGGCCAGAAGCCGCTGCCCGGCCCTTCGTTGTTGACGTTGATGCCGATGTTTGCGAAGCGAGTGGCGTTGGGGTCCCATGACGGTCCCTCGCCACTCTTCCACATGAGGTAGACAGAGAAGAGGGCAATCGCCAGTGCCGCTACAAACTCGGCGACGCGCATGGACTGCCCTCTTGCAAATGCTGGTTGCCCGGCAACCCGAACTAGTTGATGGCGCCGGAGGCTCTCAGGATCGTCTCGTGGCGATCACGCTGAACGCCCCAATAGTCCCGCAGCGCATCGCCTGGCAGGAAATCGCCGAGCAGCGACTTGTCGCTCTTGTACTCCTGCCACTCGGCGGAATTGTACACGCTTTCGAAGAGTCCCGTGTAGTAGGCCTGAGCATCGTCAGACATTCCAGGTGCGCCGACGACTGCGCGCTGCATGTAATAGGCGAAGTCAACCCCGGTTTCCGCCAGCGTTGGCACATCGGGGAACATCGGAAGACGTTCGTCGGTGAATGCGACAAGCGGAATTACCGTTCCCGCTTCGTAGAAGCCCAGCGCTTCGGACGGGTTGTTGACCGACGAATCGATCTGGTTGCCAGCCAGGTCCTTGGCCACGGCGCCCCCGCCCTTGTACGGAATGTACTTGATTTCCAGTTCATAGGTGTCGTTCAGGAAGTCAGTGATGATCTGATCTTCCTGGGCGCTGCCGGTTCCGCCCATGACCCAGCCGGAACCTCTTGCCTTGGCCTCGGCCAGGAATTCCTCGAACGAGTTGATTCCCTCTTCAACGTTGACCCAAAGCACAAACGTGTCCTCGGCCATGCGTCCCACGGGCGCAAACTGCATGATGTCAACTTCGAGGCCAGGCTGCCTCAAGGGGGTCGTGAAGAACGAGTTCAGCGTGACCATGATCGTGTGGTCGGGGTCCGTCGCGCTGTTGAGCGCCACAAGCGCCTCGGCGCCCGATCCGCCGCTCTTGTTGACCGGCACAAGCGGTCTGTTCGCCAGTTCATGCTGTTCCACAATCGCCTGCATGAGGCGGGCCATCTTGTCGGCTCCTCCTCCCTTGCCAGCCATGATCACGAAATCAATGGGCTTTGTCGGCGAAAACTCGGCATGGGCCGGCGCAAGCGCAAGGGCCAAACACGTCGCCACCATTCCCAGTACCAGCTTCATGAAATTTCTCATATTTTTTCTCCATATCACTAGGCGGTTTTCCACCAAGAATAGCCGCCACCGGTTATGGCCGCAGTCATCTGCAGCCCTGTGCAAGTCTCGCCGATGCCAATGTCGCTGCAGGTGGATTGGCGTTCACTTCATGCATCCTCACTTGCATCGGCACATGTACCACACCGCCCGGCAGGTGGTGTGAAGCGGCAGTGCGTCGTCAAGAAGCTCATTCACTGCCACCGCAACATTCAACGATCAAAAGAGCCCGTCGATTTGACCCTGGTCATTGATGTGAATCGATTCTGCAGCAGGCACGCTGGGAAGCCCAGGCATTGTCATTATGGCGCCGCAGATCGCCACGACGAATCCAGCGCCTGCCGACAGGCGAACCTCTCGAACGGGTATGTCATGTCCGCTTGGGGCTCCGCGAACGGTCGGATCCGTGGTCAGACTGTACTGCGTCTTGGCCATGCACACAGGCAACGATCCATACCCGGCGCGCTCCCACTCAAGCAACTGGTTGCGCACCTTCTTGTCCGCGGACACGCTGCCGGCACGATATATCTCGCGGGCAATCGCCTCGATCTTTTCGAACAGGCTGATGTCGTCGGGATAAAGCGGCGAATAGGACGCTTCGCCTCCTTCGATCACCGAAACAACCTGTTCCGCCAACTCGACGGTTCCCTTTGAACCCAGCTCCCAATGACGGCAGACCACCGCCTTGGTTCCCCTTGATTCGGCATATTGCCTGACGGCTTCGACCTCTGCATCCGTGTCCGCAACGAAGTGGTTGATCGCAACGACCGCTGGAACGCCGTACTTGCTCATGTTTTCTATGTGCCGTCCGAGATTGACGCATCCCTTGCGAACGGCATCGACATTCTCGGCTCCCAGCGACGCGCGTTCAACCCCGCCATTCATCTTCAACGCCCGGATTGTGGCTACAATCACGACGGCCTTGGGCGACAGGCCTGCCTGACGACACTTGATGTTCATGAACTTTTCGGCGCCTAGATCGGCGCCAAACCCTGCCTCGGTGACCACATAGTCAGCCAGTTTCAGCGCCGTTGTGGTTGCAATCACGGAGTTGCATCCATGCGCTATGTTGGCAAACGGCCCTCCATGCACAAAGGCCGGGTTGTTCTCCAGAGTCTGCACGATGTTCGGCTGAACGGCCTGCTTCAGCAGAACGGTCATGGCGCCGTCCGCCTTTATGTCGCGGCAATACACCGGGGAACGATCTCTGCGGTAGGCAACAATCATGTTGCCCAGACGGCGCTGGAGGTCGTCCAGATCCCTGGCCAGGCAGAGCACGGCCATGACTTCCGACGCCACCGTGATGTCGAATCCCGCCTCCCTGGGAAAGCCGTTGGCCACACCACCCAAGCTGCAGGTTATTTGGCGAAGCGCCCGGTCGTTCATGTCGACAACGCGGCGCCACGCGACACGGCGAACATCAATGCCAAGCTTGTTGCCCCAGTAGACATGATTGTCGATCATCGCCGACAGCAGGTTGTGGGCCGAGGTTATGGCATGGAAGTCGCCTGTGAAGTGCAGATTCATGTCTTCCATTGGAATGACCTGGGCGTGGCCACCGCCGGCGGCGCCGCCCTTCATTCCAAAACAGGGTCCCAGCGATGCCTCGCGAATGCAGATCGCCGTCCGCTTGCCGATGCGGTTCAGCCCGTCTCCAAGACCTACCGTCGTAGTCGTCTTGCCCTCGCCTGCCGGCGTCGGGTTGATCGCGGTAACCAGGATTAGATTTCCGTCGGATCGATCCTGCAGCCGCTCGATGAATTCAGCCGACAGCTTTGCCTTGTCGTGACCAAACGGCACCAGATGCTCCGCGGGGATGTCCAGACGAGCCGCCACTTCCTGGATCGGACGCTTCGTTGCGCTGCGGGCGATTTCGATGTCCGTTGGCATCAACTTCTCTCCAACATGGTCATTCAGGCTGTGCCAAGCGTTGTTCCGGGTTTCAGCCTGACGTCCTCGGCATACTTGACTGCGGGAATCTTGCCGCCTCCCTGTGGCCGAACTCGCTTGACGAGTATGCGTCCGCCTCTTGCCTGCACGGCGACTCCAGCGTCGTCAATTTCGACAACGGCGCCGGGCGTGCCGTCCCCGGCGCATTTCCGGGCGTCGTAGATCTGCAGTTTGGCGCCGTCCACGGTTGTCCAGGCTCCAGGCTGAGGATTGGTTCCGCGGATCAGGTTATACACTTTGTCCACATCGCTTGACCAATTGATTTCGGCGTCGGAACTGCGGCACCAGGACTCGTAGGTGGCCTTCGACTCGTCCTGAGGGGTCCGCGGGGGCGATCCGCTGCGAAACAGGTCGCACACTTCGGTGAGAGACGCAATCGCCTGTGGAAATATCTTTTTGAAATACACGTCGCCCAAGGTGTCGTCGGGTCCAATCCGACATTCCCATTGAAGAAGGATGTCGCCTTCGTCCAGCCCTTCGGATGGATGGAACCAGGAGAAGCCTGTCCTTGTCGCGCCTTCGATTATCGGCCAGTTGATGGAACTGGGACCGCGGTGAAGCGGCAGGAGCGACGGGTGGAAGCAAGTTGTTCCGATGGCGGGCGCCTGGCAGGCCGCTTGCGGAACGTATTGAATGACGTATGCCATTATCATCAGGTCGGCGCCAAAGGCCCGCAATTCTTCGATCACCGTCGAATTGGACAGGCTTTTGGGCTGCATGACCGGCAGTTCCGCTTCGACGGCCGCCGTCTTCAAGGGGTCCGGGGGCCGTCCCCCGCGATCCGGCGCGCAGTACACTGCCACCACTTCGTCCCGACCATCTGCAAGCAGTTTCTCAAGTGCAGCCTTGCCGAAGGCCTGTTGTCCCATGACAATTATGCGCATCAGTGCTTTCCCGAATCCCTCACGCTTGCCCAATACACCGTTTAGAGTTGCGAGGCATCCGGTCAAGCGCTGCCCACAGCGCCCGAGTCAACAACCCGTTTCAGTTCTTCGCCTTCATACCCAAGGACATCGCCGAGGATCTCCAGCGTGTGCTCCCCAAGCAGGGGCGAGCGCTCAACCGCCACTTCGTGGTCGGAGAACTTTATCGGGCAGCCAACCGTCAGGTAGGGGCCGCGCTCAGGATGGTCCACCTCGACCACTGTGCCGTTTTTCCTCAGGCTCTCGTCTTCGGCAATTTCCTTCATCGAGAGAATTGGACCAACGGGAATGTTCAGAGGATTGCAGATGTCCATGACCTCGAACTTCGTCTTGGTGCATGTCCACTCCTCGATCGTCGCGAATATGCCGTCGAGCTTTCCCAAACGAGCGTCAGGCGTGGAATATTCCGGGTCCTTGGCCCATTCGGGCTTGCCAATCAACTCGCATATGCGCGGCCAGACCGCTGCCTGCGTGATGAAATAGGTGTAGGCGTTGGGATCAGCTTCCCATCCCTTGCACTTGAGTATGCGGCCTGGCTGGCCGCCGCCGGAATCGTTGCCCGCCCGCGGCGTGGCCTCTCCGAACTCGATGCCCTTTCCGAACTGGGAATACTCTCGCAATGGACCGGCATTCAGCCGCTGCTGATCACGCAGCTTCACGCGGCACAGGTTCAGCACGCCGTCCTGCATGGGCGCGAGCACCTTTTGGCCGCGTCCGGTACGCTCCCTGTGCAGCAATGCCACGACGATTCCGAGCGCCAAGTGCAACCCTGTTCCCGAATCGCCAATTTGCGCGCCTGTGACCATCGGCAGATTGTCGACGAAACCCGTGGTCGATGCTGACCCTCCGGCACATTGCGCAACGTTTTCGTAAACCTTGCAGTCCTCAAACTTTCCCGGACCAAAGCCCTTGACCGAAGCCATGATCATGCGTGGATTCAACTGCTGGATCCTGTCCCATCCGAATCCCATCCGGTCGAGCGCTCCAGGCGCAAAGTTCTCGACCAGCACATCGCACCGCTCAACCAGCCTTGCCAGCACCTCCTTGCCCGTTTCATGCTTGGTGTTCAGGCAGATCGAGCGCTTGTTGTGATTGAGCATCGTGAAATAGAGACTGTCGGCGCCCGGAACGTCCACCAACTGTTGGCGCGTGGCGTCGCCGACGCCG